>Ga0209672_100774_pt1 | contig 15321 bp, 10 predicted proteins | sample AraplaCol_mMS_r2_FD_184273 | JGI IMG/M metagenome (GOLD analysis project Ga0209672, IMG submission 184273) | Arabidopsis root microbial communities from North Carolina, USA - plate scrape CL_Col_mMS_r2 (SPAdes) (version 2) | ecosystem: Host-associated > Plants > Roots > Endosphere | place: USA...
CGGCTTTGCGCTCATCAACACCAATCCATCGCTCCCGGCAATGCCCGACGCAATCGCCAAGGGCGCGCGCGATGCGCTGGCATCGCTCGGTTATACGGAACTGCGCGGACGTACCGTAAGACTTCCAGATCCCATCACCCGTAACGAGAGCGACGGCATACTGCTGAAGGGGATAGCCCCGCCTGGACTTGAAGCGGTGAACGCGACGCCGGAGCCGCCCAACGTGCTGCACTGTGGCCAACCGCTGGTACCGAGGCAACCTGACATTCTGTTCGCAGCCTCGGGAGCGCTAGCCGCCCGCCAGGCAGCGCAGGCGTTCCACGTTCCGAGGAACGCGTATCTTGCGCGCGGCGCCGTCCGCGCGGACGGTCAAATCATGACGGCGCACGAAATCGTCTACCGGATCGTGTCCTCCGGCGGATACACGCAGGGGCAGCCGCTTGGGTTTTATGCAGAGGCCAAGGGCCTTCTTACTCAGGAGCACGTCGACCGACTCGCGGAGCAGATCGCTGATATCGCTCAGGTGCCTGTGACACATATACGCAACCCTCAAGCGCCCCGCTCGCCCGGACCGCTCGGCTCAGCGCTCGAAGTGATTGACGATCAATATGCGCGTTCGATCGAACCAGAGCCTGATTTGCGTCACTCAGCGCCCAACGGGTTGGGCGTGTTACAGGGCTTCGGCAAGGAGAAAGTCGCTTTCAAGTCGATAGCGGCCGATCCAGTGTGGAGCGGGCCTGTCACCGTAACCATTCAACGCACACCGAACGGGTCCTCGTTCATTCGACCGCCGGATCAAATTGTGAACGCGACCCGTGGAATTCAGGCGCTAGGCTATCCCACGGAGCGAATCAGACGGACGAGCGACACATTCGGACGCCCGGCGTGGGTGGGCGAGGAGCACGCGGTGATATTCGATTCGAAATCCAACCACCGCCCGGGTTCGAAGCTCAGCCCGTGCTTGAACGAGACCACGCTCGCGCATCTTCACTACATGCGCGAGCTGGCCGCCAAGACCGGCAATGAACTGGTTGACGCGCAGATCGGTATCCGCCCAGACGGCACCCCTGTATTGCGCGACACCGGCCTTGTCGGCTTGACGGGCGTGCATGGCAGCGGGCGCGGACTGAACGAACTCCTCGATATCGTCGAGGCAGAAACGCGACTCAACATCGCCCAACGCGACGGCGCTGTAGCAAGCGATTGACGCTGAAATCGGCGGACCGTTTATGTCGCCGGTATGACAGCCCGCGGCCAGATCCCGGCATTGCGGCCTTGTCGCCCCCCAATCTGTTGCAAAACGGCATCGTATTGCGCGGTTCCCCAGGAACTGGCATATTGGCGCGTGGGTGTTGCAATTTCGGTCAGACTTTGATATGTCGGGAAGAATGTCGGCCGAGTGATCGCCGGGTGGCGTGCGGCATCAAAAATGCACTCGAAAATACAGCAAAGCGCACAGTAACTATTGCCATAGGCGCGATTCGCATTGCACCGAATACGTGCATTGCGTGCTATTCGAGTGCTTGTTCAACGGGGTGAGGTATGTTTGATGACGATGACTGCTCGGTGCTCGAGGTCCTTTTAGGCACAAAACGCCCCTGCTGGCGCCTTGGCAGCGACAGCAATGCCTTGGAATTGGCGGCGGTCCGCGGGCTGACGAACGTCAGCGTCGCGCTCAGTGCCGACCAGGCAACAACGATCCGCAGCTTGACGGGCGTCACATCGCATATTCAGCTCGACGTTTCTCTGTTTGGCAATGCAATCAGGCTTCACCTCGTCGGCAAGAAGATCAATACGACCGACTGGGCCGGCACGGCATCCAGTGAGTCCGACGCGCTTTCGGTGGCGGAAGCCCTATCGCACGGACTCGCCTCGGCCGAACAGGTCGTATCGGAAGTCAATTCGCTCGTCGTCATTCTCGATCGCAATGGCTTCGTGCAGCGTTTCAATCGGATGTGCGAAGAGGTCACGGGCTGGCGAGAAGTCGATGTAATCGGTAAAAGCGCGTTTGAAATGTTCATGACCGCCGATCAAGGCGAGCAGTCGCGCAGCAACATCAAGCGGTTCTTCGAGAGCAGGCAGTCCTTCGAAGTGGAACGGGTCATCAATACCGTCAAAGGGCCGCGGCTGTTCCAGTTCCGGAACAAATTCGTCCGTAGCGGCAGCGGGGTGGATGAAGAATTCATCATTTGCTCCGGCACCGACATCACCGATGAGCGGAATGCGCAAAAGCGTCTCAAAGAGCTCGCGTCGCAGGATGTCCTGACGGGCCTCATGAATCGCTATGCGATCAACGCGAAGATCCAGCAGGCGCTCGACGATGCGAACGGCGATCCGTCCCGCGAGATCGGCATCGTCTTTCTCGATCTCGACAACTTCAAGCGCGTCAACGACCACTATGGACACGTCTATGGCGATCGGCTGATCAAGCGCGTATCGGAGATGATCAGCGAATCGCTGCCCGAAGGCGCTACGATCGCTCGCCTCGGCGGCGACGAGTTCCTGATTCTCGTCGATCCCTGTTCGCCGGAATTGCTCGAAACGCTCGCGCAAACGATCATCGACCGTTTCCGGGCAGCGATTCACCTGGATCTGATGGATGTCTATACGAGCTGCTCGATCGGCATCGCTGTCTACCCTCAGCATGGCGAGACGCTCGAAGCACTGATCTCGCACGCGGACACGGCAATGTATGCGGCGAAGGAAGCGGGCAAGCATACATACTGCGTGTTTTCGCCCGAGATGAACCAGAAGGTCGCCAAGTACATCTGGCTCGACACCGAACTGCGGCGGGCGATCGACGAACAACAGTTCGTCCTCCACTATCAGCCGCTCGTCAATCTCTACACGGGGCAACTGCACAGTGCCGAGGCGTTGATTCGCTGGCAATCCAGCCGCGGGCTGGTCCCACCATCGGAATTCATCACTTTCACAGAGGACTCGGGCCTGATCATCCCGATCGGCCGGTGGTTGATGCGCGAGGCGGTGACGCAGGCGGCGCGGTGGAACGCCAACGGCCTGAACGTGAGGATTTCGGTCAACGTATCCGCGCGGCAGCTGCGCGACGCGGGTATCGTCAATCAGCTGCGTGAGCTCGTTGAGCAGAGCGGCGCGGGGCGAACGCTGGTCGATATCGAGTTGACGGAGAGCTGCTTCATCGAGGACGAAAAATCGGCAATCGACCTGATGAGGCAGTTCAAGCAGATGGGTGCGCGGATCCTGCTGGACGACTTCGGAACGGGTTATTCGTCCTTGTCGCAACTGACGAGACTGCCGATCGACGTCATCAAGCTGGATCGCAGCTTTATCACCGGCATCGACCAGAATTATCAGTCGCAGTCGCTCGTGCGCTCGCTGTTGGGCCTCGCTCGCGCGTTCGGCTTTGCGATTGTCGCCGAAGGCGTCGAGACGGAGCGCGAAGTGCAGTTCCTCAAGGACATCGGCGTCGACTACGCGCAGGGATATTACTATTCCAAGCCGATGGCCCCGGAGATGTTCGAGGCATGGGTTGCCGATAAGAAGAAGCTCAGGCTGATCGCCTGAGCTTCCTCCCAGGCGGTGAGCGACGGCGCGCGGCCGTCGCTCGTCGGCGCTTACGATACAGCCTTCAGTTTGGACACTCGCCGGTTTTGCAGCATGACGAGCCGCTCCATGAACGAGATGTCCTTCTCCTCCAGCATGAACGCGGAATGCACCCAGTCTTCCGTGATATCCATGAGCTCCGCCCGTGAAAGGGGCAATACGCGCTGACGTGCGCGCAGCATCGCACGCGTACTGTTGAGCATCGGTCGGATCACATCGATGAACGTGCGCGTTTGCAGCAAAGCATCGCCCGGCTCGAACACGCCGTCCACCAATCCCCGCTCGGCGTGCCATTCTGCGCATTGCGACTCTCCTGTGCTGATCAGCGTTTCGGCAACGCGCATGTTCGACTTGCGTGCAACGAGCGAATAGCCGCCCATGCCTGGAAAAAGATTGAAGGCTACCTCCGGAAATCCAAGCTTCGAGCCTCGTTGAGCGAGCACGTAGTGATGAGCGAGCGCAGCCTCGAAGCCACCCCCGAGCGCGCTGCCCTCCACCATGGCGATACTGACCGCGCCGGTGCCGAAGCCGTTGTAGATCTCCCAAACGCCGTCGATGCACGAGCGTGCATAGGCCATCAGTTGATCGCGCTCGCCTTTGCGAATGGCGTCGACAAAGAAGTTCAGGTCGCCCCCGACGTTGAAGATTTCCGGGACCAATGAGCCCGTGACCCAGAAATCGAATCGCAGTCCGGACTCCCGTGCCGCGCGAGCCAATCGAATGATGTCCGATACCAATTGCTGATTGAAGCAAGGCCGCGGTTCAGAGCGAAGCATCATCCACATGGTGTGGCGTTCTTCTTCATAGTAAGCCATGAGTTGGCTGAATTCGCCTGCTTCGTGAAAAGGACGGCAGGTTGAGCTAATGTCGAATCGCATGGTTATCCCCATTTGCGTGAGTGAAGTGACGGTTGTGATCGCTCTCAAAGATGTCGATGCGTCTTTGGGCACCGGCATTTTGCGCGACCTAAGTGGTTTATCGAACGCCGTCAGTAAAACTCCAGGGGATTGCGATCTGTCACCGTGCTATCGGCCACACATCAAGCGGGTGCGACCCTCACGGAACGTGCGCCGCAGTACATTCATCGCGTTTTTCAAATCAGGAAAAGGGCAAACGTTTGCGAATGTGCGTTATCGCTCAAATAAAGTGCTATTCACCCGGAATTGCAGGGAAAGGAATGCGCGGGTTGAAGCGGATTTGATTGGGATTGGCAGAATTGGCCGAAGATGTCAATACGGTTTGCGTATATCCGTTTGTAATCTTTATTGAGGCAATGCTCGAAAACGGGACCGTATCGATAATGGCGATCGAACAGGCCGGGAAGCACTTTCGAGCCGGATCGCCGCTCGACGAGCGCGGCGGTCCTTTACGCTAGCGTTGCGCGACGGCGTTCGTCTCACCCGGCGCGGGAGCCTGCCATCCGCCGCCCAGCGCTTTCACCAGCGAGACCGCGAGCGATATCCGCTGGCCTCGAACTTGTGCGTCCTGGCGCTCGCTCGTCAGCAGCGATTGCTGTGCGGAGATCACGTCGAGGTAGGCGACGAGGCCGCCGGAATAGCGGTCGTTGGCGAGCGACAGCAGACGTTTCGCATCGTCCACGGCGGCCTGCGACTGCGAGGCGGCGCGCGCGAGCACGGCGAGCCCCGTCACGCCGTCCTGCACTTGTTGAAACGCGCTCAGCACGGCTTGCCGGTAGTTGGCCACCGCCGCACGGTAACCCTCGTTCGCGAACGCGAGATTGGCCTTGCGCTGCCCGCCGTCGAAGAGCGTTTGCTTCAGTGCCGAACCGACCGTCCACATCAAACTCGGCGCACTCAGCAGATTCGCAAAGCCCGTGCTTTCCCAGCCGATGCTGGGCGAAAGTGTGAGATCGGGAAAGAACGCGGCCTTCGCCACGCCGATTTGCGCATTGGCCGCTGCCATCGCGCGCTCGGCAGCCGCCACGTCGGGCCTGCGCTCGAGCAACTCGCTCGGAAGACCCGTTGCAATAGCCGGCACGGTCATCGGCACGAGCTGCGGCGCAATGGAAAACCCGGGCGCGGGCGTGCCCGTCAATGCGGCGATGGCGTGCTCGTATTGCGCACGCTGCTGCCTGAGCAACGTGGCCTGCACGCGGGTGGAATCGAGCTGCGACTGCTGCTGCAGCAAATCGAGCCCCGAAACGGCGCCGAGCTCGTGTTTCGCCTTCACGTAGTCGAGCGCCTTCTCCTGTAGCTGGACCGAGCGGTCGAGCACGTCGATTTCCGCATCGCGCTCGCGCAGCGCGTAGTAAGCCATGGCAAGGTCCGAGCTCAGCACGAGACGCGCGTTGGCCAGATCGTCGCGGGCTTGCTCGGCGGACGCCGAGGCGCTCTCCACCTCGCGGCGAATGCGCCCGAAAAGGTCGATGTCGTAGGTGATGGATGGGCCGATAGCGATCTGGTTCTGAACCGTCGACTGATTCGGTGTTGAGTAACTCAGTTGCGGCCGATTCTTCGAGACCTTTGCTCGTGCGACGCTGGCGTCGAGATCGAGCTCGGGCACGCGCTGCGACGAGACGGCCGCGAGGGTGGCCGTTGCCTGAGCGTAGTGCGCGCTGGCCGCGGCGAGCGTTTGATTTTGCGCGAGCGCGCGCGCTTCCAGCGTATCGAGCAGAGGATCGCCGAACATGCGCCACCAGTCGAGCGCGATCGGCGCGTGCGAAGGCGCCGCGAGCCGCCAGCCGGGATCGGTCTGCCAGGCGGCCGGCGTATCGACCTCGGGCCGCTTGTAGTCAGGTCCGAGCGTGCAGGCCGAGGTGAACGCAAGGCATAGGGCCACCGCGGCAGCGCGCGGGCAAAACGGCGAAGCGCATCCCGGGCGCAACGAGCGCAACGAGCGCAACGAAACGGGCCGCGGCGCTCGCATCATGAGTGCTCCTCGCCGGCCGGGGGCGGCGAGACTTCGACACGGTCGCCATCGGCAATGGAATCGCTCGGGTTGACGATGATCCGATCGCCGGGCGCGATACCGCTTTCGATTTCGAGCGTTTGACCGAGGTCTTGCGCAATCGCCACGTGGTGCAGATGGACGATGCCTTGCGCGTCGACAACGGCGACAGTCGGTCCCTCTGCCCGAAAAAGCAGCGTGTTGCCGGGCACGCTCAGGCGCGCATGTGCGGTTCCCGGCACTTCGACTTGCACGTAGGCGCCCGGGCGCAGCTTGTCGTCGGGATTCGGCAGCGTGACTTCGATTTGCAGCGAACGCGTGGGCACGTCGATGGCGCCGGCAATATGCGCGATCGTGCCGCGAAACGTCTGGCCCGGCAATTCGGGCTGCGAAACGGTAACGGGCATGCCGACCTTCACGTTTTGGGCATAGGCCTGCGGCAACTGGACGAACACGCGCAGCGGATTGGTCTGCGCGAGCGCGAACAGCGCGCGGCGCGAACTGCTGCCGGCATCGATGAGGTCACCGACGTCCACATTCCTTTGCGTCACGACGCCCGCGAACGGGGCAACGATACGCTTGAACGATTCGAGCTGCTGCAACCGCTTCACGTTCGCCTCGGCCGCCGTCAGATTCGCGAGCCCTTGTGTATAGGTGCTTTGCCGCTCATCGAGCTCTTGCTGCGAGACGGCGTCGCGCTCGCGCAACTGACGCCACCGCGCGAGCGACGACTTCGCCAGCCCGAGGCTCGCACCGATCTGCTCGCGCTGGGCGATCGCCTGCGCCAGTTCCTGATCGATCTCCGGTGTATCGAGCTCCGCAAGCAATTGCCCCTGCTTCACGTGTGCCCCGATATCGACGTACCAATGCAGCAAATAGCCTGTCGCGCGAGCATAGATCGGCGATTCGACATAGCCGCGCAGCGTGCCGGGCAGCGACATCCCGCCGCTGCCGCTCTTGGCCGGCAGCGGCGTGACGACGTTGACATAGAGCCGCGCATTGTGCGCCGTGGCGGCGGCCACCTCGCGCTCGTTCACGATATTGGCGATGACAGTCCGCAGCGCGAGCGCGGCGAGCAGCAACAACACCACAACGAGCGCAATCTTCGCGCGCCGCCAGACGCGTTCGCGCGGCGGCAGCATCGGCCCCTCGCCGTGCTCGCGCGCGGGAATAGCCAGCGATGCGTGACTTTTTTCGGTCATATGGTCAATTCCGGTAACGAGCCGCCTTCAATTCGAGTCCCCGTTCGCGTTCGATCGGGCGTTCTCTTCGCGGGCGCGATTGGCCTTGTGTCGGGCGAGCCGCGTATGCACGCCTGCAAAGAAAAGCGGCACGAAAAAGAGCGTCGAGACGGTGGCGAACAGCAGGCCGCCGATCACGGCGCGGCCAAGCGGCGCATTTTGCTCGGCGCCTTCGCCGAGGCCCAATGCCATCGGCACCATGCCGATGATCATCGCGCAGGCGGTCATCAGCACGGGCCGGATGCGGCTCGCGCCGGCTTCGAGCGCGGCGGTGAGGGGCGGTGCGCCGGCCGCGAGGCGCTGGCGAGCGAAGGCGACCACGAGAATGCTGTTGGCGGTGGCGACACCCATGGTCATGATGGCGCCCGTCAGCGCGGGCACCGACAAGTGCGTGCCGGTCACGAACAACATCCAGACGATGCCGGCCAGCGCGGCGGGCAGGGCGCTCACGATGATGATCGGATCGACCCATGATTGAAAATTCACGACGATGAGCAGATAGACGAGCACGATCGCCATGGCGACGCCCACGCCAAGACCCAAATACGAGCGCTGCATCGTCTGCACTTGGCCGCGCACGGCGATCTGGCTGCCGCGGGGCAGGGAGGCACGTGCCTCGTCGACGAGCCGGTCGACTTCCTTGGCGACACTGCCCAGGTCCCGCCCTTCGACGCTCACGAACAGGTCCACGACCGGGCGGATGTTGTAATGCGTCACCCCCGCGAGCTGAGCGGACGGTCGAACCTGCACGAGGTTGCCGAGCAATTGCGGCGGGGCACTGCTGCCGGCCGCCGTGACGGGCGTGCGCATCAGCTCGTCGATCGACGAGATCTTGTACTGCGGCGTTTGCACGGCAACGTTGTATTCGACGCCGTTTTGCTCGTTGAACCAGAAACCAGGGGACGTCTGCGAGCTTCCGGACAGTGAAATGAGCAGGTTTTGAGCGACGTTGCTCGCGCTCAGGTTCAATTGCTGCAAGCGGGTTCGATCCATTTGCAAACGGATGGCCGGCTCGTCGAATTTTTGCTGGATATGTGTATCGACCGTGCCGGGGATCGTGCGGACGACTTTCATCAGCTTGCTCGCCGCGGCGAAGTTGTTGCGCTGGTCGGCTCCCGTGATTTGGATATCGATGGCAGCCGGCAGCCCGAAGTTGAGAATCTGCGTCACGATGTCGGCCGGTTGAAAGAAAAACTCGACACCGGGAAAACGCTGAGGCAGCAAGGCGCGCAGTCGATCGATATAGCCGAGCGTCGGTGCATGATCCGCGGTGAGCGCGATCTGGATTTCGCCGTCGAGCGTGCCGATGGTGCCGGCATTGCTGTACGAAAGATTGATCCCGCTATAGGGCAGACCGAGGTTGTCGAGAATCGTGGCCAACTCTTTTTGCGGCACCGTCTGGCGGATGACGTGCTCGATCTGATCGGCAAGCCGGGCCGTTTCCTCGATGCGGGTTCCCGTCGGCGCGCGAAAGTGCAAACGGATGTTGCCTGCATCGACGCGTGGAAAAAAGTCGGCCCCCAGCGCGAACGCGAGCCCGAGCGATGCGATACAAAACGCGAGGAACGAGATCGTGAACGTGCGCCGATGCACGAGCAGACTGCTCAGCAGCACGATATAAGCCGCACGCATGCGCTCGAAGCTCGCATCGAAGCGATGATGAAGGCGAACGAGCAGGCTGGGCCGCGCGCGCGCCGACGGCGTATGGGCATGCCCCATCCAAAGCATTGCGAGCGTCGGGACGAGGGTGCGCGAGAGCACGTACGAGGCAAGCATGGCGAACACCACGGCCTCGGCGAGCGGCACGAACAGATATCGCGCGACACCGGTCAGGAAAAACATCGGCACGAACACGATGCAGATGCACAGTGTCGAGACGAGCGCGGGAATCGCAATCTCGCCGGCGCCGTCGAGAATCGCTTCATGAAGGTCCGTGCCCATATGCAGATGCCGCTCGATGTTTTCGATGGTCACGGTGGCATCGTCGACGAGTATGCCCACCGCGAGCGCAAGGCCGCCGAGCGTCATGATGTTGATGGTCTGGCCGAGTGCGTGCAGCGCCAGCAGCGATGCGAGAATCGATAGCGGAATGGAGATGGCGATGATGCAGGTGCTGCGCCAATTGCCGAGGAACAGCAGAATCATCGCGGCCGTCAGCGCCGCCGCGATGACGGCTTCGCGCGCCACGCCCGAGATCGCGGATTGAACGAAGATCGACTGATCGAACAGAGGTGTGATCTTGAGCTCGCGGGGCAGCGTCGTCTGCGCGACGGGCAGGATGTGGCGCAGTTCGTTGACGATCGCAAGCGTCGATGCGTCGCTGCCGTTCTTGAGCACCGAAATGAGAACGCCGCGCCGTCCGTCCTGCCGCACGACGTTCGTCTGCGGCGCGAATCCGTCGCGTACGTGGGCCACTTCCCCGAGATAGGTCGTGGCACCGTTGACGGTCCGCACCGGAATCTCGTTGAGGCCCGCAATCGTGGGCGGCGAGCCGTTCATCTCGATGGCATACTCGCGCGGGCCGATCTTGGCCGTGCCCGTTGGCAGGATCAGGTTCTGCGCGTTGATGGCGCTGACGACATCGAGCGGCGTGAGTCCTTTGGCCAGCAGCGCGCGCGTGTCGAGATCGACCGAGATGAGCCGCGTTTTACCGCCATAGGGATAGGGCACGGCTGCGCCCGGAATCGTGATCAGTTGCGGACGTAGCGCAGTGAGCGCAATGTCGTTGAGCCGCTGCTCCGCCAGCGTGCTGCTCGAAAGCGCGAGCTGGATGACGGGAATCGACGAGGCCGAATAGCTGATGATGAGCGGCGGTGTCGCCCCGGGCGGCATCTGCCTCAATTGCGTCTGTTCGACGGCGACGGTTTGCGCGAGCGCGGTTTGAATGTTCGCGCTCGGCTGCAGAAAGAGCTTGATGACCGCGACACCGGCGAGCGACTGCGACTCGATATGTTCGATGTTGTTGACCGTCGTCGTCAGCCCTCGCTCGTTGACCGATGTCACGCGATTGGCCATGTCCTGCGCTGAAAGGCCGGCGTAATTCCAGATAATGCTGACGACAGGGATATCGACTTCGGGCAGGATGTCGATCGGCGTTCTCATCAGCGCGAACGGTGTCGCCAGGACGATGAGAATGGCCATCACGATGAACGTGTAAGGCCGTTTGAGCGCAACGTTGACGATCCACATGAAAAAGCCGCCGGCAAAAATGCGGTGTAAGAAACGTCGAATGTAGTCGACGTCGGCGGCAAAAAGTAATCCGCATGGTAGCCAAAACCGTTCGGTGGCGCGCGAAACCATTACGATGTTTTACGAATCGGTCGGCAGCGCCTCCTGCGGCGTTGCGTCAACTCGGGCTTTCCCGAGCGAGTTGCTGCAATGCCGCATCGCACGGACGGTGCAGGGCGCTGCAGCGCAACCGCACTCAGTGGCAGAATCAGTGGCGCGACCGCCCGGATGCCTGCCCTCGGCATGTCAGTTTTCGAGGGCTCCGAAGTTCCCCCGACGTATTCCTTCAGGAGAGTTGGAATGAACGCCTACATCATCGCCACGATCACGCCGAAGCCCGAGCATGCCGAGGATGTCGAAAAGCAGTTGCGTCACATGGTGGACGTGACGCGCAAGGAGCCTGGCAACCACCGCTATGATCTTTTTCGCGAAGCCGCGCCCAGCGGGCCGATACTGCATCTCTACGAGATCTACGAGAACCGGGCCGCCTTCGATACCCATCTCGCCAGCGATCACTTTCAGACGTTTCGTGCGACGGTTACCAATTGGCTTGCCGAACCACCGCAGGTGAGAGTGCTCGAAGCGCTTGACGTCGCGCCGGAGCGCTGAGCGCCGTCTACTTGGAACAAACCGCTCATTGGCTGCGGAGAACCGTCGATATCGACGGCGTCCGCCCGATGCCGGAAGGTGAGCGGGCTCATGAGCGGTCCATCCGCTCGCGATGCGTGGCACGCACGTTGCAGGAAGTCGGGCGATTCAGCCAGATTCGCCCGACTTCATGCCGTCTACCCGTCCGAAGGATGATCCGCCACACCGTGAGGCACCCCGCGGCGGCAACGCGCGCGCATCCGCCGACGTCGACGAGGCCCCGGACCTGCCGCCCGGACTGCGCCACGCCGACGATACGAAGCCCGGGATCCGGCGCAAGCTGATCCGCGGGCATTTCGCCTACTTCGACGCGCAAGGGCGGCGCATTCGCGATCCCGATGAAATCGCGCGCATCAACGCGCTCGCCGTTCCCCCCGCGTACACCGATGTCTGGATCTGCCCCGATCCGCTCGGGCACATACAGGCGACCGGGCGAGACGCGCGTGCGCGCAAGCAGTATCGATATCATCCGCGCTGGCGCGAGACGCGCGATGCGACGAAATTCGAACGCATGGCCGCGTTTGCGGAGGCGTTGCCGAAAATCCGCAGCCGCATTGCGCGCGATTTGCGCCTGCCCGGCATGCCGTGGCAGAAGATCGTGGCCACGGTCGTGCGGCTGCTCGACGTCACGCTTGCGCGCGTCGGCAGCCGCGAATACGCGCGGGAAAACAATTCGTATGGTTTGACGACGCTGCGCAAGCGCCATGCGGCGGTCCGCGCCGGACATTTGCATTTTCGCTTTCGCGGCAAGAGCGGGATCGAGCACGACATCGACGTCGAAGACCCGCGCCTCGCGCGCATCGTACGCAAGTGCCTCGATTTACCGGGACACGAACTCTTTCAGTACATCGACGATGCCGGGGTCCGGCGTCCCGTCGGCTCATCGGACATCAATGACTATCTTCGCGAGGCGAGCGGCGCGGACTTCACCGCGAAGGACTATCGCACCTGGGCGGGGAGCGTGCTGGCGCTAGGGGCGCTGCGCCGCATCGAGCCGCAGCCGGGCGAGCGCCACTTGCGGACTCATGTGGTGGAAACCGTGAAGGAAGTGGCTGCGACGCTGCGCAACACGCCGGCCGTTTGCCGCAAGTGCTATATCCATCCCGCTGTACTCGATGCGTTCGAAGCGGGCGAGCTGCATACGTTGCCGAAGGTCCGCACGCGCCATGGCCTGAAGGCGGACGAGGCCGCGTTTGCCGCGCTCCTGCGGCGCGAGACGAGACGCGCCCGCCGTGGCGAGCGGCGTGCCGATACGCTCGAGAAGCAACTGACGGCGAGCGTCAAAGCTCTGGCGCGCGCTCGTCGCTGAGTTCGCCGTCGAATTCGAGCCCGTCGAGTGTCGCGGCTTGCGCGAGCCGATCGATATAGCGACGCAGTTCCGTGGCAAATGTCTGTTGTCTCAGTGTTTGCGCGACGGCGGCACGCACGCTCTCGAATGGCGGTTCGGTGCCGGGTTCGCGCTCGAGCACCTCGACGACATGAAAGCCGAAGCGGCTCAGCACGAGCCGCGGTAGCACGCCGAGCTCCTTGTTTTCGAAAAGCTCGCGCGCGAATTCCGGTGCGCACGCCTCGGCGTTGAGCCACCCCAGGTTTCCACCGTCCGCGCCGCTCGGGCAATTCGACAACTCGGCGGCGGCGCGCGGGAACCGTCCATCGTCCGCGCTTTGCCCGCAGCGCAACTCGCCGAGGCATGCCTCGGCGCGCGTGCGCAGTTGCGCGACGTCGACGCCCGGCGTGACGGCGAAGAGCACATGCCGCGCACGCACCCGTGCGCCCACCGCGTAGCGGCGCGTATGGGCCGCGTGATATCGCCGGCACGCCTCGTCGGACGGATCTTCAGCCGGCAACGCCTGGTCGAGCAACGCTTCGATCGCCGACGTGGCTTGCACGCTGATGGCGCCGTCCACGGGTTCAGGATCGTCATGACCCAGCAGGCCCGCTTCCATAGCGGCTTGACGCAGGAGTTCAGTGCAGGCGCGCTGCCTGAGCGTTTCGGCGCTCAGCGTTTCGCCAGGGAGATGAAGCGCGACGCCGTTGACAGCCGCCACTTCGCCAGTTTGTTGATTCGTCATTCAAAGCCTCTCAGATGCGATGTTGCGAACGGTTGTGTCCGGGCGGCACATTGAGCCGCCGCGAGCGCACGAGCTGATACGGACGGAACGCGTAGCTCACGGTGCCGAAACCGCTCCAGACATGTACGAGGCGTGTGAATGGAAACAACAGGAAGATCGTCATGCCGAGCACGAGATGAATCTTGAACGGCCACTCGACCGCGGCCAGCACACTGGCGTCAGGCCGCAACGTGACGATATGCTGCGCCCAATAGGCGAGGCTCAGCATCGTGGCCGCCGTGTCCCGATCGGCATATGAGAACGGCAGGGTGACGAGGCCAAGCACGAGCTGCACCCATAGGATTGCGAGAATCGCAATATCGGTGCGTCGGCTCGTCAACCGGATGCGCGGATCGAACAGCCTTCGATGCAGCAGCAGCGTCAGACCGACGAAGCAGGTCGCGCCCGCGATGCCGCCCGAGACGATCGCAAGCATCTGCTTGTTCTGCGCCGAAATCATCGATTCGTACAGGGCATGCGGCGTCAGAAGGCCGACCGTGTGGCCGAACAGCAGAAACAGAATGCCGATGTGAAAAAGGTTGCTTCCCCACCTGAGCTGGCCCGCGCGCAGCAATTGAGACGAATCGCTCTTCCAGGTGTATTGGTCGCGATCGAAACGAAAGAGCGAGCCGAGCAGAAAAATGGCCAGGCAGATGTACGGGTAGACGCTGAAAAGGAACGTATCGGCGGCGTGACTCATCTCAGGCTCCTTGTCCGCGTTGCGCGCGATTGACCGCATGCGGCATCTTCACCATTCGGATCGGCTGCGATCGATTCGTGTTGTTGGACTGTCCTTCGGTTGAACAGCCGCCGAACGCGACAGGCTCGTTCCACGTTTCGTCGAGCGGGGCATCGCGGGTCAGCGCGACAGGTTCCGTCGATTCCCCGGCCAGCTCGATGAGCGCGGCCAGCACGCTTGCATAAGCGCTGTCCCGCTCGACGAGTGCGCTATGGATGGTGCGCAGCAGATGGGCGATTTCGCGCAGAAAGCTCTCTGCCTGCTCGGGCGGTTGCGTGGAAGCGAACTCGAGTACGACGCAAAGATGATCGGGCAGTTCGTGCGAACTCAGCGTGAGGCCCGCCTCCTCATAGGTCTTGATCAGGTCGATCATGGCCGGCCCGCGATCGCGCGAGTCGCCGTGCACATGCTCGAACAGATGCAAAGCGGTGCGACGGCCTCGATCGAAGAGGTCGACGTACGCCGCTTCGGCGTCGAGCCCCTCGCTGTCGGCAAGACGATCGATCAGTACGTCGATCGAGGCGAGCCGCGCGGCATCGAGCGCCCCGTCGTCGCGCAGTGCCGTGCGCAGCTCGGTCAGGTGAGCGCGCAGCGACGCATCGGGATAGCTCAGCAAGAGCGCGAGCATGCGTAGCGTCGTGGCGCAACTCGCGGCGGTAGGTACGGTGTTCATCGCTCAGATCTCCGCCTTGATGGGAATCGTGCGACGCTTCGCGCCGCCGAACAAGCTCGTTTCGCCGACGCCTTCCGAGCACCCGTTGCCGAAGCTGAAGCCGCATCCGCCGCGCACGTCGAATGCGTTTTCAGCGTACTCGCGGTGCGAGGTGGGAATGACGAACCTGTCCTCGTAATTGGCGATGGCCAT
>Ga0209672_100779_pt1 | contig 15222 bp, 7 predicted proteins | sample AraplaCol_mMS_r2_FD_184273 | JGI IMG/M metagenome (GOLD analysis project Ga0209672, IMG submission 184273) | Arabidopsis root microbial communities from North Carolina, USA - plate scrape CL_Col_mMS_r2 (SPAdes) (version 2) | ecosystem: Host-associated > Plants > Roots > Endosphere | place: USA...
CGCACCCGTCATCGGGCCGGCAAAGCCGAGCTTCACGTCCTCGGCTTGCTGCGCGTGTGCCGTCCCCACCAGCGACATGGCCGCAACGATCGCTGCGCCCGCTATCTGTTTCATCTTGTGCTGCATATCTTCTCCTTGGTACCAGGTAGGTGTGGAGCGGCTTGGGGTCGCCGTGCCGCTTCCGTCTTTGAAGCCATCGACGAGGGTCGCTCAGCCGATCGTCATCAAATTCGCATTGCCGCCTGCCGCGGCCGTGTTCACGCTCACCGAACGCTCGGTCAAGAGCCGCTCGAGCGCGTAGTCCTCATCGCTGCCGTTGGCAAAGGCGTTCGTCGCGACGCCCTGCACCGAGACGATCGGCCCGGGGCGCTGCGCCACGTCTTTCACGAGCGCAAGCAGCTCGTCGCTGTCGCCCTCGAAAAGCACCGCATCGTACTGCGCATCAGCGCTCGGCTGCACGCTAGCGTACGCTTTGAGCTGCGGCGGCAATGCAGCGACGAGCGCCTCGCCCGCCGCGCCCGAAAAGAGCGCTCGATTGCCGGTGGCCAGCACCGCTGCGAGTTGGGCGCGCGCCCCGCTCGGCGTAGTCGGCACACAGCTGACCGTGCCGCGCGCACCGAGCGTGTAGGTGTTGCGCTCGCCCGTCGGCCCCGGCAGGACTGCCGTCGCGCCGGCCGGCATGTTCTCCAGATAGCTGTCGCAACGGGCGGCCAGCGCCGGTTCCCGTTCGGCGATCAGCCAATCGCGCAATGCGACGAGCGCCGCACGCGGGCTTGCTGCATCCTTGCCGCCGGCCGCTCGCGGCTCCCCATCGGCCACGAGGACGGACGCAAGCGATTTCGGCAAGCCGGCCGGCCGCTTGGCCAACAAGCGCTGCAAATAAAGCGCGCCGCCGGCCTTCGGTCCCGTGCCGGAGAGGCCCTCGCCGCCGAACGGCTGAACGCCGACCACCGCGCCGATGACGTTGCGGTTGACATAGATGTTGCCCACATGCGCCCGGCCCACCACGTGCGCGATCGTTTCGTCGATGCGCGTATGGATACCGAGCGTGAGCCCATAGCCCGTCGCGCGAATCTCTTCGAGCAATTGGTCGAGCTCGTTGCGGCGATAACGGACGACATGCAGCACCGGTCCGAACACTTCCCGCTTGAGCTCGGCGATGCTGTCGATTTCGATGAGCGTCGGCGCAACGAACGTACCGTGCGCGCAGTTCTCCCCGAGCGGCAACTGCGTCACCGCACGCCCCTTCTCGCGCATGGCGGCAATATGCGCATCGATTCCGCGCTTCGCCTCGACATCGATGACAGGACCGACATCGGTCGACAAACGGTCCGGGTTGCCCACCGTCAATTCGAACATCGCGCCCTTGAGCATCGCGAGGGTGCGATCGGCCACGTCATCCTGCACACAGAGCACGCGCAGTGCCGAGCACCGCTGGCCAGCCGAATCGAACGAGGACTGCATGACATCGGCCACGACCTGCTCGGCAAGCGCCGACGAATCGACGATCATGGCATTTTGTCCACCCGTCTCCGCAATCAGCGGGATGGGCCGCCCATCCGCATCGAGGCGTTTGCCGAGCGTCTTGTTGATGAGGCGCGCGACCTCGGTCGAGCCCGTGAACATGACGGCGCGCGTACGCGCATCGGCAACGAGCGTGGCACCCACGGTCTCGCCGTCACCCGGCAGCAGTTGCACGGCGCCTGCGGGCACGCCCGCTTCGCGCAGAATCCGCACGGCTTGCGCGGCGATCAGCGGCGTCTGTTCAGCGGGCTTCGCCAGCACGGTGTTGCCGGCAGCCAGTGCCGCGGCCACTTGCCCCATGAAAATCGCCAGCGGGAAGTTCCATGGGCTGATGCAAACGACGGGGCCAAGCGGGCGGTGCGTATCGTTCGAGAATTCGTCGCGGATCTGGGCCGAGTAATAGCGCAGGAAATCCACTGCCTCGCGAATTTCGGAGATGGCGTTGGCGAGCGATTTACCGGCCTCCCGCACGATCAGCCCCATCAGCGTATGCATTTGCGCTTCGAGCAGATCGGCCGCGCGAGCGAGGCAATCGGCGCGCGCCTCGACTGGGGTCGCCTGCCAGATGGGCGCGGCCGCCACGGCATGGACGAGCGCCGCGTCAACATGTTCACGCGTGGCCTCGACGACGATACCGACGATATCGCGCTGATCGGCCGGATTGCGAACCTCACGCCCCACGCCGGCCGATGCCTCGCCGTCGCCCAGCATCGGCGCCGCGCGCCACGGATGATGTGCGCTCGCGAGCAGCGCCGACGAAAGCGATGCAAGGCGATGCTCGTTCGACAAATCGAGCCCCATCGAGTTGACGCGCTCCGAACCATAGAGATCGCGCGGCAACGGGATCTTCGTATGCGGCGCGCCGAGCGGCACGATCTTCGACGCCTCTTCCACCGGGTCGCCCACGAGCGCCGCGACGGGCACCGATTCGTCAGCGATGCGGTTCACGAATGAGGTGTTGGCGCCGTTTTCGAGCAAACGCCGCACGAGATAGGCAAGCAACGTCTCATGTGTGCCGACGGGTGCGTAGATGCGGCACGGACGGTTGAGCTTCTCGCGCCCGGTCACTTCCTCGTAAAGCGGCTCGCCCATGCCGTGCAGGCACTGGAACTCGTATTGGCCAGGGTAGTAGTTCTGTCCCGCGAGATGATAGATGGCCGACAACGTGTGCGCATTGTGCGTGGCGAACTGCGGGTACACGGCATCGGGCGCGCCGAGCAGGCGCTTCGCGCAAGCAAGGTAGGAGACATCGGTGTACACCTTGCGCGTGTAGACCGGGTAGCCTTCGAGCCCGTCGAGCTGCGCGCGCTTGATTTCGCTGTCCCAATAGGCACCCTTGACGAGTCGGACCATCACGCGATGACGGCTGCGGCGCGCAAGATCGATCACATAGTCGATGACATACGGGCAGCGCTTCTGATAAGCCTGCACGACGAAGCCGATGCCGTTCCAGCCGGCCAGTTCGGGATCGAAACACAGCGCTTCGAGCAAATCGAGCGAGAGCTCGAGCCGATCGGCTTCTTCGGCGTCGATGTTCAGGCCGATGTCATAGCGGCGGGCCAACACCGCCAGGGCGCGCACGCGCGGCAGCAACTCGCTCATCGCGCGTTCTTGCTGCGCGCGCGAGTAGCGCGGATGCAGCGCCGAGAGCTTGATCGAGATGCCGGGGCCTTCATAGATGCCGCGGCCGCCCGCCGCTTTGCCGATCGCATGGATGGCCTGCTCGTACGACGCGTAGTAGCGTTGCGCGTCTTCTTCCGTCGTGGCGGCCTCGCCCAGCATGTCGTACGAATAGCGAAAACCGCGCGCCTCGTACTTGCGGCTGTTGGCGAGCGCTTCGGAAATGGTCTCGCCGGTCACGAACTGCTCGCCCATCAGGCGCATGGCCATATCGACGCCCTTGCGGATGAGCGGCTCGCCGCCCTTGCCGATGAGGCGCGTGAGCGCCGACGACAATCCGGCCTCGCTGTTCGTCGTGACCAGTTTGCCGGTGATCATGAGGCCCCAGGTGGCCGCATTGACGAAGAGCGACGGGGCATGGCCCACGTGCGACTTCCAATCGCCCTTGCTGATCTTGTCTCGAATGAGCGCATCGCGCGTGGCCCGATCGGGGATGCGCAAGAGCGCCTCGGCGAGACACATCAGCGCGACGCCTTCCTGGCTCGACAGCGAGAACTCGTGAATGAGCCCCTCGACGCCGCCGCCCGAGCGCTTCGCGCGCAATGCCTCGACGAGCCCCGCCGCCATCTTGCGCACATCGGCCGACAGCTGCGCGGGCAAGCGCGCCTCGCCGAGAAGGAACGGCACACACTCGGGCTCGGGCCGCCGATAGGCCGCCGTGATCGCCGCGCGCAACACCGATTGCGGTTGCACGCTCTGCGCGAAATCGAGAAACGGGTGCGGAGCGCCTTCCTCATCGTGCTCCGCGCCGGACGCGCCATCCGCCAAATCGGCGGTGGTGACGCCCGTCAGCTCGGGAGGCATCTGGCCGTGTTCGATCTTTTCGAGGTAGGCAAAAATCGCCTGCTTGATGAGCCAGTGCGGCGTACGTTCGAGCCGTGCGGCGGCTTCTTTGAGTCGCGTGCGCAGGAGATCGTCGACTTTGACGCCAAGGGTGGTGCTCGCCATGATTCTTCGCCTGCCGGCCAGGTGCCGGCCAATGATCAAAAGTTGGCCGAATCGTACGCCTCCCAATAAAAAGGTGCAACCGAATTCAAGATGAGGTTGCACCTCTCGCTGTGCCTTGTCCAACAAGGGTTTGCCGGCAATCGGCGGCGCCGCGGCAGGTCATCGCCACGCTCGGTGTTTTCCCTGATTCGAAATCGGTACCACTGCCCTCCGGAAGCGGTTTCATCTGCCGTAAACACAGGTGAACGCCCTCGCCCCGGGCGCGAATGAGGAAAAGGAAGGAGAGGCGCAATGGAAAAGTGGATCGTACTCGGCGGCATCTGGATCATGGCCATCTTCTGCCTGACGCTCTTCGTTCGAGGTGCTTCGCCCGCGCTGACCCGCGCCATGGCGATCGCGCGGGTGCGCAACGCCCGGCTCGCCGCCGACGAGGCGCAACGCCAAGCCGACGCGCAGCGCCGCGCCGAGCGGATCTGACGACCCACCCGCGAGATTTCGTCATGCTTTGCTCACATGAATGCCGCTCGTCGGCCCGATACCGCCAGCCGCTCAAGCGGCGGCAAGCCGCACCCGCCCGAGGCAGAACGTTCGCCGTCGACACCGTGAAGCTCAGCTACGCAGCCGACGTGCGCGCCCGCGCCCGCGCTGCGCGCAGTCGATTGCGATAGGCGCGTCGCGCGTCAGATATCGACCGGATCCACTTCCAGCGCCCAGCGCAGCACCCCTTTCAGCGCGCGTAGCGCCGGCTGCCAAGCCCGCAACGCGGCAAGCAATGCCGCGCGCGAACCGCTTTCGACGAGTAACTGAGCTCGATGCACGTTGGCGACTTTGACGATCGTCATCGGCACCGGGTCGTAGACGGTCACACGCTGCGCCGCGTCGATATTGCCCATTGCGGCAGCCGCATCCTTCAGAAACCCGAGCGCGGCATCGAGCGTGCGCGCTTCAGCGCGCAGCAACGCTTGATAGACGAACGGCGGCAAATGCGCCTCGCGCCGTTCCTCGAGCGTGGCGTCGGCAAAGCCCGCATAGTCGTGACGCGCGAGCGCCTGGTACAGCGCGTGGCGCGCATAGCGCGTTTGCACGAGTACTTCGCCGGATAACCCGGCGCGGCCGGCTCGGCCGCTCACCTGCATGAGCTGAGCGAACAGCCGCTCACCGGCACGAAAGTCGTGGGAAAACAGCGCCGCGTCGGCATTGAGTACGGCGACGAGCGACACGCGCTGAAAATCGTGCCCTTTCGCAATCATCTGCGTGCCCACGAGTATGTCGACTTCGCCGGCATGGACATCGGAAAAAAGCGCCTGCGCGCTGCCTTTGCGGCGCGTGCTGTCGGCGTCGATACGCAAGACGCGCGCGCCCGGCAAGAGCGTGGCAAGCGTTTCCTCCACACGCTGCGTACCGCGGCCAAGCGGTGCGATATCGACATTGCCGCATTCCGGGCAAGCACGCGGAATGCGCGACTCCCAGCCACAATGGTGGCAGCGCAGGGCACGCTCCGGCTTATGAAGCACGACGTAGGCACTGCAGCGCGGACAACCTGCCAGCCAGCCGCAGGCGTCGCATGAGAGCACCGGTGCATATCCGCGCCGATTCAGAAACACGAGGCTCTGTTCGCCGCGTTCGAGCCGCGACTCGAGGGCGGCGACGAGCGGCCCCGAAAACCCCTCCATGCTCGCCCGGCCGCGCCGGCGCTCGTCCTCGAGATCGATCATCCGCACAGTCGGCAGCGCGGAATCGGCCACCGCTCGCCGGGTCAGCGCGAGACGCCGATAGCGCCCCTGCTGCACATGCCACCAGCTTTCGAGCGACGGTGTGGCGGAACCCAGCACAACCGGAACCGCGAGTTGCTTGGCGCGCCACACCGCAAGATCGCGTGCCGAATAGCGCAACCCTTCTTGCTGCTTGTAAGCGGGATCGTGTTCTTCGTCCACCACGATGAGCGCGAGCCGCGGCATCGAGGCCAGCACGGCGAGGCGCGTGCCCAGCACGATCCGGGCGCCGCCGTGATGGGCGGCGAGCCAGCTCTGCGCGCGTTCCCCATCGGCCATGCCGCTATGCAGCGTGACGATGGCCCGCGCACCGAGTTCGACGGCAAAACGGGCGCGAAACGCCGCCTCGAATTGCGGCGTCAGATTGATCTCAGGGACGAGGACCAGCGCTTGCGCATCCGGACGGCGCGCGAAGAGCGCCGCCAGCGCATGCAGGTAGACCTCCGTCTTGCCGCTGCCCGTCACGCCATGCAGCAAGAACGGCGCAAAGCCGCTGGCGGCGCCGATCGCCTCGACGGCCTGCGCCTGCTCGGGCGTCAATGTCGGTCGTGGCAGGCGGGACGGGGCCGCCAGGGCGGCCGCGTCTGTTGCGTCCGCAAGATCTCCGGTATGCGCGACAGCCGTTGACGGCAATGAAGGCGTCAGGCGCTCCCGGGCCTCGTCGATAGGCTCGGGCACTTCGACCCAGCCCTGCGACTGCCAGGCGTCCAACGTCGCCTGCGCCTTCGTGACCAACGCGCGGGCCTCGCGGACACCGAGCGGCCCCGCAGCCAAGGCTGCGGCAAGCCGCCGCTGCCCGCTTGCGCGCGCAGGCAGAACGGACGGCAATGCTTCGCGGCCAGCCGCCGTCAGGCCGTAGAAGACGTCACGCGCAAAAAGCCTCTCCCAGCGCGCACGATCACGCAGCGCCTGCGGCAGCGCGGGCAACGCGACTTCACCGACCGAGCGCTGGTAATAATCCGCGGCAAACGCCGCGAGGCGCAGCCATTCGTCGGTGAGCGGCGCGCACTGCGTGCAGATCGCACACACGTCGCGCAGCCGCTCGGCGGGCACCTCCGTCGTCGCAGCGACCTCGCAGATCAATCCCACCGTTTCGCGTCTGCCGAACGGCACCGCGACCAGCATGCCCGCTTGCGGCGCTAGCGAGGACTCACATCGATAGTCGAACAGTGTCGGCAAAGGGTGATCGAGCGCAACACGGACGATCAGGGCCGTCATGCGACGCCCACCCGCAAACGCACGCCGCGGACCATTCCTGGCCCTGCCCCCGAATCGAACTTAAAGTAAAACATCACATTCGCCGCTAAGTTGAGGATCTTGCTGAGGATTGCCGGACCCACCGCGCTCCTGTGGATAACTTTGTTGAAAACTGCGCGCGCGTTGGCCATCAAGTGGCGTGGCGACGGCGTTCCGTGGGCAACCGCACATTTCTCGCGCCGCCTGGAAACCCTTGTCAAACAAGGCGCGACGGCCTCCGCTACAACGTTTGCGGCCCAGAGTCAACACGCTTCGGCTCTACCGCGCCGCAACGAGAAGAATGTGTATAAGTCAAGTCTTGACAAGTCTGAAACGACCGGTCGGCGCCCTTTTCAGCCCGTCACCCGCCTTAGAGCGAGAGCCCACTTCGCTGCGCCGCAATAAAAACGAGATCCTTATGCTGCGGGGGATTGGGCGCGCAGGAGGCGGCTGGCCTGGTGCACCTCGTCGACAAGTTCGGCGACGTGATCGGGCGGGGTGAACTGCGAAATACCATGCCCTAGATTGAACACATGGCCGGGGTGCGCACCGAATCGCTCGAGCACGGCCCGCGCCTCGGCCCGGATCGCCGCGGGAGGTGCGAACAGCACCGTTGGATCGAGATTACCTTGCAGCGCGACGCGATCGCCGATGCGCGCTCGTGCACGCGCGAGATCGGTCGTCCAGTCGAGGCCGACCGCATCGATGCCTGCATCGGCAATCGCTTCGAGCCACTGACCGCCGCCTTTGGTGAAAGTGATGGCCGGCACACGGGCCCCGTCGTGCTCGCGTTTCAGCTGCCGCACCACTTCGCCGATGTAATGGAGCGAAAACCGCTGAAACACGCCATCGGCAAGCGCACCGCCCCAGGTATCGAAGATCATGACGGCCTGCGCGCCTGCGTCGATCTGCGCATTCAGATAGGCAGCCACGGCCTGGGCGTTGATCGTCAGAATGCGATGCATGAGATCGGGGCGCGCGTAGAGCATCGACTTCACCGTCCGGAAGTCGTCCGAGCCGCCGCCTTCGACCATATAGCAGGCAAGCGTCCACGGGCTACCGGAGAAACCGATCAACGGCACGCGCTGGCGTCCTTGCCCGTCGGTCAGCGCACGGCGGATCTCGCGCACCGCATCGGTGACGTACCCCAGCGTCGCCCCCACATCGGGTACCGCCAGACGTGCCACGTCGTCCTCATTGCGCACCGGATGGGCGAAGCGCGGCCCTTCGCCAGCCGCGAACGACAGGCCGAGCCCCATCGCATCCGGAATCGTCAGGATGTCGGAAAAGAGGATTGCCGCATCGAGCGGGTAGCGTTCGAGCGGCTGCAGCGTGACCTCGGTCGCATAGTCCGGATTCTTGGCGAGGCCGAGGAAACTGCCCGCACGTTCGCGCGTGGCGTTGTACTCGGGCAGATAGCGGCCGGCCTGGCGCATCAGCCAGATGGGTGTGTACTCGGTCGGCTCGCGCAGCAGCGCGCGCAAGAAGGTGTCGTTGATCAAGGTCGAGGGCACGTTGGATGGGCGAGGCGGCAGCGGCTGGAAAAGCGGCTATTTTACCGGACACGCGCGCGCGTCCGGTGTCCGATACGGGCGAAAGTGCGGGCGATGCGGTTGCGATGCGCTAACATCGCCGCAGACGTCAATCGGAGACCACGATGAGAAAAACCGTTCTTGCTTGCCTGATCAGCCTCGCTTGCTCCGCCGCTTTCGCGGATACGACGGCGACCCCCGCCACCGATGCCGGCGGTTCGACGCCGGCATCGCGCCTCGATACGATCACGGCGCGCGGCACCCTGCGCGTCTGCACGACGGGCGATTACAAGCCGTATTCGTTTTTGAAGCCCGATGGCGCCTTCGAGGGAATCGACATCGACATGGCCGACTCGCTCGCCAAGTCGCTGGGCGCAAAGCCCGAGTTCGTGAAAACGACATGGTCGAACTTGATGAAAGACTTCATCTCGAAATGCGATATCGCCGTGGGTGGCGTCTCGACGACGCTCGAGCGCCAGAAGCGCGTGTTTTTCACCGAGCCGTACATGATCGACGGCAAAACGCCGATTGCGCGATGCGCCGACGCTGGCAAATACCAGACGGTCGCCCAGATCGATCAACCGTCCACGCGTGTGATCGTCAACCCGGGCGGCACGAACGAGCGTTTCGCGAAGCAGTATTTCCCTCATGCGGCCGTCACGGTCTATCCGGATAACGTCACGATCTTCAAGCAGATTCTTGCCGGCAAGGCTGACGTGATGGTGACGGATGCTTCCGAGACGCTGCTCCAGCAAAAGTTGAATCCGGGCCTGTGCTCGGTCCATCCTGACAAGCCGTTCCAATATGGCGAAAAGGCCTACATGGTCCCGCGCGACGACGTGACGTTCCAGCAATATGTCGACCAGTGGTTGCACCTTGCCCGAGCGACGGGCGAGTTTCAGGCCATCTCGGATAAGTGGCTGAAATGATCCAACGGCGCCGCGCTTTTCCTCGCGTACGCGGCGCTCGTCCTCTCGCGTTGAGTGTTCCCGCCGATCGCGCGTCGATAGCGCGCCATGCCCGCGGCGGGTCATCTTTGGATAGCCGTAGAAAAAGTTAGCGCCGAAAAGAGGAATTCACGCACTGCACCGAAAATGCGAATATGCCATTTCCAGCTAAATTTGCCGACCGGTCTTAATATGCCATTGCATGAGATGAGATATTGGGCAATTGCGAGCCAAGTCCAATTAACACGCAATTCTGTAATCGATACCAAGGCGCGCTTTTATCGGCAATAATGACGCAGTTCGGCCAAAAAACGGCAAAAACTCCCGCCGCGCCTTGCTGCGCCTGAGTTACATTCTGAAACACTTTGTTACCGCGTCTCCAGGGCAATTCGCCCACAATGCCCCTCAACGGTTTCAACACAGGTATGTTTCGACGTCCCAACATTTGCACTTTTCGCTGCGTGCAATAATGACGCCGAAAATCGATCAGACGGATCGAATCCCCTGAGGGAATATCTTTGTTGGAGTCGTTGCCGGTGCAATCCAGCGCACCGCTTTGGTTCCTTCATTGGTCTCCTCGCGCTAACCCCGTAGCGTGTGGTTTTTAGCGGGCCGCTGGCCCGCTTTTTTTTTGCCCGACGGGTTCGCGCCGCCACCTCGTTCAACAGGTCTTCGGCGTGGCGAGCCCAAGTTCCTCGGTCATGCGCTCACGCATGACGAACTTCTGTACCTTGCCCGTCACGGTCATCGGCATCTCGTCGACGAACCGCACATAGCGCGGCACCTTGTAGTGCGCTATCTGACCCTGGCAGTACTCGCGCAATTCCTCCTCGGTCATCTGCTCGCCTGGACGCAACACCACCCAGGCGCAGACTTCCTCGCCGAACTTCGCGTCCGGTACCCCGAAGACCTGCACGCTCTGGATCTTCGGGTGCCGGAACAGAAACTCCTCGATTTCGCGCGGATAGATGTTCTCCCCGCCGCGAATCACCATGTCTTTTAGACGTCCGACGATATTGCAGTACCCCTCGGCATCGATCGTCGCCAGATCGCCGGTGCGCATCCAGCCGTCGACGATCGCCTCCTGCGTACGAGCATCGTCGTCCCAATAGCCTTGCATGACCGAATAGCCGCGCGTCCAAAGCTCACCCGTCTCGCCGACCCGAACCGTCCGATCCTCGGTGTCCACCACCTTGGCCTCGAGATGGGGCTGAATGCGGCCGACTGTCGACGTGCGCTTGTCCAGCGGATCGGTGGTCGCGCTCTGAAACGAGACCGGGCTCGTCTCGGTCATGCCATACGCGATGGTGATCTCCGAGAGATGCATGCGGGCCACGACGCGTTTCATCGTTTCGATCGGACACGGCGAGCCCGCCATGATGCCCGTGCGCAGCGTGCTCAGATCGAACCGCTCGAAATCGGGGTGATCGAGCTCCGCGATGAACATCGTCGGCACGCCATGCAGCGCCGTGCAGCGCTCTTCCGAGACGGCTGCGAGCGTCGCGCCAGGATCGAATGCCTCGCCGGGAAACACCATCGCGGCGCCCGCGGAAACGCACGCCAGCACGGCGAGCACCATGCCGAAGCAGTGATAAAGCGGCACCGGAATGCAGAGCGAATCGTTTTCCGTGAGCCGCATCGCGCGCGCGATATGCCGCGCGTTGTTGACCACATTGCGGTGGGTGAGCGTCGCCCCCTTGGGATTGCCGGTAGTGCCGCTCGTGAATTGGATGTTGATCGCCTCGTTCGCGCGAAGCGTCGCAGTGACTGCGTCTAGGGCGGCCGTATCAAGCGCGACTCGGCCCTTTTCGACGAGCTCGCAAAAAGTCAGCATCCCCGCGCTCGGCGTATCGCCCATTCGCACGACGGTACGCAGCTGCGGCAAGCGAGCCGCTCGCAGTTCGCCGGGCTCGGACTCAGCGAGCTCCGGGGCCAGCGCACGCAGCATGTCCAGATACATCGACGTCTTGAAGCGCTCCGCAGCCACGATCGCCGTGCATCCCGACTTGTTCAACGCATACTCGAGTTCCGTGAGCCGATAGGCTGGATTCACATTGACGAGAATTGCGCCGATACGGGCCGTGGCAAATTGCGTCATCAGCCATTCAACGCGGTTCGGCGCCCAAATGCCGACACGATCCCCCCGCACGATACCGAGTGCGGCCAAACCGGCGGCCAGCACGTCGACCTCTTCGGCGAACCCGCGCCAGGTCCAGCGAATGCCCTGCTCGCGAAATACGACCGCCGGGCGGTCGGGAAAACGCTCGACCGTCGCGCGCAGAAATTCACTGATCGTCGCCTCCGAGAGCGGCGGTTCGGTTTCTCCACGAACATATGAAAGACCGTCCGACGGTGCGATCCGCGCACTGCGTTGATCCACGGCATGTTGGGTTGCCATTTTCATCGTCTCCCGCGGCTCTCGCTCTTTTGGGGATTCGATTGTCCCATTCGATACCGGGCCGACGCATCGTCACTTACCCGCAGCGCGGCAAACCCTGTAAGTCGCCGCCAATCAGGCGCTCGCCGGCGCATCGGCGGGCGCCGCCTTTGTACCGATTCCCCTGCGGACAACCACCTTGAACCGGCCCTGGGGATCGTCCTTGACCGGCTCCGCCCGAAAATACAAGTTGCCGTAGGTGACGCCACGCAGCCGGAACGCGCCTGCGATGGCATCGGCAAAGTAGAAACGCGATTCCAGCTCTGCGCTGTAAATCGGCAACATGTCGATCGGCGCAAGCTCGATCTGATTGACGTCGTAAGGGCGCACAGCCTCGGCGATCAGCATCGACCACTCGTCGAGCGCTGGCTTTGCGACCTTGGGCGGGTTGCAGACGTCCACGATCGTTGCGCGCTTCGCATCCAGATCGAATTCGACGGTCAGCGTGCACTTGGGCTCGACGTCATGCGATGTCAGGACGACTTTTGGCTTGCGCTCCGTGGTGTCAGGATGATGCTCCAGCGTCGTACGGGGCCCAAGCCGGTTCGCCACTCGCCCGGGCGCATCGATACGACGAATGCCCCCAAAAGGCAGCGCCCTCGCACGGCGGTCGACCGGCACCCATGGGCCAGGCTTCTGCACCGGCGGGACGTAGTCCATGACAGCCTTTTTAGCCATGCCCGGATTACCCGTGCCCGCAGCGTTGCGGAAGAAGTCCGTCAGCGCGAGGCGCAGCGCGGCCTCGTTGTCGGATGCCTCGAAGCGTCCGTGACGCTCATTCACTGCGCGCGCGGTCACGACCTGCCGCCCCGCGTCGCGCCATCGTTGCGCGAGCGGGGCGATCGTCTCGATCTGCCTCGAATTCCCCGCCACGAACAGAGGCCCGTCGAATCCGGTCTCGTGCAGGCCCGGCAGGGGATCGTCGGCGTTGGCGAGGACGGCTGCGGCGATTGCATCGTTCGGATGCAACGCGAGCAGTTCAGAGACGAGCGTATCGCCTGCAATCATGATGCGCGAGCCGTCGAGGATCGGTGCCAACTGGCGCTCGGCGATCCGTTGCGTACGTAAAGCTTCGATATGTGCGTGAAGCTGCGCGATAGCGGTGTTGCGCTCCTGCGCGCTGAACTCGCCGGACGCAATGCGGTGTGCCGCGATCGGCAGATCGGGCACCCACACGGCCACCCCGAAGCGCTCGATCAGTCGCTCCATCCACGCCGGATAAGTGAGCTCGTCGTCGCCGCCCAGCCATACCAACACCGGCAACGGGCTTCCCTGGTTCCTCAGGGCGCCCGGCGAGGGCAGCATCACCCGTCCCAGGGGCGCCCCGCGGCGGTTCTCCGCGTCCCCCTGATGATGGAGTGTGCGGCCGCCGACGGGCGTCGGCGGCGAAATCTGCATCAGTTCGTATGCCGAAAACCGGTCGTTCGTTTTTCTCACCTCGGCGGCGCGCAAACGCGCGAGGGCCGGCCCGCGTATCGGGGATACGGTGGAAAAGACCGCGGCGTCGCCGATCGCGACAGCGTCGCCATAGCGCACCGGATCGGTAATGCTTCGCGCATGACCGGCGCTGGAACCTTCGAATGGGTGCTCCAAATCATGAAAGCGACCGTCGACCGTCATGTGCGCGTGGCGATCGCGAAAGGCAACGAACCGGGTACCGTCTTCCAGATAGACCCGCTCGGCTGCGGCGCGCGCTTCGTGCGCCCGGATGCGAGCGCCGCGCGATCCGTTCGCGGCGGAGTCAGGCTGTTCGAGCCAGCCTGCAAGCGATTTCCCGCTCGTGCGCATCCGAATGCCAAGCTCGATCTCTGCGCTGCCAGGAACGCGAAGCAAGGAATCGATGACCAAAGGTTCGCCATTGTCCATGCGCTCGTAGCGTTCCGGTTGCCCATGCTCCGTCCTGGCTCGTAGTAGCTCGAAAGCGGTTTGGGGGCCGACAAGACATGTTCGCGTACCGTGTGCAGGATCGATCTCCCACAGTTCGTCCGATTCGCCCTCGCGTCTGCGCACGGCCAGCAGCGTGCCACGCTCCGTCCAGAGCATCGGCCGCCCGCGTTCGGTACCGTGAGTGCGGCCCGCCTGCATGTCATTACTGTGTTTGACGTTGCGCGTCCAGTCCGCGCCCGCTTCGCGCAGCAGCAGTTGCGGTGCGTCGAGATTGTCGACATCCACCCAATGTATCTCGGTCGAGCGCTGACCCGTTTGTTCGTCGATGCAGGCCGAGGTCACGATGAATCGACGGCCGTCTGGAGACCACGGGCCGAGCTGCCGCTCGCCCGGTCCCGAGAAGGCGGGGATGCTGCGTTCGCGCCCCGCCACGACGTCATGCAAGGTAATCACGCCGCGATGATCGACCACGCTCATCATGCCGCCGATGCCCGGCGCAACCTCGGCATGGACGACGCTCGAATCGAGCGATGTGACGGGGTCGGCGTCAGCCGGATTGAACGGGCCCTCCCATTTGCGATGCGCATGAACTTGGCGGGTACCGTAGGCGTCACGCATGAGCGTCAGCAAAATGGGCGGCACATCCTCGTACGGCTGCATCGCTCCGATCGGCACGATGGCGTTGTTGGCCATTCGCTCGCGCGTTTGCGGCGATTCGCGCGGCGGCTCCATCCCATCGAGTTCGAGCGAGCCCGGCAGGGAAAGCAGATCGACTAGCTGTTGCCGAATCTCGGGCAAGCGTTCTTCGAAGTCTTCCGACTTTTGCAAGACGGACATGATGACCGTCGCGGGCACGTGATCGTCCGTCGTTGAAGTATCGAGCTCGATCGATTCCAATTTGACGTTCGGATCGAGGATTCGAAGGATCGCGCGCATGACGTGCGGCGGCACGTTGGCTCCGGGCAGCGCGGCCTTGTAGCCCTTCCACACACCTGTCACCGCCTCGTTCACGCTGACGAGCAGCCCGCCCGGCTTCAACATGCGCATCTTCGTAATCATCGTCGCCGCGAAGCGCGCAGGGCTGTCCGTGTACGAACAGCTGCCGTAAAAGTCGGTCGCGAGATCGAGTGATTCGAACATCTCGGCCGGCGGCGAGAACACATCGAGTGGCTGCCAGTCAGCCTCGAGCGCTTCGCCGTTGACGCCGGCATGGTCGATCGTCGTAATGTCGATGCCGAGGATCCGGGCAAAGATCCAGG
>Ga0209672_100781_pt1 | contig 15171 bp, 9 predicted proteins | sample AraplaCol_mMS_r2_FD_184273 | JGI IMG/M metagenome (GOLD analysis project Ga0209672, IMG submission 184273) | Arabidopsis root microbial communities from North Carolina, USA - plate scrape CL_Col_mMS_r2 (SPAdes) (version 2) | ecosystem: Host-associated > Plants > Roots > Endosphere | place: USA...
CAGTTGGGCGGCGCCCGCGATGACCAGCTATTTCGCCATCCGTGGCCTGTCCGAAGGCTTGTCGATGACGCGACCTTCGATGTATTTCGGGTTCGGCGGCCTGCTGGTGCTGGCGCCGCTGGGCTACGTACTGATGTACGGCAAGTTCGGCTTGCCTGCGCTGGGTTCGCTGGGCAGCGGCATCGCTACCGCCACGGTGCTGTGGCTGGAGATGCTGGCCTTCCTGTGGTTCGTGATCAAGCACCCCGCCTATGCCGATGCGCACCTGCGCGCGGGCCTGGCGTGGCCGAAGCCGAAGATGATCCTCGACCTGGTCAAGATCGGCGGCCCGATGGCGGTCACGCTGCTGGCCGAAGGCGGCTTGTTCGTGGCGGTCGCGCTGGCCATCGCCACCCTGGGCGAAACCGTGGTGGCCAGTCATCAGGTGGCGCTGAGCGTGGCGACGGTGGCCTTCATGGTGCCGCTGGGCCTGTCGATGGCGATCACCGTGCGCGTGGGCAATGCGGTCGGACGCGGCGATGCGCAAGGCGTGCGTTATGCCGCGCTGTGCGGTGTCGCGCTGGCGCTGGTGGTGCAGACCGTCTCTTCGTCGCTGATGCTGGGCCTGCCGCATTTCCTTGCGCGCATGTACACGCACGATGTCGGTGTGATCGCGCTGGCCGCGCAGCTGATGGTGCTGGCCGGGCTGTTCCAGTTTTCCGATGGCATCCAGGTCACCTCCAACGGCGCGCTGCGCGGTCTCAAGGACACCCGCGTGCCGATGGTGATCACCTTGTTCGCCTACTGGGGCGTGGGCATGCCGGTGGGCTGGTGGCTGGCGTTCCATCAGGGCATGGGCGCGCGCGGCATGTGGATCGGCCTGATCGCCGGGCTCACCATGGCGGCGATCCTGCTGTTCACCCGGCTCTGCCGCAGCGCCTTCCACGATCGCTGGCAGCGTCCTGCCTGAGCTTTCCGGCGGGCGCTGTCCCGCCGCTCGATGGGACGGCCTGACGACGACCGCCATGTGCCGTTTGCCCCACATGACCTGCGCCCTGCGAACAGCTACGCTGTGATGGTCATCCTGAGGAACCAAGCAATGACGGAGCGCCGCCCCAACGGTTTTTGGGCCTTTCTCTGCGTCCTCGGGCGCGGCATCAACATCGTCAGGCTGACCATACTCAACCTGGTGTTCTTTGCGCTGCTGCTGATCGTGCTGCTGATCATCCTGGTCGGCTTTGCCGGCGCGCGCAGCGAGCACTTCATCCAGAGCGACAGCGTGCTGGTCATCCAGCCCAAGGGCGAGCTGGTCGAGCAGTACAGCATCGAGCCGATGCAGCGTGCGCTGGCCAGCCTGTCGGGCAATCCGCCCAAGCAGATCCAGCTGCGCGACCTGGTCGGCTCGATCGACGCGGCCGCCAAGGACTCGCGCATCACCCGCATCCTGCTCGAGCCGAGCGAGCTGCAGGGCGGCGGCTTTGCCGCGCTGCGCGAAGTGGGCGCCGCGCTTGATCGCTTCCGTGCTGCCGGCAAGCCGGTGATCGTGTGGTCGCCGAGCCTGGACCAGGGCCAGTACTACCTCGCCGCCCATGCCGACCGCGTGCTGGTCGATCCGCAGGGCGGCGTGATGATCACGGGCCTGGCCAACTACCGCCTGTTCTACAAGGACCTGCTCGACAAGCTGGGCGTGGACGTGCACCTGTTCCGCGTCGGCCAGTTCAAGAGCGCGGCGGAGCCTTACATCCTCGACCATGCCTCGCCCGAATCGAAGGAAGCGGACAGCTTCTGGATGGGCGGCCTGTGGGATACCTACATCAACGAAGTGGCCAAGCTGCGCAAGCTCGATCCGGCCACGCTGCGCCTGGACATCGACTCGCTGCCCGAGAAGATCGCCAGCGCCAAGGGCGATCTGGGCCAACTCTCGCTCGACCAGCATCTGGTCGATGGCGTGGCCACGCCGGCTGAAGTGATCGCCATGATGCGCAAGGAAGGCGTACCCGCCGGCAAGAAGGGCGAGGGCTTCCGTCAGGTTTCGTTGCAGCGGTATGCGGACACCGTAACCGAAGACAGCTCGATGACGCCGGGCGTGTCAGTCGTGGTAGCAGAAGGCGAGATTTCCGGCGGTAAGCAGCCGCAGGGCACCGTCGGCGGCGATTCCACCGCGGCCTTGATCCGCGCCGCGCGCGAGGACAAGCGCACCAAGGCGCTTGTGTTGCGCGTGAACTCGCCGGGCGGCGAAGTCTATGCCGCCGAGCAGGTGCGCCGCGAAGTGGCGTTGACGCGTGAAGCCGGCATTCCGGTCGTCGTGTCGATGGGCAACGTGGCCGCCAGCGGTGGCTACTGGATCGCGATGAATGCCGATCGCATCTACGCCGAGCCGAACACCATCACCGGTTCCATCGGCATCTTCGGCATGGTGCTCACCGTGCCCGGTACCTTGGACAAGCTGGGCGTGAAGAGCGATGGCGTGGGCACCAGCCCGCTGGCCGGCGCGTTCGACATCACCCGCCCGCTGGATCCCAAAGTGGGCACGGTGATCCAGGCCACCATCGAAAAGGGCTACCGCGACTTTGTCGGCCAGGTGGCCAAGGCACGCGGCAAGCCGTATGACGCCATCGACACCATTGCGCAGGGTCGCGTGTGGACGGGCCAGCAGGCATTGGATCGCGGTCTGATCGATCAGCTCGGCGGCCTCGGCGATGCCGTTGCCGATGCCCAGCAGCGTGCCAAGCTCGGCAAGAGCGCGCCGGTGCGTTATGTCGAGGAACCGCTGGGCGGCTTCGAGCAGTTCGTGATCAGCCTCAACGACAACGCGATGGTGCAGATGGCGCAGTCCTACGGGGTGCAGTTGCCCTCATGGGTGGCGCATATCGATGCCTTCGCGCCGGAGCTCAAGTTGCTGCGCACGGCGCAGTCCGGCCGGCCGAACGTGTACGCGTATTGCTTCTGTTCGCCGCGCTGACGATGACGTTCTGATGGACGAGCCGTCGCCGGTTGCCGGCGGCGGCTTTTTCATGGTGTTGCGGATGGACGGCTAAACGCCTACTCGATGGCGGCGCTGAAATAGTCGCCGTGGCGTTCGACGCACACGGGCATGCCGAACGTATCCGAGAGCAGGGTGTCGGTCAGTACATCGGCCTTGGCGCCTTGCCTGAGCAGGCATCCGTCGCGCAGCAACACCACGTGCTGGATCTCGGGCAGGATTTCCTCCACGTGATGCGTCACCAGCAACAGCGTCGTGCCATGACGGGCGAGGCCGCGCAGGTTTTCCAGGAAGCGCCGGCGGCTTGCCATATCCAGACCCGCACAGGGTTCGTCGAGCAGCAGCGCCTTGGGTCGATGCACCAGGGCGCGAGCGATCAGCACGCGGCGCGCCTCGCCAGTCGAAAGGCTGGCCATCGAACGGCCGAGCAGATGCGTGGCGCCGGCTTGTTCCAGCGCTTCAGCGGCGCGCTCGCGCATCGATGGCGTGACGCGATGGTCCAGGCCCAGGCGCTGCGCCGCGAAGAAGCTCGAAAGCACCGCCTCGGACACTTCCAGCGTGGCATCGCTGGTGCAGTCGTGCTGCAGGGACGGAGAAACGATGCCGAGCAGCTCCCGCAGGTCGGAAACATGCCAGCGCTCACGGCCAAATACGCGCATCGCCGCATGGCCATCGCCGCGTGCGAGCGGATAAAGCTCGCGTGTGATCAGGCGTACGAGGGTGGACTTGCCTGCGCCGTTCGCACCCAGGATGGCAGTGTGTTCGCCCGCGCCAATGCGCAGGCTGAAGCGATCGAGGATCAGCCGCTCGCCGCGCATCACGCTGGCGTCGTCGATCTCCAGCAGCGGCGCGGCGGAATAGTCATCATGTTGGACGTTCATGCCGGACACCATGCACGTCGGGACGTCCACTGCCAAGTCCGATGACTGCGACTGGCCGCTTACTGCTCGGCGGCGTCCAGTTGTTGCTGCTGCTTCTTCGCCTGCTCGTCCACCGTCTTCTGCACATCGGCGGCGCGCTGCTTGGCCTTTTCCATATCGTCCCACGGCGTGGCCACGCGCGCGGTGCTGGCCGCGGCTGGCGCCGATACCGATGCCGGTGGCTTGCCGGAACAGGCGGCCAGGGAGAGCAGGCATAGCAGGGCAGCGAGCTGTTTCATGCAGGAGCCTTGAAGAAGGTTGGCGTCGTTGTCGCCCATGGTAGCGGGCAGCGCTTGGCGGGAAACGTGGTGGCGTTCTAAGCTCGGCCCATGAACGCACGCATCGACGCCTGGCAGCTGCAGGGACACACCGCCTTGATCACCGGTGCCAGCAAAGGCATCGGCTACGCCACCGCCCGCGAATTGGCCGCCCTGGGCGCCAATCTGCTGCTGGTGGCGCGCGACGCCGACTACCTGGAGCAGGTCCGCGTGGAGCTGGTGGACGATTTTCCCGGCATCGACGTGCTGGCCTTCGGCGCCGATCTTGGCGAACAGGAAGAACGCCTTGCGGTGTTCGACTGGATCGCCGATCTGGGCGCCCCGCTGTCCCTGCTGGTCAACAACGCCGGCGGCAACCAGCCCGCGCCGACCTTGGCCTATCGCGAGGACGACTACCGCGCGATCTTCGAACAGAACCTGTTTTCCGCTTTCGAGATGTGCCGCCTTGCCCATCCGCAACTGGTGCAGCATGCGAATGCGGCGATCGTGAATGTGGGTTCGGTATCCGGCATCACGCATGTGCGCACGGGCTCGGCGTATGGCATGTCGAAGGCTGCGCTGCATCAGCTGACTCGCAATCTGGCGGCGGAATGGGCGGCTGATGGGATTCGCGTCAATGCCGTCGCGCCTTGGTACATCCGGACGCAGCGTTCCGAGCCTGCATTGGCCAATGACGAGTATCTGGATGAGGTGCTTGATCGCACGCCGTTGCGGCGGATCGGGGAGCCGGAGGAGGTGGCGGCGGCGATCGCGTTTCTGTGCCTTCCGGCGGCCAGTTATGTGACGGGGCAGGTGTTGGCGGTGGATGGGGGGTTTTTGAATTTTGGGTTTTAGGGGTGGTGTGTTGAGGATGTGGTAGGCCTTGGCGTTTGACGCTCTCACGCTCTCACGCTCTCACGCTCTCACGCTCTGACGCTCTCAGCCCATCGTCACTCGCCGGGCGGTTTCTTTCTCGTCATTCCTGAGGAAGCAGGAGGCGCTTTTCAACAGCCGAATGGCTGGTCATCCAGTGACTTTGCGCCCGGTCGTCGCGTCATCGCGACCTGGCTCGCCTGCCGCGGGCTTCCGTCCTCCTGCCGGAGGCCGGGTTACTTTCTCTTGCTTGCCCAAGAGATCCCACGGGACTAGCTTCGCGTCGAAGTAACCAAAGAGAAGGGCCCCCCGGATGACGCGCCTTCCGGGCTGCGCCCTCCAGGTTCGCGGTCGGGTTACGGGGTTTTTCGACAGGACATCCCTGTCCTGTCGAAAAACTGGCCGCATCCCTGCGGCCACCCTTCGGGCTTTCCTCCACCCGCCCGCCGCGTCATACGGGGACCCCGAAGGGCAAGAGCCTGATCAAAAGCCTGATCAAGAGCCTGATCAAGAGCCCAATGCCCGGCGTCGTGGGGCCGAGCAGGTCTTTTGTAGGAGCGCACTTGTGCGCGACCGACCGGAGCGATGCACCGCGGCGCCGCGGTCGCGCACAAGTGCGCTCCTACAGAGGGGTTCGTGCGTTGGGTTGCGCGTTGGACGTCACGAGCCGCTCCTTGTAGGAGCGCACCCTGTGCGCGAACGCCGCCCGCAGGGCGGCCTGTTAGGCCGCGGTCGCGCACAAGGTGCGCTCCTACAAGGGTGACGCAGGTATGGGGATGGCGGATCAATCTTGCCGGTCGGCTCTTTGTGGGAGCGCACCCTGTGCGCGACAAACCTACGGAGCGGTACACCGCAGCGTGACTGTCGCGCACAGGGTGCGCTCCCACAGACAAGCAGACGCGACAAGGGTAAGGAGGGCGGACCAAAGCCGATGCGCAGCGAGGCTCCGCTTTAAGTCCTCAGGGATTCGGGCGCGTTGCGCAGCGCTTGGTAGTACCCGCTGTGTACCCTCGGAGGTTGTCCCCTGACGGCGTGCCTCGAGCGTTCGGGCTTATCCCAGCACGATGCTGCGGGCGTTATAGGCCATTCTCTTTGGGTTACTTTCGACGCGAAGCTAGTCCCGTGGGATCTCTTGGGCCAGCAAGAGAAAAGTGACTCGAGCGGCGGCAGCCGTTCGAAACGCCCGCCGCGTCCCACAGGGACTAGCTTCGCGTCGTAGGCGGCACCCTGGCCTCGAGGCGACAACTAAACACCGAAGCTCTGCAATCCGGCCTACACCGGAATGACAAGCAAGGGGGCGGCCTCCACAGGAACAACGAGCAAATAAGCACGCCGCTCACTCCCGCGAACATCGCAGCGCGAACCACACCCCAACCCTATCCACACCCCAACCCTATCCACACCCCATGTGGATCACCACCCCACAACCCTGTGGATAGAACACCCAACCTCTCGCCACCGCACAAGTTTCAGCATCCTGCGCAAACATTCACCAACCACGCGTGGTGTTTTCCACAGCCGCTGGGGAAAGCCTGGTAACAACCCTGTGGACAACTCGCCACGCGCGTTGGGTGGCGCGCACTTGCATGACATTGCGCAAACTTTGCTCAGCAGTTCTGCAGTTGCGCGTGCAGTTCCTGCTCGCGTTGTTCAAGGGGCGGCTGGTCGCTCTTGAAGGCGCGGCGGAGTTTGTCGGCGTTCTCGTCGAAGGCATCACGCAGGGCGCGGCAGGTTTCGGCGCGGGTGAGTTCGCGGCACTGGTCCTGCACCCAGACGTAGCGATTGGCGATCAGGCCGGGCGTGATGCGTCCACGATTGAGCTCGGGGGCGGAGGCGCCGGCGGCGTTGGGGCCGCCGTAGACCTGCGAGAGCGGCAGCGACCCCGCACCGAGGATGCCGTAGGGCACCTGATAGGGCTGTGGATCGCCGTGGTCGCTCATGTAGGGCTTGCCGTCGGTGGCTCGCACGCAGCCGTACATGAGGGGCAGTGCAGCCATCGGCTGTGGCGGCGGCAGTGGTGGCGGGACGGGTTCGAAAGTTGGCGCGTCGGCTGCTGCGGACGGCGGTGGGGTGACGGGCTGGGAGTCGTCGAGCTGCAGCACCTGCTGGCGTTGGTTGCTGCTGCAGGGCTTGTCCTGGAAGGTCTGCTTGCCGCTCGCATCCGTGCATTGATACGCCGTGCCTGCCACGGCGGGCAGGCCAAGCAGCAGGAGCGAAGCGAGGATGCACAGGCGGATCATGCGAAACCTCTTGAGGCGAAGTCGCTCAGAACTCGGCGACGTGTTCCTCGGCGGCAAAGCCGAGCGTGACCGCGCCTTCGCCCACGTTGACCATGCCGGTGATGCTCATCGGCGCTTCCATCAGTTGTACGCCGCTCTCCTCGCAGGCGGTGCGCAGCGTGGCGTAGCCCGGCAACTTGGCCAGTTCGGACAGATCGCCGCCGTAGCTCACGCACACGGCTGGCACGAGCAGGCCGGCCTGCACGCGCTTGGCCGTGTAGTTGAACAAGGTTTCCGCGCCGTGCTCGAAGCCGCGCACTTTGCCAACGGGACTGGTCTCGCCGCGGTAGCCGCGCAGCAGCGGCTTGATGTCCAGCGCGGAGCCGAGCATGGCGCTGACCAGGCCGACGCTGCGGTCGCCTTTTTTCTTGGCGCGCGCACGCAGGTAGTAGAGGTCGCGCGGCAGCATGTAGCCGTACGAATTATTCGCGATATAGGTGAGACGTTCGCGGATCGCCGCCGGCACTTCGCCGGCATCGATCAATCGCGTGGCCTCGACGATGGCCGGGCCTGAGCCGGCGAACAGCGTGCGGGTATCGATCACGCGCATCAGGAACGGGCCGGTGAGGCCGTTCTTCTCGCGCACTTCGCGGTAGTGCTTCAACACCGCGAAGCTGGCCTTGATCACATGGTCGTTGATGGCGCTGCGCGTGGCGGTGATGGTGAGGCAGAACACGCAGTCCCGTTCCAGCACCAGTTTGTCGAGGAAGAGCTTCTGCACGTCTTCGACGGAGCAGGGGATGGTCTCGGCCGAGTGGCTGCGACTGCCCAGCTTGCGATCCAGGAAGCGATGCAGCTCCACCTGGTTGCGGTTGTCCATGAAGATTTCATCGTCGATGCGGATGGTGATGGGCATCACCGCGATGTTGTGCTTTTGCAGAAATGCCTGCGGCAGATCGCAGGCGGCATCGATCGCTATACCCATCCGCATAATGTGACTCCCCTATGACAAGCGCGGCCAACATAGCACGCACCTTCGCATGTGCCACCCTGACCGTTGGGGCATGGACCCCGGCGTGGTCGATAGCGCTGAAGGGCCGTAACTTGCATGGTCAACGCAGCTGGCGGTAGGCGTCGGGGTCGAAGGCGTCCACCTGTACCACGGCATCGCGGGCCTCGTCGGCCTCGCTGAGCGCGTCGAACTCCGCCTGCGTGATGATGCCGGTGGCCAACGCATGCCGGCCGAGCGCGTCGCCGGCGGCGCGATCCAGCGTCCCGGCCCTGATCGCGTCGCGCAGTTTGGTCTCCACCGGCAGGGCGCGCACGGCCTTGTCCAGCGCGGCTTCCAACTGGCCCAGTCCCGGTTCCTGCGGACCGGGCACATGGATGTCGCCGGTGAGGTGGATGCGCGCTTCGCGATCTTCCAGGATGGCCCGTGCCGCGCGCTGGCCCAGCCGATCGGACGGTGGCTGGAAGCGCGCGCCGAGTGGGAACACCAGTAAGCGGGCGACGCTGGCCGCCAGCTCCGAGGGCAGGTTGTCCAGCACGCCGCGCAATGCCTCCTGCGTGCGGTACAGCGACAAGGCCACGCCCCATCGCGCCAGGTCGTAGTGCGAGGCGAGCTTGGGTCCGTCGTGATAACGCTTGAGTGTGGCGGCGGCGAGGTATTGCCAGGCCAGTGCATCGGCGAGGCGTCCGGAAATTTTCTCGCGGCGCTTGAGCGTGCCGCCGAGTGTGGCCATGCAGGTGTCCGACACCAACGCAAACGCGGAAGCAAAACGCGTGAGGTGCTGGTACTGGCGGGCGAGTTCGCTGTCCGGTGCCTTGGCCAGGCGAGAGCCGCTCAAGCCCAGCAAGAGGGCACGCACGCCGCGGGTGAACACGAAGTTGATATAGCCGAAGGCGCTGCTGTCGATGGCCTTGAGGTCTTTGGCGGCAATCGCATCGATCAGCTTCTGCACCCACGGATGACAACGGATGGCGCCTTGCCCATAGATGATCATCGAGCGGGTGAGGATGTTGGCGCCTTCCACCGTGATGCCGATCGGCACGGACATCCACATGTGCGAGAGCGCATTGCGCGGGCCGCGCTGGATCGCGGCGCCGGCGCGGATGTCCATCGCATCGCTGACCACCACGCGCATCGCGTCAGTGAGATAGGCCTTGGCGATGGAGCCGAGCACCGCCGGTTTCTCGCCGGCATCGAGCGCGCCGCAGGTGAGCGTGCGCGTGGCCGTCATCAGATAGGTGAGGCCGGCAATGCGTGCCAACGGTTCCTCGATGCCTTCGAAGCGACCGATCGGCGTGTCGAACTGCTCGCGCACCGTGGCGTAGGCACCGCAGATACGCGTGGCCATTTGTGCTGCGCCCACCGCAAGCGCGGGCAGCGAAATGGAACGACCCGCTGCCAGGCTTTCCATCAACATGCGCCAACCGTGGCCGGCCTGCGCAACGCCACCGATGATGGCGTCGAGCGGCACGAACACGTCGTGCCCCACGATCGGGCCATTCGCGAACGGCACACCCATGGGGTCGTGATGCTGGCCGATCTCCACGCCCGGCAAGTCGCGGGAGATCAGCGCGCAGGTGATGCCGCGGTCCACGGCGCCGCCCAGCAGGCCATCGGGATCCTTCAAGCGGAACGCCAGGCCGATCAATGTGGCCACGGGAGCCAGCGTGATGTATCGCTTGTTCCAGTTCAGACGCAGACCGATGACTTCTTCGCCGTTCCACTGGCCGCGCTCCACTACACCTTCGGACTGCGTAGCCGCTGCATCGGAACCGGCCTCGGGACCGGTGAGCGCAAAGCAGGGCACTTCGCGGCCGTCCGCGAGGCGGGGCAGGTAGTGTTGCTTCTGTTCTTCCGTGCCGTAGTGCAGCAGCAATTCGCCCGGGCCCAGCGAGTTGGGCACCATCACCGTCACCGCTGCCGCCACCGAGCGCGTGGCGATACGGGTGACCACGCGCGAATGGCCGATTTCGGACATGCCCAGGCCGCCATAGGTCTCGGGCAGCACCATGCCGAAGAAACGCTCGCGCTTGATGAAGTCCCATACCTCGGGCGGCAGGTCGCGTTGCTGCTCGATCTGCCAGTCATCGAGCATGGCGCACAACTGGGTGACCGGGCCATCCATGAACGCCTGTTCGCGTGCGCTCAGCGGCTTGCACTCGAAGCGCAGCAACGATGGCCAATCGGGCATGCCGGAGAAGATCTGCGCATCCCACCACACGGTGCCTGCCTCCAGCGCGATGCGTTCGGTCTCGCCCAGCCGCGGCATCACCTTGCCGAGCATCGGCAGCAGGCGGCGTGCAAACAGGGCGCGGCGCAGCGGCGCGAAACCAGTTACCAATGCAACCAAAGCCGCCGCAAATAGCAGTCCATATAAAAGGAGTGGCGATTGAACGCCGCGCACGATCCAGGTGAGGAACAGCACGGCCAGCGCCAACACCCAGGCCAGCCATCCGCGTCCGACGAAGGCAAAGCCGAAGAAGACGGCGAGGGCGACGATCCAACCAATCAGCAGCATGGGGTTCTCCTTGGCTTGCCGCCCATCGTGGGCGGGGCCGGTTCAAGGAAATGACAACAAAGTGCCCAGCGGCGGGCCGTCACCCGCTAAGATGCACCTACTGATCTGGCATCTTGCCGGCGTGGCGTCGCCGGTAACGCGCAACCCAACCCCGGTTGCGCCGACCTCAAGGGGTCTCAATGAAAGACAAGCAGGAGATCGTCTCCAACTGGCTGCCGCGCTATACCGGCACGCCTGTGGAGGAGTTTGGCCAGCACATCCTGCTGACCAATTTCGGACACTACGTGGAGCTGTTCGCCGAATGGCACGGCGTGGAAGTACGCGGGCGCGACCGCCCCATGCCCAATGCCACCGCCGACGGCATCACCCTGATCAACTTCGGCATGGGCAGCCCCAACGCGGCCACCGTGATGGACTTGCTCAGCGCCGTGCATCCCAAGGCTGCGTTGTTCCTGGGCAAGTGCGGCGGTCTCAAGAAGAAGAACGCCATCGGTGACCTGGTCCTGCCGATCGCGGCCATCCGCGGCGAAGGAACGTCCAACGACTATCTGTTGCCGGAGGTGCCGGCCTTGCCGGCCTTCCAGCTGCAGCGCGGTGTCTCGACCATGATCCGCGACCTAGGCTACGACTACTGGACCGGCACGGTGTACACCACCAACCGCCGCGTCTGGGAGCACGACGACGCGTTCAAGGATTACCTGCGTCGGACACGCTGCATGGCGATCGACATGGAGACCGCCACCATCTTCGCGGCGGGCTTCGCCAACAAGATCCCCTGTGGGGCGCTCCTGTTGGTCTCCGACCAGCCCATGATCCCCGAGGGCGTTAAGACGGAATTAAGCGACCGCAGCGTGACCACGCAATTCGTTGAACGCCACATACGCATCGGTATAGAAGCCTTGAAACTGGTGCGTCGCAAGGGACGCAGCGTCAAACACCTGCGCTTCGAAGCGGATACCGGCTCGGAGTGAACCCCTGCCAAATCAGAGGTCTGGCGAGGCCCATGGCGGCCTGCCAGCCTTTTTTCACCCTGGCTTCACCCCGTTACAACGATGTTCCCCGCAGCGCAGCAGGCGTTTTCGGGGCTGTTTGCGGCGCGGTTTTAATGGCCGGTTCGCGAAAAATTGCGATAGTTGTCACGGCACATTGTTTTCTTGCCGTATAGATTTTATTGACTATCTGTAAGTAAAGCGTGATAAATGCCGAGCGCTGTAGGCCGAACCTTTGTAGGTCTACGCCTGAATTGTTTGGGTAATCGGGCGCGGGTTTGAGGCGGGGAAAGTCTGTCAAACCCAGTCAATATAAATAACGGGAGGGTGTTCTCATGAAGTTCGGGGAAAATAAACTGTGCACGTCGGTGCGTCTGGCTCTGTCGCTGGGCATGCTCGCAGCAAGCGCCTACGGCACTACCGCTTTCGCGCAGGACGCGCAGTCCACTACGCCGGCACCGGCCGCTGACCAGGCCAAGAGCAAGACTCTCGAAACGGTCACCGTGACCGGTTCGCTGATTCGCCGCGTAGACGTCGAGACGGCCAGTCCCGTCGTAACCATCGATCGCGCTCAGATCCAGGCCACCGGCAAGCAGACGCTTGGCGACCTGGTCCAGCAGCTGCCGGCCATGACCGGCGGCAACGTCAACCCGCAGACCAACAACGGCGGTGGTACTGGTGGTTCGTCCATCAACCTTCGCGGTCTGGGTTCGCGTCGTACCTTGATCCTGATTGACGGTCAGCGCCTGCTGAGCAAGGATCCGAACGCCATTCCGGCTGATGCCATCGAGCGCATCGAAGTGCTGCCGACCGGTGCGTCGGCCACCTACGGTTCGGATGCGATCGGCGGCGTGGTGAACTTCATCACGCGCAAGAACTACCAGGGTGCCACCTTCACCGCGAACGTCGGCCAGTCCGATCGTACCGACGGCGACCAGAGCGGCTACACCTTCACGTTCGGCCAGACGTCCGATAAGGGCAGCATCATGGCCGGCATCAGCTACAACAAGCAGGACGGCGTCCTGTCGGCCAACCGCGACTTCTCGAAGAACGCGCTCAGCCTGTCCGGCACCCAGGTCGCCATCGGTGGTTCGTCCTCGACCCCGGTTGGCCGCATCCAGCTTGGCGATTCGCAGGCTGCAGCACTGGGCCTGGGTTGCGACCGCGTGTCGTTGACTGCAGGCGGCAACCCGACTGTCCTCAGCCCGGCCAACTACCACTGCTACGGCAACGCCGACAAGTACAACTACGCGGCCGTCAACCTGATCATGACCCCGCAGGAGCGCACTGGCGGCTTCATCAATGCGGAGTACCACCTGGCCGATCACGTGACGGCCTATGTGGACGCGGTCTACAACAAGACCTCGGCCAACTTCCAGCTGGCTCCGGCCGTGTACGGCTCGACCTCGACCGCCGCCTCGGTTGATCCGGGCAACGGTTTCAACATCTTCAACTCGCCCCAGCTGGTCAACGGCCAGATGACGGGCGGCGGCTTCGGCACCGCCAGCGGCAACGCGTTCACTCAGCGTCTGACCTCCGCTGGCCTGCGTGAGGCCTTCACCGGCCGTACCGACGCCCAGATCAATACGGGCTTGAAGGGCGACTTCACCGTTTTCGACAAGAACTGGAACTGGGACGTCGGCTTCAACTACGGCCACCAGAGCATTGTCACGACGACGGCTGGCCTGGTTGACCAGACCAAGCTCTACACGGGCGCTTCCACCGTCACCAATGGCGTGGCGACCTGCCCGGCCGGTACCGATCCGGTGGCTTGCCAGTTCAATCCGTTCGAGCCCAATTCGTCGGCAGCCAGCATTGCTGCCGTGCGTGCGGCCAGCGTGACGGCCCCGTCGAACAGCTACCTCATCGAGAAGACCTACCACGCCGGTCTGAGCGGTGAGCTGTTCAGCCTGCCGGCCGGTGCCGTGCAGCTGGCCGGTGGTTTCGAGTGGCGCAAGGACTACCAGCACACCGTGCCGGCTCCGCAGCTGGAGATCGATCCGTCGACCGGTAGCTGTATCCTGGGCAGCCAGTGCTTGAGCGCCGTGCAGGGTGGTTACACCACCAAGGATCTGTACGCCGAAACGTTCATCCCGATCCTGGCCGGCCTCCCGGGCATCCAGTCGCTGAACCTGACCATCGGTGACCGCTACTCCAAGATCGGTTCCTTCGGCAGCACGAACAACTTCAAGTTCGCGGTCGAGTGGAAGCCGTTCGACGACCTGCTGCTCCGCGGCACCATGGAAGACGTGTTCCGCGCTCCCAACCTGACCGAGCTGTACTTCTCGGGTTCGGATGCTCCGCTGATCCATACCGATCCGTGTACCAATTACGCTGGCGCCCCGGCAGGTTCTCCGCTGGCCATCGCTTGCGCGAACGTGCCGGCCAACGGCACCTTCCAGAACCAGTACGTCGTCTCGCAGACGCAGGCTGGCGCTGTGGTGCAGGGTTCGCGCGTTGCAGGCTTCCCGGTCAAGCCGGAGCACGGCAAGTCGTATGACTTCGGCTTCGTGTACAGCCCGTCCTACGTGCCGGGCCTGTCGACCACGGTCGACTTGTGGCGCGTCAACCTCAACGACACCATCACCACGGTGGGTCTGCAGAGCCTGCTGAACCTCTGCGCCAATGGTTCGACCCAGTACTGCCAGTACATCCAGCGTCAGGCCGGTGGCCCGAACGCGGGTCAGCTGCTGCAGTCGACGGTTGAGCCGACCGGTAACCTGGGTTCGTTGAATACCTCCGGTATCGACTTCTCGGCCAACTACAAGCTGCCGCAGTTCTCCTTCGGCCAGTTCAACGTCGGCCTGAACGCGACCTACCTGAAGTACTACGACCAGGTCACCGCGCCGGGCGTGGAAGGTTCGGTCACCTACAAGAACGCTGGTCACCTGCTCCCGTACGGTTCGGCTGCCTCGGCTGCCTGCCCGGATAACGCTGGCGTCTGCTTGTTCCCCCGTTGGCGCGGTCAGGCCTTCGTGGATTGGCAGGCCGGTGGCTGGAGTGCCCAGTGGCGCATGCGCTACATCGGTCGCTTCCAGAACGGTGCAGCGACGGGTTCGCCGCAGGATAGCTTCCCGAACGGTGAGTCGGGCACGATCCTGAAGTACGGTGCGACGACGTACAACGACGTGTCGGTCGGCTACAACCTGGCCATGATCAACACCCGTCTGGACTTCGGCATCAACAACCTGTTCGACAAGCAGCCGCCCATGCTGTACGCGAACAACACGTTGAACGCCAACACCGACCCGAGCGACTTCGACCTGATGGGCCGTTACTACTGGGCTCGCGTCACGGTCAAGTTCTAAGTCGTAGATATAAGCGTTAACCTTGAGGGCCGCGTGAGTCATCACGCGGCCCTTCTTATTTGCGTGAAGCCATGGCTCCGAACGAACTCACACAGATCACCGCAGCCATCCAAAAT
>Ga0209672_100783_pt1 | contig 15142 bp, 27 predicted proteins | sample AraplaCol_mMS_r2_FD_184273 | JGI IMG/M metagenome (GOLD analysis project Ga0209672, IMG submission 184273) | Arabidopsis root microbial communities from North Carolina, USA - plate scrape CL_Col_mMS_r2 (SPAdes) (version 2) | ecosystem: Host-associated > Plants > Roots > Endosphere | place: USA...
AAGCACTACCGGCTTGCGGCGAAACAGACGGAACGAGCCCACAGAGTCCGCATCCCGCAGCGCGAGCCGCGCGTGGCTACCGTGGTCGTGGACTATGGGCGCGGGGTCGTACTTCACTGGGCTGCCCTTCGGATGCACGCCGACGCGGCGATACGTGTCGCGGTTCGCGTAGTACAGAAGGGCCTTTCGCATGATCGCGATTTGCCGCAACAGTCCGAACATCAGTGGTGACCTCCGAAGAACGCGGCCACGCCAAGGGCGACAGCCAGGCAGAAATCAACCTTCAGGTTGATCTTGAGGAAAGCGAGCCATTCCGCCCGCGTCACGGCCATGGCTCGGGCGTGACGTCGTAGCCCATGGCGCGAAGGCACGCCGGCGCCGCTACGTCGTGGATGTAGTGCGAGCGCTGTTCGGGCCGGACGTTGCGCGGCACGATCACGCCGGCCTCGCACGCGGTTGTGTCGCGCTCAAGCTGGGTTTGACGTGCGAAGCGGCCCTGCGTGGCGCAGCCGACAACGATGACGCAAGCGATAGCCGCGGAAGCGGCGATGTAACGTTTCATCCTTGAAGCTCCATAAAAGTGCCGGCCACGGCGGAGACGCGGGGGGAGGGGAGGGACGTCCCCGCCGCAGCTGGCAACACGGGAAGGGAAATCCCGAAGAACTCGGCGACTTGCTTTGCCTCGTCATCGAGAAGGTCGAACGCGGACTCACCGACCCACAGAGTGGGCATGGAACCTAGGCGAGCGATGCGCACGTGCCGGCGCTCAGCAGCGCCGTACGCGACATGGAAGGAACAACCGGGAAGAAGCACGGCGGCCATGCAAACGGTCGTCGTACGCGACACCATCAGCTGGCGCGGCATCGCGGACGAATGCGGAAGGGTTAGGCTGCGATAGCTCACAGCACACCCGCCAACATCGCCAGGAAGCCGGGGATGATCACGCTGGCAAAGCCACAAACTAGCCAGGACACCGCGTGCTTACCGGGCTGGCGACAGCCGTCGTCGCCCGGACCAGGGCAAAGGTCACACTTACTAGAGTCCATGGCTCTCTCCCGGCTTGTATGGAGAGAGAGTACAGAATACCGAACTATTGATGCAACAGAATTCCGAACCCTTGTATTCGGAAGTCCGTACGCGTTTAGCGAGCGTTCAGATAATTAGGCAGGCATTACCTGCTGGAGACTGCGGGGTAGGTCCGCTACGGGTCGATAGCGGACCTCGCCACCAATTTAGACCGCCCCCACTTTCACTTCCCGAGGGCTTCGAATGGGAATTCCCGACCCGACAGCCAGCGCTGCCGAGGCAATAACGCCAAGGACAGATCCGCTGAGGGCTCCTTTGCCAGCGGACTTGAGCGCAATCGAAAAAGCCAGTTGATGGTCTCGCATCTCGGGGAACCAGTTCATGTAGAAATTGAAGGCCGCTAACACGCCGGCCCCAACTAATGCGCCTGCAATGCAAAGTCTTAGCCAACTGAGTTTGTGTCGGCGCCTAAGCCAAAGCACGTAAGGAAAAGCGACCAAATAGGTCGCCAGAAAGGACGCCGGTAACGAAACGATCAAGACCACTTCGACCGGGATCATGACGCTCTCGTACGACGCCAGAAGGTCCACAACAAGAAGAATCGACGGAGCGATTGCGCATACCAGCAAACCAATCCAGAGGGGACGACGGTGTTGTGGTGTCTCCATAGGCTGCTCCGTAGCCAGGTCTGTTCAGTGAGAGTGTAATGTCTGCTTCGGGTCGAAAGCGGACATTTGGCTACGGACTTCACGCCTCGCCACGTGGATACCCGCTCACACACGGTCCAACTGCTCTTCGGCCAGACAGTCCATGTGCCGATTCTTCCAGCCCGTGAGGTTGAACACGTTGCCATAGGGATAACCCGTAGGCTCATCGAAGCGCACCCATGGCGCACAGCTGAGCTCTATGACAGTTCCGGCCTGACCAACTTTTGCCTGATCAGAGGCGTCACCGCGCGCCAGTACAACACGGTCGCCTACGTTGAACTTCGCGGGGGGCACAAAGTGGGCGTTCTTCATCCTGCAGCTTGATTGGAAGCGGCTATGTGAACCGCTGCACGCATGTTAACCAATGAGAACTGTGGGTCGGAAGCGGACCTTCCATATTCACAAGATACGCGGTCTTACGAACGCTTTCGACCGTACTTCCTGCGAGTTCGGAAGACGGTAATTGACCGTTTAATCTCGCACTTGCTCATGTCATCACCGCTGCTGCTCCCCTGAAACTGTCCGCTTTGGGTTGCGGACATTACGAGCATGCCAGATTGGCTTATGGCTGGGGAATGACTATGGCGCGTTGCCTATCCATCCTCTCGCGAATGGATCGCGCGAGGCGAAGCAGCCCGGGAATGTCCAAAGGATCGTCGAGAGGGTCATATAGCGTGACCGACAAGGTGACCGTCACCGAGGTGTCCGCATGGGGGCCGTCGTTGGGCTTAGCCGAAAAATCCGTGTGGGCAAGCAGCGTATCCCGTAACGTTATCGCTTGGCCATGGAGCGCCACGCCCTGCGCGTCAGTAACGTAATCGCCGACCGCCACGCGTTCCTTTTTGCCTGCTTCATTTTGATTACCCGAGAACGGGCGCGCATAGGAAACGACAGCCGATACCTCCAAGGCCCGGCGTACGACATCAGGCCAGGCTGCCGCCTCTGGCGCCATCAGGGCCTCCATGTATTCAATCGCTTCCGACAAATCGGCACTGGACAGCACTAGCCTCGCGCGTGAAGTGGTCATGGCATCGGGTCTTATCAGTTCAATTGGGATGTCTGCGCAGGGTCAAAAGCGGACATCTCGATGCTCGTCGCCCAGCATCAACTCATGGGCGCCGCTGTCAAGACGAGCCGGGATCGAAATAAGAGCTAAACGAAGGTCCATCATAGGCACTAATGCCGTATGAGTTTTCATCTCCGGCTCACCATTCTGATCCTGAAATGGAGGACCTAAGTTGATAGCTAGAGTCTGTTTCGGTTTGATACCCTTGAGATTTATCCCTACGGACTGACTTACTGCCAGGGTGTAGTAGCGATTTTCGAGGTCCACAAGTGAATAGGCCAGGGGATGTAGTTGGTGAGTCGCCTGGAAAGCGACTTACAGCGTTGGTTGTCTACGATGACGAAGAGGTCATGACGGCCTTCTGCGACATGTTGGAGTATCTGGGTTTCGCAACTTTCGCCGTTAATGGTGCGGAGGCGGCGCTGAATGTGCTGTCCTCTGAACAACGCTTTGACCTAATACTCACCGACGTCCACATGCCTGGCGCAATGGGCGGAGCTGCACTACCCGCCGCAGTTCGACGGCTTCGTCCGGAAATGATGATGGTCGTTGTCACCAGTCATGACAGCGGATCGCTGGCCCACTTGCCCCCGGACACGGCAAGACTTAGCAAGCCATTCATGATCGCGGACCTTGAGACCCAGATAGCCAAGCTCCGCGCCAGCGGTTAGTTAGCTGGCTAACTACCGGATGTGGAATTGAGCGTCGGATGTCCGCTTCGGGTCGAAAGCGGACCTTGGCCTATACGCGGCGCTTACTGGGAGGCAAAACAGCCGCAATAGGGTAAACACCCTCAACCTTGTCGACAGCGATCGATAAGCGACTATCGTCCGCGACAGCGAGCAGGTTGTATTCGCCGTTCCTGTGCCACAGCAATTCCTTCACCGTTGATCGCCCGTCCTTCAGCTTCACGAGGACGTACTCGCCTTGCTGAGGAGTTCCATTGGGCTCCACGAGGACATACCAACCCGATCGAATGGCCGGATGCATCGAATCGCCTTTGACCATCAAGACATAGGCGTCGGGATCGGACGTCGGATGCTCGAAGTAACCATCGCCGTGCCCAACTGGGTACTCGAGATCCACCCAATAGCCGTCCATGCCCATACTTGCCGTTCCCCTTACCGGAATCTGACGGTAGGGACTTTGCGGGGTCATCTCATCAAAACCTGAGACGCCAACGACTGCGCGGCCTACAGGGTGTTTCGGACCCTTACCGGTCTCCAGCCATTTGGTGGTGACGCCCAGATATTCGGCGATGAGGTGCAGCTTAGTGCTGCTCTTGGAGCGCCCCTTTATGAGTTCGGAAAGGGTGCTTTTGCTCAGCCCGGCGAATTTGGCGCAGGCGGCGGCAGACTTGTCAGGGTCGGCCTCTAGTTCCCAGGCGATCCGCTCGCCGATAGTTGTCGGTGTCATGTTCCGAACTGGAACAGAAAAGAAGTTCGGAATGCCGCTTGACTTAAGTACAGAATTCCGAACATTATATGGCCATGACGACATCATGGCCACAGAGAGTTGTTGAACTTGAGCAGTCCGGCCTGTCGTTGACAGAGATCGCCGCTCGCGTCGGTGTAGCGAAATCGACGATTTCCGAGATCAAGTCTGGAGCGACCAAGGCGCCAAATGGCGATGCGGCGGTGGCCCTTTACAAGCTCCACAGGCGCCGATGCCAGGTCCAATCGGTGGCGCGCCGAAGCGCGGCCGTCAAAGGGGAGGCGGCCGAAGCAGCTCCGGCTCTTCTGAGAGCCGCAGGGCAGGGGCGCTGATATGGACTTCCGCAGCTTCATCGTCGTGAAGCCCGTATATCGCTCCATCGGCGCGGGCTGGTGGCGGCACGTCGGCTGGCATTCGAACGGCATGCTGCCGCTCGCGCGCGCTGCCGATGGAAAGCTTGCTACCCAATTGCTACTGAGCGAAGTCGGTTCAGTGTCTGGAGATACTGCTCTTGGATCAGGCGAAACCTTGGCTGATCGACGCCATTCGCGTCGGAGGTCCAAGTGAATCCTCGGTCCTCCGCAACGCGCCATGCGCCGGCCAAGGCTTCGCGATTTGGGTGCGCCCCGAGTAGCGCCGTCACGGCCACTTCCAGCGCCATTAGCTGCGCCCAAGCGCCACACATCTCGATGTCGTGCCTGTCCATGGATTCCCCTTCGTTGGTTGGTGGAGTTGTGGTGACCGAAGTCTGCCACGAAGGGGAGTCCACCCCCACCCGCGCCGTCCTTGGCGCTGCTCGTTCCGTCGATGTCCGTCCTTGCCTTGGTGTCCATGGCGAGCACGGTACCGCCTGCGCTTCGCGCAAACACGTTTGCTGAGACCGCCCCATGAACATCATTGATGTCATCAAGCGAACCGTCCTGGCCTTCCCTGGCAGCTACGAAGGCATGGCGTCTGCGCTCGGCGCAAGCGCCAACGTTCTGCGAAACAAGCTGTCGCGCGCCAATGACACGCACCACCTCTATCTCGTCGAGGCCATGGAGATCATGGAGCAGGCGCGGGCAGCGAATGTCCCCGATGCGCTGGCGCTCCTGAAGGCGATGGCCGCCGAGTTCGACATGGTGCTCATGCCGGCCGGCGAGCGCCGCCCGATGGGCGACATGTCGCTGGCCGAGAAGGTGCTGGCGCAAACGGCAGCCAACAGCCGCCTGGCCACGTCCGTGATCGAAGCGATTGCCGACGGCAAGATCAGCTCGCCGGAAATGTCGCGCATCACCGAGCTGACGGCTGACGCAACGCAGGCGGACCTCGAGCTGCAGGAGGCTGCGCGAACGTTCGCGGACCAAGTCCCCACCAGGTCGCGGATCTGACCGATGACGCTCACAGGGGAGCGCCACCGCCGACTTCCTCAGCACCTTCGCGATTGCTTCGCGGAGAACGCGAAGTCGCACACCCCTGACGAACTTCTCGCTGCAGAGCTGGCGCTGTCGACCGCGCCTGAGTGCCCGCAGCAATCCCTGTTTTCGTGTGCCGCTAACCGTGGGGTTGCTCCCGCGGGACAGCCGAGTCCGGTCGGTTGCGGCTCTACGGATCTCCGGAACCCGGAATGACCATGACCGACCAACTGCCAGCACCGCTGGTGCCCTCACACGTCGACCTGCGCGGGCTGCCCTACATGCCGCTCGACGTCAACCGGATCCGCGACAGCCAGCTCGCTATCAGTGCATCGGGCGATGAGTTCCGCGCCGCCGTGCTTCTGTGGTGCGCGAGCTGGAACCAAGTACCGGCTGCGAGTCTTCCCGAAGACGACCAGACGCTGGCGGCCTACGCCGGCTATGGCCGCGATCTGAAGAGCTGGAAGCGGGCGCGCGGCGGCGCGATGCGTGGCTTCGTCCAGTGCACTGATGGCCGCTGGTATCACCCTGTGGTCGCCGAGAAGGCCCTAGAGGCGTGGGAAGAGCGCAAGGAATACCGCGACAAGCGTGAGAACGAAGCTGCGCGCCTGAAGCACCACCGCGATGAGCACAAGGCCTTGCGCGATGAGCTGCGCAGCTACGGGATAACGGCGGCCTGGAACGAAAAGATCGAAGCGTTGCGCGCAATGGTCCAGAACGCGCGCCTGCAATCCACCAATACGGAAACTGAAACGCGTACGGGTGAGTTGCATGCAACGGCTAATAAGGGAAGGGAAGAGAAGGGAAGGGAAGGGATTAAAGATCAAGAGACATCCTCACTTCGTTCGGATTCGTCATCGGCTGCGCCGACGACCGCTGGCGCTGAAAGTCAGCAGACCGAAGCGGACAAGCAGCGCAAGCAGGAATTGAAGGCCGCACGAATCGCCGGCATCACGGAGGACGCCATGCAGGTCTACAACGGCCTGCTGGCCAAGCCGCACGGCCTGCTCCCCAAGGTTTCGGACGTCAACCTGGCCAAGAAGCGCCGCTGGGTCGAGCGCTGCATCCAGGTCGCCTCGGACATCTGCCTGCGCCAGTACGGCAACAAGCTCGTCACGCTGCAGTTCTGGCAGGACTACTTCGGCGCCTGCGACATGGACGACTTCATGGCCGGCCGCTCGCGCAATGGCGCCGGCCATGAGAACTGGAAGCCCGACTTCGAATACCTGACCCGGCCCGACGTGATGACGAAGGTGTTCGAGCGCATCACCTCCGACGAGGGACAGGCCGCATGACCGCGCTGTTCCAGTCCAGGCCCGATGGCGAATACCGCCGCTGCAGCCGCTGCGCGCACCTGGGCTATGGCGTAGACGCATGGCATCCCGCTACGCGCGAATTCTGGCCGGTCGTCCGCGGCCGCATCTGGTACGGCCGCTGCCTCGCCTGCGCGAGCGAGATGGCTAGTCGCAAGTTCGGCTTCGTGCCGGCGAAGGCGGCCGCATGACGCTCATCCTGGTGCTGGGCGATTCCATCGATACGCGGCTCTTGGTCAACGCGATCCGCAAACACGAAGCCACTCGCCTGGTGTGGCCGAAGCCCGCGACGGTCCTGGTGCAGGCGGGCGACTTCATCGACCAGCTCAACGATATCGACCTGCCTGCGCCGCTCCTCTTCGATGGCATTGACAGCCATCGGCACCCTCACCGCGGCAAGCGCAGGAGGCAGTGGCGATGAGTGCGCGCGAGCTGCCTTTCAATGTGGAGGCCGAGCAGGCTGTGCTGGGTGGTCTGATGCTTGCGCCGGTGGCCCTGGCCAAGATCGCAGACTGGCTGGACGAGGAATCGTTCTACCGGCGCGATCACCGTGCGATCTACCGCGCCATATGCGAACTGGCCGACAAGGGCGCCGTTGATCCGGTGACGCTGTCCGAATGGTTCGACATGAACGGTCTTTCCGACATCGTTGGCGGCGCGGCCTATCTGATCGAACTGGCCAACATGACGCCCAGCGCGGCGAACATTGTCGCTTACGCGGAAATCGTCGCGGAAAAGGCCCGCCTACGCACCGCGGTAAACATCGGTGAACGGCTCGCTGGCGCTGCGCTTTCCGCTGGCGCGGACTCGCGAACCGTGATGTCGGATGCATCGCATCAGCTGGCGGCGCTCCAGGCCGACAAGCAGCGCGGTGGCCTGGAATCCATCCGCCCGGTGCTCAAGGAATGGTTTCAAGACCTTTCGGCCCGGTTCGACGGCGGCGGCGCGGCGACCGGTCTGCAGACTCCATGGGACGACCTGAACGACGCCATCGGCGGCATGCAGCCTGGCAGCGCCATCGTGCTTGCCGGTCGACCCAACATGGGCAAGTCGATCATCGGCGGCCAGATTGGCACCCATGCGGCGGCCGTGCATCGCCGTCGCACGGGAATCTTCTCGCTTGAAATGACGCGCAACCAGTTCATCGGTCGATCCGTCGCCTGCATTGGCCACATCGACTATCGATGGCTGCAGCGCCCTGACAGTTCGAACGAGGAGGCCTGGCCACGCCTGACCAATGCGATGTCGATCCTCAACGAAGCACCGCTGATGATCGACGAAACACCTGCGCTGTCCATCGAGCAGGTAATGGCCCGCGCGCGACGCGCGCATATGCAGGCACCTCTCGACCTGATCGTTGTTGATCACCTGCACGAGCTGCAGATTGACGGCGACAACGAGAACTCCGAGCACGCGCGTAACGTCCGCCAGCTCAAGGCGCTGGGCAAGGAATTCAACTGCCCAGTGCTGATCCTCGCCCAGCTCAACCGCAAGGTGGAGGACCGCCCCGACAAGCGCCCGCGCATGTCGGACTTGCGTGGCAGCGGCGGCATCGAAGAGGCGGCTGATCTGATCCTCTTCATCTATCGCGACGAGTACTACAACCCTGAATCGCCTGATCGCGGCATCGTCGAAATCTCTGTGGCCAAGGGCCGCGACGTGCAGACGGGCCGCACGATCAAGCTGCTCAGCCGGTACGACCAGATGCGCGCGGAGAACTACGACCCGCTGCTGCACGAGCCATACGTGCCCGCCGAAACGAAACCGCAGAAGTCCGGCTGGGGCCGGCGCAGGAGCAATGATGATTGAGATCGGGCCAGTCACATGGGCGACCGTGTACTACGTCGCCACGCGCGTCGCCGAGCATGCGCTGGAGCAGGGCGCTATCGCGGTGTTCGTCGACAGGAATCGTCTCGTCCGCGTGCTGCCGCACCATGACCTGGACTATGACGCACGCGTGCAGCGCCGTGCGGCCGACCTGGTCGGTGTCTACCGTTCCCACCAGGACTACGCCCAGGGCAGGAAGCAAGGATGGCCCATCGCCGATGACATTCGCGCCCGCCTCGATGAACTCGACGGCGGTATGGCCAGGGTCGCCTGATGCGGTACCAGCAGAAGCCATCCCGCAAACGCATCGAAGGGCCGAAGGCTGGCCGTTCGACCTGCATCAAGACGTTGCTCCAGTGCGAGCACCACGGCCAGTACGTGGGCTACGTCGTGGCGATGACGCGCAGGCCGACAGAGGCGTGCCCGCAGTGTGTGTCGGACAACGAGTGGTACTCGAAGGCCGCCACGGGTCTCTGGCAGGAGCGCGGCGATCGCGCACCAGCCGCTGACGTGCTGGCGCGTGCCGAGCAGATGGCGGGCCACGAGCTCAAGAGGTATCGCCGTGGCTGAGCCCATCGTCTTCGACGTCGCCGAGCGATCGCCGCTGCAGAACACCTGGCAGCGCATGCACTGGGCCGCGCGCCGCAAGGTCTGCCGCCAGTGGGCCCAAATGCTGTTCATCGCCCTTCCGCAGCTGCCGCGCCAGCCGATCGCTCGTTGCGTGATCACCATCGAGCGGTACAGCACCCAGAAGCCTGATCGCGACGGCCGGTATGGCGGCGTGAAACCGATCCTCGATGCGCTGCAGCCGATGTCGAAGCGCCACCCCTACGGGCTGGGATTCATCGCCGACGACAACGACGACTGCATTACCGACCTGAAGGTCAACCACATCCAGAGCCGCGAGAAACGCACGCGGATCACCATCGAACCCATCTGAGGTCAAATCATGGCAGACGGCTCCAGCCAGTCCGGTTTCAACTTCCCGCGCCGCACGCTGGCCAGCGCATTGCGCCCTGGGGAGATCGTTGTCGATTTCTTCGCCGGCGGCGGTGGCGCCAGTGAAGGCCTTCGCATGGCGCTGGGGCGCGATCCGGACGTAGCCGTCAATCACGACCCTCTGGCCATCGGCATGCACTCGGCCAATCACCCGTTCACGCATCACCTGCCGGCCGATGTGTGGACGGTGGACATCCTGCGCGAGGTTGCTGGGCGCCTCGTCGGCTGGTTCCATGCGTCACCGGACTGCACGCACTTCAGCCAGGCCAAGGGTGGGCAGCCGCGAGACCAGGCAACGCGCAGCCTTAGCTGGGTAGTGCTCAAGGTGGCAGGCCGGCTGGCGCGTCATGGCCTGGCGCCGCGGGTTATCAGCCTGGAGAACGTCAAGCAGATTCTTGGCTGGGGCAGGTTGGTCGCCAAGCGCGACAAGGTAACAGGCCGGGTGGTGAGGCTGGATGGCAGTGTTGCCGCCGCTGGCGAGCGCGTGCCGCGGCAGGAACAGTACCTGGTGCCCGACCCGAGGCACCTCGGCCGCACCTGGCGTCGCTTCGTTGTCGAGCTCAAAGCGCTCGGCTATGTCGTCGACTGGAAGAAGGTGCGTGCCGATGACTTTGGCGCCGGTACCGATCGCGAACGGCTTTTCATGATCGCTCGCAACGATGGCCAGCCGATCGTATGGCCAGAGGCCACGCATGGTACCGAGCCAAAGCTGCCGCGCGTTACGGCGGCCGACAGCATCGACTGGGATCTGCTGGGTAGCAGTATCTTCGACCGCAAGCGCCCGCTGCGCCCGAACACCATTCGACGCCTGCTGGACGGTGCGCGCCGCGGCAACTGGCCGGCGCCTTACATCGACGCTTTGGTGGCCTTGCGCGACGGCACGACGCCGAATCTGGCCGTGAGCCGAGAGCAGGCGGAAGAGATTGCACAACGGTTCGGCCACCATGCTGGTCTGGTGATGGCAGTTGGTAGTGGTGGCCTCGCCCGCCCAGTGTCGCGTCCGTTGCCTACGATCACCACCGGTGGCGCTGGCGCATCGCCTCATTACATCAGGCCTGTCATCGTGCACAAGCACAGTTCCGCCGGCGGGCGCGGCGCACGGCCTGTGGATGAGCGCATCCCAACGATCATGACGGCTGGCGCCGGCTACCTCGCGGAGCCGATCATCGCGCCCTATTACGGCAGCGGCAGCGGCACGACTGGCCAACCATGCAGCAAGGCACTCCCAACCGTGACAACGAAAGCTCGCTTCGGTCTGGTGGAGCCTGTCGTGGTTAGCACGTGCAACTCCAGTAGCAGCGGCGTCCGCTTGTCGTCAGATCCCCTGCGGACAATCACGACCGCTCGCGGCGGTGATATGGCGGTGGCAGAGCCGATACTGGTGGAATACCACATCGACATCCTTTACCGCATGCTGGTGGAGCGGGAGCTGTTCAACGCACAGGGCTTCCCCCGCGAATACATCATCGATCGCACTGCAGACGGTCGCCGCATCACGCGCGGCGCCGCAATTCGGATGGTTGGGAACAGCGTCAGCCCGCTGCCGCTGGCGGCTATCGCGCGCGCGAATCTCGATGCACTGGACCAGCGGCTGGCGGTGGCGGCATGAAGCGGGCGCCGATCTCCCGCAAGACCGTGCTGCGCCAGGTATCGCCCAAGCGTGCCGCTTCAATCTCGACCGAAGTGCGCCGAGGTCCCAAGCCGATGCGCGCTGTGGCGATCAAGGCCAGCACCAAGCGCATGCGCCAGGGGCGCAGCACAGGCAAGCCAACGTCGGAGCAGCAGGCACGCTTCCAGCACATCCGTGCAATTGGTTGCATCGCCAGCCTCCTGGATGGGCGCGCTGGCGTGGCGCCTGAAGTGCACCACCTCAACCAGGGCGGCTACCACGGAGGCAAGCGCCGCGGCCATGACTTCACCATCGGCCTGAGCCGCTGGCATCACCAGGGCATTCCGCCCGAAGGCATGAACGAGTGCCAGGCGCGGGTGGCACTGGGCCCCAGCTACAAGCTCCACAAGATGGCCTTCCGGGCGCGTTACGGTACCGACGATCAGCTGCTTGAAACGACGAACAAGCTGATCGCGCTGCGTGAGGTGACTCCATGAGCCTGCGGCGTCGCCACGCACCAAGGTTCCTCTGCTATCTCGGCGTGCACGATTGGCGTCGAGTCCTCCGCTGGCGGTGGTTTCCGATGACTCGGTTCATCTTGAGGGACCGCTACTACCAGCTCGTCCCGGGCGGTGGCTGGTGGAAGGCTGGCGCCGTCTGCCGCAGCTGCGGCAAGCGGGTGCATTGATGACCCTCTACACGGGACCGGAGCGAGCCACGGAACGGCAGATGGCCAAAAGGACAATGGCCAAGATCCTCAGGGCAGGCGGATGCGCCGTCTGCAAGAACGCCGTACATGGTTTCAATCTCTCGGCCTGCGACACCTTGGGCCGAGTATTCCCGCGCTGCCTCAGCACGCCGGGCAAGCAGTTCGAACTCGACGACGCCAAGCTCAAGGGGGCAAAGTGACCCATCCCGCATATCTCCTCGCGCGCCTCAATCCCAAGAACGTGCGCCATGACGTTGGCTCCGGTGGGTTGCCCGAGCTAACGCCACAGGACATCGCCGCTGCACTGGCGTTCGTGCCCGAAGGCCTGGGGCGCGAGATGGTCATGCGCGTCTGGTGGCCCGACGGCGCCCAGCTCACCGCCGAGGATCTCGACCAGCTCATCATGGAAGCGCAGCTGACGGAATGGATGGACCGAGGGCGTGCGCTGCTCGATGCGCAGTTGCTCGAAGCCGTGGCTGGGACATCCGAGCAGAAGCGGTTCGCGGCAATGCGTCTTGAAACCGCCAAGCTGCGCATGTGGCCACGCCTCGGTGGCGATGGATCCTGCTACGGTCCGATCCGAAAAGCCGTGCTGGCGGAGATCAGTGCTGCAACCAAGTGCGGTGCGTGCCAGGGGCGCGCGGTGCGCCTGATCGATAGACGCATTGTCATCTGTGGAGACTGTGACGGATCGGGCCATATGAGGGTTAGTGACCGCGCACGTGCCGAAATGATTGATAAGGACCATAAAGCCTATCAGCGCATCTACGGCAAGGTGTACGAGTGGACCTTCAACCTGTGCCGCGATGCCATGGCTCCGGCGGTCTCTCAATTCCGACATGCCGTTGAATGAGTGCGTCTAGGAATACTTCCTAGGGGATCGTTCTTGAACCGGTCGAGAAACGCCACCACCTCTTCCAGTGACAGGGGGAAAAATAATCTGGGAGAGAGAAAAATGGCTGAGATCAAGTTGCCGCTCGACGCGGCAATCGTTAATACGCATGAGCTTCACGGCAAGTTTGCCATCAGCAATGAGCATGGCCTCGTGCTGATCGGGTTCTACCCAAACGCTGGCGAAGAGCACCTGCACGCTATTGAGTTTCACCTCGACGGCGAGCACCAGTTCAAGATGGAACATATGCCAGGCAAGGACGGGGCGGGATGGCCTCGCTATTTCGATCAAGGGTTCGCGCTCGATGTGCGCCGGGTTGCCGTCACCATGCTCGATGCTGGAAAGTTCCAGAATGGTGCGACGGTGGAGGCGGGAGATCTGTTCGTTTACGACGGCTCGACCTACCTCATTGGTCAACCCGAGGACCCGCGGCAAGGCAATGGCATTAACCTCGATACGAAGGCAGTCCGGCACATCTCGCACGGGGACGGCTATGTCGTGAAGAAATGGCGCATCGACGCGTACGGTCCGCACGACCAGATCGTACTAAGCTTCGGGGTCAGCTGAGCCAACGAGCGCGTCGCCCGGCGTGGGGTAATGACACCACCCCACTTTTAGTGGTCAACTTGCTATGTGGGCGATGCTGCCCAACCAATAAAGCCCTGCCGACACCGGTGGGGCTTTTCTTTTGGAAGGTTCCGCTGGGGTGGCCGGCACGCGGCGTCGAAAACCGCTGGCGCGCAGCGATGCGTGGGCGTTCGACTCGTCAACCTTCCGCCAATTGCCGGCCGCAGCCTCCGCGCTGACGCAGCCTGGCGCCGCAGTATGGCCAGAGGCCGCGGCCGCTGGCGCCGGACACCTTGAGGACAGCGATATGCTGATCGGAATTGCTGGGCCCAAGCGGTCCGGCAAAGACACCCTTGCGCAGGGCCTGAGCAAAGAGCTCGGCCTGCCGGTGGACAGCTTCGCTGCACCACTGCGCAAGTTCGTCGCCGAGTTGCTCAATTGCAGCATGGCCACGCTGGATTCGTGCAAGGAACACCCGATCAAGTGGCTGGACGGCGCCACGCCGCGCAGCATGATGCAGACGGTCGGCACGGAATGGGGCAGGGAAATGGTCCACCCGGAATTGTGGGTGCGCTCGCTGTTCCACCGTCTTGGCAGAACCGGCGGCATCATCAGTGATGTCCGGTTTCCCAACGAGGCGCGCGAGATCCGCGCACGTGGAGGCGTGGTGATCGCGCTGACGCGCCCTGGCACAGGTGTTGGCGACGCGCATGTGAGCGAGAAGCCGCTCGACCCGGGCCTCGTCAACGTTCGCCTGGAGAACGACAAGGGGCCCCGGGATCTCGTGCTGGCGGCTTTGCAGGCCCTCGCGGCTCACGGACTTAATCGAGTCTCCATGGATCCGCCTGCTTTCGAAATCGATGACCTGCTGGCGGCCGAGTCACACGTGGCTCCTCAGTTTGCATCTGGCGGCTTCGTTGGTGCGGGCAGGCCATTTCTGCTTGGTGAGAGTGGCACCGAAGAGCTTTGCACCCGCGAAGAGTTCGAACGGGCGCGAGGAGCCACCGGCCTATGATCTGCCCGACCTGCGGAAAGGATGGCGCCAAGAAGAATGGGGGCGGCCGTGGGTGGTGCGTGGCTGGTCGCCATAGCTTCGATCTTCAGGGCGCACGCGGTGCCCCCAGCGATGGCGACATTGATCTTCTACGCCGCGAAGTGCATGCGCTGAAAGCTGAGAACAGGCGGCTGGCCAGTGAGTCTGCCGACCTGACGGCTATCAAGCGCATCATCCACAACGTCGACGTGAACGTAACAAACCCGGCGCCGTGGCTTACCGGTGCGGCGCCGAAGGGCAAGCTGGTGCACGGCGTCCCGACGCTGATGCTGTCAGACCTTCACTTCGGTGAGACGGTGTTCGCCAACCAGGTGAACGGCGTCAACCAGTACAACACGACCATCGCCAAGCGCCGCCTGCGCCGAGTTGTGGATGGCTCCGTCAAGCTGTTGCGCCACACGCTCGCGCCGGGCCAATTCGGCGGCATGGTCGTGATCCTCGGCGGTGACATGGTCGATGGGGTCATCCACGACGAGCTGCGCGACACCGCCGACGAGACGGTCATGCAGTCGGTGATCACGCTCCACGACGAGCTGGTCCCGAGC
>Ga0209672_100784_pt1 | contig 15136 bp, 13 predicted proteins | sample AraplaCol_mMS_r2_FD_184273 | JGI IMG/M metagenome (GOLD analysis project Ga0209672, IMG submission 184273) | Arabidopsis root microbial communities from North Carolina, USA - plate scrape CL_Col_mMS_r2 (SPAdes) (version 2) | ecosystem: Host-associated > Plants > Roots > Endosphere | place: USA...
CCTCCAGACTCCGTTGGCTTCGGGGCCTGCTGAGCCACGCGTAGAAGCCGCTTCGCGAGACACCGAGCGCCTCGCACATCATTGCCAACGGCCACGTCCCTCGGTGTTTCGCAACGAAGCCGAACTTCACATCGACTCCTTGGCGAAGTAGGCCGCCGCTTTTTTCAACAGGTCACGCTCCATGCGCAGCTTGGCGTTCTCCTTCCTCAAACGCTCCAGCTCAGCCTGTTCGGGCTTCATCACGCCCTGACCAGGGAACGCCTGCTGCGGGTCCGCCGTCGCCTCACGTACCCATTTGCGCAGCACGTTCTCGTGCACATCGAGGTCGCGCGCAGCCTGCGCCACCGACACGCCTCGTTCCTTCACCAGCTTGACTGCCTCAAGCTTGAACTCTCGGCTGAATTGCCTTCTCGTTCCCATGACCCACCTCCAGTTTCATTTCACACCTTAACAAGGTGTCTTTGAAACCGGCAGCAGCCCACCGCTACGCGGATCACATTCAGAGCCTCGGACGAAGCTCCCACAAAGACGTCCGGTCCATCTTCAACCTTCACGTCAAGGGCCCATGGCCCAAAATTGCGAGCCTACCGGCCAACCAAGTGACGGGCGTGCAGATAGCCAACATGATGAGGCGGCTTGCCTTGAACGGCAAAGGCCGCACCGCAAACAAGCTTCGGAGCTACATTCGGGCAGCCTTCCAAGTAGCAAGATCTTGGCGCTCGAGAGCGAGTGTTCCAGAGCATTTCCGGTTCTTCGAGGTCGTTCACAACCCTGCAATGGACACCGAACCGGACGAGGGTCAGAACCGCTCCGCCAAACGCCCCCTCACGGCAGATGAACTGCGCTTGTATTGGCAGTCGATCCGCAACTTGAATTCGTTCAAGGGTGCTGTACTTCGCTTGCATCTCCTCACCGGAGGCCAACGGATCGCCCAACTTGTAAGGCTTCGGACCCAAGATATCGATCGAGCAGCGTTCAAGATTTATGACGGCAAGGGACGACCAGGAAAACCGCCAAGGGCGCACTTTGTGCCGCTGATACCAGATGCTGCCAAGGCACTGAAGGACTGCAAGCCCGCTGGCGGATACGCACTTTCGACCGATGGCGGTGAAACCCACATCGCACCCACAACCTTGAGCGCCTGGGCACAAGAAGTCGCCGAAGAGATCCCGGACTTCAAAGCCAAGCGCATTCGCTCGGGAGTTGAAACCATTCTGGCGAGTGCCCGAGTCAACAGCGATACCCGTGGCCATCTTCAATCACATGGGATTTCCGGCGTACAAGCACGGCACTACGACGGATATGACTACCTTACTGAAAAGCGCGAGGCTTTGGAGACTCTTCTAGCGCTGTTGAATCAGCCGATTGTTGCTCTTGAAATTCATCAAGAGAACTGTATTGAAGAGCATTCGACGGACTGAGCAAGCTTGACCGAGCCATTGAGGCTCGATTCACCATTCCTAGTCTGAAATCGGACGTCTATCGCGTCACCAGCGCCAGCGAGTTTCCAGCATTCTCTATGGCTCGTAAACTCAGAAATGCAATCTTGCATATTCCGACAGCCAACCCTCCATGGAATCAATGCAGCCTCTCTCGCGCGGAAAGTCGCCCGAAGAGTTCACACTGCGAGTGACATGCGCGGCATCCACTCAACTATCACTCGGTGGCATCCAAGATGGAGGCAGCTTTGTGCTTGGCACGCGGAAAGTACTTACGTCGGTTGATGGCAATGGCAGCCTCGTGCTCGTCGTCAACGGCCTTGCAACAAAAGACGAAGGGCGACGGACTTTCGAGGATCTTCGCCGGGTGCTTGCCCACGCGGGCGTGAATGATCGACTCGCCGTTGCGATTCCGGAGCAACTCAACGAAGCGGGGTCCGGAAACTTGGGCTTTTTTCCGGACGACCCGAGGGTCTTGGCACATGGTTGGCCCACTGGTCAGCTCCCGGCTCCGCTTGTCGTCCACAACTTTGGCGCTTGGCTGTATGCAGAACATGAATACGTGATCTTGGTTAGCGCGCATTCCATAACACCGGTCTTCCAGAGAACGCTATCTTCGATTACCGAAGCTCTCGGCTCAGTCGCACAATCTCAAACCGGGGACCCTGCTCTACCTCTAGAGGTTGCACTCGCAGCCACATACTTTGCACATGCCATTTGCTCGACAATGACCGTTTGGCGCCTAATGCTGATGGTGACGTGCCTGGAGATGCTAGCGACGCGAAGCACTGTAAACGCGGCAACTGTCAACCTGATTGAGAAGTGGCAGTCGGAGCTCGACGGTAGCGGCTCATCGACGGAGCACGATGTCGATGTGGAGCATCTCCGAAACTCCCTAAGAAACGCGAAGATGGAGTCGATCTCTTCCGCGGTTAGGAATCTGGTCGTGAGCTACTGTGCGCCTGAGGTTGCAACCAATCCACTGCCGTCTGTTTTTCAGAGTGAGGCGGACTGCAGAGCAAAGATTTCGGCCCTCTACGCCCTTCGGTCGAAATATTCGCATGAAGGCCGAGTGCGTTCCACTGGCGGCCTGAAAAAATTCTCGATGACGGAGCTTGAGAGTATTGCGATAGCGTCTGTGAGGCACATTCTGAATGAGATCATGGCAGTGTCTAAATAATCGCTCGTTGGGCCTCTGGAGCCATGTGCGGCGACCGACGCCACTCAGCTTCGCGCCCAACCCGACATGACAAAGCGATCGAGCTCGCCGCGTTTCGTCGGGTACTTGGACAACCAATCGAGCAGATCATTTCCTTCAATCAATGTCACATTCAAGAGCGATGCCTGTTGACGCGCTGATTGATTGAACCGTCGATTGGTGGCGGCAAAAAGCTGAAACGCTACGCCGGGATAGCGCGCAATATAGGCCGCGGCCCCCGATGCCACATCCTTGACGGCCTCCCAGCCCATCTCCTTGCCATCGATGCCGGAACTCTTGCATTGAATCAACGCACCGCGGTTGCCGTTGATGGCCACGACATCCACACCACCGTCTCCACTCCTTGCAGTCTTGATGGTCCGCAGGTAGCCCTGCTTGCTCCACAGCAGCGCACAGAACGCCTCGAATGCATCGGGACCCAACGCTCCCAGTTCGGACGGCTCGAATGGCTCTTCACTGAATGGAGACCCACCGCCCGGAGCCTGAATATCCGCAAAGTCCGATGGCTTGATGTCACTCGCCCCATTGAGCATGTCGTGGGAAAGCTCGCGCTTGCGTTCAAGCAGCAAATCGAGCTTCTCGTCGAACGTCATGAAATCGCCACCAACCACCACTGGATAGTAGACATGGACATCCTTCCGCTGTCCGATCCGGTAGGCGCGGTCGGTAGCCTGGTCCTCCTTGGCGGGGTTCCAGGTCCGGGTGTAGTGAATGACGTGGTTCGCAGCCTGGATGTTGACGCCGAAACCCACGGCCAGAGGCGAGAGGATGATCACACCGAAGCCAGACTTCTTCTGGTAGGCAGTGATGCGCGCCTGCCGACTGTTTGCAGAGTCAGCCTCCGTCTGCGTGTCCCCATTGATTACGTCGGGCACAAAGCCAAAAATCTCAGAAATCGCGCGCTGAATGACACGCTGCAGATCTCGAAATTCGCAGAAGACGATGACCTTGTCGCCCGAGCCCGATGCCTGAATTTCCTTGAGCCGGCGCAACATCCACTCCATCTTGGGCGAGACCTTTTTGATCGCCTCTACAGATTCATTGGTCGTGGCGATGTGGCCAGGAGCCCGCGGATCGGAGCATAGGCGACGCAGGTACTGCAACAGCCCCAAGGGCGATTTCAAACCGCTCCCCTGGCCCGGGTCACGAGACTTGAACTGCGCGACCGCGTCCGCGTAGAGTGCACGTTGCCGAGCGGACAGTGGCAGCTTGCGACAGCCCTCGTGCAAAAGCTTTCTGGGCAGATCCTTGGCAACTTCGGCCTTGGTGCGACGAAGCTTTTGAGGCTCAATCAACACCCGAAGCTCCTCAATCCGAGCCTCCGCTTCCGCATCGCCTTCCGCTTCAATGGGCCGACGATATGTCCCCCCGAATTCCTTCAGCGAGCCGAGCAGGCCCGGCTGAACGAAGTCGAATAAGCACCACAGGTCGGCCAGCGTGTTCTCAACCGGCGTGCCAGTGCAGGCGATCTTCAGCCTGGCGTTTTGCTTTTTGGCAGCTCGCGTCACCATTGCGTTGGGATTCTTGATTTTCTGGGCCTCATCGCAGACCATAACGGACCACTTCTGCGCAGCCAGAGAAAACTCCAAATCGCGCAGCGTCTCGTAGGTTGTCAAGACGACCTTGGCCGATCCCAGCCAGCCTGGAGCCAGCAGCTTCGGAGAGCCGGACTCGATCAGGCCGTCATCAAGCGCCGACTTTGGTGCCCGTTTTGCCGTGAGGTTGATGCCATAAAGGGTGAGGACATCCATCGTGCCGTCAACAAAAAATTTCTCGATCTCGGCTTTCCAGTTGTCCAGGAGCGAGACGGGTGCAATGACCAGGAACGGGTCAACGCGCGGCTCGGCCTCGATGAGCGAAGCCATGAAGGCCAGCAGCTGGATGGTCTTGCCCAGGCCCATGTCATCGGCCAGCAACGCGCCGCGGCAGGCCGACGGAGAATGGCGCCACATTTTTTGTAGCCAGGCCAGGCCTTCCCGCTGGTGGTCTTTGAGCTCGATTTCAGGGCGCAGGCTGGACGGGATCGCTGGCGGCGCCGTATCGGCCGAGAGCTCACCGCGGCGCTCCTCGTAGTCGAGTCCATCGACATTGGGCTTGACCACCAAGCCTTTGCGCTCAACGGGCTTCTGCCCCGATCTCCCTCTGCCGGGATCGTAGTTGCCGCCCTTGACCTCTTCCTTGATCTTGCCCAAGGTCTCCAGCGCTCCTTTAGCCCAATCCGTCGGCACGGGCTTGGGACAGCCTGGGAAAGAGAAGCTTTCGCGCTTTTCCTGCTCGGCCTTCTCGACCTCCTTACGGAACTTGTCGAGATTCCGCCCATCCAGCGGAATCGCCACCGTCTCCCCCTTCGAGTCGGTGAACCAAAGCCCGAGGTCGACGTTCTCGGGCACCCAACCACCCTCCTCGCTCTTCTTGGCGATGAATGGCGAGTAATAGGGTTTTTCGACACCGAAACCTTCGATGCGCTCGGAATACAGCGACAAATCGTAGATGTCGGAAACCTTGATCTTGCGCGGCTGAGCCAGCTGCTCGAGCGCTGCACGCAGCTTCTGGAGTTGGTCGGGCGTATCACCCAATATCTCAAGGTCGTAGCCCTTCCAGTGGCAACACTGAGCCCCTGCTGCGATTCGGCCCTCCATCTTCGCAATGAAAGAGTCGAGCTCGGGGGCAGATTCAAAGTTGGACTGTTCGGCCGTGAGCTTTCCCTCAAAAACCTCCTCGATGAGCAGAGCCACTTCGAGCGGATAGCCCCATTGGTCCGGAACCACGCGCGCGGAGAACCTCGCGAACACGATCCCAGCATCCTCGCGCGCTCGCTCGAACTGGTCTGGATCGATCATGACGGTCGCAGAGGGCCCCAGCGTCGCAAAAGGATTGCGTAGAAAAGCTTCGGCCCGGGCGCCAGCAACGCGGCGGCCAGGCATGCGCCGAATCTCGGCAAGAACTGCGCGCGCATCCTCCGACAGCAAAACGTGCACAAGGCCGGAGCCATCAGGGATCTCATAGCGCTCAGGCACGCCGTCGAAGCGATCGAAAATCTCCAACCAGCGGCTCGGCGCTCCTTCAAATCCTGGTGCAATCTCCACCATATCCTGCGCGCCTTGCCCACCCTTGCGCATTTGGAGATTGATGCGCTCGGGGGTTAGCACCACCGTTTTTGCGAGGAAGTCGGCCAAGTCTGCATTGGCGGCGATCGCATGACGACGGATGCGTGCCCAGTCACGCTTGTTGTCTCCAGGACTGAACCCTGCTGAGGAGCGGGTTCGACGCTCTGCAACGGCTTGAGCCACTCGCCACGCCGGCTCCGAAAGCAGAGACTGCTTGCCGTCTGCCGAGAGGATCGCACCTTGAATCTCTGTGTCACCGCTTGGCTCGGCACCCGAAGGGCTGCGCCAGCCTTGAATGCCGATGGAAAAGCCCGAGTCGGAGAGCCCGCCCCGGCTGGTCAGGCAGGGCCGCCATCCAAGCTTCGGCGGAAGCTTCAAGAGCCCAAGTGATGCGGCATGACCCTCGACGGCTTCAAGCTGGTAATAGGATTTCCAGTCCAGAAAGGCTCCCCCGGAGCCCTCAACTGCATAGCCTTCCTCCTGCAGTTGCCGCAGCACCAAAATGAGCTCCGCATCTGCGCCATATGCGCCCGGTCGGTCGAGCCAAGACGCATCGGCCGGACTTGGTGTGAAGGCCACGCCATCGCGATTCCAAGACACTTCGACCTTCGAAGCGGAGTCACCGCCGACGTGGTCTCTCCCTCCTTTGGAACCAAATAATCGGACCATCACCTCACTCCTTGATCCAGCCACGGCCGCGCCGCAGCAGCATGCCCATCGCAGAAAGCTGGCGAGTCACGCCAGCCAGTTCGTCCTCTGGCCCAATGCGCAGCGAGCCTCCCTTGACTCTGGTGTCCACCACCGTCACATTGCGTCCCTGCAGCAACGCCTCGAGTTCTGGTACGCATGCCGGCCGCGCCTTTGGCGCAACACCCAATCGCGGCAAGAGTTCATCGTCGAACTTCTGCTCCCAGCTCTTGAGGGCCACAGGCGCATCGCGATGGCTTTGCTTCCACTCTTTGAGTTCGGGCTTGAGTTCGCCAAGCGCTACGTAGTCCTTGGCTTTGCCCGACGTCAAAGCCCTCGAAACAGCCTGAGGCAACGTGTCCCAGCGCAACAGGAAAAACGCGTTGCCCGTTGAGCCAAACTCAATGGCGACGTGCGCGCCGATCTTCATCACGAAAGCGTTGTTGTCCCCCGTGGCCCCTTCGAGGTCGAGCAGTCGCCCCTTGGCACGCTCGCGAAACTCCCGAAACAGCCGATCGTTCCGATATTGCGCCGCCGGGCCCAGTGCGAACCACATGTCGTCCACGAACGGTGCGAAACGAAGCCAATAGACAAGGCGCCGTGTGTCGCCAGAATCCTCGGCCCCAAGCAGCTCGAAGAAGTCCTGGATGAGCTTGCCCTTGAGCCAACCGAAGACCATCTCTCTCGCGCGCTTGTCTGGTTGCTTGGACGCGTTCAGGACATGCGCATCCCAGCTCGGGCGACGCAACCATGGGTTGCCGATGACGCCAACGGCGGCGTCTCGCAGGCCAGGATGCTCCGGCGCTGCGGAGCAGCGGGCATACCGGGACACCAACAGCGCAACGCAGCGAATGCGAAGCCGCTCGCCAACTTTTACGCCGGCCAGCCCCAGGGCAAGACGTAGCAGATCGGGCAACACCGTCTTGAATTTGCCATCGTCAAGCCGCTCCGAAGCCTCCACGCGAGCAAGAACGGCCGCCTCCATCACCCAAGAATCGCGATCGATCGCCAGGCTATCCATTGCTTCTTCGAGAGAAGACGCATCGCCACGCATCAAGTCGGGAAGGAATTTGTCACAAGGGCGTCCGGTCAAGAGTTCGGCATGCCGATCCAAGGCCTCGAACCAGGGCGGGACGTGATGCAATGCCGCGGCCAAGAGCTTTCGCTGGCGCTGCAGCCAAGTTCGCAGCGTCGTCCACCCCGCCACTGCCTTTGAATCCCGCTCGGAAGAACCCAACGGGAAAGAGAAGTAGGCAGAGAGCAAGGCCTGGAAGCAGCGGAGCTTGCGATGGAGTGCCTCTTGCTCCTCCACCTGAGACGCCACCTTCTCGCGAAGCCTGTCCTCCGCGAGAAGGCACCAGCCGTCGGCATCCATGGCGAAAACGCCCAGGCAGACGTATTTGAGCTCGCGGAAGTTCTTGGCGTAGCCGAGCCGCCGAAACTCCTCGATCGACGCCCACAGTGTTCGGCTGTCTACCTTGATAGCCGCGCCGCCATGGTCATGAATCACCCGCTCCTTCGCCAGCTCCATCGACCGTACATCCGACCACAGATCGGGGTTCTTGGCTGCCCGCGCGAACGATTGGGACAAGCCCGTGCGGAGCAATGCGAGGGCGTTGTTCATCTCAGGTCGTTCGGACAGGACTTTCCGGGATCCAGAGGAACATCGGACGCTGACGCCTCCTGTCCTAGCGCTGGGGCAACTTCCATGGGCGCCTTCGGCTTTGAGCCATAGTCCCAAAACTCCAGTTTGATCTCCACCCGCCGCATCCGAGCTGGACCGTCGTTCGCCGCCGTGTTGAAGGACGATCCCCCCACCAAGAAGAGTGTCTGGATCTGCTTGCGGTCAGACTCCGTCAAGGCGTCTGGTGCCTGCGTATTGAGCAGCGCACACAGGACTCGCTGCGACCGAAGGTAACTGAGGTTCAGGTTGTAGAGGTAGTTGCCGGTGCGACTCGCGAAGCCTTCAACCACGACGCGCTTGAGCCAGGCTTCGCAGCTGCGGGCACGTGCAACTTTAAGCACCTCCGGGACGAAGCTTCGAATGAAGCGCTCATCTGCAGGCTTTTCGAAAGAGTGTCGCTGATCGGCAAACAGAACCACCGTACCGAAGTCGATCGAGTTGTCTCGCACGGTCACGCCTTTGAACTCGGGGCGGTCAGTGACATCCTTGACCTCCGCCAGACATTGCTCAATCACCTTCTTGCGCAGTTCGACCGTATCGTCGATGACCTTCTGCTTCTGAGTAATAGCAATCAAAGCAACCGCCATGGAGACCAGAAGCAACACCATAAGAGCCGTCATCAGGTCGGAGAAGGAGATCCAGAAGGGCTTCTCGCCCTCATCTCGGCCTGAACGCCGTCTGGATGTCTTCGGGCCAAACAAGATCTATCTCCCGCGGCCGGAAGCAGGAATGTCGTCGACCACATCGCCCAAGTTCTTGATCGCGCCGGACAAGAGGTTGACAGCGCTGGAGAGCTCCGACTGGAACTTGCGATTACCCTCTCCCAGGGTCTTGTCGATATTGTCCCGAAACGACTCGTGCGCGCCCACAAGGACTTGGGTGACGCCTTTGAGGTAGTCCTCAGATTGCTGCTGAGCAGCAACAAGTTCACGGGTTGCAGCCTGGATCTTGCTGATGAGTTCCGAGGTCATTGCGGCATCCTTCTTGGCCGAATCAAAGGTTTGCCGCAGCTCCGTGAGCATGCTGGCGAAGGTGTCGCGGGTGCGGCCGTAATCAGCCAGGATGCCCTTGGCGCTGTCGGTCGCCATCGTGAGTTGCGCGGAAGCGGTCTTGATCGACTCGGTAGCAGAGGTCGCAGAGCGCATCGTCTCGGCCACGCCTGCCCCGGCTTTCGCGAAATCGGTGGAAGCGGCATAGAGAGTTTCAGCTCCCGAATTGAGGCCCGCCATCGCCCGATCGGTCGCACCGGCCAAGGATGCCACCGAGGTCTGCAGCGACTTGTTGGTCTCCATGGACTGGGCTAGCAACTGCTCGACCTGGCCGGAGAGCGAGTGGATCGCTTTACCAGTAGACGCCTCGAAGCGCTGGACGCGTTGGCCTTGCGACTCCGCAGCCTCTTCGGCCTGCTTGCGCAATGTCTCGACCACACCTGCCACCTGGGTGCTGACATCGGTGAGCGCATCACGAAGCTTCTCACCCGTCTCCGATTGCGACTGCGCGACCAGCGCGCGGATCTGCTCGACGAATTCCCCCATCCGAGCGTTCATTGCCGATTGACGAGCATCCATGGCGTCGAGCGCCTTTGTGAGCTTCTCACCCATAGAGTCGACCGTATTGGTACCGGCGGCATCCATGTTTGCGGCGAGCTGTCCGAACTGGACGGCGGCTGCCTGCATAGAATCGCTGGCCTTCTGCATCAGGTCATTCAGACCACGCATCTGGCCGCCAAACATCTCCTGCATCTGTGCAGAAAAGCTTGCCAAGACATCGGTCAGCAACTTGTTGACCGCTTCCCCTTGGCTTCCGCTGACCTTCTGCACTGCTTCGGCCATCGCAGCCATCGGTCCGGACATGGATTCCGATATGACTTTTGCCACGTCGACCGACAATTGACTGGTGTGCTGGGCTTGGGCCGTGATCTGCCGCTCGGCCAGCGTTGTGAGGATTTCCTTGAGATCAACGACAAGCGAATCGCGCAGCTGCTGCGCCTGGGTCGCGGCATCCTGCGATGATCTGGCGAGCTGCTGCAGATACTCTTCACCAGCTCCGCCTTTGAACAAGCCATCGATTAGTTCTCGGATTTCCTCGACCTGGCCATAGTGAGCAGTTACCAAGGTCTTCTCAATCCAGGTAATGAGCATCGCTAGGCCGATGGCGGCAGCGGACACATAGAAGGCATGCCCCACTGATCGAACCAGCTCCTGGAGCTGCACTTGAGCTGCCGCAGGGTCGACGCTCACGTCGAATCGCACCAACCCTTTGATCAGACCGGCAAAGGTCCCGATGATCCCTAGGCCGGTGAAGACGCCGGGCAGATGCTTGAAAAAGTCTGCCTTCAGTCGGCTATCGACCATGGCTTGGTCGGTGAAAAAGGTCTCGGCCAGGGCGGTGGAACGCCAGCATTTGATACGCCGCTGTCCCGATTCGTCTTCCTCTCCAAGCTGCTTGTGGAGTGTCTTGGCGTATTCGGCCCACAAATTGGCCAACGCCTTGGACTTCATCGCCGTACTCTCCATCGCGGAGAGCTCCACGAGCTCTCCCTGCTTCTTGCTGCGGATGGAGCGCAGGGAAACAATGGCATCGCGCAGTTCGCGTCGCAACTTGAGCGATCGGACGCAAAAGCGAACGATAAAGTCGATCGTCAGCCCGACCAACGCCAGCACCACCAAGCCAATGGGCCAATACTCTGACGCGACCTCACCCAGACTCATGTCGAGCATCTCCTCTGCTCCTCCAATTCATTCCTTGAACAACTTAATCCGCAGCTTCTACGCACTGCTTGCCGACTCCCAACGTCAAATGACCTCTTTCCGTGCCCTCCAGTGCCTGCATGCTGCGCTGATTGAGTGGGCATGTCATCGCAGGCCGCCGCCTCCCTACTGAACAGGGACCATGTGCACAAGCACCGCCCAAGGAACCCGCTGATTCGAGCGACGCGTCTGCAGTCCCTGCCGGGATTAGCATGCAGAGCGACGCGCGAGCTTTGCGGAACTGCCTGGAACTTTCGCAAATCGCCGACAACACAAATACGCGACTCCAGGACCATCACCGGACTCGCTCAATCTGCGATACGTCAACTGATCCAGCCAAGGGCTCCTCTTCCGGCTACATCGCTCACGACAAAAAACGCGATCTATTCAAACGAGACTAGCATGTTTTTCAAAATGATAATCTGGAATCAAGGGGTAACGGCACACCCATCTGCCCCAGACATCGCCAACGAAAGGGACGGGTACGTGCCCGCATCGAGCTGCTCGCTACAAGACGTCTATGCCGTCGACGCGCGACTACGCAAACTTCTGTGAGATGCCTCTTCCTCCATCTCCTCAGATGGCGTGCTGTTGTGCGCAATTTGATGGAACCCATGGAGCGGGCAAGTCCATCTAACCTTCCAGGCAGGCACCTTGCACCGCGGTGCTTCAAGGGTTGAGCGATATCTGACGAGCTGCGTAGTGCAACGAGGGGGCGGGACGCGTGATGGGGGAAGGCGGCAGAGTGGTGCCGCCGCAAGCTTCATTGCAGAGATTACAGAGCTTCTGCGTGCGGCACGGCATCTGTTGCGCGATATTTTGCAGAGCAGCATGCGGAATCGAAATGGATCTTTTCATTCAGTCATTACGAAGGGCACCCGGACTTTGTCATGACTAGCGGTGTGACCCGGCTCGCGAAACCGAAGCTAAGGGCAGCGCGATGTCAAATGGAATCAATGGAAGTACTCGGTCAGTCGCTACCGACTAACCCGCTGGCAGTCGAAACCGAAGTGCAGTCACTCGCGCAAGTCCGTCGAGCCGTGCAATGACAAATAGAATTTGCCAGCCCATTTCGGCAAAATGCAGTCGAGGCGGCGAATGCCAGAGACCGCTCAGCTCAAACTTTTCGAGAAAACTTAATGATTGAAGAACCGCAGAAGCATCCTGAACAAGAGCAAACAAAAGACGCAGACGATCAATGCAAGCCAGAAGCCCCTCTCTGGCGCCTCCACACAATCGTTCGATTAGAGGACGAAGCCACTGAATGCGGGGCTGACCTTCCAAAAATTTTTGCGGCTGCAAGCAACGGAGAACTTGAGATTCTCTTCAAACGACCAGATCTCAGCCCGCGGCTGATCTTGCGCCCGCAGAAGAGGAATGAGCTTGTTTCCGGGATTCCCATGACCGTCCGAACTCCCGACTATCTCGTACTTCGAACTGAAGATTGCATGCAGTTGCATGAGCGGCGGTCGGCATTGATTGAATACTCGGTCGCTGGCTACCGCGCTGGGAGTCATCAAACGAATTTGACCAAACTTCTGGCCAGCGAAGCTGACAAGGATCCTCTTTACTACGTTGAAGTCGAGGGCAAAAAGCACACCTCACCAGATAGCAAATACGGGTTCTGGGGTAGGTGGGAACTTTGGTCAGACTCGTTTCCGGTTCAATATCCAGTACGGCCTGAGGACGTGTTTGTTCGAAAAGAGGAGTTCAAACGCTGGCGTCTCGAGGTGCACTACCCCAAGAGGAAGAAAGTGCCGAAGTTCGAAGGCAACACTAACCTTCCCTCACCCGAGCACTCGATGCTACCCATCGAAAAGCGACCCGAAGAGTACCGTTCGGGCCAGTTGCGTTGGGCCTGTGACGCAGCTCACCACTGGTGGGCCGCCGACACGGTGGTGTTCGATAACCCCAAGACCTGGCCGTTAGACGAAGAGATCATGACATGGCTGATGGACAACGCCCCCGCCTATTTTCCCAAGAAAACTCCAGCTCTCCACGCTGTAAGCCTGATGAGGCCGGAGTTCGCCCGCCGGTCGCCATCTTCGGACTAGACGCAGTTTTCTCAGACCGGCTTCAGGTCTGGCGTTGAACGGAATTCTGCCTAACGCCATCTCAGCCATCCGTCAAGGAAGTGGAGATTCGCGTGCACACAATCTCGTGCAAGTAGTTGTTTTTTAGGCGAAGACAGATGATTCCGAGCTCGAAAGGAGTTCTCTGTCTATGTCTTTGCCACCAGGCCCACCCGGCCCCGGCGCTATCGATGCCGCACCACCCTCCGCGCGCCGTCGTCATCTCGGCCGGGATTCCCCCCTAACGGCCCGCTCGCGCGTCAGTGCGGCCTACTCTCAGCCGCAGGCCGATGCCGCCCTGACTGCGTATCCGTCCAGCGATGGCGGTGCAACGAATGACGCAGCCCTCACCGGGCGGGCGGCCGCCAACTTCGCGCATCCGATGTACCTCATACCGCAGGGCGACTCGAAGCCGCCGCTGCGCGTCATGCGCATGCCCGAACTCGAAAGACGCACCGGCCTCAAGAGCACTGCGGTATACGCTCGCCTTTCCAAGACGAGCAAGTATTCGGACGAAACGTTTCCCCGCCCCGTCCCGCTCGCTCCCAAAGGCCGCAATTCCTGTTACCGCAAGTCAGCGGTAGGGTTCGTGGAATCGGAAGTTGAAGCGTGGCTCGCAGCTCGCCTGCAAGACCGCGACTCTGAATAGAGCAGCGTCACCGCTCTTCCGCAGCGACGCGCACCACCAATAACCATTGAAACCGCTGCCTCCTTTTCCTGCATCCTCAAAGATGCAGGAAAAGGCCGGCCGGCACAGCATTAAAAAGCAATTTCCCTGATCATGAACATTCCCGCCCATCAGCCGCTCTCTCCCGCAGCTCCCTACCTCGGCCACATCACCGAGTGCTGGGACAATCTCGCCCCCGAAGCCCCGTTCCAAGACTTCTTTGCACATGTGCGCAGCCGCCGCCCCTTGCCGCGCGCCTATGAGGATGCGACCAAGATGACGCCTCTCAAAGTCTGCTGTCCCAATCCCAGCACGGGCCAGATGGAAGACTATCGCCCGACCTACACCCTGGCGAAAACGCCGGCGGGCTGGAAACGGCAGCAAAAAGCCGGCAAGCTGGAGCAGCTCGCGCTGCTTGAATTTGCACTGGCCTACTACTTCGCAGCCAAATCCATGGTTCCGAAGCCCACGAAGGAACTTCTCGCTTCCGCCTTCCACTACTGCGAGCTCTTTAACGAAAAGCACTTGCGCGTGGAGGAGATCGTGAAGAAGCACTTGCACAACTGCGCGAAGGGAGGCGAGACGCGGCAACGCCGTCTGAATCCGGTGCGGGAATATGCCCAACACCTGTACCGGACGATGTCTCCGCCTGAAGGCTGGAAGAACACGGCCATGGCGATCCGGGCGATCACGCCAACGTTGAAGGCCTACGTGAAAAAGCATCGCCTGCCAGTCTTTGCAGGCGATGACGACGGGATCCCACGCATCATCCGCGGATGGCTGCCAAAGGCAAACACGCAAAAGCGCGCCCCTATCCAGCGTCGGAATCCCGAGCCTCCCTCGCACCCCTAGACGGGAACAGGCAACTCGTTCCTGCGCTGCGAAATTCACCCTTCAGGGTCTACCTGAAGGGCTTTTTTTGTCATTCAATCGCGCTCAAGAACGACACGACCAATCCCGCCACCGCCACCTAAAGTCAGCGCACAATCTAACGATGCCTTCCTCGGTCTACTCCCCGCTCTTCGAAACGCTCTCGGCCAGCGGGTACGCGAACATCTGCAAGCTGCAGGGATTGGTTTGTGCAGTGAAGCGGTTCAACTTCACGACCGCCATCGTGGTCGGTTTGGACGATGTGGGCTACCAGCGTCGCTACTGCTACGAGCACGGAGAGGATGCCGTGGCGGCTCTCTCAGCATGGGACGGCCAGGAGCATCCGTCCGGGCCTTGGATCAAATGCAAGGGTGCCGGCATTGATTTTCTGAATCCGGCTTTTTGCTGAAGCATGATCGCCCACTGCTTCGAACATCTTTCCATCCTGAAACCATCGGGACCAAGCTTCGCACCTTGCGAAGACCGATCATCCTCGCATCCGGCCAACCAAGTTCAGCGGCTGCGGAGCATGTCGAAGAACTCGACATTGGTCTTCGTCGCCTTCATGTTCTTGAGCATCAGCTCCATCGACTCGATCTCGTCCATGTTGTACATGAGCTGGCGCAGGATGCGGGTCTTCT
>Ga0209672_100786_pt1 | contig 15132 bp, 13 predicted proteins | sample AraplaCol_mMS_r2_FD_184273 | JGI IMG/M metagenome (GOLD analysis project Ga0209672, IMG submission 184273) | Arabidopsis root microbial communities from North Carolina, USA - plate scrape CL_Col_mMS_r2 (SPAdes) (version 2) | ecosystem: Host-associated > Plants > Roots > Endosphere | place: USA...
AGAAACTTGCTGTCGATCCAGTGGTCAGAGTTGATGTTCGGACCAGTTTGGTGCTGGGCCTGAATGACAAACTTGCCCAAATAATTGAAGGACTCCCGCAAAACCTTATTGACGAGCGCGGTCCCATCACGGTGGGGTAAATACTATGAGCACATTCTTCCAACTTTTTGAGAAATTTGCGACGCGTGCATGGACGGTCGACGGCATGGTATCGAACGTGCGAGCGCACGAGGCCGCCGAACACCGAGGTACTGGTCGTTCCATGTCGTCGATTACGAAGAAGGCCTCGGTGGCGCTGATGGGGGCCGCTGTTGCTATGGCTTCCAGTGTGCCGCTGCCTGCCGTTGCTCAGACTAATCTCAATTGGGTGCATCGAGACGCATCAGAGTCGGCCACACGCGCCGGACTTGATACTGTTCCGTCGTCCTTTTGGCCAAAAGCCATCGAACGCCTGCGCGCAAGCACGCCGATCGACGAAACGTCGAACCATTACGTAGATATCGACTCGGCCTTTTAAAATCGATGACCAAGGATTGGTGGCAGGACGCAATTCCGGCGGATTTTGACCAAGGGGACATCTTTGCAGATGTCCCCTTTTTAGAGACCGTCCATCCGGTTGAACCGCTTACTTTTACGAGTATGAAAGGCGGCGCCGCGGGCTGGATGAAAGCCAAGACGATGCCGGGAGCCGCAAAGTCTTCCAGCTGGCGAGTCGAAGGACGTCTCACGTACGGCGTGCTACTTAACCATGGCTGCGATCTGGACAAGCCAACCAGCAAGCGCTGTCAACTAGTAGCTGCAACGCTACTGTCAGCGTTCCCGCAAAATCAACACGACATGATCATCGATCAGCGTTCCATCCCGCTAATGTTTTTACCGGGTGTACCTGGGTTGGGTGACATGGTCGCGGACCTGCGCGTGCTGACCACCGTTCCTCGCACGTTGATCAATGCAGGTGCCCGGGTAGCAGCCATGACACCCGACGCGCGCTTACGATTGATGGCGCAGCTCATCGAATTCTACGCACGGAGATCGGCGCAAGAATGACGAGGCAACCGGCATCTAGGGTGCCGGCAGCCAATCTCGCTGCGGCGGTACCCCGTAAAACTGACCTACGGCACTCTGGTAAAACAGCCAGTTAACCGCCCTGCACCCGTAAAAACAAAAGCGCTCAAACCCGCTAGGTATAAGCTCCCTGCAGTTGACTCTTAATCAATTGGTCGAAAGTTCGAATCTTTCACGGCCCACCAATTCGAAAGGCACCTAGAGAAATCTAGGTGCCTTTTGTTTTGCGTGTCCGCTTGTCCTGAAGCTTAGTCCACTGGCAGGGCACGTCCAAGGCGCCCGTAAAGGCCAGACGGATTCTTCGCGCAACGGATCGGGTCTCTTCAGGCATCGCACTGCGTGCCGTCCGATCGGAGCTCCTTGCTCATCGTGATGCGCTGTCGCGTTCGACCTATGACGGCTTGATCTCCTGCCCTTGGCGCTGTCGTCATCGGCGACGGCGCGCGGCGAAATCCCGCTGACTTGGCAAGCCCGATGCCGCTGTCGCGATCACCCCCTGCGTCCTGGTGCACACCTCGTCGTTTGCTAATGCGATGGCAGCGAGCTGCATTGAGTTTCGGTCCGTGCGTTGCAGGAAAGGCCGACATAGGAACAGGCCATGCGCCATTGCGACTCATCTTGGGAAATGCGCACGATGGCACCGTTCAAGGACAGAACTTCCGCAGCCAAGGACGTCTGCAAGCGGAATTTATTCATCAAAGATCGAACCTTTCTTGTTGCGTAGCCGAGAGCTGTTTGGCCTTACGCACAGACCTAGGCAGCTTTCGACATCCTCTTGGATGCCATGCCTACTGCTTTGATTCGCAAACCCGGCGCGTCGCCTGCTGGGGTCGGAAGGCTTGGATAGTCCGCATTACGTGCCGGCCTCGCCGTGCACGCAACTTTCCTGCGAGACGCTTTCCGGCACTGGTGAGGTCGCAGTTCTGCTGCCGATCACCGTGAGAGATCGCGCTTCTAGTTCGCTGTGCCGCGCCGCCAATCCAGATTACTGGCCCTTTAAGGGGAGGTAGCAGCTATGAAAAAGCACCTCGTAGCGTTGTTGTTTGTTTGTCAGATCGCTGTTGCAGGCCCAGCCTTTGCCGCGCCGCCGAAATTTGTGTATCGCGTCGATACAAGGCCTCCGAGCGTGATTTTTGCGGAAGGTTTTCGTGCATGGGGCACCAACCACAACATTGTGGCGCACATCAACGGTGCGACGTGTAGCAATGAACGTTCGACTACAGCGTTTGTATCGACGGCAGCGAGCTTCGAAGCTGCACGGGGCATCGCCAATCAACACCTCATGCAACGCAGCGCCACCTACATTTATCGCATTCGCGCTGACCAGACCTTCTACAGCGGCCCGGCGTCGGTGGATTGGCTGCAGCAGCGCTCCGGATCGGCAAGCCCTCTCTCAGTGATGTCACTTGAAATGGCGCGTCGCGCGGACGAATGGGATGCCGTGGACGGCATTCCGGCTCAGAACATCGTGGAGGCCCAGGAGGTCACCGCAACTGGATCGCGTTCGATTCCGAACACGCGATACCTCAACGTAAACACTCAAGGGAACGCGAATCCTTACACGGCCAATGCCGCCGACACTTTGCAGCATTACGGCCTTTTGCTTTCTTCGCCCGGCGGCAGGCTCGCCTTCATGTCCGCCTGCTTTGCGAGTTGCTCGGGCAACTCGGCAAAGCGCCTGTCACAGGTAGCAGCCGGCACAACTCAGACCTGCCGTTCCGGTTCCGAGCGTGTTGCCGACCTCGATGCGTTGATATCTGTGCTGAGTTGGCAAGCGTCTGCCGCAGGGCGGGCGGGTCTTTAAGCACAGCGTTTAGCTGTCACCTCACAAGGAGCAACCTATGAAACGTCAGCTTTTCCAGGGTCTGGTCGCGATGTGTGCTTTTGGCGTCGCGCTTAGCGTGCAAGCGGGAACTTACACGGAACCAAAAGTTACGGTGATATCCGTGAAATCCAATCAGTATGGAGGTTGCTTTCTTCGGTATCGCTACGGCCCGGGTTCGGTTACGGCAGGCGCGAGTTGGACGTGCAATTCGGCTTATGGTGTCAATATGCTCAATCTGGCGCAAATGGCATTTTTGACGCGAAATTCGGTCAACCTTATGCTCGAAGGCACTGGAGATGACTATAAGCCGCTGTACGCCATTGAGTTCAACGAAAACTGACGGACACGCCGATCACTCTCATTCACGAGAGTTTGCCCTTCTTTCAATGCAAGGCCCCCGGGCGGGGCCTTGCCGCATGGCGCAAGCTCGGCAGCGGATAAGCGGGCTTCTGTGTCGTGAAGCCATCACCTGCTCACACGTACTGCATCTTCACCGTCATCCCACCGTCGATCACGAAATGCTGTCCGGTGACGAAGGACGATTGCGTCGATAGCAAATAGACGGCCAGAGCGCCGATGTCCTTCGGCGTGCCTACGCGGCCGGCGGGGTGTTGGGTGTGATCGCGGCGACTGAGTTTGGGAGCGCTGCGTTCGGCAGGTTCGCGCCATGCGTCGGTGGCGATCCAACCGGGAAGAATGGCGTTCACCCGCACTTTGGGTCCGGCGCTCACGGCTAGTGCGTGGGTGAAGGCGAGCATGCCGCCCTTGGTGGCGGCATAGGCTTCGGAGTCGGGTTCCGATTGCAGTGCGCGAGTGGAGGCGATGTTTACGATGCTGCCGTGTTGGTGCTGCAGTGACGGCAGGGCGTGTTTGCTGCAGAGGAAGGTGCCTGTGAGATTGGTGGCCAGGTAGCGGTTCCATTGTTCCAGTGACAAGTCGCTGAGCGGGCCGCTGTGGGGATTGGCGATGCCGGCGTTGTTCACCAATCCGTCGATACGGCCATAGTGTTTGAGCGCACTGGCCACCCATCGTTTGACGCTGGCTTCGCGCGATACATCAAGCATCGTGTAGCGGGCGCGCTTGCCGACGTTCCATTCGTCGAGGCAGGCCTTGCCGGCTTCCGTATTCAAATCGCCGATAAGTACATTGCCGCCAGCGCCGAGCACGGCCTGGGCGATGCCGCGGCCAATGCCTTGCGCCCCTCCGGTCACCAGGATGGTCTTGCCTTTGAGCGGTTCGGCCTCGAAAGGCGTGATGGCGGGTGTCTGGGTCATGGCGGTGTCCCTGCGGGTGTCGGCACCAGCTTGGCGAAGGGCATGCATAGGCGGGGTCGAGAGGGATTCGTGACTGGGACAGGGCGGGGCAGCGTCAGCGTGGCTTTCCTGGCTATCGGCCAAACGGCCTAAATCCGGCCGGCGCCACCAAAGGACGATATCGCCGAGATCCCCGTTCCCCTTGACCGGACTCGCGTTGCCATCGACGCGCCGTGCGAACGCCTCTTCGCGCCAACGCGTTTTCGCGGAATCCATGTGCGTCAAGACATAGAACGAATGGTTTTGTCAAGTTTTCTTGGGCCGTGGATATACTCGTAAGTGACGCAGTTCACACTTTATGCGCAGGGGGCCCCGCCATGAAAGTTCTCACTTTGTTGTTCGCTGTTTGCGTAGCCGCGGTGCTGGCCGGTTGTGCCACCGGACGTGGTTCGACCGAGGCGCCAAAGATCGATCCGGCCGCGCAGGCGGTATCGACGTACAAGATTGGCGTGGACGACCAGCTCCAGGTCACCGTCTGGCAGAACCCCGACCTCAGCGTCAGCGTGCCGGTGCGGCCCGACGGCAAGATCACCGTGCCGCTGATCGGCGACGTGATGGCCGGCGGCAAGACGCCCGAGGAAGTCGCTGCGGAGATCAAGCAAAAGCTGCAGTCCTATGTGCGCGATCCGCAGGTCGCCGTGATCCTCACCGCCTTGCGCAGTCACGAGTATCTGTCGCGCGTTCGCGTGACCGGTGCCGTGCGCACGCCGGTATCCATCCCTTACCGCCAGGGCATGACCGTGCTGGATGCGGTGCTGGCTGCTGGCGGCACCACGGAGTTTGCCGCACCCGATCGCACCGAACTGTATCGCGAAGACAAGAACGGCGTGACCACGCCTTATGCCGTGCGGTTGGACAACGTGCTGCAGAAGGGCGATCTCGCCACCAATTACCCGGTGCAACCCGGGGATGTTGTCACCGTACCGATGCGCGCGTTCTAAACGCCGCACGCAGGGGAAAGGGAGGACGTCGCCATGAGTGGAGAACTCAGGCCGATGGCAAGCCTTGTGCCGGCATTGATCAATGAGGCACGTCGCCGCCGTCTCATGCTGGGCATCGCGTTTGCCTTGATTGCGCTGGCTGCACTGACTGCCGGCATGTTGTGGCCGCGCAAGTACGTCGCCTCGACGACGATACTTGCGCAGGAAAGCAGCATCATCACGCCCTTGATGGCGGGTGCTGCCGCGCCGACGGCCAACCAGAATCGCGCCAGCATGGCGCGCGACGTGATCTTCAGCCGCAAGGTGATGGCGAAGATCCTCGAGGCGGGTGGCTGGATGGCCACGCATCCGTCGCCGGTGGAACAGGACCGCATCGCCGAAGGCATCAAGTCGCGTACGCAAGTGCAGATCTCGCACGACAACCTGATCACGATTGCCTATAGCGACAGCAATGCCAAGCGCACCTTCGACGTGGCACATGCGTTCGCCCAGTTGTTCATCAGCGAGAGCCTGGCGTCGAAGCAGCGCGAGAGCCGCGAGGCTTACGAGTTCATCAACAGCCAGGTCGAGGCCTATCGCGCCAAGCTCACTGACGCGGAGGACAAGCTGAAGGCCTACCGGGATGCCAATGCCGACGCACGGCCGGGCAGCGAAGCGGATACCGCGGCACGCATCAGCCAGTTGCGCACGCAGATAGAGTCCGCGCGCATGGACATGATGGAGCGGCGTTCGCAGGAAGGCTCGCTGGCATCGCAGCTCAACGGCGAATCCGAAGTGAATACGGTGCAGACGGCCGATGGCCTGTTGCAGGCGCAGTTGGGCGAGCTGCAGGCGCAGCTCAACAAGCTGCTGTTGACCTACACCGATTCCTATCCGGACGTCGTGCGCATCCGTCATCAGATGGAAGACCTGAAGCGGCAGCTGGCTGCTTCCGACCAGCGCCAGCAGGCGGCCCAGCTGGCGGGTACGCCCACTGCATTGGACAGCAACGTCTCGTTCAACCCGGCGTACCAGCAGATCAAGACGCAGCTTTCCTCGGCCCGTGCGGCGAGCGCTGCCGCTGCCGCCCGCATGGGGGCGAGCGAGTCGATGCTGCAGACCGAGTTGCAACGCAGCGCGCGGATTGCGAACTCCGAAAACGTGACCGCCGAACTGACGCGTGACTACAACGTCAACCGCGATGTTTACCAGGATCTGCTCAAGCGGCGCGAGAACGCCCGCGTGTCGATGAACCTGGATGCCGAGCAGCGTGGCCTGACCTTCCTGGTGCAGAACCCCGCCGTGATGCCGCTGTCGCCTTCGGGACTGCGCTTCATGCATTTCGGCCTGGCAGGCATGGGCTTGTCCCTGGTGTTGCCGCTGGGTCTGCTGCTTGCCCTGGTCTGGTTCGATCCACGCGTGCGTTCGGTGTGGCAGCTGGAGCAGGCCATCGGTGCGCCGGTGCTGGCGACGATTCCGTTCTATCCCACGCCGGGTGATCGCCGTCGCGATCGCATGCGCAACATGATCCTCGGCCTGATCGTGCTCGGGGTGGGCGCTGTCTATCTCATTGCCGTCTGGATACGGCTGAAGGGATGACCATGAAGAATATCGAAGACGACAACATGTCCGAACGTATCAGCGAAGTGCTGGAAGCGGCGGCGCACAACCTCGAGCTCCGCAAGACCTCGAGCCAGTCCATTGCGCGCATGCACGAGGAGGGTGGCGCACTGGCGCCGATCCAGCTCGAGCAGCGGCGGATGATTCACCGCGAAGAATCGGTGCGCCAGCAGTCCGATGCCTTCCGCGAGATCCGCACACGATTGCTCGCCATGGGCGGCCACCACAACTTCGTGACCCTTGTGGTGGCCGTGAGCCCGCGCTCGGGCAGCAGTTTCGTGGCGCGCAATCTCGCTGCCGCCTTTGCGTTCGATGAAGCCAAGACCAGTTTGCTGATCGACTGCAACGTGCGTTACCCGAACCAGCACAAGGTGATGGGCATCGAGCCGGCGCGCGGCGGACTGATCGACCTGATGGATCATCCGGCCATCGGCATCGAGTCGATCATCTATCACACCGGCGTGCCGCATCTGCGCCTGATCCCGGCCGGCAAGTCGCGCGAAAGCAGCAGCGAGTACTTCACCTCGCATCGCATGCGCGCGGTGATCGATTCGCTGCGATCGCGCTACGCCGACCGTTACATCTTCCTCGACGGCCCCTCGATCAAGGGCGCGCCGGATGCGCGGATTCTCGCCGACCTGGCCGACTTCGTGGTGGTGGTGGCCGGTTACGGCAAGGACACGCCAGGCGCGATCAGCCAGGCACTCAGTCATTTTGAACCGAGCAAGCTCGCAGGAGTGGTGTTCAACCAAGCGCCCTAGACCAACAGGAATGGCGGATAGGGAAAGAGGGGCCGCCACAGGGTGGGGCGGCGCCTCAAGGGGTAACGGTCAGAGGAATGGATATGCCGGCTTACAACAGGCTCGCCCGCGCCACCATGATCGCGCTCGTCGTCGTGCCTGGCACCTCATGGGCTGGCGATTTCGCGTACTCGGTGTTCGGCAGCGTGGAGCACAGCGACAACATCGCGCTGTCCACGGAGAACCCTCAAAGTACCAATGTCTACGTTCCAGGCGTCAACTTTGCCTATCGCGAGGTGGGTTCGACGCTGCAGGCGAATGTGGTCGGTACGGTGGAATACCTCGACTACAGCAACAAGAACTTCGACAGCCAGCTGCTGGGCACGATGAGCGCTCAGGCCAACTGGTCGGTCATACCGCAGCGGCTGGATTTTTCCATCGAGGACGATGCGGGCGTACAGCCGGTTGATACGCTGGCCAGCAACGCACCCGACAACGAGCAGCAGACCAATGTGCTGTCGTTGGGTCCGATCCTGCATTTCCAGTTCAATGGATCCACCCGCGGCCAGGCCGAGCTGAAGTACCTCAATAGCTACGCTTCGAAAGTAGACGATTTCGATTCGTCGCGCGGGCTGGGTGCGTTTCGCGTGATTCGCGATGTGAATCCCACGACCCAGGTGTCGTTGAACGTGGAGTCACAGCGCGTTGACCTGAAGAACAACGACGCGGGCCCCGACTACACCCGCAACGAGTTCTATGCGCACTACGTGCATACGCTGCGCGACTTCGACGTGGATGCATCGCTGGGTTGGGCGTACATCGACTTCACCCATGCTCCCAGCGCCTCCAAACCTCTGGCCAATGTCACCGTGGGCTGGCGTCCGAGCGTCGACAACAGCTTTAGCCTCACGGGTCGCTATGAGTACTCGGATGCGGCGCAGGACATGCTCTTGCAGCCCGGCCAGACCATTGTCGACAGCATGACCAATGTGCCGATCAACCCGCTGGATCTGATCAACGACCCGACCCGCGGCGGCATCAACACCGGAACGATGGTGGTGGATTCGGAGGTGTATCTGGATCAAAGCCTCGAGGGCACCTACAGCTATCGCGGCGATCGTTTGTCCATCACCGTGCAGCCTCTCTATCGAAAATTGACCTATCTGAATGACACCGAGTTCAATCAGAAAGAGAAGAGCGGCGCCATCAGCGTGGAGTACAAACTGAGGCCCACGTTGTTTCTATCGGCTTTCGCCAACTACCAGCACCTCGATTACACCAACATCATCCGTACGGATAAAACGACGCGCTTTGGCCTGGCCATCAGCCACCAGTTCACCCAGCGCTGGAGCTGGCGCGCTGCCTATACCCGCCAGCTGCGCAATAGCACGGCCGCGCAGCAGAGCTACCACGAGAACGAATTTCTCGTGTCGCTGGTCTATCACCGATGAAAGCGCGCATCGAAGCCGAACTGCCGTTCTACTTCGGCCCCGGAAGGGAGCTGTTCGGTTCCTATCATCCCGCGGCCGGCATGCGCGCGGCGGTGTTGCTGTGTCCGCCGTTTGGCGTCGAGCAGATCCGCTGCCATCGGCTGTATCGACAATTGGCGCACGGATTGGCTGAAGCGGGTTTTCCGGTACTGCGTTTCGATTACTTCGGTACGGGGGATTCGGCCGGCGAGAGCGGCGCCTTTGAGTGGACGCGATGCCTCGCCGACGTGGTGACTGGAGCAACGGAGTTGCGCATGCGTCATGGCGGTGGGCGCGTGCTGGCTTTTGGTGCGCGCCTGGGTGCGAACGCCGCGCTGGCTGCCGCACAGGCGGCGCGCCTGGACGGCGTCGTGGCCTGGGACGTGGTTACCGATGGTGCCGCGCTGGTGCATCAGTACGACCACATGCAGGAAACGTTGAAGGTCGATCTGAACCGATTCGAATATGCGCGACCGGAGCTCGACGTCAGCACGCAATGGCCGGGCTTTGAGACCAGTGATCGCCTGCGTGCCCAATTGCTGGATCTGCGCTTGCTGGACCCGGGCATCGCCTCGGCGTGGCTCGCCTCATCCTCGCCCGATGGCGCGTCACAGTTGGATGAGCGCTACGCCGGCAAGTGCGAGCGTGTCGACGTGTCGCCGCGTTGGGACGATGTCGACAGCCTGGAACTGGCCGTCCTCTCGCATCCGCTGCTCGAGGCAGCGAAGCGACACCTGAAGGAGATGGCCTGATGCACGAGCAGGCCTTCCGTTTTGGCGGCGCCCGGCATCTGGTCGGTGTGGTGGGTTTGCCTGCCTTGATCGACCAGGGCGTGGGCGTGATCTTTCTCAACGCCGGCATGGTGTATCGCGTGGGGCCTTTCCGCCTGCACGTGGAGCTGGCGCGGCGACTCAATGCGCTGGGCTATCCCACGCTGCGCTTTGATCTGTCCACCATTGGCGACAGTGGCGCGAGCGGTCAGCGTCTGTCGCGTCCCGATCAAGTGGTCGCTGACGTGCGCGATGCGATGGAGCTGCTGAAACAGCAATCCGGGTGCACGCGCTTTGTGTTGTTCGGACTTTGTTCCGGCGCGCAAAACGCCCATTCGACGGCGTTTGCCGACGCGCGCGTGGCGGGGGCGTTCTTCCTCGATGGCTATGGGCATCGCACTCTGGGTCAGCGCTTGCGCCATTACTTGCCGCGACTCTTGAGCCTGTCGGTGTGGCGCCAGCGCCTGACGCATCGTCGCACGGCAGCGGCGCCTCGTCCCGCCGAGCCTGCCTTCGTGGTCGAGCCGCTGCCGCCGAAGATCGTGCGCGCGCAGCTTGCCGACATGCTCCAGCGCGGCCTCAAACTCGATTTCATCTACAGCGGCGGCGTGGCGCGCTATTTCAATCACGTCCGCCAGTTTCGCGAGTGCTTTGGCCGGCTGGCCGATCACCCGGGCGTGAGCGTCAATTACTTCAAGCAAGCGGACCACACCTACGTACTCAGCGGTGACCGCCAGCAGCTGCTCGAGCACGTCGCGCAGTGGATGGGTCGCCATTTCCCCGTCACACGAGCAGGCACGTGATCATGCACAAAGTACTCGTCACCGGCGGCGCCGGCTATATCGGGAGTCATGTCGTCCAGCAGCTGACGACACGTGGCGAGCATGTGGTGGTAATCGACAACCTGAGCTCGGGTTATCGCGAGGCCGTGCAGGGCGCGGAGCTGGTGGTGGGGAATGTGGGCGATACCGCGCTGGTGGCCTCGGTGCTGCAGCATCACGGCATCGATGCCGTGCTGCACTTTGCGGCTCACACCATTGTGCCCGAATCGGTGAGCGATCCGCTCAAGTACTACGGCAACAACACCTGCAATACGCGCAACCTGTTGGCGGCCTGTGCGGATTCGGGCGTCGACAAGTTCATCTTCTCATCCACGGCAGCCGTGTACGGCCTGACCGAGCATGGTGTCGCCGACGAAGACACGCCGACCCAGCCCGCCAACCCCTATGGGCGCTCCAAGCTGATGTCGGAGATGATGCTCTGCGACCACTGCGCGACCGGGCAGATGCGTCATGTGATCCTGCGCTACTTCAATGTGGCCGGTTGCGATCCCAAGGGGCGCATCGGACATTCGGCGCCATCGGCGACCTTGCTGATCAAGGCGGCATGCGAGCATGCCGTGGGAAAACGCGCATCGCTGGCCATCTATGGCACGGATTACGACACGCCTGACGGCACCGGCATCCGCGACTATATCCATGTGGAAGACCTGGCCACGGCCCATCTGCGCGCGCTCGATTATCTTCGCGAAGGTGGCGATTCGCTCAAGCTCAATTGTGGCTATGGCCATGGCTACAGCGTGCGCGAAGTGCTCGATTCGGTGGCGAGGGTGGATGGGCACCCGCTCAATATCGTCGAACTGCCGCGACGCGCCGGCGATCTTGGCATGCTGATCGCGTGCAGTGACCGGCTCAAGCAGGTGTTGGACTGGCAGCCGCAGTACGACGATCTCGATTTCATCGTGCGCACAGCCCTGTTGTGGGAACGCAAGCTGGTGAGCAAGCCTGCGCCATTGTCGTCGGTGGCGTGATGACGGGAAGGGCGCCCGCGTTGGTTTCCCACCCGATACGCGGACGTAGGCGCGGTGCAACCTCATTGGTATGGCTCGCCTTGCTGCTGCCGATGGCATGTTGGTCGGCGGGACACTCTCACAAGTCGTATGGCCCGCCCGCCGCCAAGACCACTGGAGCGCCGGCCGTTACAGCGCCCGCCGATAGTGCAGCTGCGCAACGCATCGTGGTGCATCAGAACGTGGGCGACGGGCCAGAGGTTCGCGTCTCCGTAGGGATTCCCTTTCCGCCTTCGATGCTGCGCGACGTGCAGCAGCTTCGGATACTCGATGCGGCGGGCAACGAAGTGCCCTCGCACGTGGACGCGACCCTGCTCTGGTATGCGCGCGATCGCAGTATTCGGGCGGTACGCGTCCAGTTCCACGCCCAGCTGACCAAGGGAGAGGGCACCTATTACTTTTCGATCAGCAAGCCGCGTACCCGCGACGCGCCCGGCTGGCCGTATGCACAGGAACTGGTGACGGATGGGCAGGGCGTGCGCGTGGCCGCAGCGCTGGCAACACTGGAACCGGCATGGCTTTGTGCATCACTGATTGCTGGACCGCAGACGCCTGCAACGAAGGGCGAGGCATACGCCAACTACGTGTCCACGCAATTCGATTGGGCGAAGAAGCTGCCGACCGACGATCACACCGCGTGGCTGTTCGATCGCCCCAGCACGCTGTTCAAGGCCTATGTCCGTACGGGTCGCTTCGACTACCTGCAGGCTGCCGATCAGAGCTATCACTTCTACATGAAGTACATCAAACGGGATGGCATGCCGTTCAGTCCGTTTTGCGCGGGTGGCTGGACCATGGGTAAGGAGCCGTGCGACGTGAAGTACGTCTACGTCGAGCCCATCCTGCTGGCCCTGGCGCTCACAGGCGACGATAGCGAACACGATAGGGAGACCGTCGACAAGATGGTCATCCTGTGGCAGCACGGCGGCTGGAGTGGTACGCCAGGTCCGTATACGAATCCAGGCGAGCGCTTCACCGAGCGATTGGCGGGGCTGGGCTTGCTGGCCACCATCAACGCCTATGAACTGACCGGCGACACGCGCTACCTCGCCCATGCGCGTGAACGCGTGAGCTGGCTCTATGACCATCAGCGCAGCAACCCGGACAAACTCGGCGACGACGGTTCGTGGCGCAACAGCTGGAACCTGCACGAGGACGACAGCTGGAACCCGCAGCACGATGTGCGCGGGTCGTCACCGTGGATGAGCGAGAACATCATCGACGGCCTCTGGCATACCTGGTTGGTCACGGGCGATCACCGCATCCCGGACATGATCACCGGATTTGGGCGCTACCTGGAGCGCTACGGCTGGATCGATGTGAACACCATCGTGCAGGGGCATGAGTGGCGCAATCCGTGTTCCGGCGAAAAGGGGCAGATCGCCTGGTACTGGGCATCATCGGGCGCCAGCCGCGGCAAGCTGGCCGAGATCGAGGATTCCGACGGCTGGTATAGCGACGCGCACAACGTCGAGCTGGTGATGCCGGTGGCGGCGGCCTATTACTTCGAGCGCGACCCGGCGCAAAGCGATGCGCTGAAGCGTCGCCTCGATGCGCTGGCGTCCTCTTACAACACCCAATGCGCGCAGATCGGCGAGACCGTGCGCCGCTTCAACTGGAACAACCGTGGCAGCGGGGTAGCGATGTGGTTGCAGCAACAGCCGCCCGGCAGCGGATCGACCTCACCGCTGGCAGCACACACATCGCCCTAGGGCTTGGATTTGACGAACGGCAAGGCATCGGCAGGGGCAGGTTTAGATGAATCGTCGTATGGCAGCACTTCGGAGCATGGCACTGGTGTCGGCTTCCACCTATGTGGAATACGCGCTGGGCCTGTTCATCAGCGTGTGGATTGCCCGCGCGTTGGGGCCGGCGGATTTCGGCCGTTACGCGTTCACGGTGTGGCTGTGCGGTTGGTTGATGACCTGCAGCAACCACGCCTTGACCACCTCATCGACCAAGTTCATCGCCGAGGCCTACGGTGCGGAGCGGCCCGACGTCGCCTCGCATATTTCCTATCGCCTGATGCGCAATCAGATGTGGAGTTGCGCGGTGGTGATCGCGCTGTTTTTTGCCGGTGTGGCGATCATCCGGCCGCAGGAATGGGCGGGCTTTATCTTGCCGATCACCGTGTTGGTCGCCATCGGCGTGGTCGCCAAGGCTAATTACAGCCTGTTGGTGGCCATATCGAAAGGGCAGGAGCATTTCGAGCCGGTTTCGATTGCCACGGTGATCTCAGGCGTCATCATGCTCGCCCTGGTGGGTCTTGCCACCTGGTTCCACGCTGGCTTGCTCGCCTTCGTTGGCATCTTTGCGGTTTCGTGCTTGACGTTGAATCTGATCAACCGCATGGCCTATCGCCATTACTGCCTGCCGTTTGGACCCGGTGAAGTGCCCGATGAGATGTCCAAGCGCCTCACGCGCCATTTGCGCCTCACGGCTGTCCTGATTCTGCTGATCGCGCTGAAGACCAATACGATCGAAGTGTTTCTTCTCAACACTTATGCCAATTCCACGGCCGTGGGCTTCTTTGCCATTGCGGGCACCTTGACTCGCGGCGCGGTGGAATTGTTCTCGGTGGGACTCACTTCGACCTTGCTGCCTTATATGGCTCGCGCTTTCGGGCAGAGCGGGCAGTCGCAGGCGACGCGGGTGCTGTCGGAGGCGACGCGTTTCTACTGGGCCACCGGGTTGATGATCGCTGGGCTCGGCTTTGTCACCACGCCGGGACTGGTTACGCTGATGTATGGCAACAAGTACATCGATGCGATTCCCGCGATCGAGGTCACCTTGGTCTTGGCGGGTCTGCTACTGATCACCAACAGCATCGCCGCTTTCCAGGTGGTGACGGATCGTCAGGGTGACCGGCTGCGCATTTCCGGGTCGGCCTTGATCATCAACGTGATTCTTGGCTTCAGCCTGATTCCGCATTTCGGTTTGCTGGGTGCGGTGCTTTGCTATGCAGGCACGCGTTTGGCTGAACTGGCGATCTGCACGTTTTATATCCGCCGCGTGGCTAGTGCGGGGCTGCCGATCGCGCCCATGCTCAAACTCTTTGTCGTGGGGTTGGTGGCTACCGGAGCGGGATGGTTGGTAGCGGCGGTGACACCGGGTCACTTTGCTTTCATCACGGGGGCTGTGATGTTTGTGGCGGTGTTCTTGCCTTCCAGTTTCCTGGTGCGGTACTGGAGTGAGGAGGATTTCCGGTTGATGGGGATGATTACGGATAAGTTGGGGCCGGTGGGGCGGGTGGCGAAGAGGGTGTTGGGGGTGTTGCAGGGGCCGGTGCCTAGGGTGCCGTAGAGTTTTTGGTTTGCCATCTGGGGCGCAGGCGGGCTCTTGCTCGTCATCCCGGCGCAGGCCGGAAGCGCTTTTCAACAGCCGAAGGCTGGTCATCCAGTAGCGGTGCGCTGTGATTGTCACGATATCGCCAGCGTGCCGCCTACGACGCAAAGCTAGTCCCTGTGGGACGCGGCGGGCGTTTCGACTGCCTGCCGGCAGCCGAGTCACTTTTCTTTTGCTGGCCCAAAAGATCCCACGGGACTAGCTTCGCGTCGAAAG
>Ga0209672_100789_pt1 | contig 15112 bp, 9 predicted proteins | sample AraplaCol_mMS_r2_FD_184273 | JGI IMG/M metagenome (GOLD analysis project Ga0209672, IMG submission 184273) | Arabidopsis root microbial communities from North Carolina, USA - plate scrape CL_Col_mMS_r2 (SPAdes) (version 2) | ecosystem: Host-associated > Plants > Roots > Endosphere | place: USA...
CCTGCCCACCGAGGCGGAGTGGGAAAGTGCGGCTGCCAGCTTGCCGCTGCAGGGCAACCTACTTGATACCAAGTCGTTCCACCCCCAAGCAGCGAAGGGCGGGGACGGCCTGCTCCAGATGTTTGGCGATGTCTGGGAATGGACGGCCTCGCCCTATGTGAGCTATCCCGGCTTCCGGCCGCTGGCTGGCGCGCTGGGCGAGTACAACGGCAAATTCATGAATGGACAGTGGGTGTTGCGCGGAGGCTCCTGTGCGACGCCCCGCGAACATCTACGTGCGACGTACCGGAATTTCTTTCCTCCCCATGCCCGCTGGCAGTTCATGGGGATACGCTTGGGACAAGACCGATGAGTGTGCAAGCCTTCGATATTCGCGACGACGACCGCCGCCCACCCGTCGACGACCTGCTCGGCATCGTGCAGCGCGGCCTGCGCGCGCGGCCCAAGCGATTGCCGTCGTGGTTGTTCTATGACGAGCGTGGCTCGCAGCTGTTCGAAGAGATCTGCGAGCAGCCCGAGTACTACCTGACGCGCGCCGAGATTGCGCTGATGGATGCGCACGCGGGCGATATCGCCGATGTGCTGGGCGAGGACGTGCGTCTGGTCGAATACGGCAGCGGCAACGCGATCAAGACACGCATGCTGCTCGAACATCTGCACGCGCCGGTGTCCTATGTGCCGGTGGAGATTTCCGCCGAGCCGCTGCGCAACAGCACCCAGGCCTTGAACGAGCGCTTCCCGGGCGTGCCGGTGCAGGCCTTGCATGCGGACTTTACCCGTCCACTGCGACTGCCGATCCCGCCGCGTGCGCCACGCCGCACGGTGATCTATTTCCCCGGCTCCACCATCGGCAATTTCGAAGCGCGCGACGCCGCCGAACTGCTGCGCAAGATGCGCGGCGAGATGGGCGACAACGGCGGCATCCTGATCGGCGCCGACCTGAAGAAAGACACCGCCACCATCGAGGCGGCATACAACGACAAGGCAGGCGTCACCGCGGAGTTCACCCTCAATCTGCTGATGCGTTTGAACCGCGAACTGGGCAGCGACTTCGATCTGTCGGCGTTCCGCCATCGCGCGCATTACAACGCCATGGCCGGACGCATCGAAACCTTCATCGTCAGCAGCAAGGACCAGAAGGTGCGCGTGGGCAAGCAGCAGGTGGGCTTCACCGCGGAAGAGGCGATGCAAGTGGAATACAGCTGCAAGTACTCGCCCGAGGATTTCGCCGCGCTGGCCGGCAAGGCGGGTCTCGCCATTGCCCATGAATGGACCGATCCGCAGGGCCTGTTCGCGGTCTACTACCTCGTACGCTCTGGCGCCCGCGTGGCCTGATCGATGGAGCGCGCTTGCGCACAAGCGCGCTCACGCGCTTAAGGGCTGAACACCAGCACCAGGAACACCGCGAACATCGACAGGTGCACCGCGCCTTCGAGCATCGTGGTGCGCCAACCCGAAAAGGTCAGCGTGCTCAGCACCAGGGTGGAAGCGAGCACCACCATGCTGGCCGGCGGCAGGCCGAGCACGACGGGTTTGCCCGTGAACAGCCCGATGGCGAGTACGGCCGGCACGGTGAGGCCAACCGTCGATGCGGCACCACCCAGGCACAGGTTGATCGCGCGCGTGAGTTGATCGCGGCGTATCGCGATAAGCGCCGAAATGCCTTCCGGAGTGAACACCAGCATGGCGATGATCACGCCGCCCAGTGCATGCGGTGCGCCCGTCGCCGCGATGCCGTAGTCGAGCACCTTGGCCAGGCTCTTGGAGAGAATCACGATGGGCAGGATATTGACCAGCAGCATCACCAGATGCAGCGCCATCTCGCCCTTGCGCGCGCGGCGCGGCGGCGCGGGTGGTTCTTCCGGCAGGATCGCGTCGGTGTCCGAGCGCGGCGCCACGAAGTAACCCTGGTGGCGTCCCGTCTGCAGCCACAGGAACAAGCCGTAGAGGCCGATGGTGAGGATGGAGAAGCTCACCGCCTGCACCGGCGTCAGCGAGCCGTCCGGGGTCGAGGCGGTGAAGCTGGGCAGCACCAGCGCGATCATCGCCAGCGGAATGATCACCGCCAGAAAGGCCGAAGCGCCATGCAGGTTGTAGGCCTGCTCGTGATGGCGCATGCCGCCCATCAGCAGGCCTATGCCCACCACGCCGTTCAACACGATCATCAGTACGGCGTACATGGTGTCGCGCGCGAGCGTGGCCGTATCGCCGGCGCCAAGCATCACCGCGGAGATCAGCACCACCTCGATCAAGACGATCGATAAGGTAAGCACCAGCGTGCCCACCGGCTCGCCCAGCAGGCTGGCCAGCTCCTCCGCTTCGTGCACCACGCCGAACGAGCCCCATACGATCACCACGAACAGCCACGCGAACAGCGAGAGCCCGATGGCGTGGTTGCTGAGGTGCTGCATCCAGTCCGAGCCAAAGATCAGGAACATCGCCACGGTGGCCCACGCAACAGCAGGGCGCAGGAACATCTTCGGTTGCAACATCGGTTGCCCTTCGGCGAGGGTTGCGTCGAGTGTCATGATGGCTCCGGCTCAGTGTGCATCGCTCAGTATGCCGCCATAGCTGGCAGGATCGACATCGGCAATGGATTGCGAAAACGTCCAGCGATGGCCGCCGATATCTTCGAGCGAATATTGGCGTTCGCCATAAGGGTAGTCGGTGGGCGGCCGCAGCACACGCGCACCGCTGGCTATGGCTGGCGCATGATGCTCGTCGAGGTTTGCCACATGGACCATCACGCCATGCGAATGATCGACCACGTGGCCGCCATCAGCGCGTTCCGTGACCACGATGCAGGTGCCCTCATAGATCAACTGCACGCGGTGATCGCCGATGCGCAAGCGCTCGCGGAAGCCGAGCGCGCGGCATAACCAGGCCGCGGCCTCCAGGACATCGGGATAGGCCAGCTCAGGAATGATGACGCCCGGCGGCATGGAGCGGTTGATGATCATGGAAACCTTCCTGGTCGCGATGCACGAACAAGCTTGCCACGATGCGTCACGCGGCGTGCTCAGCCGGTGATCTCGATACCTCGTACCAGACGCTTGGCCAGGCGCGGCTGGCGCAGTTGTTCCAGCCACCACGACAGGGCGCGCCCTTCCTGGTCGCCACGCCAGGCCACGTAAAGCACATTGGGTTCGCGCGGATCGGCCATGCGTTTTTCCACCAGCTCGCCCCGCTTGAGCAAGCCGGCAACGCGCTGGCGAGGCAGCCAGCCCACCCCGAGCCCTTCTTTCTGTGCGTGGATTTTCGCCGCCATGCTGGGCACCGCCAGCGTGGCCTGCCCGCCGATCAGGCCATAGGCACGACCGGCGGAACTGCGCGATGAGTCGGCCACCACCACGCTGCGGTGGCGCGTAACCACTTCGCGTTCCAACGGTTCGGCGGCTTTCGCCAGCGGATGCCTCGGCGACATGGCGAACACCCAATCCATCACACCCAATTCGAACCAGCGCAACTTGGGGATGACCGGCGGCTCGTTGGTCGCGCCGACGATCAGATCGGCACGGCCATCGCGCAGCGCCTCCCAGGTACCGCCGAGCACCTCGTGCGTCATGCGCAGGGCTACATCCGATTGCAGTGCGTCGAAGCTGCGGATCACGGGCGAGAAGAGTTCGAACTCGAGGATTTCGTCGGTGACGATCCACAGCCGGTCTTCCCAGCCACTGGCGATTTGCTTCACGCGGCGGCTGAGGCGCGACACATCTTGCATCAGTCGCGCTGCCTCTTGTGCGAGCAGCTGGCCGGCGGGGGTCAGTTGCAGGCGGTAGCGGCGGCGATCGAACAGCAGGGCGTCGAAGCGGGTTTCCAGCTGGCGCGCGGCGTGGGAAATGGTCGAGGGGGCTTTGCCCAGGCGTGCGGCGGCACGGGACAGGCTGCCGCTTTCGCGAATGGCTTCCAGGAGGGCCAGTTCGTCTTCGGACAACATGTTCGGGCCTTTCGAACGAGTGTGGGGAGGGATGGTACGACAAGGGGGTGGGTTGGGTTCTCGCTTTTCATTGATTTGGAATTGCGGCGGGGGGGGCACGTCGGGCGGCGACTTGCTCCCTCTCCCCTTCGGGGAGAGGGTTGGGGTGAGGGGCGGGTGCTCGCGGGAACGTTTCTATTCGTCGTTCTTGACTGGCCGGGATCGAGAGCCTCGGTGTTTAGTTGTCGCGATACGGCGACCTGGTTCGCCTGCCGCGGGCTTCCGTCCTCCTGCCGGAGGCCGGGTTACTTTTCTTTGCTTGCCCAAAGAAAAGTAACCAAAAGAAAGGGCCCCCCGGATGACGCGCCTTCCGGGCCTACGGCCCTCCAGGTGCGCGTGCGGGTTACGGGGTTTTTCGACAGGACATCCCTGTCCTGTCGAAAAACTGGCCGCATCCATGCGGCCACCCTGCGGGCTTTCCTTCACCCGCCCGCCGCGTCATACGGGGACCCCGGGGCAGAGCCAGAGCCACATCGAGAGCCGAATAGCGCCCGGCGTTGCCGAGCCGGCAGCTTTTTGTAGGAGCGCACTTGTGCGCGACCAGCCGACGGAGCGGTACACCCACGCGCTGCGGTCGCGCACAAGTGCGCTCCTACAAGGGACGACGCAGGCTCCTAGATAGCGGATCAACCTTGCCGCTCGACTCCTTGTGGGAGCGCACCCTGTGCGCGACAAACCTACGGAGCGATCCACCCACGCGTGGCAGTCGCGCACAGGGTGCGCTCCCACAGACCAGCACAGACATCAGAGGGAGAGGTACTCAGGAAACCTCAATTCACCGCTTCCTTCCCACCCTCTTTGTAAACCACGCCACCCTTCATCACGAAGTTCACCTTCTGCATCACGGTGATGTCTTCGATCGGGTTGCCGGGGACGGCGATGATGTCGGCCATGCGGCCCACCGCGATCTGGCCTAGTTCGTTTTGTTTGTGCAGCAGTTCGGCGGCATGCGTGGTGGCGGCCTGCAGGACGAACATCGGCGGCATGCCGGCTTGCACCATGTATTCGAATTCCTTGGCGTTCTGGCCGTGCGGATAGACGGCGGCATCGGTGCCGAAGGCAATCTTCACCCCCGCCTTGTAGGCCTTGCCAGCGGTGGTTTGGATGATCGGCCCGACCTGCAGTGCCTTGGCCGCGACTTGCGGCGGGTAGTAGCCGGGTTTGGCGGCCATTTCCTGCACATACTTGCCAGCGATGATGGTGGGCACATACCAGGTGCCGTGTTCCTTCATCAGCTTCATGTCTTCGTCGTTCATGAAGGTGCCATGCTCGATCGAATCGACGCCGGCGAGCACCGCGCGGCGGATCGCTTCGGCGCCATGCGCGTGGGCGGCCACGGTGAAGCCATAGTCATGCGCGGCGGTGACCACGGCCTTGATCTCTTCGATGGTCATCTGCGCGTTGTCGGCGCTGCTGCTTTCGTCCAGCACGCCGCCCGAGGGCATGATCTTGATGACGTCCACGCCATCCTTGTAGTGCTGGCGCACGGCTTTATAAGCGTCGTCGGCGCTGTTGATGATGCCGTCCTTGGGACCGGGATTGCCGGCCAGGTCCATGCGATAGCCGTCGGTGGGATCGGCATGGCCGCCGGTGCTGCCGATCGGCCGACCGGCGGTGAAGATGCGCGGACCCGGCACGATGCCGGCATTGATGGCGTTGCGCAGCGAGATGGATTCGTTGCCTGCGTCGCCGAGATTGCGCACGGCGGTAAAGCCGGCCATCAGCGTGCGGCGCGCATAGACGGTCGAGCGGATGGCGTAGTCGGAGATATTCCAGCGGAACTGATCGGTGTAGCCCGAGGGGCTGGTTTCGCTGGTCAGATGCGTGTGCGCATCGATCAGGCCGGGCAGGCAGGTGCCGTTGATGAACTTCTCATATCGAAAGCTCGCGCCCGAGGCTTTGGCGGCGTTGGCGTAAGAGCTGTAGTCGATGAAGCCGGACTTGATCTCCTTGACCTGCTTGCCTTCGATCACCAGCGTGGTTTCGCCCAGCAACTTGCCCGCGGCGGTGTCGACCAGGTGCGCACACTGCAGCACGATGACGTCCGGCGGAGACTGCGCGGGCTCGGCCGCAATGGCGGTGGGCAGCGCAAGGGCTGCAGCGATGGCGAAGGCAACGCGTGTGGTCATGGTGAGCTCCCCGGGTGAAGAGCTCATCTTAGGGTGAGAGCGAGGCGGGCGACCCATGACGAACTACCTATATGGGGGAGGCGCGGCTCGGGGGCAGTTCGTGGTGCTGAATCTTGCGGCCTGCGCCGGGATGACGATAAGAGTGGTTGTCGCCAGGTTACTTACCGGACGCGGGGAGCGAGTAACCGCGAGGCTGACTCAATCCTTCGAAGGCGTCTCGCCGTTCGCACTCTCTTCCACAGCCACGGTCTCCACTACCGTCGCCTCGACCGGCGCGTGCTCATGCTGCTCCGCCGCCACATGCCGCTCATGTAACGCTTCACTGGTGGCATCGGCCGGCAGCGGCTTCTCAGGCAACGCGTCCTTCTCGCCATCGCCGCCCGGGGTGATCTTGAGGATGGAGTGGCGCACTTCTCGGGCGAGGATCACGCGGGCATCGCGCACCATGTCTTCCAGGCCCGTGTCGTAGTCGAGCTTGCCGGCGTCGTCGGTCCACACGATGCGGTTCTCGCGCAGCTTCTGGATGAAGCCGCGGAACAGGGCTTTGTCGAAGAACTCCGGCGCCGACAGCTCGTTGAGCATGCTCAGGCGCTGGGCGGTGAGCGTGCAGGCGTTTTCCAGTTCGGCCGAAGAGAGCGTGTGCGGGCCGTTCTTCACCAGCGCGGCGATGGTGATGTAATAGCGCTCGAACGCCTGGATCAGGCTGCGCGCAATGATCTTGAGCTGGAAGGCCGCATCGTCCTGGCCCGGTCCGCGCTCGAGCACGCGACCATCGCCGGTGGCTTCGAGCAGGCCGCGGCGCACGAAGAAATCGATGGTGGCCTGCAGCTGCGCGCAGAAACCATCGGCATCCCACGGCAGGAACAGCTCGCCCTGGATGAACGGATAGATGATGCGGCCCAGGCGCAGCACCGAGGCGCGCGACATGCGGCGATTGTTGAGGAAGCACGAGGCCACCCATGCCGCCGTGGCGGTGAGGTGCAGCACGTTGTTGCGGAAATAGCTCAGCAACACCGCCTGCTCGTCTTCGGTGACCAGCACGTCGCCCAGCGGATGGCGCACGCGGCGGATCCAGCCCATCTGTTCGCCATAGGCGATGATGCCGGCCGGGTCCATCGAGGTGAGCGTCATGCGATCCGAATAAGGCAGCTCTTCCAGCAGCGCCTTCATCAGTTCCAGCTGCGAGAGCAGGTCGTTTTCCGCCATCGCGTGCTTGGGCGTGGCAAGCAGGGCCAGCGCCAGCAGGTTGATGGGGTTCATGTCCGCGGCACGGTTGATATTGATCTGGATCTTGTCGGCCAGATCGTCCACCACGCGGCCCAGCCATTCGGGCTTGGCGTCCGGATCGTCGCTGCGCCAGTCGGGGCTGGCGGCATCGAGCAGCGGGTTGAGCTCGATGGGCTCACCGAAATTCAACGCGACGTGGCCGTAGCGCTGGCGCAGCACCTTGAGGCCGCGCAGCAGGCCGATCAGCGATTCCTTCTCCTTGGGCTTGCCGGAGAGTTCGCCGATATAGCTCTTGCCCTCCATCAGCTTCTCGTAGCCGATGTAGACAGGCTGGAACAACACCGGGCGGCGCGGCGCGCGCAGGAACGCACGCACGGTCATCGCCAGCATGCCGGCGCGCGGCGCCAGCAGGCGGCCCGTGCGCGAGCGGCCGCCTTCGATGAAGTACTCCATCGGCACGCCGCGATCGATCAGCTGCGCCACGTATTCGTTGAACACCACCGAGTACAGCGCATTGCCCTTGAAGCTGCGGCGCAGGAAGAACGCGCCGCCGCGACGCAGAATCGGTCCGATCACCGGCAGGTTGAGGTTCACGCCCGCCGCGATATGCGGCACCACCACGCCGGACATATGCAGCTGGTAGGACATCAACAAGTAGTCGGCATGGCTGCGATGGCAGGGCACGTAAACCACTTCATGGCCGGGCGCAGCAGCGCGGGCCTTTTCGAAGTGATGCATGGCAATGCCGTCGTACAACTTGTTCCAGAAGTTGGAGAGCAGGAACGAGGCCGAGCGCACCACCGGGTGCGAATAATCGGCGGCAATCTCCATCACCAGGTCGTGCGCGCGACGCCATGCCTTGGCCTGGCTGATGTTTTCCTTCGCGGCCGTGGCGGCGATGGCGGCGCGCACCGGCTCGGCGTTCAACACCGAATCGACCACGGTGCGGCGATGCGACAGGTCGGGGCCGATCACCGCCGCGCGAATACGGCGGAAGTGCGTGCGCAGCACGCGCGCGATCTTGCGGGTGAGGCGTTCCGGACGGATGTCGCCCGCTTCGTTGACCACCGTGCGCAGCGACACCGGCGTTGAGAAATGCACCACGGTGTCGCGGCCATTGAGCAGCAGCGCCAGCATGCGTCGGAAACGGCCGACGACCACCCAGTTTTCCGAGAACAGCACGCTGAACCAGCCCGACTCGCGGGTGGGGGCGCGGCCGACATAGATGGAGACGGGCACGATCTGCACGTCGCGGTCGGGGTCGCCTTCCAGCGAGCGCACCAGCTGGCCCAGCGGTTCGCTGGGTGAACGCTTGCGGCTGCGGCCGAACAGCCAGCCGTCGCGGCGGGCCAGGGCAAACACCGAACGCTTGCGGCGCGTGCCCGACAGCGGCGCCATCGGTGACGGCAAGCCGGCCTCGCGGCAGGCGCGCTCCAGGATCAGGGCATCGGAAAAGCCATCGCGCTCGATCACATAGCAAACCGGTATGCCCGCCTTGAGCAAGGCGGCCGGTTCGGCGGGATCGCGGCGGATGCGCATCCAGGGTTCGAGCAACTGCCCGGCCAGGTTGAACCACCAGGGCGCGCGGCTACGGGCGGGAGAGTCCGTGGTCGACATATTCTGCATTCCCCCATTGTAACTGGTGGCCCAAGCGGTCCGGGTCGGTTGGGCGGATCTGGCGGCAACGGCAAGCGCTGCCCGTGTCGCCCCGGCCTTTTACCGGAGCGAAAGTAAACAAGGTGTTTCGCCGGGGTCTCAGTGCTTGGCCGGCGGCTTCGTCGTCATGGCCTGGATCGGCGTGCTGACGCTGGCCGGCATCGCCGGCGCCGGGGCACTCCCGGCGGGAGCTGGCGGAGCAAGCAGGCGCTCGTGCGCTTCACGTACGTTCTGCAGCACGTCCTCGCTGTACCAGCGCCCATCCAGTTCGACCAGATCGGATTCGGTGGTCAGCGGCCTGCCCAGCAAGGTGTAGTCGATGCGCACATGGGCATGCCCGTTGCGGTTCTCCACCGTGCTGACCTTCGCCGAATCGAGCGTGTCGTCCACCGACAGGCCATACACCGCCAGCGCTTGCTTGATACCCAGGAAGCCGATGCTGTACTTCTGCATGGCCGTATCGAAGTCCATCGCCTTCAGCTGCTCAGGCGTCTTCAGGTCGAGCTTGCGGGCGGTGTCGACAGCGATGCCGACGACTTGCTTGGCGCGCGCCTGGTCGAACCACGGCACCGTCTGCGCCCACGGCGCGAGCACGTTGATGACCTCGGTGGCCTGTTGTTTCTGCGGGTTGGTCAGGTCCTTGCTCTGCGACACGCCGGTCGCGGCAATCGCCTGGAAGATGCCGATCATCACCGGCACCTGGTCCTGGTACTGCGCCTGCAGCTGGGCCAGCTTGGGCTTGGCCACCGCGTAGAGCTTGGTTTCGGCATCGGGCGCGGTGAGCTGCTGCATGGTCTTGATGAAGTCGGCGCGGTCTTCGGGAGTCAGCGGGTGCTCGTCCGGACGCGGGCGCGTCCAGTCCGAACGCAGGGTGTCGTAGTCGGCCGGGGGCAGGGCGTGTTTCCAGAAGCCGGCAAAGTCGCCCGTCTTGATCAGCGCAATCGACTGCTGCACCGACGCCTCGGGCGTATCGCCGCCGACCACCACCGGCACCGGCCCGACGGTCTTGTGGTGCGAGGTCATGAACAGCGCGGCTGCCGTGGCCAGCACCAGCAGGGCAATGAACGCGCCAACGGCGTAGTAGACGGATGAGCGACGCATGGAGTCTCGTTTGGTGGCGCCAGGCAACCGAAGGCGGTCGGCCGAGCGTAAGGGTGTCGACTCCGCGTGAACAAGAGGCGTGACACCAAGTTGAGAGCTCGTTCAAGCGCTCTTTAGGTAGCACCAAAAGAAAACCCCGCGGGCGCTGAGCCTCACGGGGTAATCCGGCAGAGCCGGAAGGGAAATGGCCTTGCCTGCGGAGTTATCAAGGTCAGCAGGTGTCAGCGGGGAGGATGTTACTTCCCCGTCAAACTTAAAGCAATACTTTAGAAGTTGCGATGTAAGTGATTGTTTTTATTTGATCACAATCAGTCAAATCGCAGTGATTGAATCTTCTGGCGGCGACGTTCGTCGCGCGGGGCCGTGTAGTCATTATTAAACAGAGCGGGCTCCCAAGCGCCATAGGTCGGGTTGGGCAGCACGAACCAGCGGGTGCCGACCCAATCCATGTAGGGCTTCATGGCCTTCTGGCGGCCTTCGGCGTTATTGGCCAGAACGGTCACAAAATCGCCGATCTGGTCGCCAAACTGCATCAACACGCGATATTTGTGGCTGATCAGCTGGCGACGGCAGCCCTTCTCGGTGCCGATCTGTTCGCAGTCTTCCACAAAGGTGCCCAGGCCCAGGAAGGATTCCGGACCGGCCACCGGCAGACCGGCCTTGCGCAGGTTGGCCAGAGTGGCCTGGTCCAGGTCCTTGGCGCGGTTGGAGATGTAGATCACCGCAATGCCATGCTTGGCGGCGAACTGGGTGAACTCCACCACGCCCGGCAGGGCGCGGGCGCGCTGCTCGTTGCACCAGGCCGCCCAGTCGGCCTCGTTGTATTCGCCGCCGCTCTTGATCAGGCGTGCCTGGTAGGGCGAGTTGTCGAGCACGGTTTCGTCGATGTCGAGCACCACGGCCGGCTTGAGGTCCTTCACCGGGGCGACGCGGTCGTCCTTGGGCAGCGCATCCCACTGCTTGTCGGCCAGCGCGGCCATCAGGCGGGCCTGCGCGTCGCGGTAGGTCTGCAGATAGATCAGGTCATGCTCGATCGCCGTCTGGCTCCAGGCGACTGCATTGAGGTTGTCATCGGCCGGGGTCTTGGGCGCCGGAGCGGCAGCAACCGGCGCGGCCGGAGCCGTGGGCGCAGGCGTCTTGGTCGGGGTGGACGTGGAACAACCGGCAAGCAGGACCAGGGCGGCAAGCGCCGCCGACAAACGAACGGACATAGAGGATTCCCGAGTAAACAGAGCGCGCAGAATCGGACAAGTTTACGACAGGGGCGTGTCCACGCCGCCTCTGTGCGCTCCCTGGTCGCCTCGTTCATGGGTACAACGACAGGGCTGGCGGCCCTCATCGGCTACTGACAGACTGCCCTCCATCCCCGTCGCCCGCATGAAGTTGCATGGAACCTGCCCAGAACGTCCGTCCGCCGTCGTCGGCCATCCGCATCACCAGCTATGTGTTGGCCGGCGTGGTGCTGGTGCTGGTGCTGGGATTGCGACTCTTGCCTGCGTTGTTCGCCGGCCTGCTGGTGTACGAGCTGGTGCAATCCACCGCGCCGCTGCTGGGCAAGCGCGTGCCCAGCGATCGGGCGCGCGTGCTGGTGGTGGCCTTGCTCGCCACCATCGTGGTGGGTTTGCTGGTGTTGCTGATACTTGGCGCAGTGAGTTTCCTGCGCAATGAAATCGGCAACCCCGAGCTGCTATGGCAACAGCAATTGATGCCGCTGGTGGAGAAGGCGCGCGAGCAGTTGCCCACCACCGTGGTCGGCTGGCTGCCCGATAGCGTGGACGACTTGCGCGTGATGGCGCTGGAACTCACGCGCAAGCATTCGGTGAGCCTGCAGACCATCGGCAAGGAAGCGGCGCGCGTGTTCGTGCATATCCTGATCGGCATGGTGCTCGGTGCGATCGTGGCGCTCAGCCGCGCGCGTCCCGCGCATCAAGTGGGACCGCTGGCGTCGGCGCTGGGTCTGCGTGCGCAACGGCTGGCGGAAGCGTTCCACAACATCGTGTTCGCGCAGATCAAGATCTCGCTGCTCAACACCGCATTTACCGCGATCTTCCTGCTCGGCGTGCTGCCGCTGCTGGACATCCATGTGCCGCTGGCCAAGACCCTGGTGGTGGTGACCTTCATCGTCGGCTTGCTGCCGGTGATCGGCAATTTGATTTCCAACACGGCGATCACCATTGCCGGCTTGTCGATTTCGCTGGGCGTCGGCATCGCGGCGCTGGGCTTTCTGATACTCATCCACAAGCTTGAGTACTTCCTCAATGCGCGCATTGTCGGCAGCCAGATCCGCGCACGCGCGTGGGAGTTGCTGGTGGCCATGCTGCTGATGGAAGCGGCGTTTGGACTGGCCGGCCTGATTGCCGCGCCGATCTACTACGCGTACCTCAAGAGCGAGCTTGAAGCCGAACGGCTGATCTGAGTCGCCGCGCGCGCCCGCGCGCCAACGCAAGAACCACCCGTTGTCCGTTCGCACTTGCGAATGGACGCAGTGTGTTGCGCGTCATCAGCAGTGACCTGCGAAATCGAAGCTATTCCTGCGAATGCATCGCAACTCTGCGGTGCAAGAAAATAGTTCTTGCGCATCAATTATTTGCGCTTTGCATGGCCCTGTTGCGATGCGCCTTCTTCGTGTTAGAAAGCCAAACAGGTGATTTCATTTGGGCGTCCAAATGATGACAACAACCGCGGGAGACGGGGACGTCGAAATCGCCGGGCGTGCGTGGAAGCGCGTGAAGGACAACCATTCATAGATTCGATGTAGGGGAGATCCATGTTGAAGTCCAAGCTCACGGCCGCCGTACTGGCGGCCTTGGCGTTCGGCTGCGCGCCAGCCTTCGCCGCAACTACCGATACAAGCAGCAGCGCCCAGCCGGGTAGTGCCGCTGCCACTGGTTCAAATGCCGATGCGGCGCAGGATCAATCCACCGATACCGATACGCAAAAGAAGGCCAAACGCCTCGATGCAGTCACCGTCAGCGGTACCCTGATCAACAACGCACAGGTCCAGACGGCCGCGCCGATCTACACGATCACCAGCCAGGAAATCAAAGCCCGTGGCTTCAACAGCGTGGCCGAAGTCCTGCAGAGCTCGGTGATGTCCACCGGCTCCGTGCAGGGACCGCAGGCCAGCGGTGGCTTCACCCAGGGTGCGCAGACCATCAGCCTGTACGGCTTGAATCCCGAGTACACGCTGACGCTGATCGATGGCCGGCCAATCACCCAGTTCGGCCAGCTTTACAATGGCCAGAGCAACTTCACCAACATCTCCAACATCCCGTTGGCGATGATCGACCACATCGACGTGCTGCCTGGCGGTGCCTCGTCCATCTATGGTTCGCAGGCCATTGCCGGCGTGGTGAACATCGTCACCAAGCAGCACATGGATGGTGCCGAAGTGCTGGTGCGCGCGGGCGGGTATGACGGCGGTGGTGGGTCCAGCCAGCGTTTGTCGCTGACCTTCGGTCACCAGTTCGGCAAGCTCGACGTGCTCGGTGCCGTCGAATTCGACAACCAATCGCCGATCTGGGCGTACCAGCGCTCGTTCACAGCGACCAATCCCACGCCGGTCACGGTGGCGCGCGTGCTCGACTACGGCACGCTCGATACGTACACCGGCGCCGTGCAGGGCTATGTCAGCCCGCAGGACAATTGCGCTGCCATGAGCGGCCTGTTCAAGGGCACTACGGTCAACGCACATTCCACCGATACCAGCCGCACCGGCACCTTCTGCGGTTCGAACAACGTCTACGGCTACACCACGTTGCAGAACCAGAGCCGCAGCTACGACGGCATGCTCAAGCTCAAGTACGACCTCAACGAATACGTGCGTTTCTACGGCGATGCGCTGGTCGACTGGCAGCAGCAGAAGTGGACGCCCGGCTCGGACTTCAACTGGTGGGGCCCGATCGACTATCCGGGTGGGCTGATCGAGGACACCAACGGCCACATCCTCTATCCCGAGCGTGTGTTTGGTCCGGAAGAAGTGGGCAACAACTACTACAACCAATTCGGCCGCCAGGACGACCTGATGTATCAGGCCGACATCGGCGCCAACGGCAGCTTCGGTGATTCGAACTGGTTGTGGGACATCTACTTCGTGCGTTCCGGTGACCGCACCACGTCGAGCACGCCTGAGCGCATGGCGGCGTCGGTGGACAATTTCTTCGGCAATATCCTTGGTCCGTCGTTGGGCAACGACCCCAATACCGGCCTGAATATCTACAACCCGAACTACGCGCAGTTTTACACCCCGCTGACCCCGGCCCAGCTGGCCAGCTTCATGCAGAACGTCGGCAGCGAATCCAACACCTGGGTCAACAACACGCGCGCCACCGTCAGCAACAGCAGCTTGTTCTCGCTGCCCGGCGGCGATGCAGCGTTGGCGGTGCTGGTGGAGGGCGGCAGCCAGGCCTGGTACGAGCCGATCAACCCGTTGATCTTGAACGGCGACGTATGGGGTCTCACCGGTAACTCCGGCGGCGGCACGCGCAGCCACGCGGCTTCGGCCTTCGAGTTCAATGCGCCGATCTGGAAGATGCTGACGGTCGACCTGTCGGGTCGATACGACCACTACGATGCCTCGGGCAGCGACACCGGCAAATTCACCTACAAGGCAGGCCTGGAGTTCCGCCCGTTCGAGACCTTGCTGTTGCGCGGCAATTATTCGACGTCGTTCCTGGCGCCCGATATGTCGGCGCTGTATCTGGGCCCGAGCGGCAACTACCAGAACATCACCGACTACTACCTGTGCGCGACTCAGGGCGGCGGCAACAACTGCAGCCAGAACTATTACTACGAGACCTCCGGTACCACGCTGGCCAATCCCAAGCTCAAGCCCACCACCGCCAAGAGCTGGTCGGCGGGCTTCGTGTGGGCACCGATAAACAACCTCAGCATCACAGCGGACTACCTGCACATCAACATCAGCAACGAGATTGCGCCGCAGCCGGTAGATCTGCTGATGCGCGAAAACGCGCAGTGTCTGCTCGGCCAGTTGCCGGCCAATTCGCCCGACTGTGCGGCGGCG
>Ga0209672_100791_pt1 | contig 15090 bp, 12 predicted proteins | sample AraplaCol_mMS_r2_FD_184273 | JGI IMG/M metagenome (GOLD analysis project Ga0209672, IMG submission 184273) | Arabidopsis root microbial communities from North Carolina, USA - plate scrape CL_Col_mMS_r2 (SPAdes) (version 2) | ecosystem: Host-associated > Plants > Roots > Endosphere | place: USA...
GAAGACGAACGCGATCAGGGCCAGCGCCATGGCAAACGGATAGAACATGGTCTGGCGCAACAAGACCGCCGCGATCGCCAGGCCGATCACCCACCACCAACTGATGCGCAACCACTGCCGGTTCACGTAACAGAAAACACCCGCCGCGAAATAGCCGGCCAAACGCACGAACGATTCCAGTGGAACCAGCGGCAAGCGATTCGGTGCGGCCACGCCCAAGACAAACAAAGCGATCAGCAGCACGTTGCACCAGCGCGGTCGCGCCAATACACCGAGCACACCCGCTATCAGCACCCACAAGTACATGCGCACTTCGGCGGGCAGCGTCCAGATTGAGCCGTTGACGATGCCGGCTAAGGGGTTGCCACCGAACACGCCAGGCAGATACCAGGCCAAGCCCTTGCCCAAGGCCAGATTCTTGGTCACATAGTGGACCGCGCCGTGGTCGGACAGATAAGCCGACAGGGTCAAGGAGCTGAGCAGCGGTCCCAGCACAAAGGCTGATGCCAGAAGGCAGAAAACGTAAGCCGGATAGATACGCAGTACGCGCGCCCACAGGAACTCCAGCGGATCGCGGCGACGCAAATAGCTCCCCGCGATCATGTATCCGCTGGTGATGAAAAATACGTCGACCGCGAGGTCACCGGAGTACGTGCCCCAGCCCAGCCAGGTGAATAGATCGGGCCATCCCAGGCCGCCGCTGATGGCGGGCCCGTGACCGTAGATCACCAGGCTTGCGGCGACAAATCGGAGCAGCAGGAAGTTGTCCTGTCCTCGCTCCAGCGCTTCCGCCAGCGTCCTTGTACGCAGCACGCATCCCCCTTGCCCAAACAGCTCCGCGCTGTCACAGCGTCCCACATCAGACGCATCCCCGTGCGGGATGCGTCTGATGGTGCGAATGCGCAGGTCTTAAGGCGAGCTGCGAGGACCCTTTGTTACGCCTTGACGCGCTTCACGAGGGCGTCGCCGAAGCTCGACGTGCTGCCCTTGCCGCCGATATCCGGCGTGACGCTGTCGCGGTCGTTGACCATGGTGTCGCGGATCGCGTTGCGCAGCTTGTCGCCCTTCTCGACCATGCCCAGGTGATCGAGCATGTCGGCCGCAGCCAGCAGCAGCGCGCAGGGATTGGCGATGCCCTTGCCGGCGATGTCAGGCGCCGAACCGTGCACGGCTTCAAAGATCGCAGCCTCGGTGCCGATGTTGTCGCCCGGTGCCAGGCCCAGGCCGCCGACCAGACCGGCGCACAGGTCCGAGAGGATGTCGCCGAACAGGTTGGTGGTGACGATCACGTCGAACTGTTCGGGCTTCATCACCAGCTGCATGCAGGCGTTGTCCACGATCATCTCGCTGAACTCGATCTGCGGGTATTCCTTGGCGATTTCGCGCGCCACGTTGAGGAACAGGCCCGAGGCGGTCTTGATGATGTTGGCCTTGTGCACCGCCGTGACCTTCTTGCGGCCCTTCTTCACGGCCAGTTCGAAGGCGTAGCGCACGATGCGGCTGGAGCCCTTGCGCGTGTTGCGGATCATCGAGATGGCGGTTTCGCCGTCTTCGGAGATGCTCTGGCCTTCGGACAGGTACGCGCCTTCGGTGTTCTCGCGCACCGTGATGATGTCGATGTTGTCGAAGCGCGCCTTGGTGCCCGGGAAGCTGATCGCCGGACGCACGTTGGCGTAGAGGTCGAAATGGCGGCGCAGGGTGACGTTGATCGAGGTGAAGCCGCCGCCCACCGGGGTGGTCAGCGGACCCTTCAGGGCCACCTTGTGCTTGGCGATGGCGTCGAGCGTCGGCTGCGGCAGCAGGTCGCCGCTCTTTTCCAGCGCGACCATGCCGGCATCGACGAACTCGTAGGACAGGCCGCAGTCCAGGGCGTCGAGCACGCGCAACGTGGCGTTCATGATCTCGGGGCCGATACCGTCGCCCGGAATCACGGCAATGGTCTTGCTCATGGGGACACTCCTTGGGATATGAATCGAGCAACCCTGTGGCGGGGTACGACAGGGTTATAAAACCCGTCGATTATCCCCGATGCGGCGCGACGCGGCCAGACCGCAAGGCCTGGCCGCCGATGCAAATCCTCGCATGCAGCATTGAATAAACTCGCATGCGTCAACGGAGCGGCAAGGAGGGAGCCGCCCCTGAGGTCATTCAGGCGTGGCTGGCGCAGTCCGCCGCCGGCGTGGCGCCCTGGTCCGATTCCAGCTGATCCAGGAAATCCACCGCCCGGCGCAGGTGCGGGATCACGATGGAACCGCCCACCACCAGGCCGACGCTGAACGTTTCGAAAAATTCTTCGCGGGTGACGCCCGCTTCCTTGCACTGGGCCACGTGGTAGCTGATGCAGTCATCGCAGCGCAGCACCATCGAGGCGACCAGGCCAAGCAGTTCCTTGGTCTTCACATCCAGCGCGCCGGGCTTGTAGGTCTGCGTATCGAGCGCAAAAAAGCGGCGGACGACCTGATTGTCCTCCGACAAAATGCGCTCGTTCATGCGCTGGCGGAATGCGGTGAATTCGGCAACGCGGTCCTTGCCGGCCTCGTCCTTCAGGTGGCTCATGCGTTGATCTCCAGCAGTTCGGCAAGCTTGCCGCTACGGTCGGCGGCGACCAGATCGTCGAAACCGCCCACGTGGTGGTCGTTGATGAAAATCTGCGGCACGGTGCGACGACCGCCGCTGCGGGCCAGCATGGCGTCACGCTGCGCCGGATCGGTATCGATGCGCACTTCGCTCCACTCCAGCCCCTTGGACTTGAGCAGGTTCTTGGCAGACACGCAGTACGGACATACCGCCGTGGAATAGACCTCAATCTTGGGCACAACACACCTCGAAAATCTGGGAACCCTACGGCAGCCCTACATGGGGTCCGCCAGGGGTGTAAACAACAGTGAACTGACACCGTAAGCTGGTGTCACTAATGCTATTGTCGCTGACCTATGCGCATGGCACCACGCCCCGCCCCGGAGACTCTCCGTTTCCCTGTCAAATGGGGGCGGAATGCCGCAGGCCGGACTAACGAAAACGGAACAATGACCACGCAAAGCCTGCGGGCGGGACGCCCATGAGCCGCTTCACGCCCACCCGCCTGCTCACGGCCCTGCTCTGCGGCGGCCTGACGCTGAGCGCTGCCGCGCAGGACAAGGACGTGCGCCTGCCCGACCTGGGCAGTTCGGCGAACGCCCTGATCTCGCCCCAGGAAGCCCAGGATTACGGCGCGGCCATGCTGCGCCAGATGCGCGCGCTGAACATGGTGCTCGACGACCCCATGCTGGACGACTACATCAACGACCTGGGCTACCGCCTGGTCTCGGGCAGCGAAAAGCCGAAGGAGCATTTCCAGTTCTTCATCGCCAGCGACAACGTGATCAACGCGTTTGCCGCGCCGGGCGGCTATATCGCGGTGAATTCGGGCCTGATCATCATCACCAACAGCGAAAGCGAGCTGGCCGGCGTGATTGCGCACGAAATCGGCCATATCACGCAAAACCACCTGCAGCGCGCCTTTGAGGCCTCCAAGAAGGATACGCCGCTGATGGCGCTGATCCTGCTGGGCGCCATCGCGGCCGGCGCCGGGGCCGGCGCTGGCGACGCGGCGGGCGCGATCATGATGGGCGGCCAGGGCCTCCTGATGCAGCGCCAGATCAACTTCACCCGCAAGGACGAAATCGAAGCGGACCGCGCCGGCATCCAGACGCTGTCCAACGTCGGTTACGACCCCAACGCCATGGCCTCGTTCTTCGGCCGCATGGAAGACACCTTGCGCGTGGGCTCCGGCGGCGACATTGGCGACGTGCCCGCGCTGCTGCAGGACCACCCGGTCAGCATGGACCGCATCAGCGACGCCAAGGCCCGCGCCGGCGCCCTGATCGCCCAGCAGAAGCAGCGGCCGAACGGCTCAACGCTGGACAAGTCCCAGTGGGAAAAGAGCACGGCCCCGATCTCCTTTGTGAAAGACCCCACCAAGATCGCTGCCCGCGACAACAAAGGCGGGCTCGACGTGTATCTGCTGATGCGCGAGCGCGTCCGCGTGCTCTCCGGTGATGCCGGCACGCTGGCCACCTACTACGCCACCAACCTGCAAAACGAGCGTGGCTTTGACACGCCGTCCAATCGCTACGGCTATGCCCTGGCGCTGATCCGCAGCAATCGCGGCGCCAAGGCCGTGGACGAACTGCAGCCGGTGCTGAGCGCGCATCCCGACAGCCAGGTGGTACGCCTGGCCATGGCCGACGCCAGGCTGCAGGCGGGCCGCCGTGCGGAAGCCCTGACCCTGTATGCCGAACTCAACCAGCAATCGCCGCGCAATCGCGCCATCGCCATGGCCTATGCCAAGGCCCTGACCGAAGGCGGTTCGCAGGACGAAGCCAAGCAGGCCGCCAGCATGGTGCTGCCGATGCTGGACAACAACGACGAACCCGAGCTCTACCGCACCTATGCACGCGCGTCGGAAAAAGCCGGCGACAGCGTGCGCTCGGGCGAGGCTTATGCCGATGCCTCCTACCTGTCCGGCCGTCCCTTCGACGCCATGGAACAGCTCAAGAACCTGCTCAAGCGCCCCGATCTGGACTATTACGCCCGCGCCCGCATCCAGGCACGCATCAACGATTTGACACCCCTGGTGATGGAGCTGCGCAAGCGCCGCGTGCAGACCGACGACAACCCCGACGGCCGCAGCCAGCAGCTGCAAAACAACGAGAATTGCCGGGGCCGGCTGTGCTTCGGGGCCACCAATTCAGTGCGCTGATTTCAGCCAAACGTGAGACGATGGCCACGCGGTGTTGTTGCGACCGCGTGAAATGTCATCCGGGCGTAACATTGGACCGCTGCAATAAATGCGTCACAGCCCCTCCCCCAGCGGACCTCAAGCGTGCATAAGCGCATTCTGATTGTCGAAGACGAAGCTTCGATCCGCGACATGGTCGCCTTTGCCCTGCGCAAGGCCGGCATGGACGCCATCCACGCCGCTGACGCGCGTGCGGCACAACTGGCCATTGCCGAACAGGTACCCGACCTCATCCTGCTCGACTGGATGCTGCCCGGTACCAGCGGCCTCGAACTGGCCCGCCGCCTGCGCAAGGAGGAGCTGAGCCGCGAGGTTCCGATCATCATGCTCACGGCGCGCGGCGAAGAAATGGACCGCGTGAACGGGCTGGAGGCAGGCGTCGACGATTATGTCGTCAAGCCTTTCTCCACCCGCGAACTGGTGGCGCGCATCAAAGCGGTACTGCGCCGCAGCCAGGGCGACGACGGCTCGGGCATGGTGGAGCTGGGTGGCCTGCGCATCGACGGTCCGGCGCACCGCGTGTTTGCCGGCGATGAGCCGGTGACCATCGGGCCCACCGAATACCGCTTGTTGTATTTCTTCATGACGCATCCCGAACGCGTGTACTCGCGCGCACAGCTGCTCGATCATGTCTGGGGCGGCAGCGTGTACGTGGAGGAACGCACCGTGGACGTCCATATCCGCCGCCTGCGCAAGACGCTCGAACCATGGAAGCTCGATGACATGGTGCAGACCGTGCGCGGAGCGGGTTATCGATTCTCCGCCAGCGTCTGACGTTCCTCTTGCGGGATCGCAGGCTTTTGCCGATGCTGGCGCACCGCCAGCCCCGGCACGACTGACAACTCCCCTATGCCACTGACCATCGACCGCTCCTGGAAGCTGCCGGCTGCACTGAGCGCCGGACTGCTGCTGGGCGCTGTCGCCGGCTGGCTTGCGGGGGGCCACGTAGCCACGGGTTTGGCGCTGGTCGCCGTCGTGGAAATCGTCTTTTTAGTGACCCGAATCCGTCATCAAGCGCAGCTCATGATGACGCAAGATCCTAGGCTGACCTCTCTCCAGCATGACCGTTTCATGACGCGCTCCCGCCGAATCGCTTCCAGTTTGCGCGACCTGCGCAGTGCCGCCGGCAGTCTGCCGGATGCCGTCGTCTTGCTCGACAACGAGCAACACGTGCGCTGGTTCAACCATGCTGCCGAAGACCTGCTCGGCCTGCGCCGCCCGCAGGATCGCGGCGCGCACCTGGACGAACGCCTGAGCACCACCGAACTTGCCACGTGGTTGAAGGAAGGTGCGCGCGAGCCGCTCAACGACGTGGCCGCGCCGGGCCATCCCAATCGCCATATCAACGTGACGCTGCTGCCGTTCGGTCGTCGCCAGCGCTTGCTGCTGGCGCGCGACATCAGTCACCTCACGCGCCTGGAACAGATCCGCCGCGATTTCGTTGCCAACGTATCGCACGAATTGCGCACGCCGCTGACGGTGATCCACGGCTATCTCGAACTGATCGATCCGGAAGACGTGCCCGAGCTCGCGCCGGTGCTCAACGAGATGCGTGCGCAGTCCAAGCGCATGGGCCAGATCGTGGAAGACTTGCTGACGCTCTCGCGCCTGGAAACCCAGGAGCACGTGCAGGACGAGCGCGTGCAGATGACGCCGCTGCTCGCCACCATCCGCAAGGAAGCCGAGGCGCTGAGCCAGGGCCGCCACCAGATCACCATGGAATCCACCGCCGAAGCCGATCTGCTCGGCTCGGTGAAAGACCTGCACAGCGCCTTTTCCAACCTGGTGAGCAACGCCGTGCGCTACACGCCGACCGGCGGGCGCATCACCATTCGCTGGCGCCGCACCGCCGAGGGCGCGGTCTACTCGGTCACCGATACGGGCTACGGCATTCCGGCCTCGCACCTGGCGCGTCTCACCGAACGCTTCTACCGCGTCTCCTCCAGCCGCTCGCGTGAAAGCGGTGGAACGGGCCTGGGCCTGTCCATCGTCAAGCACGTGTTGAACCTGCATCAGGCACGCCTGGACATCCAGAGCGAACCAGGCCAGGGTTCGACCTTTGCCTGCTGGTTCAGCGCTGAGCGCCTGCTCGCGCCGGGCGTGGGCGACCCTGAATAAACGGCATCCGCGGGCGCTCCGGCGCCTCAGCTGAACGGCCGTCACACTACGCGGCACTGCGCCATGTAACAAAGTGCGGGATCGGCCAGAATGCACGGATGCGTCGCAAGCCTGCCACCCCTCCTCCCGTCATCGACCGCGCTGCTCCCGAGCTGTTTCTCAGCCGCGAGCTGGCTGCGCTCGAGTTCAATTTCCGTGTACTGGCGCAGGCGCGCGACGAACGCATTCCGCTGCTGGAACGACTGCGTTTCCTGAGCATCGTGGCGAACAACCTCGACGAGTTCTTCGAGGTGCGCGTGGCCATGCTCAAGCACCACCACATGTTTGGCTCGGCCGCGCCCGGCCCGGACGGTATCTCGTCCGGTGAGCTGCTCACCTGCATCCGCAAGCGCGTGCTGGACCTCGTCGACCTGCAGTACGAAACCTGGCAGGCCGAATTGCGCCCGGCGCTGGATGCCGAGAACATCCACTTCCTCACGCGCGACAGCTGGACGCCGCGTCAACGCCTGTGGCTGCAGGGTTATTTCGAAAATGAAGTGATGCCGGTGCTGTCGCCGCTGGGCCTGGACCCGGCGCATCCGTTCCCGCGCATCCTCAACAAGACGCTCAATATCGCCGTGGTGCTGAAGGGCCGCGACGCGTTCGGCCGCGAAGGCCATATGGCGCTGGTGCGCGCGCCGCGCTCGTTGCCGCGCATCATCCGCCTGCCCAGCGAAGTGTGCGATGGCGGCGAGCACTACATTTTCCTGGCCGAATTGCTGCAGGGTTTCGTCGACCTGATGTTCCCCGGCTTCAAGGTGGCTGGGTCCTACCAGTTCCGCGTCACGCGCAACAGTGAGCTGATGGTGGAAGAGGCCGAGGTGGAAAACCTCGCCCGCGCGCTGAGCGAAGAGCTGATCGGGCGCGGCTATGCGCGACCGGTGCGGCTGGAGATCGGCAACGACTGCCCCAAGGCGATCGTGGCCATGCTGATCGCCAACTTCGAGCTGGAAGAAACCGACGTCTATCGTTGCGACGGTCCGGTCAACATCATCCGCGCCGGCACCATCTATGACGGCCTGGATCGCCCGGATCTGAAGTTCCCGCGTTTCATCCCGCAGCTGCCGGCCGCCTTCAACGGCAGCCGCTGCAAGTTCGAAGTACTGCGCCAGCGCGACGTACTGCTGCACCACCCGTACGAATCGTTTGCCACCGTGGTCGACCTGCTGCGCCAGGCGTCGCAGGACCCCGCGGTGCTGGCCATCAAGCAGACGCTCTATCGTGCGGGCGCCGACACGCCGCTGGTGGATTTGCTGGTGGAAGCGGCGCGCAACGGCAAAGACGTGACCGTGGTGATCGAACTGCGCGCGCGCTTTGACGAAGAGGCCAATATCCGCCTCGCCACGCGCCTGCAGGAAGCCGGCGTGCAGGTGGTCTACGGCGTGGTCGGCTACAAGACCCACGCCAAGATGCTGCTGATCGTGCGCCGCGAAGACGACGTGCTGCGCCGCTATGTGCATATGTCCACCGGCAACTATCACCAGGGCAATAGCCGCAGCTACACCGATATCGGCTTGATGACCTCGCATCCTGGCATCGGCGAGGATCTGCACAAGGTCTTCCAGCAGCTCTCGGGCCTGGGCCCGATGATCGAACTCAAGCACCTGCTGCATTCGCCGTTCACGCTTTACCGCTGCGTGCTGGCCAAGATCGAGCGCGAGACGGCCCATGCAGAGGCTGGCCGGCCGGCGCGCATCGTGGCCAAGCTCAATGCACTCAACGAAGCCCATGTCATCTCGGCGCTTTATCGCGCTTCGCAGGCAGGCGTGGAGATCGACCTGATCGTGCGCGGCGCGTGCACCCTTCGCCCGGGCATCCCTGGCGTTTCCGAGCGCATACGCGTGCGCTCGATCGTGGGTCGCTTCCTCGAACACAGCCGCGTGTACTGGTTCGGCAATGATGGTGCGCCCGAGATTTATTGCGCCAGCGCCGACTGGATGGAACGCAACCTCAAGCGCCGCATCGAGGTTGCCTTCCCCATACTCGACCCGGCGCATGCTGCACGCGTCTATGACGAAACCCTGGCCAACTATCTGGCCGACAACACCGAAGCATGGTTGCTCGACGGCGACGGCCGCTACACCCGCGCGCAGCCCGGCGACCAGCCGCCGCACAGCGCGCAGCAATCGCTGCTGGAGAAATTGACGCCCGGCACCGTGTAGCCCAACGCAATTTGCGCTACTCGCACCGGTTCCCGCGTGAGAGAATTCACACTCTGCAGCCCGGAACGAGCCCCGCATGAGTCATGGCGATCAGATCCAGATCAAGGACGGCGAACTGATCGCTGCCGTCGACATGGGCTCCAACAGCTACCACATGGTGGTGGCGCGCGTAGAACACGGCGAGCCCCGCGTGATCGATCGCCTGCGTGAAACCGTGCGAATGGCCGCCGGCCTGCGTGCCGATGGCACCCTCGATGCCGAGCACCGCGCACGCGCGCTCAATTGCCTGGCCCGTTTTGGCCAGCGCATCGCCGGCGTGCCGTCCAGCCGCGTGCGCGCGGTGGCCACCAATACCGTGCGTCGGCTGGCCTCGCCGCAGACCTTCCTGACCGCCGCCGAGGCTTCGCTGGGCCACCCGGTGGAAATCGTCTCCGGCCGCGAAGAAGGCCGCCTGATCTTCCTTGGCGCATCGCACGACCTGCCCGCCTCGCGCGAAAGCCGCCTGGTGATCGACGTGGGCGGCGGCAGTACCGAGTTCATCATCGGACGCGGCTTCGCTCCCATGCACACGGAAAGCGTGCAGGCGGGCTGCATTGCCTCGACCCTCCGCTTCTTTCCCGGCGGCAAGCTCAACCGCAAGCGCTGGCAGCGCGCCAACAATGAAATCGGCGTGTTACTGCAGCAGTTTGCCGAGGATTATCGCGAGTCAGGCTGGGTGGAAGCCTTCGGTTCATCGGGTACGGCCAAGGCGATCGGCTCGGTGGTGCAGACCATGCGCTTTTCCGACGACGGCATCACGCCGGCGTCGCTGGCCCAACTGCGCGACGCGCTGCTCGCCCAGGGCCAGATCGAAACGCTCAAGCTGCCGGGCCTGGCGGATGATCGCGCGCCCGTGATCGCCGGCGGCGTGGTGATTTTCGAAGCGGCGTTCGAAGCCCTGGGCATCGAGCGCCTGCGCGTGTGTGAAAGCTCGATGCGCGAAGGGCTGCTGTGGGATCTGCTTGGCCGCGCCGGAGGCAGCGATCCTCGTACGGCGAGCATCGATGCCTTGGCCAACCGCTATGGCGTCGATCGCGCGCAGGCGCGTCGCGTGGAATCGACCGCGCTGATGTTCTTCGACCAGATCGCGCGCTTCTGGAAGCTGGATGCCGAAGCGCGCGAGTGGCTGTCGTGGGCGGCACGCGTGCACGAAATCGGCCTGGCCATCGCGCACAGCCAGCATCACCATCACGGCGCGTATATCCTGCGCAATGCCGACCTGGCCGGCTTCTCGCGACAGGAACAGCAACTCCTTGCGGCCATCGTGGAGTCGCATCGGCGCAAGCCGGACAAGGCCACCTTCTCGGCGTTGCCGCAGCGCTATCGGCAGTTGGCGCGTTACATCACCGCCCTGCTCCGGCTGGGCGTGCTGTTCCGTCGCGCCCGCCGCGCCGAATCGCTGCCGCAGATGCAGTTGGCGGCTACCACGCAGCGCCTGCGGCTCACCGTACCGGCCGCCTGGATCGACCAGCATCCGCTCAGCGAAGCGGATCTGGAGCAGGAGCAGGCCCCCTTGAACGAGCTTGGCCTGTTGCTCGAAGTCCATCCATCCTGAGCTTTGCTGGTACGGGCCGCCGTGGTGGCGGCCATGGAACCCATTCGCCGCGTATGATGTGCGGATGCCACACGCCGCCCGACCTGCCATGACCCGACTCCTGCTCGCCGCGCTCCTGCTGCTGCCCTCGTCCCTGCTGCTGGCCCAGGCCAACAAGCCTGCTGCAGCCACCCCTGCCGCCACGCATCCGGAAGTGGTGCTGCATACCTCGCAGGGCGATATCACGCTGGAGCTCTACCCCGACAAGTCGCCCAAGAGCGTGGCTAACTTCCTGCAGTACGTCCGCGACGGTTTCTACAGTGGCACGGTGTTCCACCGCGCCATCCCGGGTTATCTGGTGCAGGGCGGCCTGTACACGCGCGATCTGCAGGCCAAACGCACGCACTCGGCCATCCCGAGCGAAGCGGACAACGGCCTGTCCAATGTGCGCGGCACGGTTTCAGTGGCGCGCGGCGCGGATCCGAATTCGGGCACGGCGCAGTTCTTCTTCAACCTGGTCGACAACCGCCGTCTCGATTTCGTCGGCAACCAGAGCGGCCTGACCTGGGGCTATGCCGTGTTCGGCAAGGTCATCAAGGGCATGGACGTGGTCGACAAAATGGCTGCGCTGCCGACGCGCGGGCTCGGCCCGTTCGCCGGCGACGTACCCAACCCGCTGGTGGTGATCGACAGCGCCACCGTGGTTGGCGAAGAAGCAGCCGCCACTCCGGCCACCCCGACCAAACCCGCCGCGCCCGTCACCGAGCCGGCCAAAAAGCCGGGCAGCAAGAAGGGCTGACGCAGCATGGCAACACTGTTCATCGCGGACCTGCATCTGGACGATAGCCGTCCGCAGATCACGCGCCTGTTCGAAGACTTTCTCGCCAGCGACGAGGCCCGCTCCGCCGACGCCGTCTATATCCTGGGCGATCTGGTCGAGGCATGGATCGGCGACGACGACGATGCCGAACTCCCCAGCCGCATCGCCCGTGCCACCAAGGCGCTGCGCGACCACGGCGTGCCCGTGTACTTCATCGTGGGCAATCGCGACTTCCTGCTCGGCCAGACCTACGCCGAACGCGCCGGGATGACCCTGCTCGAGGACGGCACCGTTCACGAGCTCTATGGCCGCCCCACCTTGCTGATGCATGGCGACGTGTTGTGCACCGACGACCTCGCCTACCAGGCGGTGCGCAAGCAGGTGCGCACGCCGGCGTGGCAGGCACAGATCCTGGCGATGCCGTTGGAAGCGCGTCGCGCGTTTGCCGCCAAGGCACGCGCCGACAGCAAGGCGCACACGGGCGCGACCATGGAAACCATCATGGACGTCAACGCCGATGCCACGGCGGACACCATGCGCAAGGCCGGCGTGTCGCGGCTGATCCATGGACATACGCATCGTCCTGCCATCCATCGATTCGATCTGGACGGCCAAACGGCGGAACGCATCGTGCTGGGCGACTGGTACGAGCACGGCTCGGTGCTGCGTGTCTCCCCCGAAGGCGTGGAACTGCGGGGACTCGCACTCTCCTGAGGTCGAACGATCACCCGCCGCACGCGGCGAGTGATCGTTCCTCCTGCCATCAGGGCGCCTGCATCGCGCTCCGGAAACCCTGGCTGTTTAGCATGCTGTTGCTCAGCTTCAACACGGCGTTGGACAAGGTCTCGTAGTAATTGTCCGCCTTGTACGAACGACCAAAGTTGTTCGCGCCGCCGCCAGCCACGCCCTGCCACAGCACCTTGCCAGCCTGGTTCGTCATCGTGACGTAGACGGTGACGTTGCCCACGTACTGGTCGGTTTCGTTGACGAAGAAGTCGCGGATTTCGCCCGACACGATCACGTCACCACCGCTATCGACCACGTTGATGCCGGCCTTGCTGAAAGTATCTTTCACGTGGTCGGTGACGAACGCCGCCACGTTGTCTTTCGTGGTGACCTGGCGTGCCGGCTCCTTCTCATGGTTCTCGGCGATCAACGGCGGATTCTTGCGCACGTCGGTGAAGCCGCTGAACTGCACCTTCACCTTGCCGATGCCGTTCAAGTCCACCGCGCCAAATTCCGCGAAGCTCTGCGTGGGCGACCACACCAGCGGAATATTGCTCAGATCCTTCGACGCCATGGCGCTGCCAGACGCGACCAGCAACGCTGCAAACACGATACGTTTGAACATCGACTCCCCTCTCCTTGTTTCGATGGTTTTGTGGAACGGCTACTCCCGTATCCGTTCGCGGCCCTTGGGAGCCGCACGCCATTCTAGGGGCAGGACGCCATCATTCCTCGCCGTTTGCGACGCAGGACGCCGGCTAAAAGAAGGCGCTGGCGTTTTTCAGATTGTTCCCGCGGCTGGCCGGTCAGCGATGTTCTGCGCCGCCGTGGGGTGATCCTGCCGGCGCATGCGCTTGGGGATGCGGTGCGGCGACCGGACGGGCTGCCTGCGGGTGATAGGCCGGCATCGGCGACGCATGCGCTGCGTAGGTCGGCTGGGGACGACTGCTTGCGTGATAACCGGCCGGGGGATTGGAAGGCCCGCGTACATACGCTGCGTGGTTCGCCGTCGCTGACGGATGGTAGGCAGGTGCAGCACCTGCTGCTGTCGTGCCTCCGCCGCCGTGTGGCGCGAAGCCTGCTGAGTGCAGCGCCATGGGGTTGTTTGATGCCGCCGTCGGCGTCGCAGCGCGCTCTGCACGGGCGGCAGCCGGCGCCGCCGGGCCCGCCGGCGCATGAACCGCTCCACTCGTTGCATTGAAGGCACCTGCCCGCGGCGTGGCAGCTATCGCGGGAGCACCGTGGTTGAAGGAGGCACGCATGCCCTGGTTCTGACTCGCCAGCGTCCGCTGCTGCTCCTGTGCAGCAACCGGTGCGACATGTTGCTCATGCGCGTAGCCTAATTCCCGAGATGAGGGCCGTGCGGCGATGCCGCCCTGACCGCCGTTGAAGCTGGCCCGATTGACGTTGTTGTTCACCACCGTGCGGCTGTAGACGTTGGTGATGTGCACATTGTCGATGTGGTTCACCGAGCGGTTGTAGTAGAACGCACGGCCTCGCCAATAGCCGCCAGCGTAGCCGACACCCGTGTAGCCGTAGCCATAGTTGATGCCGCCGTAGAAGCCCACGTGCGGGCCCCAATAGCCGCGGTGAAATACGTACACGCCGCCGCCCCAACCCCAGTAACCCGGGGTCCATAGCGCGCCGACGTAGGGCGGATAGACCCAGGTGCCCGGCACCCAGTAGTAGCCGTCGCCATCCCATGCCCAATAGCCGGGCACCCAGATGTAACCGGGTGCGGGAATGGCCGGCTGCACATAGATCGGCAAGGGTGGTGGTGCGATGCCGACGGAGACGCCGACGGAGACTTCGGCACCCGCATTCATTGGGAGGGCTGCGGCGGTGGCGAGTGCCAGGGCGGCGAGGAACAGGCAGCGTTGCGACGCTGCGCGTCGGCGGAGTTTGAGCCATTCCATAACGCCACTCCCAGTGCGGGGACCTGCTGACCATAACGCGTGGGATGGGTCGGGGTTATACGTGGTGGTAAGGCGTGGGTTCGTTAGGGTTCAGAAGGTGAGATGGGAGATGAATGGGAGCTCAAGCGGTGCGCTTGGACGCACGAAAAGCTTTTGCCTTCGTTGCAGGGCGCGGTCGCGTGGAGGGTGGGATTGTTCGGCCCATCCATGGGCCTCACCCCTACGCGCTGCGCGCTACGGGGCCAGCCCGCGGCTGTCCAACAAGTTCCAGACAAATTTGTCGAAGCGGTGGGTTCGTCCACCACCTCTCTCCGCCAGATACGCAAAGAGCTCTGCCTTCGTTGCAGGGCGCGGTTGCGTGGAGGGTGGGATTGTTCGGCCCATCCATGGGCCTCACCCCTTCGCGCTGCGCGCTACGGGGCCAGCCTGCGGCTGTCCAACAAGTTCCAGGCAAATTTGTCGAACCCGGGAGGATTCGTCCACAACTCTCTCTCCGGCAGATATGCAGAAAGCCTCTGCCTTCGCTGAAGGGTGCGTTCGCGTGGAGGGTGGGATTGTTCGGCCCATCCATGGGCCTCACCCCTTCGCGCTGCGCGCTACGGGGCCAGCCTGCGGCTGTCCAAAATTGTTCCTGACAATTTTGTCGAACCGGTGGGTTCGTCCACCACCTCTCTCCGCCAGATACGCAAAAAGCCCCTTGCGGGGCTTTTTGCGTATCTGGCGGAGAGAGAGGGATTCGAACCCTCGATAAGGCTTTTGACCCTATACTCCCTTAGCAGGGGAGCCCCTTCGGCCTCTCGGGCATCTCTCCGTTTTTTGTCCGCATCTCTGCGGAGCCGGCAAGGATACTAACCGGCGCGCTCGAGGTAAAGCGTTTCTTGCCTGTCAGTGTTCGCCAGTACCGCCGGAGGCAGTGCCGTCCGGCTCGTGCTCGTTCTTGATCCGCTGATAGATCT
>Ga0209672_100792_pt1 | contig 15085 bp, 15 predicted proteins | sample AraplaCol_mMS_r2_FD_184273 | JGI IMG/M metagenome (GOLD analysis project Ga0209672, IMG submission 184273) | Arabidopsis root microbial communities from North Carolina, USA - plate scrape CL_Col_mMS_r2 (SPAdes) (version 2) | ecosystem: Host-associated > Plants > Roots > Endosphere | place: USA...
GCCCCATGATGTCCATGCCGACTTGCGGCAGCTCGACATCGAGTTCGATTTCCTTGTCGTCGAGCAGCCCCTCGCGCAGGCGTTTGCGAAACGTCTGGCGCGTTGCATTGTCTTCGGTCGCCTCGCTCGAATGCGAGCCGAAGCCGACGGGACGCGCGGTGGGCAGCAGAATGTCGAGAATGCGATCCTCGGCTTGATCCTGCGCCTTCGACCGCACCTTGCGCATCTCGAACTCGCGCGTTTGCTTCAGCGAGATTTCAATGAGATCGCGCACGATGCTGTCGACGTCGCGGCCGACGTAGCCCACCTCGGTGAACTTCGTCGCTTCGATCTTGATGAACGGCGCGTCGGCCAACTTGGCCAGGCGCCGCGCGATCTCCGTCTTGCCGACCCCCGTCGGCCCGATCATCAGAATGTTTTTCGGCGTGATTTCCTGGCGCAACGGCTCGGCAACCTGCTGACGGCGCCAGCGGTTGCGCAGCGCGACGGCCACCGCCTTCTTGGCCTTGTGCTGTCCGATGATGTGCTTGTCGAGTTCCGAGACGATCTCGGCCGGTGTCATGGTGCTCATCGTGTCCTCACTCGATCGTCTCGATGACGCGGTTGTGGTTGGTGTAAATGCACATGTCGCCGGCGATCGAGAGCGATTTCTCGACGATGTCGCGCGGGGACAGATCGGTGTTCTCGGCGAGCGCGCGGGCCGCGGCCTGCGCATAGGCGCCGCCCGAGCCGATCGCGCAAATGCCGCCCTCGGGGTCGAGCACGTCGCCATTGCCGGTGATGACGAGCGTCGTCTGGGCGTCGGCCGTGATCAGCATGGCTTCGAGCCGGCGCAGCATGCGGTCGGTTCGCCAGTCCTTCGCGAGCTCGACGGCCGCGCGCGTGAGATTGCCCTGGTGCTTTTCGAGCTTCGCCTCGAAGCGATCCAGCAGCGAAAACGCATCGGCCGTGCCGCCGGCGAACCCGACGAGCACTTTATCGTTGTAAATGCGCCGGACTTTCCTCGCACCGCCCTTCATGACGATGTTACCTAGTGTGACCTGGCCGTCGCCGCCGAGCGCGACCTGGCTGCCGCGCCGCACGGAAACGATCGTCGTGCCGTGAAATTGCTCCATTCTCGTTCCTTGAAAAACGTCCAAAGCGCCGCCGGCAACGGGGGCCGGACGGAGGAATCGGGTGGTGGACGAGCGGCGGGGGTGCTCCGACCGCCGCTCATGCGACGCACGTCGGATTCATTTTAGGGCGAGCGCGGGTTTATCAAGAGCCGGGCGCAACCGGCGTGCGGTGCTGGCCTCGCCGCGGGGCGCGCAGGCAAACAAAAAGCGCGCGGAAATACCGCGCGCCTCTTCGGAAGCAGCGTCAAGACGCGCGGCCTTCATCGCCGCGCGCGGTGCGGCAGGTCAGTCGCCGAAGAGCTTCTGGCGCAGCTCGCGGCGCTCCTGCGCTTCGAGCGACAGCGTGGCCGTGGGGCGCGCGAGCAACCGCGGAATACCGATCGGTTCGCCCGTTTCCTCACACCAGCCGTAGTCGCCGGCTTCGATGCGCGCGAGCGATTGCTGCACTTTCTTCAGCAGCTTGCGTTCGCGGTCGCGCGTGCGCAGCTCGAGCGCATGTTCTTCTTCGATCGTCGCGCGATCGGCCGGATCGGGCACGATCACCGTTTCACGCAGGTTCTCGGTCGTCTGGCCGGCATTGCGCAGAATTTCCGCCTGCAGCTGTTCGAGCCGGTTCTTGAAGAAGGCGAGCTGATCTTCATTCATGTAATCCTTGTCGCTCATCTTCAGGATTTCGGCTTCGGTCAAGAGTCGTTTCGTCGTCATCTGCGTGCTTCTTCAATGTGAGGCAAAACCCATACATATTGCCCGCACTTTCGTGTTGCCCGCAAGCGGCGCACTGTGTGCCGCTCGGCTCGTCCGGCAGTCGTAGCCGCCGGCGCCCATGCGGGGCCGAACTCCTCTGGAAACCGATCCTCGGATGCACTGCCGTTTCGATGAGGTGTCCCGATCCGGGCAACTTCCCGAGGAATCCGGCATGAAGCACGGTTTCATCCAGGGTGTTTCGCCCGGCCGTCCGCTTTGTCTTTTTCGTTCGGCGTTGCCCGGATCAGGTTTTCCGGCGCCGTTCGCCGCGCCCCGCGCGTATGGGGCGCGGGCCTCGCTGCTTTACTGGTCATTCTCCAGCGGGCACGTATTGTAACTGAATCGCCCTTCGGCGCCGCAACAGAGAAAACCCTGCCGCGTGGCCTATTAGCACGAAAATATAACGCGCGAAATTATAAAAAGCGAACTCCAGGTGCAAGCCGGCGCGCGGTATCGTACACGTTCAGGCCAAACAGGCGTCGAGTCCGTCGGTGATCAGATCCTGCGGCAGATCGATGCCGATGAAGACCATCTTGTTGGTCTTCTTCTCGGCCGGCAGCCATTTGGCCGCCAAATCGCTGCCCATCATCTGATGGACACCCTGGAATACGACCTTTCGATCCACTCCTTTCATATAGAGCACGCCCTTGTAGCGCAAGAGCCGCTCGCCGTAGATTTGCAATACGCCGCCGAGAAAATCCTCGAGCTTGTTCGGATCGAACGGACGGTCATTGCGATAGACGAACGATTTGATCCTGTCATCGTGATGAGCGTGATGATGGTGATGCCCATGTCCGTGCTCGCCATGTTCGCATTGACCATGATCGTGGTCGCAATGGGCGTGATCGTGATCGTCGTGGGCGTGATCGTGGTCGTCCTCGGCCAGAAAATCCGGATCGATCTCGAGCTTGGCATTGAGATTGAAACCGCGCAGATCGAAGATTTCCTTGATATCGGCGTCTCCGAAGTTGACGGTCTTGATCGTCGCTTTCGGGTTCATGTGAACGAGCCGGTGGCGCAGATCGGCCAACACCGATTCATCGACGAGATCGGCCTTCGTAATGAACAGGCGATCGGCGAAGCCGACTTGGCGTTGCACGACTTCGTGTTCGTCGAGCTGCGCGTTGGCGTGCTTCGCGTCGACGAGCGTGATGATCGCGTCGAGCATGAATTCGTCGGCGATTTGCGTATCGATGAAAAACGTCTGCGCGACAGGGCCCGGATTGGCGAGGCCCGTCGTTTCGATGACCACCCGGTCGAACGAAATCTCGCCCGAACGCTTGCGTTCGCCGAGGTCGCCAAGCGCACGGGCGAGGTCGCCGCGAATGGTGCAGCAGATGCAGCCATTGCTCATCTGGACGATCTGCTCGGCTTGGTTCTGTACGAGGATTTCGTTGTCGATGTTTTCTTCGCCGAACTCGTTTTCGATCACGGCGATCTTCATACCGTGTTTTTCGCCCAGGATGCGCTTGAGCAGCGTGGTTTTGCCGCTGCCAAGAAAGCCGGTCAGGATGGTGACTGGAATCATTGTGAATCGCCTGTTGTTCGATGAAATCGGGGCCGGTACAGCCCGGCGCCCTCGCCTCGGAAATACTGAAGCATACCCGTCAAGCGGGTCCGTCCGCTGGGTGCCCCCCAAGAGGACTTCCCCCGCGCGCGCGAGACAACGCTCGCGCGCAAAAAATGTGGGCGCTCACACAATTTGCAACAGCAGCCCTTTCAGATATTCGCCCTCCGGAAACGAGGCCAACAGCGGGTGATCGAGGCCGGGCCCAAGCCGCTTGAGGATTCTTGCGTCCACCCGCGCATCGGACGCCGCTCCAGCGACGATCTTCTGAAACAGCTCAGCATCTATCGCGCCCGAGCACGAGTAGGTGAAAAGCAGCCCCCCCGGGCGCAGCAGACGGAAGCCCGACAGGTTGATGTCCTTGTAGGCGCGCGCCGCCCGGTCCACATGCTCCCTGGCCGGCGCGAACTTCGGCGGATCGAGCACGACGAGATCGAAGCGCTCGCCCTCGTCCACGAGGCGCCGCAGGGTGCGAAACGCGTCGGCATCGAGCCACTCGGCCCGTTCGGCGTCGAACCCATTCGCCTGAACGTTCGCGCGTGCGAGCGCGAGGGCCTCGCCCGACGAATCGATCGACACGACGCGCCGAGCGCCGCCCTTCAACGCCGCCAGCGAAAAGCCGCCCGTGTAGCAAAAGCAATTGAGCACGTCGCGCTCGGACGCGTAGTCCTGCACGAGCGCGCGATTGTCGCGCTGGTCGACGTAAAAGCCGGTTTTGTGGCCGTTGCGGACATCGACGTGATAACGCACGCCGTTTTCATTGACGATGAGCGCATCGGCCGGCGCGGCGCCGGCGAGCACGCCCGTCGTTTGGGCCAGCCCTTCTTTTTCACGGATCGCGACGTCGGAGCGCTCGTAGACGTTCGGACAGCCCGTTGCGCCCACGAGCGCCGCGACGATCGCATCTTTCCATGCCTCCACGCCGGCCGCCATGAACTGGCAGACGAGTTGCCCCTGCTGCGCGGCAGCGCCGGCGTCGGCCGGCGCGGAGACCTCGCGCGCAACGGGATCTGGGAGGTAATAGTCGACGACGAGCCCCGGTAGCCCGTCCGCTTCGCCGAAAACGAGCCTCACCGCCCCGGTGCCGTGCACGAACGTTCGACGGTGCCCGAGCGCTTGTTGCACGCGGCGCTTGAAGAACGCGTGATCGATCGGTTCGGCTTCGTCGAAGCTCCAGACGCGCAGACGGATCTGCGAGTGCGGGCTGTAGGCGGCACGCGCGAGAAATCGCCCATCGCCCGCGCGCACGACGACGGTCGCGCCCGAGGCGGGCTTGCCGTCGACCCGCTCGATTGCGTTCGCGTACACCCACGGATGGCGGCGCAGCAGCGATTTTTCCTTCGATGGTTTGAGCGTTACGGTATTCATGCGGGTATCAAAAACGGGTTGTCCCTGTCACGGCAACTGAGCCGGCAGACGAGCCGGGGGGCGGGGTGGCGTCAATCGGACTGATCGCGCTTTTTCGCGCGCGGATGCGCCGTGTCATAGACCTTTGCCAGGTGCTGAAAATCGAGCGACGTGTAGATCTGCGTCGCCGACACGCTCGCATGGCCGAGCAGTTCCTGCACGGCCCGCAAGTCACCGCTCGACTGGAGCAGATGCGTCGCGAACGAATGACGTAGAACGTGCGGATGAACATTTGCCGGAATACCGGCCGCGCGCGCCATACGCTTGATGCGCTCGCGCACGACGTTCGGCGACATGCGCGAGCCGCGCGCCGAAAGAAAGAGCGGATGCGGGTCCCGCTTGACGAGCGCCTCGCGCACGGCCAGCCATGCCTTGAGCGCGTCGATGGCCTTCTTGCCGACCGGCACCGAGCGCTGGCGCTTACCTTTGCCGAGGACCGTGACTTCCGCAGTGTCGAGGGCGAGCCAGCCTGCGGAGCGATACCCATCGCCCTCGGCGAACGCGGCGTCGAGCCCCACGAGTTCCGCCAAACGCAATCCCGACGAATAAAAGAGCTCGAGAATCGCCTGGTCGCGCAGCCCTTCGGCGTTTTCGGCGGTACCCGCTTCCATCAGCGCGTTGGCGTCGTCGACGGAGAGTGCCTTGGGCAGCCGCTTCGGTTGTTTGGGTGCGCGCACGGTGGCGACCGGGTTGGCCGGCAACTCGATGCGCTCGGCGAGCCATCGATAAAACGCGCGCCAGGCCGACAGCCGATGAGCGATCGAGCGCGCGGACAAACCGCCGCTGTGCGCGCGTGCAACGGCCGAGCGGACATCCGTCGCCGAGAGACTGGCGAGCGGGCGCCCGTTGGCGAGCGCGCTCAAGGCCTCGAGTTCGTGTGTATAGCTGCGCAGCGTGTGCGCGGACAGGCGCCGTCCATGGGCGAGGTTTTCGAGATAAGCGGCGATCAGTTCGGTATCGGCCGGCTGCATGGCATTGCGCTGGTTGATCTCGATGTGGCCGGCGGCCGGTTCAGCGTGCAAGGAGGCGGCTCGTCGCGGCACTCGCGAGCGTGCCGATTTGCATCAGGAAGTCCGTCGCCATGCCTTCGTGAAAGCGGCGAGGATCGGGCGAGCCCATGACGAGCAGGCCGAACGCGGGTGCGCTTTCATCGGTCTGCGGATCGCGCAGCGCGAGCAGCGCGACGGACTGGATGCCGCCCGCCTCGCTCGCCGCTGTCGCGGTGCCGGCTTCGTCGAGCGAGGCGGCAGCGCTTGCCTGTGCGCCGGCGCCAAGCCACTGCGCGGCTTCGAAGCCGGTGTTCGCGCCGCAGTATGGGGCGCCCAGGCTGTTGGTGAAGATGCGAACTTCTTCACCAACCTGGCGAGCGAACTCGGCTTGAGCATAGACATCGGCCACATCCCATAGGCGCACGGCCGCGTGCGGCACATCGAAAACCTCGGTCAGGCCATGCGTGACCGTGCGCGGCAGCGCGTGCGGATCGCGCTCGGCAATGACGCGCGCCGTCCAGCGGTTGAACTTTGCGGCGATGCTGTCGTTCTCGTGCCCGTAGCGCAGCAATTCCGCGAGGCGCCGCTCGAGCAGCTTGTTCTTTTCGCGCAGCATTTCCATTTGCCGCTCTTGCAGCGACACGGCGGCCTTGCCGTGCGGATTCGCCAGTCGCACCGCCGCGAGCAGCTCGGCGTGTTGCACGAAGAATTCGGGGTTGGCGAGCAGATATTCGGCGACTTCGCGATCGTTCATGGTGGGCGTTTTTGGCGTTTGGCGTTTGGCGTTTGGCGTTTCGGCGGTCGATGAGTAGGCGGCAAGCGCGCGGGCAAGAGTGGCTCGTCAGTCGGCCAGCTCGATTTCGCCGCTAAAGACGGTTACGGCCGGACCGGCCATCGTGAGCGCGGACGCTTCGTCGTGCGCTCCGTCCCAAGCGATGGTCAGCGTGCCGCCATGGGTGTGGACGAGTACCGGCGAGTCGAGCCGGCGGCGACGAATGCCGGCGGCAACGGCTGCGCAAGCACCCGTGCCGCAGGCGAGCGTTTCTCCGGCGCCGCGCTCGAAAACGCGCAGCGCGATTTCATGGCGGGACAGGATTTGCATGAAGCCGGCATTGACGCGCTGCGAGAAGCGGGGGTGCCGTTCGAGCGCGGGCCCCACGGTGGCGACGGGATAAGCCTCCACGTCGTCGACGATCGTGACGGCGTGCGGATTACCCATCGAGACAACGGATACTTCGAGCGGCGTGCCGGCGGCCTCGATCGGCCATAGCGCGTCGGCACCTTCGGCGCGCGCCGAGAGCCCGGTCGCATCGAAAGGCACGCGCGCCGGATCGAAGACGGGGCGGCCCATGTCGACGACGACTTCGCCGTTGTCCTGCATCGTCAACGTGATGATCCCGCCGTGGACCTCGACGCGCACGCTGCGCTTATCGGTGAGCCCCGCGTCGCGCACGAACTTGACGAAGCACCGTGCGCCGTTGCCGCAATGTTCGACTTCGCCGCCGTCGCAATTGAAGATGCGGTACTTGAAATCGGCCCCGGCCCCGTCCGGCCGCTCGACGAGCAGGAGCTGATCGGCGCCGATACCGAAATGGCGGTCGGCCAGCGCGCGCACCTGCTCGCTCGTCAGCGAGAGCGGGCGGCTGTAGCCGTCGAGCACGACGAAGTCGTTGCCCGCGCCCTGCATCTTGGTGAATTGAAGTCTCATGATGGCCGTTATTGTAAGCGACGCGCCGCGCCTGTCGGGCAACGGCCCGTCAGTAAAGGCTCGGCATGCCCGGTGGACGTGTCTTGAAGCGTTTGTGGACCCAGTAGTACTGCTCGGGCATGCGCGGAATCTGTTCTTCGAGGAACGCGTTCATGCGACGGGCGTCGGCGTCATCGTCGCCGCTCGGGTAGTCCCGCCACGGTTCGAAGACCTTCAGTCGGTACCCTTTGTAGTTCGGCAATACTTCGCCGATGAACGGCACCACCTGCGCATGGCCGACCTTGGCGAACCGTCCGACGGCGGTCAACGTGCAGGCCGGCACGCCGAAAAACGGCACGAACGTCGAATTGCGCAGGCCGTAATCCATGTCGGCGCCGAGCATGACGGGTTTGCGATCGCGCAACCAGCGCAGCACGACGCGGGCGCTGTCGGCGCGGCTTGCCATGTCGGCGCCGAAACGCCCGCGTGCGGTTTTCGCGACGGCCTCGAGTTCGGGGTTCGACATCGGCTGATAGAGCGAGCCACAACGGCGTCCGAGCGCGTGATTGAGGAAGATGGAGCCGGCTTCGATGCCGACGAAATGCAGGCCCAGAAACAGCGTGGGCGGCAGATCGGGATCGGTCAGGTCGATTGCGCTATCGACTTGCACGAGCTTTTCGAGTTTGCTTTGTGAGCCGAACCATTGAACGCTGCGCTCGACGTAGCTGCGAATCGCATGGCGGAAATGCCGTTGCGCGATCTGCTCGCGTTTTTCGTCGCTCCATTGCGGAAAGCACAGCGACAGATTCGTGTGAACGATGCGCCGGCGCCGGCTCGGAATCTGATAGAGCAACCAGCCGAGGCCGTCGCCGAAGCGCGCCACGAGACCGTAGGGTAGGATCGCGAGGAATCTGAGCAAGCCGATGGCCAGCTTCGTGCCGGCGCTCGTCAGCATGCGCGCGCCTCGCCCGGCGAAATATGAAGCGCGCTTCGAGTCGGCGCGTTGGCCGGCGCCCCGCCCGGCATGGGCGACGGGACTGGCGTAGGCGCGCAATGCGGCAAACAGAAGGCACAAGACACGGGAGTTCGCTCTGTGACGGAATCGAGAAGTCGCTATAATACGGACTTCGCCGAGTTAATAGACAACTTGCGGGGCGAAGCCGCTGAGAGGCTCTAAAAGGCCCACTCGCGGTAAGGGAAATCCGCTAAAGCGTCGCCGCTTCAGGCTCCCGGAGCTGGCTACGTGAAATCAACAACCGTAACCATGGAGTCTGCAACGTGGCAAACGACTATCTCTTTACGTCCGAATCCGTTTCCGAAGGCCATCCGGATAAAGTCGCCGATCAAATCTCGGACGCGATCCTCGACGCCATCTTCACGCAGGACAAGTACTCCCGTGTTGCCGCGGAAACGCTTTGCAACACGGGTCTCGTCGTGCTGGCCGGTGAAATCACGACGACGGCCAATGTCGATTACATTCAAGTCGCACGCGATACGATCAAACGTATCGGCTACGACAACACGGATTACGGCATCGATTATCGCGGCTGCGCGGTGCTCGTGGCGTATGACAAGCAATCGCCCGATATCGCGCAGGGCGTCGATCGCGCACATGATGACAACCTCGATCAGGGCGCAGGCGACCAGGGCTTGATGTTCGGCTACGCGTGCGACGAAACGCCCGAACTGATGCCGTTGCCGATTCACCTCTCGCACCGTCTCGTCGAACGTCAGGCGAGCCTGCGCCGCGATGGCCGTTTGCCCTGGCTGCGTCCCGATGCGAAATCGCAAGTGACCGTGCGCTATGTCGACGGCAAGCCGCATTCGATCGACACCGTCGTGCTTTCGACACAGCACGCGCCCGATGTCGATCTGTCGATGCTGCGTGAAGCGGTCATCGAAGAGGTCATCAAGCCGACGTTGCCGGCCGATCTCATCAAGGGTGATATCAAGTTCCTTGTAAACCCCACGGGCCGGTTCGTCATCGGCGGCCCGCAGGGCGACTGCGGGCTGACGGGCCGCAAGATCATCGTCGATACTTACGGCGGCGCGGCGCCGCACGGCGGCGGTGCGTTCTCGGGCAAGGATCCGTCGAAGGTTGACCGTTCGGCTGCTTATGCGGGTCGGTATGTGGCGAAGAACATCGTGGCGGCGGGGCTTGCTTCGCGCTGCCTGATTCAGGTGTCGTACGCCATCGGCGTGGCGCAGCCGACTTCGGTGATGGTCAATACCTTCGGCACGGGCCGCGTGTCCGACGCGACGATCACACAGCTCGTGCGCGAGCACTTCGATCTGCGCCCGAAGGGCATTATTCAGATGCTCGATTTGCTGCGTCCGATCTACGAGAAGACGGCGGCGTATGGCCACTTCGGCCGCGAGGAACCCGAGTTCACGTGGGAAAGCACCGATAAAGCCCTCGTGCTCGCGCAGGCGGCCGGCACCGAAGCCGTCGCAGCGGTGGCGTAAGGTGTAGCGAATCGCCGTAACCAAGAACGTGAAAAGCCCCGACATCGATCGGGGCTTTTTGTTGACTGCGGCTCGCAACGGTGTGCGGCATCGACGCGTTCGGCGGTCCGGCTCACGGTAACTGTCTGCGCAGCTCCGGTGTGGAGACTTGATCGATATGGCGAAAGGCCGGTGCGATTGCGTCGATCTCGGCCGCGTCGACGCCGAACTCTTCGAAATAGACCTGCCACTCTCGCACCACACGCCAGACGTCTGCGATTGATTGCGCTGCCGCAGCCTGAGAAAGCGTGAATCGCTCGTGCCAACTGAGAGCGTTGTCGAGTGTGGCCAGACGGCCATTCTTGCCGATGCCTAAATGGAGAAAACGCTCTGCTGCATGACTGGGACGAGGCAGCACGTCATAGAGCGGGCTTACCCGCCAGCCCGCCAACGTGTCGTCCCATATAAAGCCATGATTGCGCAGGTGGTCATCGTCGTTGCTCACGAAGATGTTGTAGATCATGCGCTTGAATAGCTCCGCGTTGTTTTCGCGAATTACGCTGGGATGACAGTATCTTCTGACGGCGTCAGCCAACTCGGCATATGACTTGGCGCGGGATTCCATTTCATCGCAGCCGAGGAGCGTGAGGCCACTAGCAAACGCTGACCGATGCTCCACTCGTCCGTCGCCGGGCCCGACTGTCAGCCGCGCGGCATACGGTGGTCCGTCGGCGCCCGACGCTTTCCAGTAGCGATCGAATCGCCGGATGAGCATGACGCGACGACCGCCCAGCGTTACCGTTTTTACGGGGGGTACCGTAAGGCCGGCTTGCGCGGCCAGTTGTAGTGCCGCACTCTCGACGGCGGGAATGTCGAAGCTGTCGCTGCGGCTGCCAAACTTGGCGAGCCAAAGCACGCCGTGCTCATCGCGAATAGATGCCTTTGGGCGGGCCCCACCTAAGGCCGTACCCTCGATAAAAATAGCTTCGAGTCGGGCAGGGACCGGCAAGCCTGCCTCGATGCGTTCGGCGGCCTCCATTAAGTGAGTCAAGCTGTGCCAACTGCTCGCGCCTGCTGTGGGCGCATCGTGATGGCCGCTTCGGACATCAAGTGCCCCGACACGCTCGCTTCCCGCATGCAGAAGGTATTGCGATTCCGGCAAGCTGTTCGGCGGCACTTTGAGCTTGGCCTCGATCACGCGTCGTCCCCATGAATCAGGCGAGGCGTCGCGAATGCCTCCAAAAAACCGCAGGGCATTGACAGGCAGCAAGTACTTGCCCGAGACCGCGGCTTTGTCGGCAATGCTCAGACTCACCGGGTCAACCTCCAACGCGTCGTTGCGCTTGAGGTAATTTAGCCCATAGGCGAATCTGGATGCCACCAGGTTTGGGCCTTCCTCCGTCAACGTGAGTTGACCGCAGGGCGCCCATTGCGCACCGATATGCGCAAAAACGATGAACTTGGAATCTCGGCTTGCCATCAGACCGTCGCGGGTAAAAAGCTAGCGAAACGCGGGTTAGAAATTAAGTTCGTCGCGTTCCGACGCGCTCATCTCTCGAACCCGAAGTCTGCGCTCGCGCGCCGCCAGGGCTGCCAAAGCCGGGTCATTTTCAGCATACAGGGCCGCTAGCGATGCGCCGGGTGAAATGGCGCCCAGATACCGCAGCAATTGACCCACGGCCAGCCCGGGGTCTCCGCGCTCGATGCGGTACGCCGTATTGCGCGACAGTCCGGCGCGCACCGCGGCATCAGCCTGCTTGATGCCCCGTGCGACGCGCAGCCGCGCCAGCAAAGCGCCAAGATGCCGGCTCTGCTCAAGAAGCTCCGGTGAAAGGGTGGTCGCTTGCGAGACCTTCATGCTCGTTAAAGCGCACATTAGGCGCAGAATAATCGATATAACGAGCACGATAACGCGTCGTCACCGATGCGTCAAAGCAAAGGGGGAACAATGCTCGTAAAATCGAGCATTGTTCCCATAAACCTCGTTTTTACGAGCACTGCGAAGTCTCAAAGCGGCTCCGCCAATACCGCGTCAGGCGGCATGGCGGCGATAAAGCGCCAGGGAGCCGGCGAGACCGATCAACATTCCCCCGCAGGCGCGTTCAAGCCACCGTGCGCCTGAGCGCTTGAGCAAGCGGATGGCGCGGGCGCCGAGCAGCGCATAGCCGAACATGATCGAGAGATCGAGCATCGCGAAAGTCAGGGCGAGCGCGGCATACTGTGGCGCGAGCGGTGCCGAAGGCGCGATGAACTGGGGCAAAAAAGCGGAAAAGAACAGATACCCCTTGGGATTCGTCACCGCAGTCAGAAAGCTCTTCATGAAGATGGCGCGATTGCGCTGGCGCGCACCGGGCGCGTGGGCATCTTCGAGCTCGAGCGAACCCTTCGACATCAGCAGGCGCAAACCTACGTAGCCCAGATACGCGGCACCGACCCATTTGACGACGGAAAACCAGAACGTCGAGGCCGCGAGTAAGGCGCCCAGCCCCACCGCCACGGCCGAGATGAGGACGAAATCCGACGCGACGGCCCCGGCGAACCCATAGGCCGCTCGGCGCAAACCATAGCGCGAGCCATTCGTCAGTGCCAGCAGCACCGTCGGCCCGGGCGTAGCGATGCCGACAAACGCAACAGCGGCGAAAACAGCCAATGTGGTGTCTTGCATAGAGCGGCCCGTTCCGTTGGCAGGGAGCGAATAAGTATACGAGCTACCGTGCGAAACGCGGCGCGGGGATACGGCATACGCCAAGACCCGACATCGCCCGGACTACGAGAGGGGACAAAGTGCCGGCAACAGCGAGGTCACCCGTCTTCGCCCACTTCGGCTGGATCCGGCAACTCGGGCTGGGTCGGATGGTCTCGCTCCTCCTCGGGCGTCTCGGGCGGTTGCGGCGGTGGAATCGGCTCGCCGTTTTCGTCGCCACCGCCCGTGTGGGCACGGTTCGGCCAAATCGTGGCGGCCTCGATGCGGCGAATGTCCAAACTGATGATCGGCATGATGAACTCCTCGAGCGACAGGTTCATGCCGATCTCCCGCAACGCACGTGCCTTTCCCCCACCGAATCGCGGACCCAGGCAATCAATCGCGGTCGGGCGCGCCGAGCGGGAAAAACGATCGGTAGCGCCGCGCCTCGTCGACCGCGCGAGCGAACGACGGACGCGCGAGCAGTCGCTTGCGATACGCGATGACGTGCGAAAACGACGGATCGATTCGGTGCGTCCAGTCTGCGTAAAAGAGAAACGGGGCCGCTGCGCAATCGGCGAGGGTGAAGTGCTCGCCAGCGGCCCACTCTCGTTCGGCCATAACCTTGTCGAGCCAGGCATAGCCCCGTTCCAGCATCTCCCTCGCCTCCCGCACCCCATACGGATCGTGCTGACCCTCAGGGCGCATTGCATCGAAGACGATCTTTTGCTGCGGTGTGGAAATGTAATTATCGAAGAAGCGATCCATGCTGCGTACCTCCAGCGCAGCGCGCGGATCGGCGGGCAGGAGCGACACGGGCCCCGGGTGGTGGAGTCCGAGATATTCGATGATGATGGTGGACTCTCTCACGACGCGCGTGCCGTCGACCAGCAGCGGAAAGCGCTTGATCGGCCAAAGCGCGGCGAATTGCGCGAGGTTCTCAGGGTGCTCCGGAGAGATCTCTCGCCACTCGAACGGCGTGCCGTTCTCGTAGAGCGCGATCAGTACCTTTTGCGAGTAGGAGGAAAACGGGTGTGCATAGAGTTTCAATGACATGGGGAGCCTCGATCGTCGGATGGGCAGCGCCTGGTTCGCTGGAGCGACTCTGCGCCGTTCAAATCTGACGACGAACGAGCTCGTTCGAAATCGACCGTTCGCCCGTTTCGCGAGCGTGTCGATTGAGCGAGCCGCCTAGTCCCACCAACTGCGAAAAGTGACGGCGACGATGACAGGCACCGTAAGCACGAGCGGAATGGCGAAGTAAGGCACTTCGCGGTCGACGATCCAGCTGTAGACGAGCCAGGCGATGCCAAGGCCGAGCGTCGCGAAGCCGATGAGGAAGGTCAGCGCCGTGAGCATCCGCTTCGACGGACCCTTGTGCGGATGGGGATCGGGATTGCCCCGGGATGGCGTATTCATGTCGACATTAAACCGCTATCCCGGCGTGCACGCCAGCGCCACCGCCGGGCTCCGGCGGCGCGATGCGACCAGCCTCGCGTTGCGCGGTGCGGCTCAGTGGCGAGCCGGGTTCAACGCGCGGCGAATGCGAACCATCCGGCGCTGGCCGAGAGCCTGCGCGGTCGCCGGTTCGTTGCCTGATGTACGAAGCGTGCCTGCGCTGCCCGCACCCGGCGCACGGCCGGTTTCACCAGTAGCGCGCGCAACGAGAAGCGTTGCGCAGCGCGACGCGTGCGCAGCACGGAAACAAGCGCGCGGAACCAGGATCGCAGCAGGCCTGCGCTTGCCTGACCGTCCAAAGGACGAGCGGCGCGGCGTGCGCGCACGGCATGGTGGCGCAGCGCGTGGACGACACGGCGCCTCGCAGGGCGTGCAGCCTTGAGCGCGGCATGTTTGAGGCGGATGGCGATTCGTCTGTGCATGGGAGGTGAAACAGGGATGGCGTCGCAATCGATGGAAGGCGTGGCGTGCGATGCAGCAACCATGCCATCGCGAAACGGCGAGGCGAAACCGGGGGGAAGCGCCGCGGCGGAGCGCGTGCGCAGCGGTTGTTGTGTTGCAATCGACATGCGAGCAGCCTACACGTGAATCATGACGCGTGTAAGTCGGGGTCGACCCGAGCGCATTCGTGCACAATACCGGTGCGCCCGCACGCGGGCGGCGCGCGCCGTAAAATAAATCGTTTCCGACCAACCGCCCTCGGCGAACGGACCGTTTCATGTCAGAGCATTCGAAAAAAGAACAGGTGCAGGCCCTACGCGAACGCGGCTTCGTCGTCGTTCCGGGCTTGGTGTCTCCCGAGCGCTGCGCTGCAATCAAAGCCCGCGCCGAGCAACAGTTGCGCGAAGCAGCTCAGCCCCTCGAGTACGAGGCGGATTTGCGCTATCCCGGCGCACCGGACTCGAAGCACGCGCCGGGCGGTCACACCGTTCGGCGGTTGCTCGATGCGTATGCGCGCGATGCGCTGATGCGCGAATGGGCGAGCTCGCC
>Ga0209672_100795_pt1 | contig 15053 bp, 11 predicted proteins | sample AraplaCol_mMS_r2_FD_184273 | JGI IMG/M metagenome (GOLD analysis project Ga0209672, IMG submission 184273) | Arabidopsis root microbial communities from North Carolina, USA - plate scrape CL_Col_mMS_r2 (SPAdes) (version 2) | ecosystem: Host-associated > Plants > Roots > Endosphere | place: USA...
AACCGCCAGCCCACGCGCCACAGCCCGATCCCGATGAAAAACGCCATCAGCGCCCACATCGGCACGGCCTGCAGCCCGTGCTCGACGAGTGCCGCCAACGATTCGATCGCGCGACCGATAGCGTCGAACGTGTTGCTGTCGTGATCGAGCAGGTAGTGGACCGAATGGTCCACCCAGCTTCCGAGCGGGATGAGTTCAGACATGGGAACCTCGCATACGCGTGAGAGCTTGAAGAACGACAGCGCGATCGACCGAGCCGCAATAGCAACCGTCGTCGTCCACGACAGGCAGCGCACGCGCGTGCGCCACGACGCGCGAAACGACCTGTTCGAGCGTCGCGCCGCGCGAAATGCACTCGACCTGGCCAACGTCGGTCGAAGCCTTGCCGAGCGCATCGCGCGTGACGAAGCCGCGAATCTTGCGCTGGCCGTCGAGCACGAATGCGTAATCGGCGCTGCCGTTGAGCGATGCCGCCACACCGGCCGCGTCGAGCTGCCGCACGAGCGGCACGGCGTCCGTCTGCATGAGGTCGCCCGCCGTCAGGTAGCGACTCGTGTCCACGCCTTCGAAGAAGGCCCGCACGTAATCGTCGGCCGGGTTGCTGATGATCTCCTGGGGCGTGCCGAGCTGCACGAGCCGGCCGCCTTCCATGATCGCGATCCGGTTGCCGATCCGGAGCGCTTCCTCGAGATCGTGCGACACGAACAGGATCGTGCGGCGCTGCTCCTTTTGCAGTTGCAGCAAGACGTTTTGCATTTCCTTGCGCTTGAGCGGATCGAGCGCCGAAAACGCCTCGTCCATGATCATCAGCGACGGATTGACGGCCAGCGCGCGGGCGAGCCCGACGCGCTGCTGCATCCCGCCCGAGAGCTCCGAAGGCAACTTGTGGGCGAATGGCGCGAGACCCACCTGTTCCAGCACCGCCATGGCGCGCGCCTCGCGGGCCTTGCGCCGTTCGCCGGCCACTTCGAGGCCGAACGCGGCGTTGGCGAGCACGGTACGCTGCGGCATCAGCGCAAACGACTGAAACACCATGCTCATGTCGCGCCGGCGCAGCGCCGTCAGCTCCGAGCGGCGCACGGCCGCGATATCGCGCCCATCGACGAGCACCTTGCCCGCCGTCGGATCGACAAGCCGATTGATCAGGCGAATCAGCGTGGATTTCCCGGAGCCCGAGAGCCCCATCAGGACGAAAATCTCGCCCTCCGGCACCTCGAACGACACGTTGTGCACGCCGACGACCTGCCCTGTGCGCGCAAAGATCTCGTCTTTGGTCGCGCCCTGAGCCAGCATGTCGATCGCTTGCTTCGGGTTGCTGCCGAACACCTTGCAGAGCCCTTCGACGACCACCTTCGGTGAACTCATTTTCTCCGTCTCCTTGCGGCAGGCGCGTGCCTGCACAGTCTGCATACATAGTTGCCAGAAAAATCCCGGGCTAGCCGACGAATTCCGACGCACGCTTGCGAAAATGCGACACAGGGCGGAAAGAGGCTGGCGGGCGGGGCACCCGCGAGCGCTGCCCGGTCGTTTCATGCCAAAATGACCCCGTTTTTTGACAAGTCCGCCGTTCCGAAAGCCATTACGCGAAGAGCCATGTCAGACAAGCCGCCCCATCGTGTCGCGGCAGATCGAGCGATGCCTCGCTGGATCCCGATTCGAGCCATGAGGCTGGGCACGCGCCTGGCCGTCCTGCTGTCAGTCTCGGTGCTGACGGCCGCCTGCACCGTGCTCGCGGCAACGGATCCGAATGCGCTATGGCAGATCGTTCACTTCGATTGCACGGCCGCCGCGCGTTCGAACGGCCGTACCGGCCTGTGCACGGCCGTCGACCTCGATCGGCATGTCGCCATCCTCAAGGACCGCAGCGGTATTGCGCAACACCTGCTGATACCCACCGACCGCATTTCCGGTATCGAGAGTGCCGCGCTGCTGGACAAAGACGCCCCCAACTACTGGGCCGATGCGTGGCAGGCCCGCGGTTATGTCCAGGCATCGCTTGCCAAGGCACATCGGCGCACATTGGCCGACGATCAACTCGGACTCGAAATCAATTCCGCCTATCGCCGTTCGCAGGAGCAGTTGCACATCCATATCGACTGCATGGGCGTCGCGTCGAGCGCGGCGTTGTCGAAGCACCGATACGATGCACCGGGACGCTGGACATGGGACACGATCGACGGCGCGCGTTATCGGATCATGCGCATCGACGGTCCGACCTTCAGCGTGAATCCGTTCGACATCGTTGCGCGCGACAGGCCTGCCTCGATGGCGTTGCAAACTATCCTCGTCACGGGCGCGGGGCCTTCGGCACAACGCGACGGCTGGCTCATCGTCAATAGCGCCAGCGATGTCGACGGCGGAACGGGATCCGCCGAAGTGTTGCTCGATCATCGCTGCGAGGCGGCGCCCGCGGCCTAGCGCTGCGACCGCCGCCATTCTCGCCGCTCAAAAAAGCGCGCGCAAAAAACACCTGCGCAACGAGCGCGAGAGGTCGCAATGAGACCATTCTGTGTCGCCTTTGTGCACATCGCCTGAAATATGGACTTGTAAGTTGCGGTAATCGTCGCTCCAGTACAGCTTGCCTGAGTCGCGACGAGTGCTGCCGCATCTTTCCAACCTCCAGAGACTTAAGCGATGAAAAAACGACTGAATGCAGCGGCGTTCACGGGCGCCGCGCTCGCGATCGCAAGCGTGCCGGCCGCAAGTTATGCGCAAAGCAGCGTCACGCTCTACGGCATCATCGATGCCGGCATTACATGGGTCAACAATACGGGCGGCTCTCACGTCGTCAAGTTCGACGACGGCATCTCTTACGGTAATCGCTGGGGCATCAAAGGCCAGGAAGATCTCGGCGGCGGGCTTTCGGCTGTTTTCGTCCTCGAAAGCGGCTTCCATCTCGGCAACGGCCAATTGGGATTCGGCGGCGCGCAATTCGGACGGCAGGCTTATGTAGGACTGCAAAACAGTTGGGGTACCGTCTCGCTCGGCAATCAGCTCGATATGACGGGTGAAATGGTTGGGCTCTACAACGTCTCCGCATGGGCCAGCGGCTATGCCATCCACCAGGGCGATTTCGATCGTTTCAATATCGATCGCTTGCCGAATTCGGTCAAGTTCCTCTCGAACGAATTCAGCGGGTTCAAGTTCGGCGGCATGTATTCGTTCGGCAATGTCGCGGGCAACTTTCACCAGGACAGCGCCTGGAGCGTCGGCGCTCACTATGCGAACGGCCCCTTCACGATGGGCACCGCCTATACGCAGCTCAACAATCCGCACGGCATCTACGCGTTCGATCCTTACGCCATGATCGGCACGCGCACGTTCCTCGGGCAGCCGACGGTCACCGTCGATCCCGCAACGGGCGCCGTCACCGATCTCTATTCGAGCACCTCGTTCCCGGTGGACAAGCAAGGCACGTTCGGCATCGGCGCGAGCTATCTGATCGGCAAGGTCACGCTGATGGGCAACTACAGCTATACGCAGATCAAGGGACTCGGGACGACGTCGCACATGCATGTGGGCGAAGGCGGCGCAAGCTGGCAGGTCACGCCCGCGTTCAGCGCGGTGGGCGGCTACCAGTACACCTCGTTCGAAGGCCACCATTGGAATCAGGTGTCGGCGGGCTTGCACTACCTGCTGTCGAAGCGGACCGATGTCTATGTCTCGGGCGATTGGCTCAAGGCATCGAGCGGCGTGAACTCCGTCATCGGCTATAGCTTCACCCCCTCCACGACAACGACGCAAGCCGATCTGCGTATCGGCATGCGGCACTCGTTCTAACTCGCGTTGCCGCGAGGGGCCCATCGCCCCTCGCTCCGCGCCTCTCGCGCACCACTGAATCCGTCCCGCTTAATTATTCGACCGGCCTGCTTTGAGCGAGCAAGGCGAGAGCTGCATACCACGGTGAGGTTCTTCCGGCTCGACTGACAGGCCTCGGGCGGCCGATGATCGGCCCACGGTCGCCCGATTCGCTCATCGCGTCGATGCTTCGTGCCGGGCCTCACATTCCCGCCTCGTTTTGAGAAGATGCGCGACCACGGAACTCTCGCCGGGACACGATCCCGGTTGTCGCCATGGAAGTCAGCGGAACGGATTCATACAGACGGCAGCACGAGTGCGCAGTGGCGTTGGATGACGGTCCGGGCCGGAACATTGCGGCGCGACAACGCACGAGCACATTGCCCGCACCGATTCGGGACCTTGCGGCACTCGACAGCCCCGCCCCCGCACGCAAACGGAGCGGACGGTTTCAAGCCGCGATCGCAGCAGCGCAAGCCGATCCGCCAGCGGAGGTCAAGTTCGGGTACATCGGCCGCATCTCCGATGAAAAAAATCTACTGACACTGATCCGCGTCATGGCCGAGGTGCGCAAGCGGCTTCCGGGCGCGAAATTGGTCCTGCACGGCGGAGCCGCGCACGGGTCCAAGTATGCCGAGGAGCTGAAACGGCTCATCAATGAAAAGGGGTTGGGCGACTGCGTCACATTGGCGGGGCCTTATCCGCAGAACGACCTGCCCGGCATCCTCGAAGGGCTGGACGTCATGGTGACGGTAAGCCTCGACGAAGTCGGCCCGCTCACCGTGAAAGAAGCGATGATGTATCGCAAGCCCGTCGTTGCCACCGATGTCGGAACGGCCCGCGAAGACCTGGTGGGCGGCCCCGCCGGCATTGTCGTGCCGGCGACCGATGACGAGTTCGTTCGCAAGGGCCCCGCCGGCGTCGTCGTGCCGCCAACCGATGACGAAATCATGATTCGCCGCTTGATCAACGCGCTCACCTATCTCGGCGCGAACGCGGAAGCGAGGGCGGCGATGGGTTCGCGAGGGCGCCAGGCAGCGGTGGAGATATTCAGTATTGCCAAAATGGTTGAAGAGCACGTAGAGGTCTTCAACGAGCTTTGTCCGGACAAACATAACGGTTGGACAATCGAAATGGGAGGCCACCCATTCATCGGCGACGGCGTACAGGTTTTCAACGATCGGATGGCGGCGGAGCTTCGACGCCGCTTGCGCGATGTCAAGGTCGAGCTGCGGACGTTTATGCCGGACTCGACGGTAAGACCGATACCCAGTCTCATCGAGCGGTTTCATCACATCGTGATCGCGGGCAGAGAGGCGCATCGTTGGGGCCACCGCGCCCCGGCAACGGCTGTTCATACGCAGTTCATCCCTGCTCTGCGGGCTATTTTCGAAGCCGCGGACGGAATTGCATTTGACGAGTCCTCCATGGCGGAACCCGAGTCCCCCGCACCGGACGCTTCTCAGCTTCATCAAGTGATGGATTCGCTCGCTGAAATGGCGGACTTTTTTACGCTTCATCGCGCCTACAACAGCGTCTTCGAATCGGACGATGTAGCTCAGCTTTACCAGAATGCTTTCCGCGATCTGGATGAAGCTGAGGCCGATGCCCTACGACATTGGTCCAAAGATTTTTTCAAATCCCTTTTGTCGACTCACCCTCATCGCGAGCCGGACATCATCTACCATCCTGAATGGAACGAAACCGCGATGCCCGTACTGGTTCGCGCGCAACGCTCGAATATCCCGCTCGTGCTCGGCTTCCATACCTACAACCTGCGAATCCAGTTTCGCGCGATCGACGACGATCCGAACTTCAGTGTGCCCATGCAGCGGGCCCAAAAGCGGCTGCATGTGTTGATGGCGCATCTGTTGTTCGCCCGCGCCGACCGGATCATTCACTACACCGGTCAAAGCCCGGGGTGGCTGGAGACGCACTACAAGGTACCGCGGGAAAAATTCGTCGAGTCGAGAGTCGGCATCCAGGATATGTGGACGAACGGTAAACATTGACATCGCGTAAGTGCGGCAAACGACGGAAGTTCCTGCTGATGGCCTGCCTTACCTTACTGCGTCGATAAATCGGCCTGCTCGCGAGGGCTGCCGCTATGGGCGCGGCGGTCGTCACGCGGGCTCGTTCCGAACCGCTCGCGATATCTGCGTGAAAAGTGCGACGGGGATTCGAAGCCGCACGCCACGCACACCGATGTAATGCTCATGTCGGTCTGCTGCAGTAATTCGCGCGCACGGTCCAGCCGCATTTGCAGATAGAAGTGGGTCGGCGTATCGCGCAGCCCGGCGCCAAAAAGGCGTTCGAGCTGCCGGCGCGTCACGCCCACTTCGGCCGCCAATTCCGCCGGCGTCAGCGGCTCCTCCATGTTCTGTTCCATCGCGCCGATCGCCTGGATCAGCTTCGGATTGTGAATGCCGTACCGCACGGCGATTTCCATGCGCTGGTGATCGGAGCGCCGGCGAATGCGTGAAACGACGAATTGCTCGGATACCGCGGACGCCAACGCCGATCCGTGCCGGCGCGCAATCAAGTCGAGCATCATGTCGATCGACGCCGTTCCACCCGCGCAGGTGATCCTCCGCGAATCGACGACGAAGAGCTCGTCTCCTGCGAGCAACGATGGATAACGCTCGCGAAATGCACCCAGCGCCTCCCAATGCAACGTCAGGCGATCCGCCTTGCCGAAAAGACCGGCTTCGGCAATCACGAAACTGCCCGTATCGATACCGCCCAGCGTCACGCCCTCCCGGTCGAGCCGCTTGAGCCAACCGCCCAGCGCTTGCGTATAGCAGGCGAGCGGGTCGAAGCCCGCCACGATGAAGACGATTGCGGCCTTGGCGGTCTCGGGCGCGTCGAATGCCGCTTCGGCGTTGAGGGAAATCCCGTTGCTGGCCACGACCGGCGCCCCGTCCGTACTGAGGATGTGCCACCGGTAAAGCGCGCCGCGAAGACGGTTCGCGACACGCAGCGGCTCCACCGCCGACATGAAGCCGATCGCCGAAAAACCGGGCAGCAAGAGAAACGCGATGTCTTCAAGCATGGATGGGAGGGGCGCAGCGGCGGCAAGAAATCCATGTTACTCCGGCGCAAGCGTTCATATGGAATAAGGGAAGTGTCTCGACGCCGCCCCGATCGATGAAATACGGTTTTTCCCCGATAGTCGCTGACAGGCCAGTACGGGTCGCTGCCAATCGCTTTTCGGACAATATGGGCTTGTACTTTTACCCCACGCAATCGATCGCAAACCGACAATACGCTGGCACGACGTCGCCCTGCGAACGCACCCATCCGACGAAAAGGGGAACCCATGAATATCCGCATCAAGCTGTTCTCGGCGTGTCTCGCTTGCATGCTGGCAAGCCCGGTCTTCGCACAAGACCCGGCCAGTTGCCGCGCGGTCCATCTCGTCGACATCGGCTGGACCGACATCACATCGACGACCGCGCTGGCATCGACGGTATTCGAGGGACTCGGCTATCAGCCGGCCACGACGGTGGCCTCGGTGCCGATCTCGCTGGCCGGCCTGAAGAGCAAGCAGATCGACGTATCGCTCGGCTACTGGTGGCCCATACAGGAAAAGGCAGTCGATCCACTCGTCGAGGCGAAAGAGATCCAGGTATTGCAACCACCCAACCTCTCCGGTGCGAAAACGACCCTGGCGGTTCCGAGCTATGAATACGAAGCCGGCTTGAAGACGTTTGCGGACATCGCAAAGCACCGTGAGGAGCTCGGCGGCAAGATCTACGGCATCGAACCCGGCAGCAGCGCGAACGCCAAGATTCAAAAGATGATCGATACGAACCAGTTCGGGCTCGGCGGATTCAAGCTCGTCGAATCGAGCGAGGCCGGCATGCTCGTTACTGTGCATCGCGCGATCCGCGACAAGAAGTGGGTCGTATTCCTAGGATGGGAACCGCATCCGATGAACATCGAGATGAACATCAATTATCTCGCGGGCGGCGACGACGTATTCGGTCCCAACTACGGCGAAGCACGCGTCTATACGATGACTTCGTCCGACTATCTTGCACGCTGCCCCAACGCGGGAAAGTTCGTATCGAACTTGCGGTTCTCCACGCAGCTCGAGAATCAAATCATGCAGGCCGTCATGGCAAAGGAAAAGCCCGCCGACGCCGCCAAGGCCTATCTGCGCAAGCATCCTCAGGTACTGGAACGCTGGCTCGACGGCGTCACGACTTACGACGGCAAAGATGGATTGACCGCCGTGAAGTCGCACCTTGGCTTGTAACGCTCGCAAGCATCGAGCTCGTTCGCACACCGAATCATTTCGAAAGGATCAACCAGATGAATTACGAAGTCATCGTGACCTGTGCGGTGACGGGGGCCGGCGATACGGTCGGCAAACATCCCGCCATTCCCGTCACGCCGAAGGAAATCGCCGACGCGGCGATCGAAGCCGCCAAAGCCGGCGCCACGGTCGCGCACTGCCACGTGCGCGACCCGCGCACCGGCCGCGGCAGTCGGGATCCCGCGCTCTATCGCGAGGTCGTCGACCGGATACGTAGCGCCGACACCGATGTCATCATCAACCTGACCGCGGGCATGGGCGGCGATCTGGAAATCGGCGCGGGCGAACATCCCACGGATTTCGGCGCCGGCACCGACCTCGTGGGCGGCCTCACGCGCCTCGCCCATGTCGAAGCCCTCTTGCCTGAAATCTGCACGCTCGATTGCGGCACACTCAATTTCGGCGACGGCGATTACGTCTACGTATCGACACCCGCGCAACTGCGTGCCGGCGCCAAACGCATTCAGGAGTTGGGCGTGAAGCCGGAGCTCGAGATTTTCGACACGGGACATCTGGCGTTCGCCAAACAGTTACTGAAGGAAGGCTTGCTCGATGCCCCGCCGCTCTTTCAGCTGTGCCTCGGTATCCCCTGGGGCGCGCCCGCCGACACGACCACGATGAAAGCGATGGCCGACAGCCTGCCCGCAGGCGCCCTATGGGCCGGTTTCGGCATCGGCCGAATGCAGATGCCGATGGTCGCGCAGGCGATTTTGCTGGGCGGTCACGTACGGGTCGGACTCGAAGACAACCTGTGGCTCGACCGGGGCGTGCCTGCCTCGAATGGCTCGCTCGTGCAACGGGCGTGCGAGATCGTCGAGCGGCTGGGCGCACGCGTGCTCACGCCGGCCGAGGGCCGCAAAAACCTTGGCTTGCCGGCGCGCGGCGAGCGGCTGCTCGAGCGGCGCGCAATCGAGCTCTCTGCGTGAATCGAATCAACACAACGGATGATCAGCAATGACAGTCAATGTCGATATCAGAACCTTCGCGGCGATCGGCACCGGTGTGATCGGCAGCGGGTGGGTCGCACGCGCGCTGGCCAACGGACTTGACGTGGTCGCGTGGGACCCTGCCCCAGGCGCGGAGCGTGTGCTGCGCGAGAACATCGCCAACGCATGGCCGGCGCTCGAGCGAGTCGGCGTCAAACCGGGCGCATCGCCGGTGCGGTTGCGCTTCGTCCGGACCGTCGAGGCCTGCGTTGCCGACGCCGACTTCGTGCAGGAAAGCGCGCCGGAGCGCGACGAGCTCAAACGCTCGCTGCATGGGCAGATCAGCCGCGCCGCGCGTCCCGATGCGATCATCGCATCGTCGACGTCAGGCCTGTTGCCGAGCGATTTCTACGCGGATGCGATCGATCCCGAGCGCTGCGTCGTCGGACATCCGTTCAATCCGGTCTATTTGTTGCCGCTCGTCGAGGTCTTGGGCGGGCGGCAGACATCTCCCGCCACGATCGATGCGGCAATGCGGATTTACCGCTCGCTCGGCATGCGACCGCTACAGGTACGCAAGGAAGTGCCAGGGTTCATTGCCGACCGGTTACTGGAAGCGCTATGGCGCGAAGCGCTGCACCTCGTCAACGAAGGTGTGGCAACGACGGGTGAAATCGACGATGCTATCCGTTTCGGCGCGGGCATCCGCTGGTCTTTCATGGGCACGTTTCTCACCTATACGTTGGCCGGCGGCGACGCGGGAATGCGCCATTTCATGCAGCAGTTCGGCCCCGCGCTCGAGTTGCCCTGGACGAAGCTCGCCGCGCCGCGGCTGACTGACGAATTGATCGATCGCGTCGTCTCGGGCACCGCCGAGCAGGTCGGTGCGCGCTCGATCAAAGCGCTCGAGCGGTATCGCGACGAGTGCATCACGAACGTCCTCGCAGCCATTTCGGACACCAAGGCAAAGCACGGATTGCGTTTCGACGAATGACGAGGAGGCAAGCGCTGTCATGCAGGTTTCTATGCCACCGGTGGAATACCGCGACGTCGTACGCCGCGAATGGGTCGACTACAACGGCCATCTGCGCGATGCGTTCTACATGCTGCTTTTCAGCTATGCGTCCGACGCACTGCTCGATGCGATCGGCCTCGACGATGCGCAGCGAACGGCTCGTCATCGCTCCGTCTATACGCTCGAAGCCCATATCAGCTACCTGCGAGAGGTGAAGGAGGGGGCATCGGTGCGCGTCGCGGTCCGTGTGCTCGCCCATGATCTCAAACGCCTGCACGCGAGCTTTGAAATGTTCGCCGGTGATTCATCCGACCCGGTGGCCGTGGGCGAGCAGATGCTCTTGCACGTCGAAACGCTCGGGCCGCACGCCGCGCCGTTCGACGACGATGTCCTGCAGCGCGTCAGCGCACGGGTCGCGGCCCAGGCTTCGCTGCCGATGCCGCGGCATATTGGCCGAGTCATCGGTCTGCCGGTCAAGTCCGGCTCATAGCGGCGTCTCGAACGCCGTTACGAGCTTGGCACTTGCAGCCCACGCTGACGCAACCATTCGCTGTTGAACAAGCGCGCGAAATAGAGGCTGCCGCGATCGCACAGCAGGGTCACGATCGTATGGCCCGGCCCCATCTCGCGCGCGAGCTGCACAGCGGCCGCCACATTGATTCCCGTCGACCCGCCGACGAACAGCCCTTCCTCCCGCAGCAGCCGATAGACCATCGTGACGCAGGTCTGATCATCGATACGCACGGCATCGTCGATCGGCGTGCCTTCGAGGTTGGCTGTTACGCGGCTCGAACCGATACCTTCGGTGATCGAGCTGCCTTCACTTTTGATTTCGCCTTGCTTGACGAAGTTGTAAAGGCCGCTGCCATACGGATCGGCCAACACGGTTTTGACCTCCGGCTTGCGCGCTTTCAAGCAACGCGCCACGCCCGCCAGCGTGCCGCCCGTGCCCGTTGCGCACACGAAGGCGTCGACGCGGCCCTCCGTATCGCGCCAGATCTCCGGCCCGGTTGTTTCGTAGTGCGCCTGACGATTGACGAGATTGTCGAACTGGTTCGCCCAGATCGCGTTGTCCGTTTCCTGCGCCAGGCGGCCCGCGATTTTCTGATAGTTATTCGCGTCCTTGTACGGTGCGGCAGGCACGGGCCGTACCTCCGCACCTAATACCCGCAATAGATCCATCTTCTCCTGCGATTGCGTTTCGGGAATCACGATGACGCAGCGATAGCCTCGGGCCGCGCAGATATGTGCGAGTCCGATGCCTGTGTTGCCGGCGGTACCTTCGATGACGGTGCCGCCGGGCGTCAACGCCCCGCGGCGTTCAGCATCCTCGATGATGTAGCGAGCCGCCCGGTCCTTGACCGAGCCGCCCGGGTTCATGAATTCCGCCTTGCCGAGAATCTCGCATCCGGTTTCGGCACTGAGTTTGCCGAGGCGCAGCAGCGGCGTATTGCCGATTGCGCCGGTAAAGCCATCGAGCGCGGGCATGGTCCCTCCCTTCGCCGTTCACGGACATTGACCGTTTCAGTATAGGCGGCGGTGTTCGCGGCCTTAGGCGTTCCGCTTGAGGCCTCCATCGCTGGTATCGATTGTCCGCGTCGAAATTCGGGCTGAACAGGAAGGTATGTATTAATCATAAATTTAGCCGCAACAAACTCAGCCGGCGCGGCGATTAAGTTATATTCCCCAACATGATTCAAACGAATTAAATCCGAGACCACCTTTACTACGAATGCTTCACCGCATCATTCAAACCAAGTTGACTGCTTTATCGGTAAAGTAAATTTAAAACGTTTTCAGTTATTCGGTTACAGAAGGTTTGCCTTAGTAGCATCCTCTTTTGCCGGAAACATGCGGGGTATCGGCTGATCGCCGATCGAAAACGTCAACCGGGACCACCGCGGCCTTCACGACGAAAGGGATGCCTCATCAGCCCATCGTCGGGGGTCGACTTTGAACATCAGCAACAGGGAAAATGCAGTCTTCGAAATGATTGCGAAAGGCCTCACCGATCGCGAAGTGGCCAATAAGCTTTCAATTTCGATCGCGACCGCACGTAAGCATCGTGAAAACGTGCTCGGCAAATTTCATTTCACGAAGTCGGCACAACTCGCCACGCATTATTTCCGGCTCCATCCGGGCGCGCTCAAAAAAACGACGATTTGCGACTGAGCGTCGTCTGCACGCCGCGCGAGCACGAAATATTAAGACTGCTCGCAGCCGGTCTCAGCGACAAACAAGCGGCGCGAGCACTCGGCATCAGCGACATGACCGCGCGCAAGCATCGAGCCAATCTCTTGCGAAAAACGGGCGCTTCCAACGTCTGCGCCTTGATTTTCATGGCGGCGGCCTCCGGTTGGCTCGAGGATTTTCTGAAACCGCCGGAATCCTCTTGACGAGTGATCTACCGCATTTGCCGTATGGAGCCGGCGGAGTCGGACTCGCACAATCGGCTCGTCGATTGATCAGATGATTCGCCCGATGCCTGTCACCGGCATTCCGGCCGTCCTGTCCGCGATCGACACGTGACCGGCGCAGACATTCCATTCGACTTACGCGCCGGACCATTCCGCTCTTATCGAGGATCCGAAATGACTTACGTACATCCTGCTTTTGCCGGCGTCATGCCGCCTATGCCGTTGGTGCCGATCCATCATCTCGCGGCGATGCCGCAGGCCATCGCACCGCAAGCAGTCGCGCCCCTGGCTTTCGCGCCGCAAGGCATTCTGAGCGGCATCGTCGGCGCGCTCGCGCCGACCGTAGGTCAGGCCGTAGGCGGGCTGTTGGGCGACGCCAATGCGGGCAAGACGATCGGCAGCGTCGCGGGCCAGATCGCGAGCTTTTTGCCGTTCTCCGCGGAACCGCAAGCCGCTTTCGCACCGCAAGGGATGCTGGGCAACCTCGCAGGTGCGGTCGCACCCGCATTGGGACAGGTGCTGGGCGGCGCCTTGGGCAACGGCGCATTGGGTCAGCAAGTCGGCAATGTTGCCGGGCATTTCGCACAATTCCTGCCGTTTTCCGCACAGCCTCAAGCGGCAGCGTTCATGCCGCAAGGTGCCATCGGCACCATCGCAAGCGCCGTTGCACCGACAGTCGGCAACGCATTGGGCAGTGCATTCGGCAACGCCGCACTCGGTCAGCAAATCGGCAGCGTCGCGGGGCAACTCGCGCAGTTCCTGCCTTTTTCCGCGCAGCCGCAGGCAGTCGCCTTCGCGCCGCAAGCCGCCATCGGCAACATCGCGAGCGCCGTGGCGCCAACGCTGGGCCAGGCACTGGGCGGAGCGTTCGGCCACGCGGCGCTCGGCCAGCAGATCGGCGATGTCGCCGGACAGCTCGCGCGCTTTCTGCCCTTTTCGGCACAGCCTCAACCGGTCGCGCTCCTGCCGCAAGGCCTGATCGGCAACATCGCCGGCGGCCTGGCATCGATGCTGCCGTTCGGCGTTCAGCCGATGTCCGTGCCAATGGCCATGCCGATGCACGTGCCCGCTCCCGGCACGCTGCAGTAACGCGCGCTGCGCAACCGCTTGCTGTCGCGCAGCCAACATGCGCGGCGGCAAGTCCCTCATGAAGGGCGGACGAACCTCATCGGCACCTCACGCGCCGTTCGTCCGTCGATCGATGCGTCGTTCTCACGGCGACGCGATGGAGACTGCGATGGACAAAGAGAAGAAGCCGGTCGCGCCAAAATCCGCGGCCGAGAGCGACACTCATTCGAAACCCGTGGCGCCGCCCGCCGCCCCGGACGGCAACGCCGTACCTGTCGCCGGCGGCAAGCGCCAATACCTGATCGCGCCGCGGCGCGGCATATTGGCCAGGCAAGCGGCCGTCACGCCGATGTCGGCCGGCGACATGAGCAATGCGATTGGCCGCCTGCCCGGTGTCGAAGTCGTCCGCGTCCTCGCAGGCCACAAGAACGCACGCATGATGTCGGCGCGTCCCGATGAGGCGACCGACACCTATGTCGTCAAGGTCGACCCCGCTCATGCACAGATCCTCCAGGCGACGGCTCCGCCCGAGATGATCGTCGAAGAGGACCAGTCGCTCGGCTACGGACGCAAGCCCGATGCCGACGCGGGCGCGCAGCTGAACCCGCAATCGGCCTTCTCCTCCGCCGCGCTGAGGCAGGTGACCGTGCGTGTGCTCGGTACCGACGACGCACCCGTTGCGAACGCCGTCGTCGAGATCGCCGCGGACGGCTTCCCGGCCAAAGGCACGACGAACGCGCAAGGCGAAGTGACACTGACCCTCGTGCAAATGACGCAAGGGCCGGTGCAATCGCTCTCTGTACGGCCGGCGCACACCTATTGGAACGTCTATCTTGCCGGACCATCGCTCGCGAGCGATCAGATCAACATCGTAAAGCTCACGCCTTTATGGCTGCCGAACCGAAACGTGCCACCGTTCGCGCCGCTCGGCTGGGGACAGCGCCTCATGGGGCTCGACGAATCACCGACGACCGCAACCGGCGCCGGCGTGCGCGTGGCCATCATCGATTCCGGCGCGGATACTTCGCATCCGCTGCTCGGCCACATCATGCGCGGCGCCGATATGACGAACGAGCAGGACCCCGCCACGTGGAAGACCGATCTGATCGGCCACGGCTCGCATTGCGCAGGCGTGATCGGCGCACGCATCGGCGAACAGGCGAAGGCCGAAAGCATCGCGATGCGCGGCTTCGCGCCCGATGCAGAGATCCATGTGCTGAAGATCTTTCCCGGCGGGCAGTACAGCACGCTCATCGAGGCACTCGATTACTGCATCAACCACGACATCGATGTCGTCAACCTGAGCCTCGGTGCGCCTCAGCCTTCGCTCGCCGTTGAGCAAAAGCTCATCGAGGCCGTTCAAAGCGGCGTGGCTTGCATCGTCGCGGCAGGCAACTCCGGCGGCCCCGTTCAATACCCGGCGGCCTCGCCTTATGTGCTTGCGGTCTCGGCGATCGGGCTGCACCGCGAATTGCCGCCGAGCACCTGGGAGCAAACCCAAATCGTCG
>Ga0209672_100796_pt1 | contig 15022 bp, 13 predicted proteins | sample AraplaCol_mMS_r2_FD_184273 | JGI IMG/M metagenome (GOLD analysis project Ga0209672, IMG submission 184273) | Arabidopsis root microbial communities from North Carolina, USA - plate scrape CL_Col_mMS_r2 (SPAdes) (version 2) | ecosystem: Host-associated > Plants > Roots > Endosphere | place: USA...
CTGGTGCCACTTACCGTGGCGATCGGCAGCATCTCGAACCTGCCGGTGATGCGCACGGTGGTGCTGGAAGCGCTCGCCGTAAATGCGGGCTCCACGCTCAGCCCCATCGGCAACCCGCAAAACCTCCTGCTGTGGCAGTACACGCACCTGCCCTTACTTGAGTTCGTGCGCGCGATGCTGCCGGTGTTCGGCGTGATGTTCCTGCTCGTGCTGGTGCTGACGGTGGTGTGGATGCCGCGCGGCCGCGTGATTCTGCACGCGGAGGATATCGACGGCCATCCGGTGTCGAGCTCCCAGGCCATCCTGTCGGTGCTGGCCTTGATCAGCATGGTCGTGATGATGGAACACAACCATGCCGTGCTTGGCGCTCTGCTGTTGTTGCTGCCGTTTGCCTTGCTGGAGTTCGGCACGCTGCGCCGCATCGACTGGCTGTTGCTGGTGACCTTCGCCGCGATTTTCCTGGGCCTGGGGCATTTCGCCGAATTGGCGGCGGTACAGCGCGCGCTGGCCAGCATCAATCTGGAAAATTCACTGACCCTCTACGCCAACGGCATTCTCGCATCACAGGTCATCAGCAATGTGCCGGCCACCGTGCTGCTGTTGCGTCACGCACCCGATCCCATGGCGCTGGCTGTGGCGGTCAATGTCGGCGGCTTTGGCGTGGCGATCGGTTCGCTCGCCAATCTGATCGCTTTGCGCCTGGCGAAGCAGCCGCACGGCATGCGGCTGCTGCACATGGTGTCGATACCGTTCCTGCTGGTATGCGCACCGTTGGTATATCTGGTGATGCGCTGGCTGGGTTGACCCGGCCAGCGCATCAGTCATTGGAGATCTGACGAATCAGTCGTCGCGGTCGCGCGGCACGCTCACCTTGCCCTTGATGCCCGAGTGGCTCACGTCGCCGCTGCCCTTGGCGCCGAGCGTGAAGTCGCCCTGCACGTCATGCACCACCAGGTCGCCGGAGCCGAGCGTATCCACGCGCACGCTGCCACCCACGCTGCGGATGCCAATGTCGCCCGAGCCGATGCTGCCCACGCGGGCATCGCCGCGCACGCCGCTGATCTTCAGATCGCCGGAACCGACCGAGCCCACATCAAGGCTGCCGACGTCGTTCACGTCGATGTCACCCGAGCCGACGCTCAGCGCGAACGGACCGGAAATCTTGCTGACGTGCACATCGCCGGAGCCGACCTGGGTGCTCAGGCGCTGCAGGCCACTCACCCATGCATCGCCCGAACCCACGTTGAGCACCACCGGGATCTGCGACGGCACCTGCATATCCAGTTTCAGGTCGGTATAGGTGTAGCCGAACGAGATGTGGCTGTGCTCATGGCCACCCACCTCCACAATCAGGCGATCGCCCTCGCGATGCTGAGTCACGGTGAGATCATCCAACAGCTTGGGATCGGAGGCGCAGGCGCGGCCGGTGACCGTGCCGCCTTTGGCGCCATCGCTGCCGCTCAGGTGAAGGTCGTGACTGCGCAGTTCCACCTGAACTTCGCGCACGCCGGCAAGGTCGAGGGTGAGATTGCGCGGGGCCGAGTACTGGCACTGGTCGGCATAGGAAGCCAGCGGTGCCAGCAGCAGGACGGCGAGGATAAGGCGGCGCATGAGGTGCTCCTTGTTGACGGGACAAGGCTTGGATGGCGGCCCGCGGGAAAAGGTTTATAGGCCTGGCGTCAACCCGGGCCGGCCACCAACGTTTTGGGGACTTCACGAACCGACGTGGGGACCCACTGCCATGCAACGCAAGACACTGCTCGCCTCCGCACTCGTTCTGATGGTCGCCGCCGCGGCCTCGCAGGTCCCGGCCCAGGACGCCCCGTCGGCGCCGCCGGCCAAGGGCCCCGCCGGCAAGGCCGCGCCGATGGCGCATGACGCGATGCCGGGTCCCATGGGTGGCCCTGATGGCGGCGGTTTTGGCCATCCCGGTTTCGTGCGGCCCGACATGGCCGGTCCGGAAGCACCGGTGATTGGCGACCTCGTCGCGCTGGAACACCTGTACCGCGAAAGCGGCCGCAGCAAGGAACTGCCGGCGCTGTACAACGACGTGCTGTCCAAGTCGCAGGATCCGCGCGTGCGCACCTATGTGTATCACCAGCTTGCCCGCCTGCAGGCGGCGCCGGCCAATACCGATCAGGCGATCGCCACGCTGCGCAAGAGTCTCGATGAGAACCTTGCCAACGAAGCGAAGATGCGCGCGCAGATGGACAAGCTGCGCAGCCAGTGGGAACAGCGCAGCAATCAGCCGAAGCCTTAAACCATAAGAAGAAAAGCGGTACTGCCGGTAGGCAGCGCCATGCCCTGAGGCACGGGAACCCCAGAGCCCGTGCCTCCTTTTTTTGCAGCGCCGACACGCTTCAGGCGGGCGTGTTGTCCAAACGCTTGGCGCGTTGCCACAGCGCTTCCTGCGCGGGAAGATCGTGCTCGGCCAGGCGTTTGCCGTCCCCGTGCGCCAGCTGCTCCATGGCGCGGAAGCGACGTTCGAACTTGGCATTGGCGTGGCGCAACGCCTGCGAGAAATCCACGTCGGCGTGGCGCGCCAGGTTCACCATCACGAACAGGACATCGCCGATTTCATCCTGCAGACGCTGACGGTCGCGGCCGTTGGCGAATTCGGCGCGCACTTCGTCCACTTCTTCCAGCAGCTTATCCAGCACGGGCTGCTCGTCCGGCCAATCGAAACCGACCCTGGCGGCGCGTTCCTGCAATTTCAGCGCACGCTTCCACTCGGGCAGGCTGCGCGACACGCCGGCCAGCGCGCTGTCGTCGTGCTGCTCGCCCTTGGCGGCGCGCTCGGCGGCCTTGATGTCTTCCCAGCCCTGTTTCTGCGCGTCGAGATTGTCGTAGCTCTCGTCGCCAAACACGTGCGGATGGCGACGCAGCATCTTTTCGCTGATCGCGTGGGCCACGTCGGCAAATTCGAACAGGCCCGCTTCCCGCGCCATCTGTGCATGGAACACGACCTGCAACAGCAGGTCGCCGAGTTCGTCGCGCAGATCGGGCCAATCCTTGCGATCGATGGCGTCGGCAACTTCGTACGCCTCTTCGATGGTGTACGGCGCGATCGTGGCGAAATCCTGTTGCACATCCCAGGGACAGCCGTTCTGCGGATCGCGCAGGCGCGCCATGATGGCGAGCAGGTCATCCATGCTGTGCTGCTTGGATTCGCTCATAAAGCTTCCAGATCGGCCGACTGCAGGCGCGACTTCCAATCGATCGCCGCATCGCCCACGGCGATGAATTCGGGATTGATCAACGAGTCGCCGCGGTTGTAGCGCAGCGGCTCACCGTTGAGGTCGAGCACGGCGCCGCCGGCTTCTTCCAGCACGCTTTGCGCAGCGGCGGTATCCCATTCGCTGGTGGCGCCGCGGCGCAGATAGACGTCCGCATCACCACGCGCCACCAGGCAGAACTTGAGCGACGAGCCCAGCGGGACCGAAGTGTAGTCATCACCGATCAGCTGCTGCAGCAAGGCCACGGCCGAGCCGCCGTGCGAGCGGCTGCCGGCGACCGTGGCCAGTTCGGGCAGGCCACGCGTGCCGATGCGCTGCCAGTCGGCGCCCGCATGGCGCTGCAGCCACGCACCTTCACCGCGTGCGGCGGCGTATAGCTCGCCCGTCACCGGCGCCAGTACCACGCCAAGCACAGGCTCGTGATTTTCGATCAGCGCGATGTTCACCGTGAACTCGCCATTGCGCTTGACGAATTCGCGCGTGCCATCCAGCGGGTCGACCAGCCAGTAGCGGGGCCATTCGCGCCGCTGCGACCACGGCGCGGCGCGAGCCTCTTCGGAAATCACCGGCAGCACGTGCTCGAGTTCGGCCAGGCCCGCGGTGATCACCCGCTGCGCGGCGAGATCGGCCGCCGTCACCGGCGAATGATCCTGCTTGCGCTCGACTTCGAAATCCTGCGCGTACACCACCAGGATGGCTTCGCCGGCGTCGCGGGCGATCGCTGCAATCTGCTGCAGCAAGGGAGAGAAAGGGGGCTGGCTCATGTCGGCTGGAAGCGGCCGGCGAGGTATTCGCGGGCCATGAAAAGTGCGGCGATGGAGCGGCCCTCGGTCACGTCGTCGCGGCCGACCAGGGTGTGCAGGTCGGCCAGCTTCCACGGCACCACTTCGAGCTCTTCGGGCTCGTCGCCTTCCAGGCGCTCCGGATAGAGATCCTGCGCGAGCACCACGTGCGCCATATGCGTCATGTACGACGGCGACAACGACAAGTTGTGCAGGATCTTCAGCTTGTGCGCGCCATAGCCGATCTCTTCCTTGAGCTCGCGGTCGGCGCCCTGCTCCACCGTCTCGTCGCGATCCAGGCGCCCCTTGGGCAGGCCCAGTTCGTAGCGACCCACGCCCGCGCCGTACTCACGGATCAGCAGCACGGTCTCGTCGTCGATCATCGGCACGATGATCACGGCGCCGAGCCCGCTGCCCTTCAAGCGTTCGTAGGTGCGGCGCTCGCCGTTGGAGAATTCGAGATCGAGCTGCTCGACGCGTAGAAAACTGCTGTCGTGCACGTCCCGGGTGGCATGGATGATCGGTAGCTTGTGCATCGGGCGATTGTAGCGCGGCTCAGCGACTGGCCGCCGCAAGCCGCTTGCGGCCGTCGAAAGCGGCCCAGATCAGCAGGCCGAACGCGATCGCATGCAGCAGGCTGCCGGCCACCGACCAGATCATCAGGATGCCCCGGACGCTGGCCATCGTGCCCTGCGCCGTCGCATGCGGCAGATACCAGCCGTACATGGCCGCGTTGGCCAGCGTGACCAGTACCTGCAGCACACACGCCAGCAGCATCAGCAGCGCCGGCGTGCGCGCGATCGGCCACAGCACGGCGGCAAGCGCGATGCCCATGACGGCCGCGATGAACATCGGGCTATTGCCCAACAGCAATCCATAAATGGGTGCGATGCCTTCCATGGGCGTTCCTCAGTGCGGGAGTGCGAGACGGGTGAGTGCCTGGGCGTGGATCGCCGGCGTACCGGCCAGCACGCTGGTCGTGTCGAGCGAGAGCGCGTGGCCGTGGATATCGGTAAACACGCCGCCTGCTTCGCGCACGATGACGGCGAGTGCGGCCACGTCGAGGATGTTCACATCCGATTCGATCACCAGATCCAGCCCACCTCGCGCCAGCAGGTGGTAATGGCAGAAATCGCCATAGCCGCGGATGCGGTTGCTGTCGGCAATCATGGCGCCCAGCGCCTGCCAGCGCGCATCCCTGGTCAGCGTCTTGATATTGCCGGTGGAGAGCGAAGCCTTCGCCATCTCGTGCGTCCCGGCCACCTGCACGCGCTCGCCGTCGAACCACGTACCCGCGCCTGCGCTGGCCCACATGATCTCGCCGTAGACCGGCGCGCTCGACACGCCAAGCACCAGTTCGCCACGATGCATCAAGGCGATCTGGGTAGAGAAAAACGGCGTCCGGCGCACGAAGCTCTTGGTGCCATCGAGTGGATCGACCAGCCACATCAGCTCGGCGTTGCCGTTGTCGCGGCCGAATTCCTCGCCATAGATGGAGGCATGCGGCAGCGCTTTCTGAAGGATCTCGCGGATGGCCAGTTCGGCTTCGCGATCGGCCACGGTGACCGGCGTGTCGTCGCTCTTGAGCTCGACCGCCACGCCCTTGCGCCAGTAGTGCCGAAGCACCAGCGCGGCCGCCTCGGCGGCCTCGCGCGCGGCGGCCAGCGCCTTGGGCAGATCCAGTTCGCTCATCGTTGTTCCCCAGGGAGGGCGGCGGCCAGACCACCACTGTAATGGATGTGGGTGACGCCATCGGCATCGACCACGCCAAAACCGGCCAACCACCGCTGTAGCGCGGGATTGGCGCCACGTGGTGCTGCCACCGCGTCGAAGCGGCGCGCCAGCGGGCTCAGCTGCAGGCGACCATCGACGCGCAGCGGACCGTGGCCGTCGTCCTGCACCGGGCCTTCGATGACGCCATTGGCTGCTTGCAGTTGGGCATGCACGCCGCCCAAGCGAAGATCACCCTGTCGCGGCATGCTCAATGCGGCATCCTGCCATGCCATGCGCGCATCCATCGACCAGGGCCAGCCGCCGCGCAATTCGATGCTGCGCGCAGTAGCCCGCAGCGTTCCTTGAGGCACGCCACCCAAGACCAAGGGACCGCCGCCAAGCACGGCCAGATCGATGCGTATTTGGACGTCCGTCCAGGTGGCGTCGGTCGCGCGACTGCCGGTCATGGTGCCCACGACATCAAGGCGAGGACCCTGCAGTGCCACATGCAAGCGGTTGTCGCCCAGCAGCGCAGAACGCGACAACTGCCATTGCAGCGTGCCGAGGTTCTCGCCACGCGCCGAGAGCACCCGGCCTGCCCTGCCGTCCCAAAGCAGGCCGCTGATCTCTTGCAGCTGCACGCCGTTCAGGCGGGCATTGAGCCAGGGCATGGCCCAGCGTGCCGGCAGGAACCACAGCAGCGCAAAAGCGACGATCAACAAGGCCAACAGGCCCATCATTGCACTACGCCAGACCTTCAAATCGGCTCCCTGGTGGACGCAAGACTTGAGCAGGCACGCTCGAAACGCCGATCATAGCCGGATGAACACTCTCCCCGCTGCCGACGCGCTGGTGCGTCGTGACCTGAGCCTGCTGTGGCATCCCTGTACGCAGATGCACGATCACCAGACGGTGCCGATGGTACCGATCGCCCGCGGCGAGGGCGCGTGGCTGATCGATACCAGCGGCCGTCGCTATCTGGATGGCATCAGTTCGTGGTGGACCAATTTGTTCGGCCACGCCAATCCGCGCCTGGCGGCGGCCCTGGCCGACCAGGCCAAGACCTTGGAGCACGTGATCTTTGCCGGTTTCACGCACGAGCCCGCCGTTGCGCTGGCCGAAGCCCTGGTGCGCGTGACGCCGCCGGGCCTGGATCGCGTGTTCTATGCCGACAACGGTTCGGCGGCCATCGAAGTGGCGCTGAAGATGAGCTTCCACTACTGGCTCAACCAGGGACATGGCGAGAAGACGCGCTTCATTGCGCTGACCGGCAGCTATCACGGCGAAACGCTGGGCGCGTTGTCCGTCAGCGACGTGGCGCTTTATCGCAAGACGTATGCGCCGTTGCTGCTCACGCCCATCCTCGCGCCTTCGGCTGATACGTACGAAGCCTTGCCCGGCGAAAGTCCGAGTGACGTCGCGAAACGTCGCCTGGATGAACTGCGCCAATTGCTGGAACAACACGCGCACGAAGTGTGTGCGGTGATCGTGGAACCGCTGGTGCAATGCGCCGGCGGCATGCGCATGTATCACCCGGACTATCTCGCGGGATTGCGCCGCCTCTGCGATGAATACAACGTGCACTTCATCGCCGATGAAATCGCCGTGGGCTTCGGTCGCACGGGCAGCCTGTTCGCCTGCGAACAGGCCAAGGTCTCACCGGACTTCATGTGCCTTTCCAAAGGACTTACCGGTGGATTCCTGCCGCTGTCTGCGGTGCTCACGACAACGACGGTGTACGAGGCGTTCTACGCGGAATACAGCGCCGGCAAGGCGTTTTTGCACTCGCACAGCTACACCGGCAACCCGCTGGCCTGCCGCGTGGCACTGGAAACGCTGAGGATCTTCGACGGCGAGCCGGTGCTGGAACGCAACCGCGTGCTGGCCGCGCATCTGAGCAAGCGCCTCGCGCCGCTACGCGATCATCCCAACGTCGCCGACGTGCGCCAGACGGGCATGATCGCCGCGGTGGAGTTGGTGGCGGACAAAGCCAAGCGCACGCCGTTCCCCGCGACGGAACGGCGCGGACTGCGCGTCTACCTGCATGGACTCGAGCACGAGGCGTTGCTGCGCCCGCTGGGCGACATCATCTATTTCATGCCGCCTTACGTGGTCAGTACCGACGAGATCGATCATCTCGTCGATACCGCCGTGGCAGGCATCGAGCGTGCCGTCGCTTAGTGACCGCCGGTCACCGTGATGCTCGGTTCCAGCTGTTGCAATGCCGGACCCAGCGTAGGCTGGCCTGTGTTGCGGATGTCCTGGTAGCTGTAGCTGCGTCCGGCGACTGGCAGGCAGGTGCCCGGCTTGGCGGGAATCAGGCTGCCCGTGCTCTGGATGCAGTTGCGGTCACCCGGTTGCGGCGGCTTCTTGGACGCAGACTCGTTGGCCATGCCCTGCTGGCTGGCCTGCACCGTGGCACCGGCGACCGCCGAGGTCTGTGCCATCGCAAGCGGGGTCGTACCCAGCGCTATCGCCAGTACGAGTAAGGATTTGCTGACCATGATCCACCTCCGGGGAATGAGGGATGACCTACATGCTGCGCCGGCTCAGGCCGGCAGGCAAATGCCCCTGGCGCAGCGTCTCCCGTGCATTCAGGTAGTCGGGCGCAAGGCGCATAAGACGGTGTCCGCTATGCTTTACGTTTCCTCCCTGCCATAACGTCTCATGCGCACCATCCGCATACATGTCGAACTGCCGCTGGCCGTGGGCCTGGAGCTGGGTCTGCCGGCCCAGGCGGGCGAGCACGTCGCGCGTGTGCTGCGCCTGACCGCCGGTTCGCCCATCACCCTTTTCAACGGCGATGGCGTGGACTACCCGGCGGTCATCCAGGCGGTGGGCAAGCGCGATGTCACGGTCCGGGTGGAAGCCGCCCAGCCGGTCGACAACGAGTCGCCGCTCCCGCTGACCCTGGCCCAGGGCGTGGCCCGGGGCGAAAAGATGGATCTGATCGTGCAGAAGGCGACCGAGCTGGGGGTGGCGCGCATCGTGCCCTTGCTGACCGAGCGCTCGGAAGTGAAGCTCGATCCCGCCCGCGCCGAGAAACGCCTGGCCCATTGGCAGGCCGTGGTCGCCAGCGCCTGTGAGCAGAGCGGCCGTGCCCGGCTGCCGACGGTGCTGCCAGCCGTCCCGCTGGAGCACTGGCTGCGCGACCTTCCGCAGGACGGGACGCTACGCCTTGCCCTGCTGCCCGAGGGCACCCGGCGCACCGGGGAACTCCGTTTCACGCCGGCCGGCGGCCTGCTGGTGGTTGGCCCGGAGGGCGGACTGGGTAACCGCGATACGGCCGCATTGGCCGAGGCCGGCTTTGAAGGCTTGCGCCTGGGGCCGCGCATCCTGCGCACCGAAACCGCAGGTCTCGCCGCGCTGGCGGCACTGCAGGCCCTTCACGGCGACGTGTGAGCGCAGAAACGAAAACACGCCCGCTTGGGGCGTGTTTTCAGGTGTCATAACGTCAATCGGGTCGCTTCAGCTGGCCGGCTCGAGCAATTCCAGCAGCTCCGCTTCCATGCCTTCCAGATCCGGAATCACGGCGATGTCGTCGCGCACCAGCACCTGTGCCTTCACGCCCGGCGGCAGCGGTGCGCCGTCGTGGGTCGGGATGATCAGCTCCGCATTGAGCGTGGTCAGGCGCGGGAAGCCCTGGGTCACCACGGCAATGAAGGGCAGGTCCGGATGGCCGCCCAGCGCCTTCAGCACGGCGACGCGGTAGGACTGCTCGCTATCGCCCTCGCCGGCGCCTGCCAGCGTGTTGAACGAGACCAGCGGCACGCGCCAGCCACGCCAGGCGATGCGGCCGAGCAACCACGCGGGCGCCCCTTCCACCGCTTCGGGCGTCGGCATCGTGATCACTTCGGCCACGGTGGCATTGGGCAACAGCAAGCGCAGGTTGCCGACCGGCACCAGGACGCAACGAATTTCACGCGGTAGTGGCAAATCGCTCATCGCCGGCCCTCCATCGACATCTCTTCCACCAGGCGCGCCGCGAGTTCCGCAGGCGTGCCCGAATAACTGTGCAGGCGCTCGGCTTCAATGCCGTGCACCATATCGGCAAACTGGCCGTCAGACGACTCGATCCACACCTGGCCGCCGCGATCGTGGATCGCCTGGCAGCCACCGAGTGCATCGTTGGCTTGACCGGCGAACACGATGGCCTGCGCATTGCGGCCAAACACGTTGGCCGCCAGCGTGAAGCTGGCATCGATCGGCGAGCTGCGCACGTCGCTGTTGTCCAGCGACTGCAGTTCCACCCGGCCATCGCGATGCACGCGCGCCTGCTGCCCATCGGGCACCACCAGCACTTCGCCGATGCGGGCACGCATGCCCTGGGCAGCAATGCGTACCGGCAGCTCGCTGTGGCGCGTCAAGGTATCGGACAAGGCCTCGACCGACTTGCCGCCCAGGTGCTGGACATGCAGCACGGCCGCGCGCAGGTCGGCAGGCAACATCGAGAGGAACGAACACACCGCCTCGAGGCTGTCCGCCGCAGCGCCCAGCACGAGCAGGCGGCTGATGGCGCTATCCAGATCGTCCAGCATCATCTCGGTCACGCTGGCGTCGTATTCCTTCGGCGCCAGTGCTTCTTCCATCGACACCAGTTCCAGCGTCATGCCCGGCTCGATGATGGAGGCAGTTTCTTCGCCGCCTTCCGGGGCCAGGAAATCCGCGGCGCTAAGCTTTTCGACGCCGAAATTCGCGGCCTTGGCTGGCGCCGGTGCGGATGCGGCGGGTGCCGGCGCCTCGCCTTCGTCGAGCAGGGACCAGGCAGAAGCCGCGCCCAGCAAAGATGCAGGCGACTTTTCCTGAGTCTCCGGCGCGGCGACCGACGGCATGAACGATTCGTCCAGCGGGGCCAGGGCAAGATGATCAAGCTGGAACGAGGGCATGTGGCGCGCGGCGGCATCGTGGGCCGGCGCGTCGATCGGTGCATGGCCCTGGGTCGTCAGCGTATCCAGGCCGAAGCTGCCGTCATGCAGTGGCGGCAATTCGGCGTCGGCGCTGAATTTCAGGCCCGAACCAAAGTCGTGGTCGGCGGCGGCATCGCCTTCGAGCGCGCCGAAGTTGCCGTCATGCAGTTCCGGCAACGGTTCGTCGGCCGAGAACTTCAGGCCCGAGCCGAAATCGTCTTCTGCTTCGAACGGCACGTCTTTCAGTGCGGCGAAGTCGTCCAGGTGCAGCGGTTCTTCGACAGCATGGAAGGACAGCTCCGAACCCGCCTCGGCTTCCACCAGCGCGGGCTCATCGTCGGTGATGAAGGCCTCGAGCTCCGCAGCCAGCGACTCGGACTGCACTTCGGTGGCTTCGACGGCTTGCGGCGTGATTTCGGCGAGCGTGACCGGCTCGACCTCGGCGACGAAACTGGGCGTCGGCTCTTCGGGCACGACGACCGCCGGCACCTCGACGCTTTCCACGGCGACCGGCTCGGCCACTTCGGGAACGGCCGGTGCATCCTGCGGACGCGGCGGATCGAGATCGCCCTGCGCCATCACCTTCACGGCGAGATGGCGCGCCCACCGGGCACGATCCCAGCCACCCAGTGAACGACTGGCCGCAGCATCGTTGAACACCACGCGCGGACGGTCGCCGTCGATCACGTCGTAGAGACGGTCCAGATCGTCGTCGGCGTCCTCATCCAGGTTCACCACCAGCACTTCGGCGCCAGTGTTCGCGAGCATCTGCTTGTCGAGGGTGGACAGCGCCCCTTCGTGCACGATCCTCGCCCCGCGTTCGCGCAACGCTTCACGCAGCTGACCGCCGAGTTCCACGTCATCGAACAACAAGGCCACCGCAGTCGCCGTTTCAGCCATTGAGCGACTCCGTGGTGCGCTGCTCGAGCACTTCGCCAATCTGCGCCAGCAATTCGGCTTCCTGATAGGGCTTGCCGAGGTAGCGGTCGACGCCGATGTCGAACGCGCGCTGGCGATGCTTATCGCCGGTACGCGAAGTGATCATGATGATCGGCACATCGCGCAGTCGCGGATCGGACTTCATCTGCGTGGCCAGCTCGTAGCCGTCCATGCGCGGCATTTCGATATCCAGCAGCATCAGGTCGGGCACGCGCTCATGCAGCTTCTCGAGTGCGTCCACGCCATCCTTCGCCGTGGCCACTTCGTATTCGTGGCGCTCCAGCACGCGGCCGGTGACCTTGCGCATGGTGATCGAATCGTCGACCACCATCACCAGCGGACGCACGCGCTGCTCTTCCACCACCGGCGTTGCCACCGCGGTGAGGCCTTCGTCCAGGCGCTGCAGGCGACGGGCGATGCCATGGCGGACCAGCGGGGCGAGATCAAGAATGATCAGCACCGAGCCGTCACCCATGATGGTCGCGCCGAGGATGCCCGGCACCGAGCTGATCTGCGGACCGACCGACTTCACCACGATTTCGCGCGAGCCGATCACGGCATCGATGCGGATCGCGGCGCGCAGATCGCCCGCGCGGGTCAGCAGCAAGGGAATCTGCTCGTCATCGCCGACATGCGTGGTCACCGCGCCGAGCAATTCGGACAGGTGATGGATGTCGAAACTCTCGCCACCGTAGACGAAGGTCGGCTCCGGCTCGGCCATGCGCTCGGCCAGTTCCGCCGGGCTGATGCGCGCCACGCCCTGCACCGAGGTCATCGGGATGGCGTAGTTGGATTCGCCGATGCGAACCAGGATGGCCTGGGTGACGGCGAGCGTGAAGGGCAGTCGCAGCACGAAGGTCGTGCCCTGGCCTTCCTTCGATTCGATCGACAGCGCACCGCCGAGCTGCTTGATTTCGTTCGCCACCACGTCCATGCCCACGCCACGGCCAGCCAGCTGGGTCACGCTGCTGGCGGTAGAGAAGCCAGGCTGGGTGATGAGGGCGAGCACCTGATCGTCGCTCAGGCGGGTGTCGTTGCGGATCAGGCCACGCTCGATGCCGCGCTTGCGGATGGCGTCGCGGTCGAGGCCGCGGCCATCGTCGGTCACGCGCACGACCACCTCGGTGGCTTCGCGTGCCACGCGGATGCGCACGGCGCCTTCTTCCGGCTTGCCGGCCTTGCGGCGGTCCTTGGGCGATTCGATACCGTGTGCCACGGCGTTACGCAGCATGTGCTCGAACGGCGCCTTGATGCGGTCCAGCAGGTTGCGATCCATTTCGCCGTGGGCGCCTTCCACGTACAGCTGGGCGCCCTTGCCTTCTTCCTGCGCGGCCTGGCGCAGCGTGCGGCGCAGGTTCGGCACCATGGTGTCGAACGGCAGCATGCGCGTGCGCAGCAGACCTTCCTGCAGCTCCGAGCTCACGCGCGACTGCTGGATCAGCAGCGTTTCGGCCTGGCGGGTCAGTTCGTCCAGCATGCCCTGGATGGACACAAGGTCGGATACCGACTCGGCCAGCGCACGCGAGTACTGCTGCAGCTGCGAGAAGCGGTCGAGCTCGAGCGGATCGAAGACCGAGATACCGGCTTCGCGATGCTCGCGCTGGAAGCGCGCGATGATCTGCGCTTCGGTTTCGATTTCCATCATGCGCAGCTGGCTGCGCAGACGCTGCACGGTCTGGTCCAGTTCGACCAGGTTGAAGCGGTAACCGGCCACCTGCTGTTCGAGGCGCGAGCGGTAGATCGCCACCTCGCCGGCATGGTTCACCAGCGTGTCGAGCAGTTCGGCGCGGACGCGGATCTGTTCCTGCGGCGTGCTCGGCGAGTCTTCGCGCTCTTCCGGCAACAGCTCCGGCAAGAGTTCGGGCAACGGTTCGGACAACACCACCGGGCGGGCCGGGAACGGCACCACGTTGGGTGCTTCCGGCGCCTCGGCGGACACCGCCGCCTCGCCTTCGCCGGCCATCGCCAGGAAGCGGTCGATGACGGCCTGCGGATAAGCCACCGCACGACCCTGCGACACCAGCTGCACCAGACCGTGCAGTTTGTCGAAGCCCACTTCCAGTGCGGCAATCAGCTCGCCGATATGCGCCGATTCCGCGTGGATCGGCCGTTCCAGCGCCGTTTCGATGGCGTGCGTGAGATCGCCCACCGGCACCATGCCGGCAATGCGCGCACCGCCCTTGAGCGTGTGCAGGTCGCGCAGGATCTCGCCCAGATGCTCGATCGCACTCGGCTCGGCGCGCCACAAAGCGAGCACGCCGTCGGAGTGGTCGAGAATCTCGCGTGCTTCTTCGATGAAGATTTCCAGCAGGTCGGGATCGATCTGGCTGGGCAGCAGCGCGTTCTCGTCGATCTCTTCTTCCGGCGCGGCCTGGGTCGCGGTTGCTTCGACTTCCGCTTCGGGAGCCGCCGCGGCTTCGACCAGGGCCTCTTCGCTCGGCAGTTCCGGCGCATCGGGCACCGGCGCTTCCAGCACGATTTCTTCGATCGGCGCGTCGTCGAGCGTGAGTTCTTCGATCGGCTCGACGTGTTCGATCACCGGCTCGGCAAGCTGCTCGAGTTCCGGCTCGGCGGATTCGATCTCGACGGACGGCGCCGTCTCTTCGAGTTCCGCTTCAGGCGTGGCGATGTGTTCGATCGCGGCATCGGCTTCGTCGGCCACCGGACCGATTTCCAGCGTCTCGGCATCGTCGAGCAGGTCGGCGTAGGCTTTGCTGAAGTCGTCCTCGTCGGTCGCCGTCACCGGGGTCGGTGCGTGATGCGAGCTCTGCTCGGCTGCCGGCAAATGGGCATCGAGATCGAACTCGCCCAGGGCGGCGAGCAGTTCGTCGGTGTACTTGTCGGTCTCGGACACGACCGGCGGTGCGGCCAGCTCGATGTGCTCGACCGGCTGCGAGGCGTCGGAGAGCGCCTCGTCCAGCGACGCGCCAAACGTGGCTTCGTGCGTGGGCTCGGCGGCGTGCAGCGGTGCTTCGTCCGACGGGTCGGCCGGCGTTTCGAACAGCACGTGCGCGACCTGCGGCTCGGGCTGGCTGTCGCGCAGTTCGGTCAGGCGGTGGATCAGGTTGTCCAGATCCGGCAGCTGCGGCGACGGCACGTCGAACTGACCCATGACGTGATCGACCGCATCGGCGCTCTGGCTCAGCAGCATCACGCCTTCGGGCGACAGCGGCAGGCCCGCGGCGCGCAGGCGCTTGAGCAGGCTTTCCAGCGGCGAGAGCAGCTGCGTCAGCACCGGGATGTCGACCATCGCGATGGCGCCATGCAACGTGTGGACGGCGCGCAGCAGGCTGTCCTCCACGCGCAGTTCGCCGTCGGTGCGGTTGATCGCGGTACGGATGGTAGCCAGGTATTGCGCCACTTCGCTACGCAGAATTTCCAGTAGCACTGGGTCGATCGGCGGCATGACGGGCGCGTCGAAGACGTCGTCCATGTGCGCCGGAGC
>Ga0209672_100800_pt1 | contig 14914 bp, 8 predicted proteins | sample AraplaCol_mMS_r2_FD_184273 | JGI IMG/M metagenome (GOLD analysis project Ga0209672, IMG submission 184273) | Arabidopsis root microbial communities from North Carolina, USA - plate scrape CL_Col_mMS_r2 (SPAdes) (version 2) | ecosystem: Host-associated > Plants > Roots > Endosphere | place: USA...
GATCTGTCGGTGGCGACCGTGTCGCGAGCAGTGACACGGTTGGAAGGGCGATTGGGTGGGCGGCTTTTTAATCGCACCTCTCGCCAGCTGGCCCTGACAGAGTTCGGTGCGTCGCTGCTCGACCAGGCAAGCCGGATGCTTCGGGATGCCGAGGAACTGGAGGCAACCGCGCGCGAGCAAGCCGCGCGTCCGCGAGGTCTGGTGCGTCTCGCTGTGCCGATGACCTTTGGGATCAAATGGGTGGCCCCCTTGCTTCCCGAGTTTTTGGAGCGCTTCCCCGACATCAGTGTCGATCTGCATTTATCGGATGCCTCGGTCGATCTCATCGGCGATGGATTCGACGCGGCCTTGCGCATCGCATTGCTTCCCGACTCGTCGCTTGTGGCGCGTAAGCTCTGCAGCGTCTCGCGCTTTCTCGTCGCCTCTCCTGAATACCTTCGTTTGAACGGCAAACCGAAGCATCCTGGCGATCTGAACCGCCATGACTGCGTCGGCTACGCGTATCGGTCTCAGAACGACACTTGGAAGCTTGTCGATCGCGAGGGCAACGAAGAGTTGATCAAACCGCGGGGCAAGCTGCGCGTGACAAACATCGAAGCGTGCATCCCCCTCCTGCTTGCAGGCAAAGCAGTAGGTGAGCTGCCCGAATTCATTGCGAGTGAATATCTAAAGCGCGGAGAGCTTCAGGAAATCCTTCCCGGTTGGTCACAGGCAAAAGGTGGCCTCTACTTCGTCACGCCCACGCTGCGTTCCCGGCCCGCGAAGATCGAAGCCTTGGGGACTTTCCTGGCAGAGAAACTCTCCGAGCCGGAGTGGCGGTGGTCTCCGAAGAAACGGGCGCATCCATAAACTACCAGCAACCTCATGCCTCTATGACAAGCCTCACGCTGTAGGTTTTCCCCAAGCCATCCATCACTGGCTTCTGACAGACACCTTGCGTGTTTTTATGCGAAGGTGGCAGTCGGGCGTGCCCATCCGTGTGATGACAGCGACACGCCCGACATGATGTGAAGTAGCGCGGATCGCCTGGGCGGCAACCCAAACGATCCGCTGGCCACCACTAACTAGAATGGAGTTAACGATGGTTGTGACGAATCATACGGCACCCGCACACTTACGTGCCCCCGCCATGGTGCTTTTTCCCTGCTTCACCGCCGCGCACGCTGCGCGATGTCGAGCCCAAGTGGGCACTCGCCGAACTGGAAGCAGCTGATTCCGACATAGCGAGCAGGATTTTTTCCTGAGAGCCCTTCACGCCGCGCGCAATACGCGGCGTGACCTAAGCGCATGGAGAATGCTATGGATGACACGCACGGCGGCCACTGCGGGCCGCAACTTTATCTATTGTCCGAAGCCGGCTACGAAAGCCTCAAAGACCTGCAAGCCATGTTGACCCTGATGGCGCAGATTGCCTACAGCGCCGGCAGCGACGATGGCAGCACCACGTTGATACTTGGTCGCGCGGAACTCAGCTTTGTGTTCGAAGCGATCAATGGCCGCATCGACGAGGTGCTCAACCGCCTCGGTCAGGAAAACGGCATCGGCTCGAACCGTAACGTGTGGCAGTAAAGCGCGCTTCAACTGCGCTTGGATTTCAGCGCGGTTATCGAATGACTTTGAAGATCAGAACCTAGGCGCGAGGTCGCCCGGCGAGCCTCGCCCTTTTCGCTGCTGAAAAGAAAAAGGGCCTACCGCGAGGCAGGCCCGGGGGTGTCGGAGGCATCAATTTCGCTGGAGGCGGCGAAATTTTTGTGGAGAGCGCGGCACTTCTAAGGAGATCCATAGAACGCGTAAAGGCAAGCCAGATGGGATTAGGATACTGGGATCTGCGAACCCACGAGATATTCTGGGGACTAATTGCCGCGCAGCTGCGATCCGCCCGCCTGCGGAGTCCATCTGCGGCTACTGAAAGCTGAGGACCCACCAGCCACCGCAGTATAGATCTAACTATATGATATAAAAGGTCTTGAAGTCGATCAAAATGTAACCGTATCCCGTCCAGTATCCCTTCACGCAGAGCACCTACCGGACTTTTTTGCTCAGGCCTTCGTTAACGGGGATGGGCGGAAATCGTAACCTTCGCCCCATAACGGGCTTTCCTCATTTTTAAAGTAATACGTGGCCCCTGCACTGGATGTTAGGCCGGGTTCTCGCTCGCCAATCTCACTTTCACTCAGAAACCATATCGATACCAAATGATCATGCTGCTTTTGCCGCAGAAGCCTTGAGGCTATGACTTGTAGAGTATTTGTGCCTGAAATTTGCGCTTCCTCGTGACTCGCGATCCTCACGAGTCCATCAATATCGATGCCGTGTAGCATTGCTACTAACAACCCCGGCCGCGTGGTTGTTAGTTGCCTCTTCGAAGCTTCTGAAAGAGTTTCATAGATTGACTCAAGAATTGTATCCCGTTGCTCGCTGCGGATCAGTAAAGCGAATTTGCGGCCGAGGCGATTCTCTCGAATCAGCAGGTTCTCGTTTACAGTACCGGTAATTCTCTCAACAGCTCCACGATTGCTTTCTATAGAAGACAAAGCATCAATCTCGTCAAGTGGATGATCGACAACTTTGATCTGCGAGACTATCCCGTTCGCAACGTTATCCTTGCCGTTCAAGGCAGCCTTGACACTATCTGCAATGGCTACTTTATCTTTGTGGGCGCTTGGAAACCTGTCCTTCACCACTATGTCTACGACGACATTGGATGATGACTTTGCTAAATAGTCATCTATATGTGGAACAACGAATTTGTGAAATTCATGAAGATTTCGCCTGTGAATTTTCTTTCCCTTGTCGCGGGTAATAAATTTGCACTCGATTTCTACATCATCTTTTCCTGCGCCGCTTAGAAGTAAGTCAAAGCGCTCAACTCCGGCTGCGTCCGGAAATTTGACCTTCAATCCACTCATTAAAAAATGAGTTGCAGTCGCTAGTTCGAGTTGGAGTGCTCTCACATCGTCAGGATGATTCTTGAGTGCTCCAATGATGCGGTGTACTAATCGAGTGCCTTCTTGCCGGGGAAGTGCATCTATAAGTGATATGGTCTGAGTCACGAATGCCATCGCAAAGAGAACGCTTGGTGTTCGACAAAGTTCCATCGTGAACTGGCCGTATCTCTCCCATATTCCCTGAAGATCATCCAAAGCAAACGCAAGTGAGTTGTCTTCCGTCAAAAAATCTTCAGCGTAACGATTTCCACGGATGACTTGACGAACATTTTTCACCGTATGTTGCCAAACTCTGGGTGATATCAGGCTGGTAAATCGCTGAAAAAAATTTTTGAACTCCGAAATGTCGAGGTTGGTCGCGATCATTGGCTGGGCTGTCAACTAAAGTGCATAGCAAGGTGCATCAGGACGGTGGTTGGCGACTTATTCGGCTCTTTCTTCATAGTCTTCAATAACCTTATCCGAAAGATGAGAGAGATGTTTTAGTTCTCCTATTGCCTTAACGTTGTCGTATGACAAGTACGTGCACATCTCATATAGAGCACGTCCTTCAAGTAAGGAAAATACTGGGCGTTGAATCTCCTGAAGTACCTTGTCGCGCTTTTCAAGAGGGGCAACTATATGAAGACGTATGTCGATATTGGGTTGCAATGCTACAAGATCGGCCATCCTTAGAAGGCCAGAGTACACAGACGTGGTGTGCTCAACTTCAAAGGCGCGTACTATCGATCGTCTTCTAAGCCATAAGACGTCGATCTGTTCTATGGTTTTTGTTGTGGTTGAGTCGTAACCGAGTGGAAGCTCGTTTAGTAACTCCCCAGGATCGGCCTTCCATGCTTGTAGAACACGACCTCTATCAGCTTTGGGCAGCCATATTTTAAAACCCATCAACGTACCAATCTTCGCGATGAGCGCCTGCATCTGCATGGACTCTCTTAAAGATTCAACGCGATCCATCTCGCCATCGTCGTCCGACGTCATTGGCACAGTAACACTAACGTCCTTATCCTCACGTTTTACAGTGTCCTCTCCTTTCCAAAGGGCCTTGGCAGCAGGAAAGTAGAAAAATCTGGAAACGGTGCGGGCGGAGCCGCTCAAGCCAAGTTTTCGTGCGGCGTCGAGAATGATTTTGTTTGTTTCAACAATTCTAGTGCCAGTTGAGCTGTCGTCCCAATCGAATGGGAGGGGTAGCCCGAGAAAGTCGATGATCATCCGGCGATCAGCAAGCGAGATAACACTTAAGTTGTTCACTGGGTCATGCGCCGCTAAGAGGGCGTTGACTGTATTTCCGCTTGGCCCGGTTAGATAGTTTCTCTGCTCTTTATTTAATTCATAAAGTTCATCTATGTAGGCAGCCTTCTTTTTTGAATCGGTTTCTATAAGCACATTTGAGAGAATGGCCTCTAGATTTGGGTCGCCGTGAAGCTCGTTGATAATTCGCCGCCAAGCTCCCTGCGGAACCATCACCTTTGCGATCGCCTCCGAATCTTTCGCATTACCCTTTCCGTTTCGATCAAGAATACGAATTACTTCGTCACAGTCGTCATCTGAGACGTGAGAGCCATCATGATCTTTTACTCTTTTCTTCCAAAAGGAAAGAAAGCGCAGACTAAGTTCATTCCAAATCTTGTCTTTTTCGTCAGGACTGTACTCGGTTAAAAATTGTCGATACAAAGTCGTCAACTGCGTTGAGTTCATCGTGCATCCATCCTTTAAAGCCGCTTGATTGTTGTTTCATCAAAATCAATGTTTGCACTTTTTGCCAACGCCCGTATGGCAAGCCTTAAGGATCATTACGACAGGCCAGTGGGTTGCCGTAGACGGTCATTGCTAGTTCGTACTCTGGAGACCGATTTTGCGTTCCGACTTGCTTGTTGGCCAGAAAGGTGGCCTCCATGACTGACTTGCCAGACAACCACTCTTTCATAAATTGTGGAAGCCAATGTGCCGGCACATACACATCGAGAGGCCAAGGAGACGCAATGACCGCCTCAACGCCCGCACTCAGCAACTCTCTTGGTAAGCCGAGAGTAGAGTGAGAAAATGGATGATTGTCGATTCGTCCGCCACTGCAAACGAAGAGGATGACAACTCGGGTGCCTTGCAATGCAGAGGCGAGATTATCGGGAGCAATTCGCCCGTGATTCTCGTCTGATACCACGCGGAAATAGCGATTTGTACTGGAAAGCCCCCCGTGCGCCCCAATAATGGCCAACTCAGCATTTTTTAGTGATTCGGGTGGCTTTGTGGATCGGTCCAGCGAAATTGAATGTTCCATCAGAGTGTAATGTACTCGTTCTGCTAGAACATTTAACGTCGCATTCCATTCAGCCTTGCCGGCAGAATCTGATATCCATGCAACCGTTCCTTTGCACGTTGGCTTAGGAATACTTATCGACTTTGATAGCCAAGTTAGGGATGGTGCGACCCCTACCGAGACTTGTCTCCCAAGGAAGTCGCTGTTGTTCACATAAAGGTTTGGTGGAATGCGTTGGAGAAATGGATCTGCAACGAAGATGGTTGGTCGATCAATCATTAGGCCTAGACTCAAGTGCTGCATAGAGTCAAAAAATCGATCATCGTCGCCATAGAACAGTTCCATTCTTCGGCGCCTTGCCTTCTCAAGTTCATCTTCCTCATCTGAGCTAGGAAATGATGCATAGCCGTAAGGATAAGTGTCAGACCATTGATCAAATTGATCAATGGAAAATATATTTTCTTCCATTTCGCGCGAAGTCAAAATGTTTCCGTCACTTATTTGAGTGACCATAAGGCGTCTTTGATCGTTGGACGCCAGCATTACGATATCTATTCCCAGCGTAGATAGAGTGCGAGCAGTTTCAGCGGGGCCGCTCAACTTAGTAGGCAACCAGCAAGCACCCTCTTTCATTTGAGTCGATGTGTCGATGCCTAAATCGCTCAACAGTTCAGAAGCAAACACTACGGTTTCTGGATCAGAGCATGCTTGTGGCGAAGAAAGGACGCGCCTCGCAGCTAAGCACGCGTTTCGGAGGTCGTAGCCCACATCTAGTCCGTAGCGGGCTTCTTCCAAGCTTTCGACATAGGTAAGTAGGGCATGGACTTGGTCTTGTGTCCCACACGCAAGATCAAAGAGAAGTGCCTGATGGCCATCTAATAGGGATCGCGCATGCTTAATTGTGAGCAAGGCGTCTTGGGAAAGTGGGGTCGATTTTTCGGAAGCTTCGTTCGCCAACTGTCCAAGCAAAATCGCAGCTGGCAATGGTGAATCTCCAAGGCTCAACGTACTTTCAAGGTGGCTGACTAAGTCATCAATCAAGGTGCCTAAGGTTGACGGTGTTTGATCTTCGCCGTGGAGTGCTTCTTGAGCTCGAATGGAAAGGCTAAGGAAGTCAATCCGACTCCTCTGTTTGGCACCCACATTGATAGACTTGGCAGTCGTAGAGAGGAATTGACTCGCGATACGGGCAAGTGGCGGCATGCCCATATCGCGCATAGAGCGAACGACCAACTCTAATTCGCGAAGAATTTCATCTGGTTTTCTAGGAATATCTATGGCGAACGTACAGCAAAGGCCGACTAGGGCTTCGAAGGCATTTCCGCCTCGATGATAAATGTCTGCGTAGCCGAGCCATCCAAGCCTGTTTCTCGCGTCGCTTCCACGAGAAACCCTAAGAAGGGTTTCCGCGATGTCTCTGCTATGTTGTAAGAGACCTTTTTGCGCAAGGCGTTCGCCCCAAACCCTCAAAATGACGAGTGCTATATCTGGGTCGCTGGAGTGCTTGGACAGAGCGACGCCAACCGTAGCGAACAGTCCAAGTGTCTGAGTATCTAAGTCATCCTTATCATGCGATTCGCTGTAGTCAATCAAGTTGCATAAGCAATCCATGAGTTCGTCCGCCGACGGAACAATTAAGTCTTCTGGAATTGAGAACGTTTCTACGTCTAGAGCTTGTCCTTGGTGAGGTGTCAGAACTTGATCAACAAAAGTCATGAACTCATCGGGGGTCGCAGGAATGATATGAGAGCTCGATTCGGGTGCAACCTTAGCTGGCCTCATTGATAACCTCATCAACGAGTGCATAAGAATTGATGGGCCAACAAGCCCAGTTCGTTGAGGAGACAACACCTCACTGAGTCTTAGTCTAATTTTCGGTAAGTGTGGATGCTTTGCTAGGTAGCGTATAAGTTTTTCCGTCGCATCGGCTACGATATCTAAAAGTTCGCTATTTTCAGCCTTAGTGAGCAGGGCATCTTCGATTGCGCTGAAAAGTAGATTGACTGCTAGGTTTTGCGCGTGATTTGGAAGCAACGCGGGATCGGCAAGCTCTAGCGCGTCACGAATATGCTTTCGATCGTAAGCTCCCTTTGCCAAGACGACTCGAAAAAGCGGCAGCCATTCGTCGGGAATTGATTTCGTTGAATCAGTGCTACCAGATGGCGTGCACTGAAATATCTCTTCAAGCGCGCAAGCTAGGGTCCGCAAAGGTGGGGGTAGTCCATCTATCTTTGGCGCATCGATATTTGATTGGTGTGCGGTAAAACCAAGCAATAAGGCGAGCGCAATGGGACTATCTGGGGATGGCCATGAAAAGCGGCTTTTCATGGTGTCGTTAAGCGTTCTTACCATGGATACGTCACCACTTTTCCATGCATTTAGCCACGCATCCTCCAGAGCCGCCTGTTCGACATTATCAATAGAAATGCTGAAGCTTAGTCGGTAGCCAACGTTACTTAGCCTGTCGAAAACATCGAATTCGTCACGAGTTGGTGGTTGCGCACATGGAACATCCACAACGATAAGACCCGTCGTGTCACTCACGATGGGAGAGAGTGCCTCTACCAAAGGTGTTGCCTGATATGCAGCGCCACCTAACCCAGATATTTCGGTATCCGATAGAAATGCTTTTGAATAATCAAGAGCTTTGGTAAGTATGAAAAGCGTTTCGGAAATGCCATTGGCAATCGTGTCAACAAGGGTTACGCCATCACCTGCTGCGACGTGCGCAACTTGAACTCGGCGGCTCACTTCGGTCGAGATCGCCCCCGAAGGAGGGTGACCAAATAGCCGCGCTAGTGTTGTTGTAACTTTTTCTGCAAGTTGGCTGGATGTTAAATGCTGATCTGGCGTGACTACGGCCACGTGCGGATATGCAAAACTTCCACTTTTCTTGCGTAAAGTCACCCAGCCTGCGAGCAACTCATATAGACGTTCATCTTGATCTGCATTGCTAAAGATGAGTTCTATGCCTCCTGGAACTCCATGGCTCGGCAGTACATTGTGCCAATTGATTCCACCCACCCAACTTTCTGCGTCTACAGGCGATTCACTAGCAGAAGAATCATTCATACATTCAAGCTTCCTTGTTGGGAGGACGGGCGGGCTGTTGCCTTCCCATCCGCGTATGGTTCAGGGAGCAGATGAAGCAAGAAACTCGCCAATCCGAATGGCTGGTTTCCAAAATGTATACATTTCGGGAGATCGTGACCCTGGGATCGCTGGTGAACAGGATTCGCGCTAACGATCCAATTCGGAAGCCCTAATTGGGAACGATCTATGGGCGCCTGGGCGCATTAGGGTGGGTGGTTTTGAATTCCAGGCGAGAAAAAACAATCGCTTAAGCGTGAATACTCTTCGGAAACGCTCCATTAGTTTTGTACTGGAGCTGTTCTCTCTCCACGGTTTGCATGTTGGGCACAAACTATGGAGTTCTGCCCGGCCGGAGGGAGCAAAAGCCCTTTTGTTCCATTAAACATTTGCACCAAGCCGGCGCATTGTCCATGATGGTGCAATGAGCGAGCAGCAGGCCCGAAGCTGGGTGGAGCAGATGTCGACCGGATTGGCGGTGGTCGATGGGGATTTGCGCGTCCAGTGGATCAACCCGGGCCTGGCGGAGCTGCTGGGGCTGGGCTTGCGGCATGCGCAGGGGCAGCCGTTGCAGGGGTTGCTGCAGGACACCCGGGTGGCCGAGCAGGCGGCGCGGAGTCTGGCCGAGCAGCGGTCAGTGCAGTGCCGTGGCTTGGTGCTGCCTGGGGTGACGAGTGGCCAGCGGGTGGATGTGGCGTTGCAGCCGCTGGAAGGCGGCGAGCTGTTGGTGGAGGTGCATGTGCTGGCGGAGTTGCCGTCCACAGTGTCGCCGCTGTCGGCCACCTTGCGCGGTTTTGCACATGAGGTGAAGAACCCGCTGGCGGGTTTGCGCGGCGCGGCGCAGCTGCTGCAACGGCGGCTGGACGATCCGGATCTGCAATCGCTGGCCGGCATGGTAATCAAGGAGGCGGATCGGCTTGCTGCGCTGGCGAACCGCTTGCTGCGTCACGACGGCGCGCCGCATCTGGCGCCAGTGAACTTGCATCAATTGATGGAACGTGTGGCGGAATTGATTCGCGCCGAACCGAAGCCGCCGCGCCTGCGCCCGGATTACGACCCCAGCCTGCCGGATGTAGAAGGCGATGCCGATCGCCTGCAGCAGGTGTTGCTCAACCTGGCGCGCAATGCGATCGAAGCCGGCGCGAAGACGCTGACTTTGCGCAGCCGCGTCGAGCATGGCGTGCGCCTGGGCGAACGCATGTTCCGCAGCGCCTTGCGGTTGGACGTGATGGACGACGGCCCCGGGGTGCCGCCAACCCTGCGCGACACCTTGTTCGAGCCGCTGGTGTCAGGACGCGTGGATGGCACCGGTCTGGGCTTGGCGCTGTCGCGCGAGATTGCGCATGAGCATGGCGGTGAATTGCGCTATGTGAGCCGCCCGGGCGAAACCATCTTCTCGCTTTATCTGCCTTTGCCCCCGCGCATCGGCGCTGCAACCACGGGGCGTGCTCATGGTTAACTCAAGCGAACGCTCCGGCATCTGGATCGTCGATGACGATCGCGGCGTGCGCTTTGTCTTGGCGGAAGCCCTGCGCGACGCCGGCTTCGAAGTGCGCGAATTCCAGGATACGGCGAGTGTGCGCAAGGCATTGCGCGACGCGTTGCCGGCCTTGCTGGTCACCGACGTGCGCATGCCGGGTGAAAGTGGGCTGGCCTTGCTGGAGGAATTGCACGCGCAAGGCATTGGCCCCGTCATCGTGATGAGCGCCTATACCGATGTCGCCACTACGGCGGCGGCGTATCGCGCGGGCGCCGTGGATTACCTGGCCAAGCCGTTCGATCTGGATCAGGCGCTGGCGTCCGTGCAGCGTGCGTTGGCGGATGTGCCGCATGCGGATTTGGCCTCGGCGGATACGAGCGTGCCTGCGCATGCATTGCTTGGCGAAAGTGTGCCGATGCGCGAAGTGTTTCGCCTGATCGGGCGCATCGCGGCGAGCGATCTCAATGTATTGATCACCGGCGAAACCGGCACCGGCAAGGAGTTGGTGGCGCGCGCATTGCACGAAGAAAGCGCGCGGCGCGGCAAGCCGTTCGTGGCGTTGAATACCGCGGCCATTCCCAGCGAATTGCTGGAAAGCGAGTTGTTCGGACACGAAGCCGGCGCGTTTACCGGCGCGACGCGTCGCGTGGCGGGTCGCTTTGAGCAGGCAGAAGGTGGCACGCTGTTTCTCGATGAAATCGGCGACATGCCGTTGATCCTGCAGACGCGCTTGTTGCGTGTATTGGCAGGCGGCGAGTTTTACCGAGTCGGCGGGCGCGAGCTGATTCGTTGCAATGTGCGCGTGGTTGCCGCCACGCACCAGGACTTGGATGCGCGCGTGGCGGCGGGGCAGTTCCGTGCCGATCTCAAGCATCGTCTCGACGTGGTGCGCATCGAACTGCCGCCACTACGGCAGCGGCGCAGCGACATTCCATTGCTGGCACAACACTTTTTAGCTACGGCGGCGCAGGAGTTGAAACTTCCGCCAAAGCGGTTTTCCAAGGCGACATTGAAGGCCATCGCGCAGCGGGATTTTCCGGGCAACGTGCGCGAGCTGGAGAATCTTTGCCGGCGTCTGGCAGTAATCGCTACTGGCTCGGAAATCCTGCCGTCCGATCTGGGCAAGTCGACGGATGCGCAGCGGGGTGATTGGACCGATGCCTTGCGCGACTGGGCCGACCGCGCGTTGGAGCGCAACGAAGCGGACATTCACACGCGTGCGCGTGAAGCGCTCGACCGGGTGCTGATGGAAGCGGCGTTGGCCGCCAACGATGGGCATCGCCAACATGCGGCGGCGGCGCTGGGTGTGGGGCGCAATACGCTGACGCGCAAACTGGGCGCTTCGCGCGCGCGGCGCAAGTCATAAGCTGAGGGCTGCTCTGATCTATTCCACGTACCCGTCACCATACGGTATGCGCGCCTCGGTTTGCCCCGACGGTGAAGGCATACTGGTGGTATGTCGAGACGGCGGGGCGAAGCGAGGCGCGCATACCGTGTGGCCCCAACAGGTTGAATTAAAACGATGGGGTGACGTCCAGAAGGCCCGCAGGCTGCGTCGCGCGGCTTGGCAAGACGGCCGTCTTCCCGGCGCCACGCAACACACCCTGCGGGCCTTCTGGACGTCATGCCGGGTACGTGGAATAGATCAGAGCAGCCCTTAGGGAGTTGAGACGTGTCGACATTGAGTGTTCGTCCTGCCGAGCGCAAGGACATGGCGGCGATCGCCGAATGGAACGTGGCGATGGCGTGGGAGACGGAGCAGAAAAAGCTCGATTTGCAGGTGCTCTCGCGCGGCGTGGCGGCCGTGCTGGATGAACCGCGGCGCGGGTTTTATTTAGTAGCTGAGCGCGATGGCGAGGCCGTGGGCTGCCTGTTGGTGACCTACGAGTGGAGCGATTGGCGCAATGGCGATTTCTGGTGGATCCAGAGTGTTTACGTCACGCCCGATGCGCGCAGGAGCGGCGCGTTTCGCGCGATGTACGCCGATGTGGCGCAGCGGGCGAAGCAGGCGGGTGCGGTGGGTTTGCGCCTGTATGTGGAGACGGAGAATCTACGCGCGCAGCGGACGTACCAGGAGTTGGGCATGGAGCAGTGTCATTACTTTATGTATGAGCAGATGCTTTGACATTGCCCTGATCAATTGCCATGAAATACATCCTCGCCTTATTGCCGTCATTCCCGCGAAAGCGGGAATCCATTTTGGGGATGCGTCAGAGCAAGATGGATTCCCGCTTTCGCGCACTACTGTCCGGCAAGATTTTTGCGGGCCGGGATCATTGAGAAGCGCGAAGGGCATTTAGCGCTGACCCTCGGCGAAGCGACTCGCTAAAAAGCGTTGCGGCGATCTGCCCCCTCTCCCCTCCGGGGAGAGGGAGTCAAGCCCGGCGCGCGTCAAGATTTCATTCTTGCGTTTGCATGGAGACGCAATGTTTATGCCGGACAGTAGTGCGCTTTCGCGGGAATGACGGCAATAAGGGGCAGACGTATTTCATGGCAATCCACGCGGTTAAAGCACGCCTCTTACGCCGGCGCCAAACGCTGTAATCAACCGCGTGTAAAGCAGCTTCGGCGAAATCGCTACATCGGGGAAATCGCCTACTGCGGCGTAGCAACGCGTGAAATCCGGGTTGTTCGGCTGCATGGGTGGGCAGTCGGTGTTCGGTTTCAGGTCGTAGCTGGTGGCGTAGCGGAATGGCCAGATGTCGAAGAAGGGCAATCTGGCCGAGATATCGCCGATCACCTGGCTGATCTGCCCGAGTATGGGAATGGTCGGTTTACGTGGCGCTATCACCCAGGCGTTCTGTGGTTCGGTGGCGGCAAGGATGGAATCACGCAGTTCGTCGGCAAAATGCGGGTCATACACGATCACGCCGCCTTCGGTGTTGTAGTGATCGGAACGCGGATCGAAGTTGTGCGAGCCGACCATGCCTAAGTCGTCGTCGATCACCATCGATTTGGCATGCAGGCCGAAGCGGCGGCCTGGGCTGGTGAGCGGTGCGGGTCGGTTGCGTTTGCCAGTGCTGCCGAAGAAGCCTCGTTCGGTGCCGGGGAAGCGTCGGTGCGTACCGGCTGCGCCGGCAACGAAGGGGGCGCCATCGTCGTCTTCGTCCTCGACGTTGGCCTGCATGTAGGCATCCGTGGCGAGTTCAGCACGCGGCTTCAGCTCGAAAATGTTGAAGCCGTATTTGGTGAGATAGCTTTTGCGTTTTTTGTAGGAGTACGCATACACCGCAAAAGCGTCGGTAGACGCCAGTGAATTGGTCGACACGATAATCTGCGGCGCCGGGTCTTCGCGACGGAGTTTCCGGAAGATTTTTTCCGCGCGCCGGCTCATCACCAGATACGGCGTTTGCAAGACCACTTGCTGCTTGGCGTGATTGACCAGCTGCATCAAGTGCGCGGTCAATTCGCGCGCCTGGCGTCGTGACGGTTGCTCGGTTTTGGCGGGCAGGTCGCTGAAGTACTCGACCTTGCTGGTATGCAGGGCATTGGCGAGCACGTGTTCGTTGAGCCAGTCGGGATCTTCCGCCTCGGCCTGGGCGGCGGCGACGCGGGCCGGATAGACATAGTGCGGCCCGGGCCAGGATGTCGCCGAAGGGTTGTGCAGGATGAGCCGGTTCACGTCGCGCAGGTGCGTCAGCGGTACCGCGCGCTTGTGTTTCCAGAACAGGTTGAACGCCTTCGCCATCTGTTGCGCGGCCGGACCGCCGACCATGATGTCGCGGTCGACGTAATCAAAGTCGTTGTCCCAGTTGAAGTAGCGATCCTGGTAATTGCGTCCACCGGTGATGCCGATGGTGTCGTCCACCACTAGCACTTTGTTGTGCATGCGCTGGTTGAAGGTCATGAAGCAGCAGACGATGCCGGCGGCGAAATCCAGCGGTGACGTGCGCGAATTGTGGAAGGTGGGGTTGTACAGGCGGATGTGCAGATTGGGGCTGACGCGCGCAAGTTGGGCGAGCAGTGCCGGATCTTCGAACGAGAACAGCTGGTCCGTAAGAATGCGTACGTTCACGCCTCGCCGTGCTGCATCGGCCAGCTCGCTGAGGGCGAGTTGGCCGAGGTCGTCTTCATCCCAGATGTAGCTCTGCACGTCAATCGATGTTTTCGCCGCGCGGATCAGGTTGATGCGCGCAGCGAGCGAAGCTTCGCTATCGTCGAGCAGGGTGACGACATGTTGGGGATGATCCGGCGTGGATGCGGCCATGGCTTGGGTGGCGGCATCCAGCAAGGGTGATGGTGTGGCGCAGTGATCATCGCGGTTGCAGAGGCTTGGACCGTCCATACTGGCCGCGACGACGGTGTCGGCTTGCTTGATTTGCTGACGGCTCAGCGTGCAGCCCTGCATCAGGGACGCCAGCAACAAGATCAGAAGGAGACTGCAACGCGTACGCATGGGCAACTCGTTTCAACGCATGCGCAAGGTTGTACCGAATGCCACATCAAGGGCTTGGTAGTGTGCCTGTACTGCTGTCCGCCTGCCTCTCCACATACGATTCACTTTCCTGAGCTGCGTCCAACAAGCATGAACTTGTGCGCCACCGGGCGCCGGGCGAGCCCATCATAACGACCGATCAGTAACGGCCGTTCAACGGCCCGTTCAACGGGTTTCCGGCTGTAGCGTGATGTTGAGGTTGAGGTCGACGCTGTCGGACAGCGCGAGGCGGTCGCTGGTCATGCCGAAGGTGCTGCGCTGAAGCATGCCGCGCAGCACGATTTTGCACGGTGCCGTCACCGGTTGCTGGCATTGCACCGGCTGCATGTTGAAGTGAATCGGTGCGGTGACGCCGCGCAAGGTGAGATAGCCGGTGAGCGTGCCGCCCTGGGCCAGATCGTGTTGCGCGATGGGGTCGGAAACAAAGTGGATGGTGGGGTGATGCTGCACGTCGAAGAACGATGGCGCCAGCAGCAGCTGGCGCATGCGGTTGGAAGGCAGGGCGACGCTATCCACCGGAATGGTGGCGTTGACCACCCAGCTGTCCGGCCGCGGTCCGGTGACCACGTCCCCATCGACGTGCGTGAACTCGCCGTTGACCTTGTCCAGCCAGAACAGGCGAACGCGAAACATCGCTTCGGAGCTGTTCGGGTCGATTCGGTAATCGGTGTTGTGAGGGCTCGCCCAGAGCGTCAGCGGCATCA
>Ga0209672_100801_pt1 | contig 14893 bp, 11 predicted proteins | sample AraplaCol_mMS_r2_FD_184273 | JGI IMG/M metagenome (GOLD analysis project Ga0209672, IMG submission 184273) | Arabidopsis root microbial communities from North Carolina, USA - plate scrape CL_Col_mMS_r2 (SPAdes) (version 2) | ecosystem: Host-associated > Plants > Roots > Endosphere | place: USA...
CCTCAAGCATCTGTGCGTCCTGGGGCTGCAACAGCTTGTCCACGTCCAGCAGCAGCACCATGCGCTCGCCGGCGGCGGTCAACCCCTTGAGGTATTGCGTATCCACCGTGGTGCCCATGTCGGGCACCGGGCGGATGGCGTCCGGCGTGACATCCAGTACGTCGGACACGGCGTCGACGACAACGCCGAAGTTGCGGCCGGCCACGGTGATGATCACGGTGACGGTGGTGGTTCCATAGGCTTCGCGTTCGAGCCCAAAACGCAGGCGCATGTCGATCACGGGCACGATCGCGCCGCGCAGGTTGAGCACGCCCAGCACGTAATGGGGCGCCTGCGGGATGCGCGTGACCGGGGTCCAGCCGCGGATTTCCCGGACCGCCAGAATGTCGATGCCGTATTCCTCGTGGGCGAGGTTGACGGTGAGGTACTGCGACTGGAGCGCCTCGCTCCGGGTGTTATCGGACATGTTCGCCTCGTGGTCGGGGCCGCGTGCGAGGCCCCCTATCGGGTTCTGGATCGGCGGTGATGGGGGAAACTTGAGCGGGAAGCGGGCTTTCGGATGGGGTGGCTTTCTGTAGGAGCGCACTTGTGCGCGACCACCCGATGCACGGGCACCCCAACCGCTGCGGTCGCGCACAAGTGCGCTCCTACAAGGATTGGCACGTCAGAATTCGCTCCAGCCATGAGCTGCAACGGCCATCGGCCTGGCTGTGGCGCGCGGCACAGCCACAGGCCGCACATCACGCTTTGGCACCGACGCCTCCGACTGCAACCGGAAGTACCGCACCCGCACCTCCAGCTCATCGGCCTGCTCCTGCATGGCGCGCGCCGCGGCGGCGGCCTCCTCGACGAGGGCCGCGTTCTGCTGGGTGACTTCGTCCATCTGCATGACGGCGCGGTTCACCTGGTCGATGCCCGAGGATTGCTCCTGCGCGGCGGCGGCGATCTCGGCCACGAGGTCGGTCACCTGCTTGACGCTGTCCACGATGCCGGCGAGCACCTCGCCCGATTCGCTCACCAGCGCCGAACCGGCCTGCACCTTTTCCACCGTGCCGCCAATCAGCGCCTTGATCTCCCGTGCGGCCGAGGCGCTGCGCTGGGCGAGGTTGCGCACCTCACCCGCGACGATGGCGAAGCCACGGCCCTGTTCGCCCGCGCGCGCCGCTTCCACGGCGGCATTGAGCGCCAGCAGGTTGGTCTGGAAGGCGATCTCGTCGATCAACTGCACGATGTCGGTGATCTGGCGGCTGGCGCCTTCGATCTCGCCCATGGCGTGACGGGTGCGCGTGGCGACCTGGGCGCCGCGCTCGGCCTGGGCGCGTGCGCTGCGGGCGAGCTGATCGGCATGGCCGGCGTTGTCGGCGCTCTGGCGCACGATGGAAGTCATTTCTTCCATCGATGCGGCGGTTTCCTCCAGGCTCGAGGCTTGTTCCTGGGTGCGATGGGATAGGTCATCGTTGCCGCGCGAGATCTGTTGCGCGGCGGTCGACACCACCTGCGAGCCCTGCTGCACGTCGCGCACGATCTCCACCAGCTTGCTGCGCATGCGCTGCAACGCGTCGAGCAGGCTGCCCGGGGGGAATGCCTGAGCACCGTCGCCTGCGGCCAGGTCACCGCCGGCGATGCGCGCCGCCATGGCCAGCGCAAAGGCCGGCTCGCCGCCGATGCTCTGGCGGATGCTGCGCATCGACTGCCACACCACGCCGATGACCAGCAGGCCGACAAGACCCGCTTCGAGCAGACTTACCAGCAGCGCATGGCGGAACTGCTCGTTGATGTCGACGAAGTAGGCGCCCGTACCGATGTGCATGTCCCACGGCTGGAACCACGCGCTATAGGTGATCTTGGGCTCGACCTTCTTGTCCGGCGGCATGGGCCAGGAGTACTGCGTGATGCCCGCGCCTTGCGCGCGATCCACAGCCGCGATCATCTGCCACAACGGCTTGCCATCCGGGTCCTTGTCCTCGCGCACATTCTTGCCTTCCTTCTCCGGGAAGATGGGATGCAGGTGCATGACAAAGTTGGAATCGAACGCAAAGACATAGCCGGAGCCCTGGCCCCAGCGCATCGTGCGGATCACATCGAACGCCCGGCGCTGCGCTTCTTCCTCGCTGAATTCGCCCGCCTTGGCGCGATCGTGAAAGCTTTGCGCGACCGCTGTGGCGCTGGCGACGTGGTCCTTCAACGCATGCACGCGCGCCGCCATCTGCAGGCGACGGCTATCGATGGCAGACACCACGGTAAGCGTCATCAGGCCGGCCACCACAAAGGCGATGACCAGCCACACCTTGGCCGCCAGGCTCAGGCGATCGATGAACTTCAACGGAGACTTCATGACTTCAAACCTTGAATGAAAAGGACGGTTCTGCGATTGCCCGGATTCATTCCCTGCACTGCTCTGACACGAGCCAGCGGCCCGCGCGCCGCGGCTTCCTGTCGCGGCTGTTGTCGATGTTGCGAGCGGCGCCCCTTGGATTCCTTCGCCGCAAGCACACCCTGCCGACGATGGACCACATCGCCGGATGTCTATGGTTTCTTCAGAACTCGGTCCAGCCCGCGTTCGCCGAAGCGAGCTGCGCCTTCGGCACGGCCTGCACGGGTTGTCGCGCGCGTGGCGCGGGACGCGTGACGAGACGCGCTTCGCCCTGCAGGCGGAAGTAGCGAATCTGGCGCTCCAGCTCATCGGCCTGCTCTTGCATGGCGCGCGCGGCGGCGGCGGCCTCTTCCACCAGGGCGGCGTTCTGCTGGGTGACTTCGTCCATCTGCATCACGGCCCGATTCACCTGGTCGATGCCCGAGGACTGCTCCTGCGATGCGGCGGCGATCTCGGCCACGATGTCGGTGACGCGCTTGACGCTGTCCACGATGACCGAGAGCACCTGGCCGGATTCGGCCACCAGGGTGGAGCCGGCTTGCACCTTCTCCACCGTGTCGCCAATCAACAGCTTGATCTGCTTGGCTGCCGAGGCACTGCGCTGCGCGAGGTTGCGTACTTCGCCGGCCACGACCGCGAAACCGCGACCCTGCTCGCCCGCACGTGCCGCTTCCACGGCGGCATTGAGCGCCAGCAGGTTGGTCTGGAAGGCGATCTCGTCGATCAACTGCACGATGTCGGTGATCTGGCGGCTGGCGCCTTCGATCTCGCGCATGGCATGGCTGGTGCGCGTCGCCACTTCGCCACCACGCTCAGCCTGCACACGGGCGCTGCGCGCCAGCTGGTCGGCATGGCCGGCGTTGTCGGCGCTCTGGCGCACGATCGAGGTCATCTCCTCCATCGAGGCGGCGGTTTCTTCCAGGCTCGACGCTTGTTCCTGCGTGCGATGCGACAGGTCGTCGTTGCCACGCGAGATCTGCTGCGCAGCGGTCGACACGACCTGCGAACCCTGCTGCACCTCGCGTACGATGCCTACCAGTTTGGTACGCATGCGCTCGAGTGCTTCGAGCATGCTATCGGGGGAGAAGCGAAGCTCACCGTGACCTGCCAGATCGCCGTCGGCGATGCGCGCCGCCATGGCCAGCGCAAACGCCGGCTCGCCACCGATGCTCCGGCGGATGCTGCGCATCGACTGCCACACCACGCCGATCACCAGCAGGCCGACCAGGGCAGCTTCCAGCAGGCTCACCATCAACGCGTGGCGGAACTGTTCGTTGATGTCCACGAAATAGGCACCCGACGCCACGTGCAGGTCCCACGGTTTGTACCAGGTGGTGTAGGTGATCTTGTGTTCGTCCTGTTTGCCGCCGGGCATCGGCCACATGTATTCGGTCGCGCCGAATCCGTCGCGCTGATCGGCTTCCATCATGTGGCGATACATGAAGGTGCCCTGGCTGTCCGCTTCGTCCTTGATGCTCATGCCCACGCGCTTGGGCATGATCGGATGCATGCGCATCACAAACTGGGAGTCGAACGCGAACACATAGCCCGCGCCCTTGTTCCAGCGCAGCGCGGACACCGCGGCCAGCGCCTGTTTCTTCGCCTCTTCGTCGCTGAGCTGGCCGGCCACGGCACGCACGTGATAGCTGTCGATCAGCGAGATGGCGGTATTCACTTCATCGCCGAGCGCACTCACCCGCGAAGCCATCTGCAGGCGGCGACTATCCAGCGCCGAGACGAGGGTCAGCGTGGCCAGACCCGCCACCACAAAGGCGATCACCAGCCACACCTTGGCGGCCAGACTCAGTCGATCGATAGCTTTCAATGGTGACTTCATGGAGATGACCTTCTGAACGGATGGGCCGATGGCGATGGCCCGAATTCATGCCCTGCATTGCTCTGGCGCGGGCCGCAGGCCAGCGCGCCGCGGCTTCCTGTCGCGGCTTGAATGAGCTTGGGTGTTGCCGCCGTCGTTCTTGCGAAGGACGGCGCGATCAGCGCTGAACGCTGCGCTGTGTGGTCAGGCCGCTTTCCGGCGACCCTGCATGCGAACCAGTCCGGCGATATCGACAATCAGCGCCACCGAGCCGTCGGCCAGGATGGTCGCGCCAGAGACACCCTGCACGCGCCGGTAGTTGGCTTCCAGCGATTTCACCACCGCCTGTTGCTGGCCGATCAAACCGTCGACAAACAAACCTACGCGCGAACCGTCGCCTTCCACCACCACCATCAGGCCTTCGTCGATGGCGTGCACCGCGCCTTCGCAGGCGAAGGCATCGTGCAGGCGGATCACCGGCAGGTATTCGCCGCGGAAGCGGAACAGCTCGCCGCCGCCCACCACGCTGCGCACGGCGTCGGCCTTCAGCTGCACCGACTCCACGATGGAGACCAGAGGCACGATGTAACGTTCCTCGCCCACCGCGGCGGTCAGGCCGTCGATGATCGCCAGCGTCAGCGGCAAGGTGATGGTGAACACGCTGCCGTTGCCCTGCGTGCTGCGGATGGCCACAGTGCCGCCAAGATCGGACACGTTGCGGCGAACCACGTCCATGCCCACGCCACGTCCGGAAAGATCGGTGGTGACGGCGGCGGTGGAGAAACCCGGCTGGAAGATCAGCTCGGCCACGGCGTCGTCGCTCATGCCCTCGCTGCTGCTGATGATGCCGCGCTGGATGGCCTTGGCCACGATGGCGTCGCGATTGAGGCCGGCGCCGTCGTCGGAGACTTCCACCACGATATTGCCGCCGCGATGCGAGGCCTTCAGCGTGAGCGTGCCGGTGTCGCCCTTGCCTGCCGCGCGACGCTTGTCCGGGGTTTCCAGGCCGTGGTCGATGGCGTTGCGCACCAGGTGCACCATCGGGTCGCCGATCTTTTCCAGCACCGTCTTGTCCAGCTCGGTCTGTTCGCCGATCAGCTCCAGCTTCACCTGCTTGCCAAGCTTCTGGCTGATGTCGCGCACCATGCGCGGAAAACGGTTGAACACGGAGGCGATGGGCAGCATGCGGATGCCCATCACGCTCTCCTGCAGCTCGCGCGTGTGGCGGGCCAGCTGGGCCAGGCCTTGTTCGAGCACGGCCAGTCGCGCGGCGTCGATGTCGCCTTCGCGGAAGGTGTCGAGCATGGACTGGGTAATCACCAGCTCGCCCACCAGGTTGATCAGTCCGTCGATCTTGTCGATCGATACGCGCACCGAGCTGGATTCGGCACTGGTTTCACGCTGCGCACGCGCGGCGCCGGCGTCGGCTACCGCAGGCGCGGCAGCGAGCATGGCGGCGGGCGCCGGTGCAGGAGCAACGACTTCGGCCACGACGTGCTTCGCCTCGATGGCGAGATCGCATTCGTCTTCGACCCAGTCGAATACGCCGGTGATATCGGCGCGCTTCACCGGGCCGGTCAGCTCGATGGTCCAGCCGATATGGCACTCGGTCGGTTCCAGCGCGGCGAATGCCGGCAGCTTGTCGAACTCGGGCGTGACCTGCAGCTTGCCGAGCCCGGCCAGTTCGCGGATCAGGCGCAGCGGCTCGTTGCCGCTGGCGAGCATGCCGGCGTGCGGACGGAAGCGGATGGTCCAGGCATCGGCCTGGTCCACGTCGCGTCGCGCCTGCAGCGCAGCAGCCGGCACGCCACGTCCCATCGCCGCGGCCAGCTCGTTGCGCAGCCCTTCGGCCACTGCATCGTTGAGCGGCTCGCCGGCCTGGGCGCGGGCAAACATCCCGCGCAGGCAATCCACCGTCCGCAACAGCAGTTCGATGATGGAACCGTCGATGGCGCGCTTGCCGCTGCGCACTTCATCCAGCAGCGACTCGGCCTCGTGGGTGAACGAGGACATCTCCGGAAAACCGAAGGTGGCCGCGCCGCCCTTGATCGAATGTGCGGCGCGGAAGATGGTGTGCACCAGCTCGCCGTCACCGCCCTCGTCCAGCGCAAGCAGCGACGACTCCATCGTGTCGAGTCCTTCCAGACTCTCTTCGATGAACACCTGTTGGAACTGCGCCAGACCGGCCTTGCTCATGGGGACACTTCTCTAAGGGATTGCGGACGCACGTTCACTGCCGCCATGCCGGCGTTCGCCGGCACGACGAAGCTGTTTTCAACCAAGCACGCGCTTGACGGTGGCCAGCAGCTGCTCGGGATCGAACGGCTTGACCAGCCAACCGGTCGCGCCGGCGGCCTTGCCTTCCATCTTCTTGTCCGTGTGCGACTCGGTGGTCAGCATCAGGATCGGCACGCCTTTGTACGCCGGCATCGTGCGCAGCTCGCGCACCATGCTCAGGCCGTCCATCACCGGCATGTTCACGTCCGCCAGCACCAGGTCGAAGCTGCTGCCCTTGGCCGCATCGAGCGCGAGCTGGCCGTTTTCCGCCTCGCTCACATCATGGCCGGCATTGCGCAGGGTGAAGGCCACCATGCCGCGCATCGAAGCCGAATCGTCAACCGCAAGAATCTTCGCCATCTTCCACCTCAGTTTCAGGCCGGCATTGGTGCCGGCAGTTCCAAAGCCTGTGCGAGGCCGAGCATGCCGGCCGCGTCACGCATCACTTCGCTCACACCCAGCCACGTCGGCGACTGGCCACGCGCCGTCGCCTCGCGGCGGAACGCCACCAGCAGCTGCAGCGCCGCGGTATCCACGCGCTCCACGCCCGCGCCGTCCAACTGGGCGGCGGCGGCATCGAACGCTTCGATCAGTTCGGCCTTTACCTGCGCCACGCTGCCGAGGCGGAAATCGGCGGGCAGCGCGATCACGCGCGCCGCAGCCTTTGCCTCACCCGTCGTCTTGCCCATGGTGTGATCCTGTGCCTGCCCTTAGGGCGTCTACGGGTGGTTTATCGGCCATGCCGTTGTTCGCTTTAGCGATCTTTGTCCCGATGCCGCCAATTCCATCGTCGCAAAATGGGCCTCAAGTTTTCTCGAAGGCCGCCGATGCCTAGGGCACGGACGGGCGCGCATGCCGCTTCGTTCGCAAGGAGCTACGATTGATCATCCAACCCACCAGTCTCGCAGCCCTCGCCTGGGCCGGCGCTGCCTCCGGCAGTGCCGCCGAGAGCTGGCGCATCGGCACGGTGCTGTCCGCGCGCCCATTGGGGATCAATCCGGACGGCATGATGGTGCTGCAGATCGGCGCCGTCGCCGTGGAAACCGAAGCGCCCAGCGGCCAACAATTGCCGGCCCAATTCCAGGTCCGCGTGCTCACCCTGGGCGCGCAGCCGCAGCTTGAGCTGATGCTGCCGCAGACGGCCGCGCCGGCCGCGCAAGTGGCCATGCGCGAACGCCTGCCCCAGCAGAATGGCTATGCACCGTTGCTGGCCACGCTGGACGCGCTCGCCCAGCGCCCGGCGTTGCGCCAGCTGCCTGCCTATCTGCGGCCGGCATTGGCGGCGTTGGAACACGTGGTGCGCACGCCCACCGAAATCACCCGCGGCGAAGGCCTGGAAGAGGCGATCAAGCGCAGCGGTCTGTTCCTGGAATCGCAGCTGGCCGAGCCCAACCTGGATATGGCCGGGCTGAGCCAGGAAGACTGGAAGGGCGCGCTGCTGCGCCTGGCCAGCCTGCTCGACGACTATCTGCCGGCGCGACGCGCCAGCAGTTCGTCCAGCGAGACGCCGCCGCCGTTGCAACAGCGCGGCCTGCAGGCGCAACCGCGCGCGATGCTGCCGCTGTCCCTGCTCGATGACGATGTCGACGCCTTGCTCAGCCGCCTGCATGGCGAAGTGCATGCCGCACTGGCACGCGTGGAAGTGGCCCAGCTCGAAGCCACCACCGCGTCCGCCTGGATGATCGAGATCCCGCTGCAGGGCGAAGACGGCCGCGACATCCTGCAGGTTCAACTGCAGCAGAACGCCGAGGGCGGCACGGGTTCGTCCTGGACCTTCGGTTTCGCCATCGACCTGCCCGGGCTGGGTCCGCTGCAAGGCGAACTGCAATTGCGCGACGTGCGCCTGTCGGTGCGCCTGTGGGCTGAGCGCGCGGACGCGGTGCATCGACTCGAGCAACAGTTCGGGCCGTTGCGCCAGGCCTTGTCGGCGACGGGCCTGATCCTCGACCAGCTCTCCTGCCAGCAGGGGCTGCCGCAATCCACGCATCAACACAGTGCGATTCTGCTGAGGACGATGGCATGAGCAATGCACTGCCGCCCGCGCGTCGCCGCGTCACCCTGCGTCTTTCCGGCGGACCCAACGATGCGCCTGCCACGCCGGTAAGTCTTCCGCCGGAATCGCTGGAGACGTTGCTTGCACGCGCGCGCGCGCTCGGCATTCCGCTGCACCAGGATCCGCAGATGGCCGCGCTGCTCGCGTCGCTGCGCTTGCGCAAGGAAGTGCCAGCCACCCTGTATGCCGCGGCGGCAGCGGTGTTGTCGTGCATCTACGACGCGGCTGACGCACAGCACTGAGCGCATGTTTTTGCGAACGATGCGCGCGCATGCGCGACGCTTGAAAACACGACACGTCCTTCATGTTTGGTCCGCAACAGTGATCCTGCTTAGACAGGATCTCTCATGCCCCGTTCCCGCAGCTCCAGCGTGTCGCCATCACGGCGCCAGGACGCACTGACCAAACGACGCAACACCAAGATGGCCCGCTCGGCGCACGCTTATGTGCGCGGCAACACGGCGCAATTCTACGCATGGCTGGACTCGCGCGCGGCGCCGCGCCTGCCGGTGGGGCCGGCGATCTGGATCTGCGGCGACTGCCATATCGGCAACATAGGCCCGGTGGCGGACGACCAGGGCAAGCTGCATATCCAGATACGCGATTTCGACCAGAGCGTGATCGGCAATCCCGCGCACGACCTTGTGCGGCTCGCCCTCTCGCTCGCCATGGCGGCACGCGGTTCGGATCTGCCCGGCATCACCACGGCCAACATGATGGAAGCGATGCTCGACGGCTACGAGGCGGCTTTTCCGGAAACCGACGATCCCGAACCAAGCATGCCCAGCACCATCAAGCTGGTGATGAAGCAAGCGGCCAGACGCAGTTGGAGGTCGCTTGCCAACGAACGCACCAACGGGGCCGGACTGGAGCTGCCATTGGGCAAGGAGTTCTGGCCGATCGTCGCCAAAGAGCGCAAAGCCATCCAGGCCATCTTCAGGCAGCCCGAATTGGATGCGCTCGCCAAACAGTGGAAGCATCGCGATCCCACCGGCGAGGTAAACGTGCTCGATGCCGCGTACTGGCGCAAAGGCTGCAGTTCGCTGGGCAAGCTGCGCTATGCCGCCTTGCTCGACGTGGATGGCAATGCGGTGGAAGGCGATGATCTGTGCCTGATCGATATCAAGGAAGCGGCCGCCTCGATCGCGCCCCGCGCGAAACAGGTGCGCATGCCGCGCGATCATGCCGAGCGCGTGGTGCTCGCGGCACGTCACCTGTCGCCGGCGCTGGGCAATCGCATGCGTCCCACGCACCTGCTGGACAAGCCGGTGTTTGTGCGCGAACTGTTGCCGCAGGATCTGAAGATCGACATTGCCCGCCTGCATCGCAAGCAGGCGCGGCGGGTGGCGGCCTTTCTCGCCCATGTGGTGGGACACGCCCATTCGCGTCAGATGGATGCGGCTACGCGCAAGACCTGGGTGCAGGAGCTGCGACGCAATCATTCGCGCACCCTCGATGCACCGTCCTGGTTATGGCAGGCCGTGACCGGTCTGCTGTCGATGCATGAGCGCGACTATCTGGACCACTGTCGCCGTTACGTGGGTGGCCAGGCCTGAGTCGTCCGCAGCCAGCCGTCAGAGCGTGACCGTGGCCGACAACATCGCCGGGTTGCCCTGCAGGCGATTGGTGACATCGAATTCGTGCAGCCAGCGCAGCGAGAATTCCACCTGGCCGCCCTGCCACTTCTTGAGGTAGTTCACCATCGGGCCGACAGCCAGTGCATGCCCCTTGAAGCCGCCAAGCAGATCGGCCGTCGGCCCCGTGTCGTTTTCCAGCTGATAGATCCAGCCACCGACGGCGCCCACGCCCCAGCCGGTCGGAAAGCGCTTTACCAGCAGCGTATCGAGGCGATACACCGAACCGTTCTGGTAGTTGGTCGCCTTGTCCTTGGTGTAGAAGTCCACCGCCGTGGTGGCGCTCCATTCCAGCGAGCCCTGGTCGAATAGGGCCGTATAGCCAATGGTGGGTGAGAAGGTCCAGGTGTTGAGGCTGGCATTGGCCAGGCGGCCATCCTTGTAGTCGCCGGTGGGCGCGTAGACGTACAGCGAAAACGAGATGTGCTGCGTCTGGCTGAAATGATGGCTGGCGATCACGGGGGCGAAGAACAAGTCGTACGGCCCCAGCACGTGGGATGAGCGGCTCGCGCTGAAACTGCCCAGCCTTGCGTTGACGTTGGCGTCGACGTAGGCAAACGGCATGGTCATCATCGAGGCAAAATTCCACGACGAAGGCGCCGTCTTCCAGATGTACAGGCCGGTGATCGTAGCCAGCTGGAATTCCGCCTTGAGGCCCAGCGCCGATCCGCCGCCAGCGATAGGCACCTGCTTGGACGCGCTGATCGAGCCGTCGTAGTACGCGTAGCCGTATTGCCAGGTCAGCCCGGGCGCCGGGGGAATCAGGCCCGAGTACGAGGTCGCCTGCATGCCTGTGATGGAGCGCCCGACGCCCGTTTCCGTGGCATGCAGCGGCAAGGCCAACAGCGCAGCCAGCAAGGCGCAAAACAGCGCAATTCGTTTCATGACAGCTCCAGGCGTGGCGCGACGGCATGCGCGTTTCGTGCGGCAGCCGGACTGCCCGCACGGCCTCAGCCTCTACGGATCACGGGAGTCGGACAAGCGAAAATCCACCTACGGGATCTACGTAGAAATACGCAGAACGGCCACGGGGCCGTCGATCAAAAAAGCCGCGCCATGATCTTGCGACCAGCGAATCGCGCGGCGGGTCCATCGCGCGGTGCGGGCACCGCTTCAGATCGCCGCACTCTTCTGCTCGCGCTCCACGCCACCTTCCGGGAAGCGCGCGATCGCCTGCTGCGCCGCCTGTTCCAGCGACGTGACGACTTCGTTGAGCTCGGCATTGACCGGCGGCTCCACTTCCGTCGCCGCCAGGGGCTCGGGGAAGAACACACCGACCAGGCAAGCATCCGGTATCCCGCGGCGAGTCAGCGCAACCGCCTCATCGAAGCTCTCGCGCTCCTTGGTCGGGTGGGTGCTGACGATGTAGACCATCGACACCGCATTGGGCGTGGCTTCCGGATGCGGCTCGGCATCGAAGGCGGCGAAATCCTCGACGGAAAGATGGCGCGCATCGATATTGAGGTCGCGCAGGATGCGGGTGAGCAGTTCGGTGGCAAAGTCGCTGGCCACCGAACCCAGGCCCAGGCAGAGCACCACCGAGCGCGGTGCTACGGCGAGCGGCCCCTGCCAGCGGCCGAACGCATCTTCGCGATGCTGGCGCAGGCTGCGGCCGATGCTCACGCTCTCGAGCACCGAGCTGCGGCGGCGCCAGCGCGCCCATTTGCTTTCATGACTGTCGAGCGTCTCCACCACGGTCACGATGGCACGCTTGACCGCGGTCTGCTGCTCGGTGCTGATCGCGCCGGCGGCCAGGTCGATGCGCGCCAGCTGCAATGCGGGCAACAGCACCGAGTCGCAATACGCCGCGAAGCTTTTGCGCTTCAGGAATTCGCGCGCCTCGCTCAAGATCTCGCTCGCATCGCCCGACAGGGCGCGCTGATACACGCGTTGCGGCATGGTCAGCGCCGGCGTATCGCCAAGCAGGATATTGAGCAGGTTCAGGGCCTGCACGTGACGGCCCGCGACAACCAGGCAAAGCGTCAGCGGTGTGGACATGAGCAGACCCACCGGCCCCCACAACCAGCTCCAGAAGATCGCAGCCACCACCACGGCGAGCGGCGACAGCCCGGTCGTGTGCCCGTAGAGAAACGGCTCGATCAGCTGCGACACGATGATCTCGACCACCAGGTACAACACCACCGTCATCAACAACAGCGACCAGCCCGGCGCCACCGCCGCCGCGAACAGGCTCACCACGGCAGCCACCAGCCACACGCCGATGTAAGGCACGAAGCGCATCACTGCCGTGAGCAGGCCCCATAGCAAGGCGCTGGGCACGCCGATCAGGAACAGTCCCAGCCAGATCGCGACGCCCACGCCAAAGTTGACCGAAAAAGTGGAGACGAAAAAGCGCGAGAGCCGCTCGCCTGCATCATTGATGGCAGCCGTGGTGGCGCGCAGGTCCGCGCCGCCAGCGAGGCGGATGAAGCGGTCGCGCAGGGCTTCGTGTTCAAGCAGGACAAAAATCAACACCACCAGCACGATGCCCGCGGTTTCCACCGGTACCCACGCCGTGGACAGCACCCGCGTGATCACCGACACCGGCGCGCTGGGCAGCTTGGTCGGCGTCGAGACGGGCTTGGGCGTAGCGGGTGCATTGGTCAAATAAGGAGGCGCGACGACGGTTGCGGCAGGCGCCGCGCCTTGGCCGGTTTCGTCGATCACCTTGCCCAGTTCGCCGCTCAGGATATCCAGGCGCCCCAGGGTTTGTTCGCGCAGCGACTGCACCTTGGTGTGGATGGTGGCCTCGTACTGCGGCAGGCTGCGCGCCACATGCACTACCTGCGTACCCATCATCGCGGTCGTGCCGGTCACGATGACCACCAGCGCCAACACCGCAATCATCACCGACATGCCGTGGCCCAGGCCGATGCGGCGATACAGGCGCACCCACGGCGCCATCAGCAGGCTGAGAAAGAGCGCAAGGATGATCGGCACCAGCACCTCACGCCCGAAATACAGCAGCGCCAGCACCGATGCCGCGGCGATGATCACGACCGCGCGCTGGCTCGCCGTCACGGCGGGCAAAGTGGGGTCTTGCGACGACATGGGCATCTCCTGTTCACCGCGGCATCGCCGGCGCGACGACGTCGCCCCGGAGACGCAAGGATAGCCTTGCCGATGCGGCTTGGGTCAGGCCGCTTCGTGTTCCAGCGGCAGGCGGCACAGGCGGCGCACGTCCAGCAAGGCGACGAAGCCGCCCTGCGAGGGCAGGACGCCGTGCACGGGATCGTCGTCGCGCGCCATGGCGCCCGGCAGCGGCGGTGCGATATCCGTCGCGGCTGCGTCCAGCAGGTCGCCGACGGCGTCGACGCGGATGCCGACCAGATGCGGACCGTGCGAGAGCATCACCTGGCGCACCTGGAACGGGTCCATGCGCGTTTCATCGGACAAGCCCAGGCGCCGGCGCCCATCGAGCACCGGCACGATGCGGCCACGCAGGTGGCGGATGCCCAGCACGTCGGAGGCCGAACCCGGCACCGGCGTCAGCTCACCATCGCGCAGCACTTCGCTCACCTGCGTCAGCGGCGCGGCATACAACTGCCCGCCGATGCGGAAGGACAACCAGTGCTGGGCGTTCTGTACATGTTTCATGGCGATGGCTCCCCTGCGGTGGCCTTGGTGTTCGGTACAACCCGCTTGCAATTCACGGGCCATGCTCCGGTGCGGCCACGTGGGCCGATCCCACGGTGATGGCGCCCGCCGCGACGTTGGGCAGACTGGCGCGCGGCGTCACTTCCGGACCGGACTCGACGTCTTCGGGTGCGCTGCGCTGCGGTTTGGCGAGGATCACCCGATTCACCGGCACCTCGTCGACCAACCTTGGCGCCACGACTTCCACCGTCGGCACTGGCGCAGCGGGCTTCGCGTCGGCTGCGACGACGGCGCTCGCCGCCGGTGCGACGGAGGTCGCGGGAGCCGGCGCAGCCTGCTTGTCGGCGGTGAGCTGGCCGGCGCCGGGCGCGTTGTTGTCGAAGCGTTTGGGCTCGCCTTCTTCGCTGAGCACCACGATCAGCACGCGGCGATTGCGATTGCGGCCGTCTTCCGTGGCGTTGTCGGCGTTGGGGTGGTATTCGCCCCAGCCCATGATGCCCAGCCGGGTCGGGTCCACGCCCTGCTCCGTGAACAATCGCGCCACGCTCGCCGCACGTGCGGCGGACAGCTCCCAGTTGGACGGATACAGCGCGTTGCTGATCGGCCGGTCGTCGGTATAGCCCTCGATGCGCACCGTATTGGGAAACGGCTTGAGGATGGCCGCCATGCTGTTGAGCACGTCGTTCGCTTGCGGCGACAACTTCGCCACGCCGCTGGGGAACAGGATATCGGTGCGCAGCTCCACTTCCAGCCACGAGGTGGTCTTGCGCACGATCACCATCTGCTTGTCGATCAGGGGCTGCAGCGCGCGCACCACCTGGTCGCGGATCACTTCGAGATTGCGCTTCTCTTCCACTGGCGAAGCGGCGCGGGTATCCACTGCGCGCACCATCTGCGGGCGTCCGGGAATCGGCACGCTCACGGGGATGGTCGCGGCGCCCGGCTGGCTTCCTGGCGAAGCGATCGCGGGATCGACGTTGTGCGGCTGCGCACGCGTCTGCGGCATCGGCGCGATCACGTGGCTGGAGCCGTTGAACGCCTCGATGATGGAGTTGGACATCACGCGGTACTTGCCCTCGTTGACTACCGAGACCGCGTACATCACCACGAAGAAGGCGAGCAGCAGCGTCATCAGGTCGGCA
>Ga0209672_100802_pt1 | contig 14877 bp, 15 predicted proteins | sample AraplaCol_mMS_r2_FD_184273 | JGI IMG/M metagenome (GOLD analysis project Ga0209672, IMG submission 184273) | Arabidopsis root microbial communities from North Carolina, USA - plate scrape CL_Col_mMS_r2 (SPAdes) (version 2) | ecosystem: Host-associated > Plants > Roots > Endosphere | place: USA...
GGGGGCCGGCTGCCATTCGATGCGCTCGAGCTCGGCGCGCACCTGCTGCGGCTCGAAGCCGAGCGCAAGGACGACATCGTCGATGCCGGCATTGCGCAGCGCGCGCAGATGGCGCTCGAGCAACGTGACGCCGTGAAAGCGCAGCAGACATTTCGGATGCTGCTCCGAGGGCGGCAACTGCAGACGCAGGCCAAGCCCGGCGGCGAGAATGATCGCCCGCATAGCGGTTTCTCCTTGCAAGGGGCCGGTCAAGGTGGCCGGCGCGTGAAGTCGAAGCTATAAAATCGATTCGCGGCGCCGCCGACCGGCCGTGTTCGACGTACCGCGACCGTGTCGCCACCTGCGCTCGCTCCAATGCAGATAGACGAGGCCGGGCAAGCCGAGCGCGAGCTCGCGCGCGCGTTTGGCCAGCGAAAGCGCGAGCGCGGTTTCGGGGGGCAGCCCGACGAGGGGGGCCAGTAGCAGGTAGCCGCCTTCTTGTGCGCCAAGCGAACCGGGAATCGCAAACGCCGCACCTCGGATGGCTTGTCCCACGCTTTCGAGCAGCAGCGCTTCCACCCAGCCTACGGGGTGGCCGAGAAAGTGCAGCGCGAGCCAAACCTCGCCGGTACCGACGATCCATCCTGCCAGGCTCAAAACAAAGGTGGCGACGATGCGGCCCCGCTGACGGTACAGCGAGCGGACATGTTCGTCGATCGTGTCGGCCCGCGCGGCGAGCCCGGAGGCATCGCGCTTGCCGAACACCTTCGATGCCGTGCGCACGAATCGGCCGAACATGCCGCGTTGCTGAGCGACAAAGAACGCGGCGACGCAGAGTCCCAGCGCGACGCCTGCAATGAGCGTTGCCATACGGACGCCCGGCGTGGCCAATCGAGCGGGGACCGCCGCGGCGGCCGCGAACGCGGCAAGTCCGAGGCAGGCGAAGACGATTTGCGCAACCGCCTGCATCGTGGTGCTGACCGTCACGGCCGCGGCAGCGCTCGGCATCGGCATGCCGCGTTGCGCCAGATGGCGCGCCATCAGCACCGGGCCGCCCAGTTGACCGGCCGGCAGCAGGCTGTTGACCGATTCGCCCGCCCAGCGCGCGAAGACGGTGTTCGTGAACGTCGTGTGCTGTGTCGCGAGCACGCGGATCGCGCCCGCATCGATGACGAGCGGCACCAGATGAAAGAACGCGACGAGCGCGAGCCCCCATCCCGCCGCGGCCAGCGTGCCCGCCACGGCGCCGAATCCTTGCCACGCAATGAGCGCGATGAACACAGCGGTGCCGAGCGACAACAACGCGAGGGCCGCGCGGGTCATGCGGAGTCCTCCCGGCCTACCGGCTCGGTGTGCCCGGTGCCTGCAACGCCTTGCCGCGACTTGCGGAATACTTGCCGGAAACCGAAATAGGCAACCGCATCTTTCATGTTGGAAATGAAGCGTCGCCATGGCCGCATGCGCGCATCCGTCACGTACTCGAACGTGAGCGAGACGCGCATTTCATCGACGCCCGCCGGGGTGATCCGGTGCCGCAGCTTGTCGCCGTCAAAAAGCACGAGCGCGCCGGGCGGGTACTGGATCGAGCCTGCAACGGGCGCAACGTTCGGCGTGCGCGTATGCAGCTCGTAATCGAGCCGGCACGACGAATCGTCGATGACGCCGAGCAAGACGGTATAGCGCCTGCCCTCGTAGTAGGACGTGTCGTAGTGCCAGCCGATATGATCGCCCGGCCGCGTGTAGTAATAGAGTGCGTAAGCGTGCGGGTCGTCCTCGGGCGAGGGCAGCAGACGCGCGCCCGTGATCGATTCGAGGCATGCCATGAGTTCGCGCGACCGGTATAGCTCGGCAATGAACGGCGCGAGCCGGTCGATCGTATGGCGGCTTACGCTGCCGCCTTGCTTGTGTCCCGGCAGATAGTTGCGATTGACGGCGGGCAACAATGCACGCGCGAGCTCGGCCAGGCGTGCGGTCACCTCGGACGGCAGAAAATCCTCGAGATAGAGGAACGCGCCCTGTTGTGCAAATTCGCGCTGCAGGGCATTCGGCGTGAGCCGGTCCAGCCGCTCGGCCAGTTGTCGACCGAGCGGGCCGGAATCGGCAACCCCATCGCGCATGTCTGGCGCATCGCGAGTTGCCATTGCGCTATCTTCGGAGACTTGCCCGCTCATCGGGACATCCGCAGCTCGGCCGCTTGCTGCGAAGGGCGCCTGCGCCGCACGACGCGCCAATAATCGAACGTAACCCAGACGGCGAAGAGCGGCGCGCCGATCGCGGCCGCATCGATGAAGGGCTCGATACCGTGCGCCAGCGTGACGAGCGGCAACAGATAGAGCACGTCTTCGGTCTCGAAGCCGCCCGCAAATGCCTGGCGCGTCCCCGCCTTGCCGGCGATGGATTCAATGCGCATGCGCAGATAGAAAATCAGCGCGACGGCGACGCCCGCGATCGCCCCGAGCGCAACGGGCATCGCGAATATCGATTCGCCCGGCCGTGCGATGCCGATGCCCATCGAGACGAACAGTGCGACGGTGACGAGCGCGTCGCTCGCGAGATCGTAGAGATGTCCGAATCGGCTCGATTTGCCGCTTATGCGCGCGAGTTCGCCGTCGGTGTGATCGATGAAATTGGACAGCACGATCAGCAGCGCACCCGCGTTGGTCCACGCAAAATCGCCCATGGCGAGACAGGCGGCGCCGGCCAGCCCCGTTGCGAGCCGCAGTGTCGTGAGATGGTTGGGCACGATACGCGTGTCCTTGAGCGGCGTGACGAGCCGGCGTGCGAGCCGCGCGTCCCAGGTGCGCGGCGGCGGGACTTGCGGCGCGGCTTGAGCATTCGTATTGGCGCAATGATCCATCCGCAGAATATATACGGTTTTGAGCCGGAGTGCGCTCATCCTTGCGTGCCGTGATTGCCACGCGATTACGGTCCGTTTCAGCGAAGGATCGATAAAGACGGTAAAGTGCGTGCCTTCAGGCGCTTTTCCACTTGCATGAACAAGAACCTTGTCACTGTCATCGCCGCCGCTCTCGCCGCAGCGTTGCCGCAGGCGAGTCTCGGTGCGCCGCTAGACGACGCGCTCCATTGCAATATCTCTGCCCATACATTCATCAAGAGTCTGATCGACGCGGGGCAAATCGAGCCCCAACCGACGCGCGTGGAATCGAATTCCATCAACGCGTTCGATCTCGTCAAAGGGGCCGAGTTACACGCATTCGGCTACCCGGTCTTCGCGATAGTCGGCTACGAGGAGGGGGACCCGATTTTCCGCAAGGGCAGCGGCACCCGTCTTTCGCGCTCCGCGTACGGTGCCGTCGTATGGGGATCGACGGATAAAGTCAAGGCCGCGGTCGAGGCGGCGCACAGCAACGCGATCGTGCACCATGTCGCCCCGTTCATTACGGCCATCTTCTGCGACCGGGACTGACGCAGCGGCGAGTCACCCGAGCACCGCGCGGCAAAGCGGTGTCAAACGTTCGTTTGATGAGCGAGTGGCTCTCGGGCAACGACTTCGCCGGTGCGGCATGCGTCCCGATAGACGCCGCGGACCAGTCATGCCACCATCGCTCTCATGACTGACTGACGGCGTCGGGCCGGCCAAACAAGAAAAATGACCCAAGCGGACGGTTGGGAGAGCTCCATGAAAAAGCAGATCGTGATGCTAGCGGTGCCGGCGGCATTCGCGGTGCCTGCGTTCGCGCAAAACAGCGTGACGCTTTACGGTTTGATCGACGAGGGCTTCGACTTTACGAACAATGTCCTCGGCCACCACGACTACGAGTTGCAAAGCGGTTTCGCGCAGGGCAGCCGATGGGGGCTCAAGGGTACCGAATCGCTCGGCGGCGGCCTCAAAGCGGTGTTTCAGCTCGAAAACGGTTTCAATCTGAGCAATGGACGGCTTGGCCAGGGCGGACTGATGTTCGGGCGGCAGGCCTACGTCGGGCTGGCCAGCGATTCATACGGGACGCTGACTGTCGGCCGCCAATATGACTCGGTCGTCGACTTCCTCGCGCCCACCACGGCTAACGGTAGTTGGGGCGGTCTGCTGTTTTCGCATCCGTTCGATAACGACAACACCGACAACACGTTCCGCGTCAACAATACCGTCAAATATTTGAGCCCCGATTTCGCGGGCGCCCAATTCGGCGGCACCTATAGCTTCAGCAATAGTACTAATTTCGCCAATAACCGCCAATACAGCATCGGTGGCCAATATGCGAACGCCGGGCTGCTTTTCGCGGCGGCTTATTTGCAGGCGAACAATCCGTCCGCCACCGCGTCGGGGGCGATCGGCAACGGCGGCGATACCAATTTCGTGGCCAGCCGGCTGCGTATTTTCGGCGGCGGCATCAACTATACGTTCGGCCCGGCCACTGCCGGCTTCGTCTATACGAACGCGGATGTGCGCGATCCGACCGCTAACGGCTACCTGAATCAGACGACGATGGGGGAGACCATCGCGCCGATTACCGGGCCACTCGCCGGCGCAGCCGTGACCTCGATCCGGTTTCAGAACTTCGAGATCAACGGCAAATATCAGCTGACGCCCGCGCTCTACGTCGGCGCGCAATATGTTTACACGCTCGAGACGTACAGCACGACGCTCGGCAGCGCGAAGCCCAAGATTCATTCGTTCGGTTTGATGGCCGATTACAACCTTTCCAAGCGGACCGATGTCTATATCCAGGGCGCATTCCAGAAAGTGGGGGGCGACACCACGGGCTCGAGCCTCGATAATGCCTACGTGCCGGGCGCCGCGGACTTGTCCGGCAGCTCTCGGCAAGTGGTGGGCCGGGTAGGCCTTCGTCACAAATTCTGAGGAGACGCGAATCATGACCCCGACACAAACGCTTGCCGCTCAACTGATCGAGGCGCACCGCACGCATCGGTTGATCGACCCGGCGTCGGTCGGCGCGCTGACGCCCGCGGATGCCGACGAAGCCTACGTCATCCAGCAATCGGTGCTGGCGGAGCTGGGCGGATGCGCCGGTTACAAGATCGGAGCGGCATCGCCGAGCGCGGAGCCGTCCTATGCCCCGTTGCCCGCGCGCCGCGTTTTCGGCGCAGCGAAGGGTGTGCGCCTGGCCGATTACACGCGGCTCGGGCTCGAGCTCGAAATTGCGTTCAGTTTCGCGGAGGACATCGATCAGACGTTCGCGGAGCGGGCCGAAGACACGCTCGACGCGATCGATACGATGTCGGTGGTCGTCGAGGTGGTCGATAGCCGCTATGAGGGTTGGCCCAAGATTGACCCCCTGTTGCAGCTTGCGGATCTTCAGAACAACGGCGCTTTGGTGATCGGGGACTCTCGGCCCTATGACAAAAACTTCGATTTCGCCTCGCCGCAGGTCTCGTTTCGCTGCGGCGAGCACGAGATTTTCAGCGGGCGCGCCCAGCATGCCGCCGGCGATCCGCGCCGCCTCGTCGCGTGGCTCGTCGCGCAGACACTGCGCAACGGTCATTCGATTCCCGCACGTACCGTGCTGACGACGGGTTCCTACACGCCGCTTTATATGGCCAAAGCGCCCGCTCGCGTGCAGGGCACCATCGAAGGGTTCGGCGGCATCGAGTTCGAGATTACCTAGGGCCGGAGGGGCAGAGGGCCACGGCCGGGGGCCACGCGGGCAGGCGGCGGCTCCCTCGACAGCACGTCCTGGTGCACCGCAACGCTTGAAGAAAACGCCGGCGCTGCGGTTTTCAGTTCGCCGTTGCCGCCTCACCCGGCAGGACTTTGTTGCGGCCCGCTGCTTTGGCGTGATAGAGCGCTTCGTCGGCCGCCTTGATGACCTTGGCCGCATCCGTTTCGTCGTCGACATCCCGATCCGGGTCCCACGTCGCGAAGCCGATGCTCGCAGTCACGCGGCCGTACTCGCTGCCCGCGTGTTCGATGTCGAGGTTGACGATGGCCGTGCGAATCCGCTCGGCGATTTGAGCCGCTTCGGCCGCCGGTGTATCGGGCAGCACAATCAGGAACTCCTCGCCGCCGTAGCGCGCCGCGCTGTCGTTCGGCAAACGGATGTTCGCGCTGATGCAGCGCGCGACCTCGAGCAGCGCGTTGTCGCCCGCCTGATGACCGTAGGTATCGTTGTAGACCTTGAAGTGATCGATATCGACGAACAGCAGCGAAAGCGCGCGGCGGACGCGCCGCGCGTTGCGCCATTCGCGCTCGAGGATTTCTCCGAGCATGAGCCGATTGTTGAGTCCGGTCAGACCGTCGACGCGCGCGAGCAATTGCAATTCGGATTCGGCCTGCAGGCGCCGCCGAAGTTGAACGCTCAGCATGATCGCCAGTGCGACGAACGCGAGCGCGAGCACCACCATCAAAGCGAGGATCGGCGCCGCGCGGCGCTGCCAGTTGCCGTAGATGTCTTCCTCGCCTTGGGCGGTCATGATGATGAGCGGCAGCCCTTTCAAATGCTTGAAGTAATAAAGGCGGCGCACGCCGTCGATCGAAGCGGTGTCCGAGAACGTGCCTTCGGGCGCGGACATGAAACGGCGAAATGTGCTGGCCGACCGGATATTGCGGCCGACAATCTTGGGATCGAACGGCTGGCGCATCACCATCACACCGTCTTCACCTATCAGCGACATCGAACCGTGCGGCCCGAGCGACAACCCCGCGAACAGGTTGTGAAAATATTCGAGGTTGATCGCCATCAGCGCGACGCCCGCGAACGAGCCATCAGGATGTGAAATTCTGCGGCTCAGCGCGATGCTTGGCGCACCAGCGCGCAAGCGCGACTCGAAGGGATCGCTGAGGTAAAGCCCGGCGTTGGGATGGTCTCGATGGACGGTGAAATATTCGCGGGTGGAAAAGTTGCCTTGTCGAGGGACGACGCTCGCCGCGTCGAGAATGATATTGCCCTTCTCATCAAGTACCAGCACCGAGCCGAGAAATTGGGCTGTTGTCGCGCGATCGAACAATACTTCCTGACGCACTTCAGGTGGCAACGCCATGGTTGCCGGGTTGCGTACACCGTCGACGACCGCCTGCAGCGAGAGCGAATAGAGCTCGAAATTGCGTGTAATGTCGCGCTCGGCGATCAATGCAAGGCTCTTCGAGACATCTTCGGCACGCTCGTACGCGCTGAGCCGCCCCTGATAGAGCGAGACGACGGCCAGCGCAACCATGATCACCGCAATGACGGTTGCAATCAGTACAACCCGGCGCGGGGCGGCCCAGCGCGAAAGGCCGTTTGTCAGCCGCGAGATTCGCGCGCGCATCGTTGTACCGCCATGTGTCTCCGCCATCAGGTTGGGCTTTGGGACTTCGCTGGGATTTGATTCGAATGACCCTACGATATGGAAAGACGCGCGTTGCCGTCAAGCGGTCTGATCAATCCAGATGCGTAGGGCACGCATTGTCGCACACTCGAAAGGGGCCTTGTAGACGACACTTATTGCAAATTGCGAGCGAGTCGTTTGCGCAGAATGGCAATCAGCCGCTCGTCGGGCGTGGCACACGCCGACAGCGCGGGGACGTCGGGAAAGGTGAACTGGGCGATCGAGGTCAGCACCTGGCCGGGCGGCGCTTCGACGAGTACGGTCGCCCCCAGTTCGACGATCGATGTCAGCGCGTCGAACCAGCGTACGGTGTAGCGCATGTTGGTGGCCAAGTCTTCGCGAATCGCCTCGGGCGCGCGCAGTGCGCGTGCGCGGCGGTTGCCGATGTAGAGCGCGCGAGGCGCATGAAATGCAATGCCGGTGGCATACGATGAGAGCTCGGCCGATTGGGCGGCGAGCAGTTCGCAATGCGAAGGAACGCTGACGTCTAGCCGCTTGGCACGATGTGCGCCCGCTGCCAGGGCGCGGGCGCCGAAGGCTTCGAGCGCTTCGTCGGAGCCCGCGACTACGATTTGCCGTGGCGCGTTGACGTTGCCAACATAGACGCGGATCGCGCAATCCCGCGCCAGGTCAGCAGCGAGGACTTCGACTTCATGCTCGGTGAGACCGTCGATCGCGGCAAGGCCGTAGCCGCGCGGGTAGGCGGCCTCCATCAGCTCGGCGCGCTTTTTCACGAGTGCGAGCGCGTCTTCGAACGCGATGGCGCCGCAGATCACGGCGGCTGCATACGCGCCGACGGACAACCCGGCGCACAGCGCAATATCGAAACCGTCGGCCGCGAGACGGCGCGCCGAGGCGACGCCGGCCACGACCAGCCCGATCTGAACGGCCACGCTCGAACGCAAGGCATCTGCCGTATCGAGCGAGAGGACGTCGATAGAAAGCGCCGCCGACGCCTGGTCGATCGTATCCTTGACGACGCGATGCGCCGGCAGGCGGTGAAGGAACCCGGCGCTTTGCGCACCCTGGCCCGGAAATAGACAAGCGAGCATCCTGTGCCTCCCGAGCGCTAATCGTCCGATGAAACCGATGACCAAGGATTGGCGACGAGGCGCGGGCCGCTCGGCGTCCTGAGCATCGTGCTCGGCTTGGCCGCGGCCCATTCGGCGAGCGCGACGGCCCCCGCCGGCGTTTCGAGCTGAACGTCGATGCGTACGCCGGCCCGCGCCGCCTCCGCCTCTAGCGTCGCGAGCAGGGCAACGGCGTCGCCGGGCGCCATCTCGTCGGGGGTGCGCACGAGCAGATCGAGGTCGCTCGATGCGCTGACGGTGGGCATGCCCGTGGCGAGTTCAAAGCCTGCGCTGCCCGTGGGCCCCCACTCGTAGCGCGCCATGCTGCGCGCGGCGCGCAGTCTGTTCAGCGCAGCGAACACACCCAGTGCGCGGCGATCCGTCGAGGGATCGACATCCCGCAACTGCTCCGGGCTGATGATCGTTTCGATGTCCGGGCCAAACGCCCAAGCCGCATGGCGTTGCGCGCGTATGTCGCCGCGTATGCCGATAGGAATCGCGTCGCCGGCCTCGGGGGCCCGGCGCACCACGGCGAAGGGTAGGCGAAGTAGCGCTGCATGCGCCCAAGCAGGCGCATCGCCCGCCAACGGCGAGCGCTTCAGTCTGAGCAGGTCGTGAGGGCGGACCATCGCGATTGCGGCCGCTCAGGGCGCGTCCCATTGTGCGGCCAGCCGGCGCCGTACTTCGATGGACGCCGCGCGCGTCGAGCGGGCCGCTTCATTGTCCAGCCGGCGGGACAGATCTCGCTCGTTGCGGTCTATGCTGGCGATGGCCTCGATCAGGGCATCGCGCACGCATTCGACCTGTGCGGCGCTCGGGGCATCGGCATCGACATTCGTGATGAGGCGATCGAGCAGACCGAGCTTCGCGAACGCCGACAACGAATAGGACATCGGCGTGACGGTTTCGCCGAGCGCATCGAGCGCCTCGACCGAACGGCGCGTGACGCGCGCTGCCGCGTCCTTGCCCATTGCGTGGACCATCGTGCCGGGCGCATCGAGCGCGAGGATCCGGTTCGCCTGATAGCCATGCGCGAGAAACGCGCCCGACATCGCGGGCCCCACGATCAGTGCGATCACCGGATGCCCGGCCAGACGCGCGCTGGCATAGGCATCGACGGCGGCCGCACAGGCCAGATGAATGCCGAGCATTTCTTCGCGATAGCCGTAGGCCTGGCTTTTGACATCGACGATGGCAACGATCGGTCGCGGCCGGGTGGTTGCGGCATCTTCGTCGATGGCTTGTCGGACCGCGCGCGCAAGCAGCCATCCTTGCTCGAGCCCGACGACATTGTCACGCGCTCGCGCGAAGCGGTTCCGTTCGTCGGGGACGACGGCAATGAAGCGCGTGCGCGTGCCGCCGAGCAGTGCATCGGCGGACCAGACCGGCGCAAGCGCCTCGGACTCACCCGCGAGTGAGCGCATCCAGCGCGCGCCGCGGGTCATCGTTGCAGCGTTCATTGGGACTCCTCACGATTCGCGCCCGGTACACGCTGCGGTTCGTCAGCCGTATCGTGGCAGGTGCCTGCCGTGCCGCATGGACGGAACACGGCGCGCATGGTCTCGGGCGTGACCGTGGCCGGATCGATGCGCGCCAGGCCATCGAGATAACGCTCGACAGCCTCGCTGCGATGTACGCCATCGATACCTTGCGAGAATGCGACATGCACGGCCGTGGCGATGGCGCTCGCATCGTCCTCGACGAGGATGTCGGCAAAGCCCGACGCCACCCGCTGCGCGCCGCCGATCAATTGCCAGATGCGCAGGCGATCGCTTGCATCGAGTTCATCGATGCCGGCTTCCTGCTCGATGACTTCCGGCCCGTTCATGCCGAGGCGTCCCTGCCGCGTCATGACGAGCCGCGTACAGAGCGCGGCGGCGAGCGACATGCCGCCGAAGCATCCCACCATGCCGGCGATGACCCCGACCACTGGCACATGGCGGCGCAACGAGACGATGGCCGACTGGATCTCCGCGATCACCGCGAGACCGAGGTTGGCTTCCTGCAGGCGCACGCCGCCGGTCTCGAAGACGATGACGGGGCGCACGGGCCGGCCGTTTTCGCAATCGCGCAGCGCGAGCTCGAGAGCGCCGGCGATCTTGCTGCCGGCCACTTCGCCGATGCTGCCGCCCTGAAAGGCCGACTCGATTGCCGCCACGACGGCCGGTGCACCATCGATCGTGCCGCGCGCGATCACGACGCCGTCGTCGGCCTGGCAAACGATGCCCTGCAATGGCAGCCAGGGAGAGGTGAGGCGATCGAACGGTCCCAGCAGTTCGCGGAACGTGCCGGTGTCGAGCAAGGCACGCGCTCTTTCGCGCGCGCTCAGTTCGATAAAGCTCTCGCGTGCGATGAAGGGGGCAACGGTGACATCGTGGTCGGTCATCGGGTGCCTCGCTGATCAGTCGAACCGTCGGCATCTCCCGCTGCCTGCGCGGCCTCGACCGCTTCGGCAAGACGCAGCGAAACGACGCCCGGCGTGGCCCCGAAATCGTTGATTTCGACACGCACCGCGCCGGTGTAGCGCGAGAAGAAGCGATCGAGCACGCTCTTCCAGATATGTCCGTAGCCGTCGACGCTCGTTTGCACAGCGACTTGCGCGCGCATCGTATCGTTCGGCGACAACAGAACCTCGAGGTCGCCCGAGCCGACGACGCCAACATGCGCGCGCGATGTGATGGCGTGTTGCGCGGGATACTCGAACGTCAGATGTTCCATTCGTCCAGGCTCCTGCCGGTGCCATGCCGCACCAGCTTGTCGATGAATAGGGTGGCCGCGAGAAGATCGGCCGCGCCGCCCGGCGATGCGTTCATCGCAACGAGCCGACGGTCCAATCGGTACAGTGCCGCACGGCCGGCAAGGCTCGCGCTGCCGCCGCGGGCAAGCACTTCCTGCGCGCCTTGCCGCGCAGCCTCGAGTGCCGGCAGGCCCGCGCGATGCAAGAGACAGGTGTCGTCCAGCGAGACCATGATGGCAAGCAACGCGTCGATGCGGGCGGCGTTTTCGCCGTGGCCGAGGCGACGGGCCGCTGCCAGTGCGGGCAGGCCGTGCTCGATGACATGAGGAAAGCCGTCTTGCGCTTCGCGGCGCGCGCCGCCCACGCCATATCGTTGGCGAACGCGTTCGCCGTTGCTGTCGGCTGCCGGCAACGGCGCCGCGCAGTCGGGAAAGCAGGCGATTTGCGCACCGTATGCACAAATGTTTCCAGGCTGCCAGGCGCGCTCGGTGTCGTGCGCGATCGTTGCGCCCGCAACGAGCAAGCCGATGATCCAGATCGCGCCCCGGTGCGCGTTGCTGCCGTTCGTGGCCGCCATCATGGCCGCCTCGCCGGCGCGACCCAGTGCGGCGAGTTCGCTGCGCAGCGCGGCCGAAGGCTGCCGGCCGCGCGCCGCGCGTGCCAAGGCGGCGAACGTGGGTTCGAGCGCCTGAGCGGAGCTCAGCATGCGCGCGAGGTCGAGATCGCGGTGCGCACCGGTGCCACGACGATCGACGAGAGCGGGTTTCGGCGTCAATTGCGCTTCTTCGATCAGCGCGTCGACTGCAAACGCGGCCAGCAACGACGCCAGATCGCGCGCGACGCCAGCCTGCCGGCGCGCAGTCTCGATCGCAATGCGCATCGTGGCGGTGGACACGGTTACCAGCTCCTGAAACGGGCAGGAGGCGCGTATAGATCGCCTGACCATGCCACGAGGTCGTCGATGCTGCGCGCCGCGAGCAGGGAACGCTTCGCCTGAGCACGGCGAATGCCGAGATCTTCCGGATAGGCGACGATACCGCGGCGTCTCAACTCGGCCGTGCGCTCGGGCTTCGCCCGCAAGCCGATCGGCGTGACGCCGGCCACGGCGGCAAGTGCGGCGCGCCGCTCCTCGATACCTTGCGCCTTGTGCAGATAGGCGATGCCTTCTTCGGTGACGACGTGACTCACGTCATCGCCATAAATCATGACGGGTGCGATCGCCATGCCGCTCTTGGCGCCGACGGCGACCGCATCGAGTTCGTCGACGAAGGTCGGCTCGCCGCCTTTCTTATACGTTTCGGCGAGCTGGACGACGAGCTTGTGGCCGCGTGCAATCGCGGCTCGCTCGGAGCCTTGCGCCTGTGTTTGCGTTTGCGCTTGCGCCGTCAAAAGCTTGAGCCACGGTTCGGTCGCATGACGGCGCCCGCGCGGATCGTGTCCCATGTTCGGGGCGCCGCCGAAGCCGGCAAGCCGTCCCCGGGTGACCGTCGAAGAATTGGCGTCGGCGTCGATCTGCAGCGTCGAGCCGATGAAAAGATCGACGCCATACTGGCCGGCCAGCTGGCAGAGCACGCGATTCGAGCGCAGGCTGCCGTCGCTGCCCGTGAAGAATACGTCGGGCCGCGCGGCGATATAGGCTTCCATCCCGACTTCGCTGCCGAAGCAATGCACGCTTTCGACCCAGCCCGATTCGATTGCCGGGATCAACGTGGGATGCGGGTTCAGCGTCCAATTGCGGCAGATCTTGCCCTTCAGGCCCAGTTCCGCGCCGTAGGTCGGCAAGATCAGTTCGATCGCGGCCGTGTCAAACCCGATGCCATGGTTCAGCGATGTCACGCCGTAGGCTTCGTAGATGCCGCGTATCGTCATCATTGCCGTGAGCACCTGCAGATCGCCGATATGACGGGGATCGCGCGTGAAGAGCGGCTCGACGGCAAACGGCCGGTCCGCAACCACGACGACGTCGACCCACGATCCGGGAATGTCGACGCGCGGCAATACGTCGACTATTTCGTTGACCTGAACGATCACGATGCCGTGCCGAAACGCGGCGGCTTCCGCGATGGTGGGCGTGTCCTCGGTGTTCGGCCCGGTATAGAGGTTGCCGTGGCGGTCGGCCTTTTCCGCGCAAAGCAATGCCACCTGCGGCGTCAAGTCGACGAACATGCGCGCATAGAGTTCGACGTAGGTGTTGATCGCGCCGATTTCGAGCTGACCGTCTTCGAGCAGTTGGGCAACGCGTAGACTCTGCGGTCCCGCGAACGAGAAATCGACCTTGTGCGCGATGCCCCGTTCGAATAGCGTCAGGTGCTCGGGGCGACTGATGCTCGAAATCAGCAAGTGCACGCCGCTGACTTTTGCGGGATCCACTTGCGCAAAAGAGCGCGACAAAAAGTCAGCCTGCTTCTGATTGTCTCCTTCGAGCGCCACGCGGTCGCCGGGGCGAATCAGCGCTTCGAGCGCGTCGACGATGCGCTCGCGCGGCAATATGCCGTCGTCGAGCCACGGGGAGACGACGGCCATGCGCCGCGCCTTCTCGTCGCGCAGCGTGGTCCATGAGCGTTTGGCGGTCGTATCGGCAACGGCGTTCATCGGCGGCTCGTTCGGATGGGCTTGAATGACTGAGATGGGGCTAGCTCGAAGAACGCACGCGGCGTCTGCGCAATGGCTTTTCCTGCATTTGCGCGGCACCTGACTCGCTCTCGCTCAGCAGACGGTAGAGCAATTCGCCGGTGCCCAATAGATGCGCTGTCAGCAATTTCTGCGCCGCGAGGGTATCGCCCTTGCGAACCGCCCGCATCAATGCTGCATGTTCGCGGTCGGACACGCTCTTGTGATCGGGCAGACCGAACTTCACACGCAAGTAGCGTTCACCGCGGCGATGCAATGTGGTGATGAGCTCGGTCAACTGCGGGCGCCGCGAGGGCGCGTAGAGGCTCATATGAAACGCTTCGTTGCGCGCGACATAAAGCGACGGATCGGGCTCCAAGCGCGCAGCGTCGCAAAGCGCCTGCGCTTCGCGCAGCGTCGCTTCGGTGTGAGCGGGGATCGCGCAGGCAATGGCGAGACTTTCGAGCGAAGCGCGGATCTCGTAGATCTCGCGTGCTTCGTCCGCGCTCAGCGGCGCCACTGTCGCGCCCTTGTTCATTTCCACTTTTGCCCAGCCCTCGGTTTCGAGCTGGCGTAGCGCCTCGCGCACGGGAATCGCGCTGACCGAGAAATGACGGGCGAGCGCGTCTTGCCGTAGCGGGGCACCGGGGGCAAGCGTGCCGTCGACGATCGCTGCACGCAACGCGTCCGCCACCATTCTCGCGGCACTCGTGCGCGGCGCGATCGCCACGGCGCCACGCGACAGGGCGACGCCTGTGTCCAAGGGTAAACGATCCATTGCTTCATCCATGATGGTCGATATTATATACAAAATATTCGATATAGAAGTGGGGCAAACCCCGGGAGCAAATCGGATAGCACCGGGGGTGTCCGAGCCGCGCCCAACCGTTCAACGCGTGTCTTTGGAGGAGCCTGATGAATTCGATAACCGATAGTGCGCGCAAAGCGCAACGTCGCACGCCGCTCAATCGCGCGCAGATTGCCGGCTTCTGGGGCGCATGGGCGGGATGGACACTCGACGGAATGGATTCGTTCATCTATGCGCTGGTACTGACGCCCGCGCTGACGGAGTTGCTGCCGCGTTCGGGCTACGCGGCCACCCCCGCCAACATCGGGCTCGCCGGCTCGATTCTCTTTGCGCTCTTTCTCGTGGGTTGGGGGCTCTCGTTCATTTGGGGGCCACTCGCCGATCGGTTC
>Ga0209672_100804_pt1 | contig 14827 bp, 12 predicted proteins | sample AraplaCol_mMS_r2_FD_184273 | JGI IMG/M metagenome (GOLD analysis project Ga0209672, IMG submission 184273) | Arabidopsis root microbial communities from North Carolina, USA - plate scrape CL_Col_mMS_r2 (SPAdes) (version 2) | ecosystem: Host-associated > Plants > Roots > Endosphere | place: USA...
CGATCATCTTGGGCATGCCCATAGCCGACGCCCCAGCCCATCGCTTCGATGCTGCCACCAGACGTTTTCTCATCATGTCGTATCAGTCGGTTGCGGCACGCCTGTGCCGTTCGATATTCGCCATGCCCTGGCCGGATGGCGAAACGCGCGCGACATACCTGCGACGCGCGAGCCCTTCGCGCGGGCTTCGCTCAGCTGCCGGGCGCATCGATATGCCCTGCCCGCACCACTTCGACGTGCGCCGCTGCGGGTATCGTCGTGTGTCTCATCGGCGCGCGAGCGCTCGGCATGGCTTCGGCGCGGCTGTCGCTGCCCGACAGCGCACCGAGCGAAACACCCGCATCCGCGACCTGCGGCGGCCGCAGCGCATGCGCCGCGCTCCCTCCCACGCGCGCGAGCACAGCGCTCGACGTGCGCTCGACACCGTCGCTGTCATGGGGATTACGCAACGCGAGCAGCAAATGCCCCGCGCTATCCGCGAGCGCGAGCCGATCGACATCCCCTTTCGGCACGGCAAGGACCACTGTGCGCGCATGGACGGCATGCGTGTTCGGACCGCCGCCCGCAGGCGGCGCATCGCCGAAAGCGAGCACACGCACCCCCGAGAGCAGCAGCTTCGCTTGCGACCGCGCAATCTCTGCCTGTGCCCCCATACCCGCGCCATCGCGTTTCAAGGTCAGGAAAACGTCCACGACATTGCCGGGACGCACCAGCTCGCCCACTGCGCCTGCTTCGTCGACGCGTACCGCCACCGCACGTTCGCCGGGCTGGACCCGCTCCGCGAAACCCGATGACAGCTGCCCCTCGAACACAGGCGTATCCGGTTCGATATCCGCGAGCGGGATGCGCTTCGCGACGAGCATCGGTTCGGCAAACGCACCGCTTGGAAACGCGCTCAGCTGTTCGATCCGCAGGGCATCCGCGGCGATGGGGCGTCCCGCCGGCAAGCGTTTCGCGGCGACGACAACGGCAAAGGCGCGCTTCATGGCGGGGACGGTCTTCACCGAGTTCGGCGCCTGCCTGCCGAGCGTCCACGCGTAAATGCCGAGCAGTAAAGCAGTCACGATGAGGATTCCCGCCGATACCTTCGTGAAGTTCAACATGCCGCCCCCGTGTGATCGACGCGGCGCGCGCGGCGGCGACCCGCGCGCTCGAAAGCGCGACCCAACGAAGCGTACGCACCGTTCATAGGAGGTTCTCCGGATTGATCTGCACCGTAGCGGCGCTCGTCAGCGTGCCAGGCAACGCGAGACCGAGCAGCGGCAGCGTCGGTACCAGCGGACGGTTCGCATAGTTGTAGGTCAGCGTGACTTCGACGCAATCGAGCGATGCGTCGTAGCTGCATGCCTCGGCTTGCGCGGTGCAATTCGCACCGTTGCGCAGCCATCCCGCCGAGTTCGTCGCCACCGTGCAGGCGCTTTGGCTGCGGGCCGTCAGTGCGGCAGCGGCACTCGATGCGCTCTGATAGTTCAGCGCCGCGCGCGCGCCCTCTTCGGCTGCGAGCGTCAAGCTTTGCTTGGCCACGAAAATCACGCTGTAGGTCACGATGCCGTAGAGCATGACGAACAGGAGGGGGAATACGAGCGCGAATTCGATAGCCGCTGTACCCTCCATTCGCTCACGGGCGCGTGCGGCCAACCGGAAGGGCTTCAATGCGCTCCTCCCGGCAACGGCGCGCCCATGAGCGCAAGCGCCGCCGCGCCCACGAGCAACGCGGCATACGGCGCCGCGCGGCGTGAGCCCACCGCGAACGTCGGCGCGTTCGCCGCACGCCACGGCTGCGGCGATTTTCTCGACAAGGCGAGCAACCCACGCGCATGCAGGGCCGCGGCGAGCGTGGCGAATATCCAGAGCCCGAGCAGTGCGGAGGGGCCGCACCATGCGCCGAGCACCGCGAATACCTTCACGTCCGCGGCGCCCATCACACGCAGTAAAAAAAACGGCAACAATGCCGCCAGACCCAGCGCTGCCCCACTCGCCGCCTGCATCGGTCCGACAGCAAACGGCCCGATCCGCGCCAACGAGCAAACCGCTGCGGCCACGAAGCCTATCGCAACCCATCCGTTCGAAACGCGCCGGTATCGACAGTCCGAAAGCGCGACGGCCGCGGCCCAGCAGATGAACAAAGCGCTTCCCAGCTGCATTATCGGAATAGAGTTCAATATCGATTGGGCGCGTCGACTCGCGCCGATTGCATGACGCAATCCGCGATTTAACGTTTTTTGAGAATGAAGAGCGGCTTTCTTCGAGTCAATTCACGCCGTGACTACGGCGTCAGACTGGTAACGATGTTGGTGAACACGGTCACGATACTGGTCTTTACATTGTTCAATGACGCGACGATTGCGAGCGCGATAAGCCCGGCGATCAATGCGTACTCGATTGCGGTGACACCCCGTTCTTCTCTCAGAAAACGTCCGATGAGCTTGCTCATGATGATCCTCGTATTTTTTACGGCGGTCGTGCAGAACGATTTGATTTCGCGCCATGGAAAGGCCGCTTCGGCAGACCACCTTCGCCGAGGCGCGATTCCCGCACGCAAATATCGAATAGTGTTGACGGTCCCCCGCTGCTGACGCAGACGGTTCCTGCTTTATCGACAGGACTCGAAAAAGGCGATGGCAGAGCCTCGTTCGTTCCTGCTTCTTGCTTATTTCCGCGTTTTCCTGAAGCTCAGACGATCTTTTACACGGAATCTTCGTGCTCGCTAAGTTAGGGCTTACGATAGTTTAGATAAAATCCACTAAATTCGTAAATAGCCGGAACCCGCGTTACGGCGCTCGTCGTAACGGAGAGTGGCTGCCGTTACGTTACACGCACACTCGGCGGGCACGAAAAACGCCGCACGCCTGTTTACATGGCAGGTCGTCATATCTCTTGCAAAGCAGCGCCAATCCTCGATTAGCGGATAAACGCGCATTGGCTCACGTTGCTTTAGCTTGTTCGAACGCCCTCACTGGCATAGCGATTGCAGAGTCACCGCCCGCAGCATTTCCAATCGACAACAAAAGCAGGTGACACGATGCGCAATCCAAAAAACGACGGGGCAATCAAAACGATATTGGCCGCGACTGTGGCGAGCACGCTACTTTCTCTCACAGCCTGCGGCGGATCGGGGACATTGAGCCAGGGGCTCGGATCGAAAAGCGGGAGCGGCACCGCTCTCGCGAGCTCGGACGGTGGCGCAACGGGTGGCGGCAGCGGTACATCCGCCGGCAGCACGGCAGGCACGAGCGGCACAGACGGATCGAGCGGCTCGGGCTCCGACTCGGGGAGCACCGCGAACGTCAACGCGATCGGCAAGGTTGCGGCCGGCGGCGGCGGTATCGTCAGCGCGGTTGGCTCGACGGTCTCGTCGATCGGTAGCGCCATCGGCTCGCAAAGCATCCCGGGCGTCAGTGCACAGACGACGCAAGACGCGGGCGCCGTGGTGCAAAGCCTCGGCGGGGCCGTCTTCACACTCGGCAACGGTATTTCGCAGGGTCTCGGCCAACTCGGCAGCACCGCAAACCCCATCGGTACGACGCTCGCCAGCGCGGGTCCCGCGCTCGGCGGCCTCGGCTCGGCCGTCACGAACACCGGCAATCTGGTGACCCGTCTCGGCACCGGACCGCTCGCACCGCTGTCGCCGCTTACGTCGGGGGTCGGCGGCGGCGTCGCCTTGCTGGGTACCTCGATCACGACCGCCGGATCGACGCTCGGCGGCGCGCTGTCGAGCGGCCCCGTCGAGCAGGTGACGCAACAACTCAGCACAGCCATCACGCCGATTACGACATCGCTCGCATCGACGACGCAAAACGTGGGAACGATGAGCGGCCTCGGGCCGCAATTCGCCACCGTGCTCACGACGGCGGGAGGTGGGTTGGGCAAGGCAGGCGCAACCGTGGCGTCCACGGGCGGCAACCCTGTGACGAGCGGCCTCGGCAATGTGTTGTCGGCGACGGGCGCCACCGTTGCCGGCGCTGGAGGCCTGATCACGGGAGGCAGCGGCGGTTCGGGGCTGGGCGGCAGCCCGCTCGCGCCTCTCGCGGGCGCCGTGTCGAGCGTGACAGGCACACTCGGCGGAGCAACGGCAGGCGGTGCGAACCCATTGGGCGGCACTGCGTTAGCCGGTACCGCGCTCGCGCCGGTCACCACGGCTGTCTCGGCTATCGCCGGCACCGCCGGCGCCGGTACGAACACCGCCGGTAACCCGCTGGCCCCTGTCACCAGCTTGTTGAGCTCCGCAACCGGCGCCTTGACGAGCGCAACGAGCTCCTCGGCCACAGGCCAATCGAGCCCGCTCTCGGGGCTCGGCGCGCTGACCGGCGCGCTCACGGGCGCTCTCTCGAAGAAATGACATTCCGGATAACCCGCTGCCCCCGCCCGGCTTGCGCACCGCGCAGCGGGCAGCGCAAGCGGCCATCGGCGAGCGCGACTGCGCTCGCCATTCACGAGCGTGCGAAGCGCGAGGCGTAACACACGCGACAGCAGACCACGAGGAGCACATCATGTTCGATCGACGTCGAGTTTCCCTTCATCCGATTGCCGTACCGTTATCGACATTGCGTGCGCCGATCGCCGCGGTCGTCGCGGCTTGCGCGCTTGCCGCCTGCGGCAGCGACGGCGTTTCGGTCCCCGGCGGACTGAGCGGCAACGACAACGGCGGCAATGTCACGCCGACCAATCCGCCGGCACCGCCCACGGCCAGCACGACGGGCGCCATTACGACCGTCGGCAAGGTCGCCACCGATCTTGGCGGGACGATCTCGTCCCTGCCTGTCCCCGGTGTCAGCCCCGGTGTCACGAGCGGCGCGGGCAGCACCGTCGCGGCGCTAGGCCCGGTTCTCGACAGCACCGCCGATGCACTCAGCGACGGGCTGGGCCAAACAGGCACCAACGCCAACCCGGTCGGCACGACGGTGGCCAAGCTCGGCGCGCCCGTCAGCGCGACGAGCGGCGTGATCGCAGGCGTCGCGAGAACGGTCGATGCGCTGGGCACAGGCCCGCTCTCGCCGCTGGCGAGCGTTACGTCGCCCGTGGCCGGCGCCTTGTACACAGCGGCGAACGGGGCACAGGCAGGCGGCATGATCCTGGGCAATACGCTGGCGTCGGCGCCGGTTCAGCAAGTCACGCAGCCGCTCAGTAACGCAATCACGCCGCTCGTCATCACGCTGGGGCAGACGACCCAGGCTGTCGGCACCACGAGCGGCCTCGGGCAACCGGTATCGGGCGTACTCGCGCAGATCGGCAACGCGCTGCAAGGCGGCGGCACGACCCTCGGCGGGAGCTCGAAGGAACCGGTCGTCGGCGACAGCGGACAGCTCGTATCGATCCTCGGCAATACCGTCACCAATGCCGGCGGCCTCGTCAATCCGAACGGGCCGAACGGCGCGGCGCCCATTCCCGGCCTCATCACGGGCCTGGCGGGAAGTTCCAACACATCCGTGGCGGCAGGCAGCGGTAGCGCAACCGGCGGGATCGGCGCCCCGTTGGGCGGCACCCCCCTCGCAAGCATCACAGGACCGTTGAGCGGCGCGACGTCCGGCGCGAGTGGCGGCACGAATCCTCTTGCCGCTCTAACGGGCGCACTGACGACCGTGACCGGCGCGCTGTCGAGCACCACTGGCGCTGCGCCAACGGGCACCGGTTCGGCTGCCACGGGCGTGGGCTCGCTGCTCGGCAACGGCCTGCCCGCTCTCGGAAAACTGCAGTAGCCCTGCCAACTCGCATCAAAGCGCGATCGTGGCCCGCGTCTGACGAACGGGCGCCGGCTTCGATCGCCGCGCGAAAAGAGCCCGGCGCAAACGGGCTCGCGTACCGATTCGTGCACCGGCCTCAGAGCCGGCCCGAAGGTACCCATAACAAAATGGCCATACGAGGAACAAACGATGAGGACTACTGAATTCGTGGTCGGGGTGGGGCTCGCGCTCGGCGTCGCGAGCAGTGCAATAGTGGCTCAAGCGCAAACACGCGCCGCGGCCAGCGGCAACCCGCTGCAAGCGCTACCACAAGCCAATGCGCCGCATACGGCACCCAGCGTCACCGTCCAGGTCGAACGGCCAACGCCTCAGCTCGAACAATTGCTCGCGTCGCACCTCACACCGACGAAGATCCAAGTGGAAGGCGTCAAGGCCATTCCGTTCGCCGAGGTTGCGGGACACTTCACGCCGCTCGTCGGCAAGGACATCACGATCGGGCAACTGATCGACACCGCCAACGACATCACGCGGCTTTATCAGTCGCGCGGGTACGCACTGTCGTTCGCGTTCATTCCCGCGCAGACGTTCGAAAACGGCGTGGTACGCGTGACCGTCGTCGAAGGATATGTCGCGCAGATCGACATCAAGGGCAACCCGGGCCCGACCGAACGCAAGATCCGTCAGCTTGCCGAGCGCATCCGCAACGAACGGCCCCTGCGTCGCGCAACATTCGAGCGCAACGTGAATGCGCTGGGACTGTTACCTGGTTTGACCGTCACGGCCACCGTGCCCGCACCGAAGACGACCGATGGCGCCACGACGCTCGAGCTCAATGTCGAACGCAAGCCACTGAACGCCGGCGCGGGAATCGACCTCCATCATCCCGGCGTGCAAGGTCTGTTCACGGTGACGGAAAATGGACTTGCGTCACTGGGCGAGCAGATCAGCGTCTCGGCGCTCGAGCCTAAGGGCCGAGACAACACGACGTACTATTCCGCCAATGGCGCGTTGCCTGTCGGTTCCGACGGACTCGTCGCACGAGTCGACGCCTCGCACTACCGGGGCCATCCGACCGACAATCCAGGCCTGCCGTCTTATGTCGAACGAACGGTGGTCAACGACAAGCTTGCGCTCTCGGCTGCCTACCCGTTGCTCTTGCGCGATGCGCACAAGGTGATCGGAACCGTGAGCGGATACGCCTCGCATGACGAGAATCGCTATCGCAATACGATCAACGACGCGCAGATCGGACTGCGCTCGCAAGCACGCGTACTGCAAGCACAACTCGACTACACGGGTGTCGAGCCAGGCCAGGTGCGCCGGGCGAGCATCAACGTTGCTCATGCATTCAATATCCTGGGCGCCTCGAAGGCGGCCGATTCGAATGTCGCGGGCGCCATGCCGACGAATCCGGTATCGCTCACGTTCGTGCGCACCGGTGCGAGCTTTTCGCAATCGAACGAATGGCCCTTCAAAATCGGCACGACCGTTGCCGCCACGGCGCAGTTCAGCCCCGACAATCTGCCGACGTCAGAACAGATCGCATTCGGCGCACAGCGATTCGCCGCGGGCTATCAGCCAGGAGAGGCATCGGGCGATTCGGGATGGGCCGCATCGTTTGAAGTCAACCGTGCGATCCCCATCGGCATGCGCTACTTGCAGACGGTCACCCCATACGTATCGTTCGATATGGCGCGTGTGTACCTGCATTCCGGGCCGACATCGCCCAATAAGCTCGCTTCCGTCGCGCTGGGCTTTCGAATCACCGACACCAAGCATTACAGCCTGGATCTCTCGATCGCCAAAGCCGTTGCGGACGCGCCGATCGAGAGCCCCTCGCGCAGCCCGCGAATCAATGCCACGTTCTCGTACCAGATGTTCTGAACCCGAAGAAAATCGGCTGGGAGATGCCCGATTAGAGGTTCCACTATCAACCGCGAGTCATTTTTTCGTGAGTATCCTAGCCGGACACCAACATAAGCGCGGCGCGACAGCCCTATCCGCCACCGCGCGAAACAAACGACAGCCGATTCACCCCAAAAGGAGGACGACATGATGCACTTCTCGCACCCCGCCCGCTCGATCGCGCTGCGCGCCATCAAGGGCATGGCGGTATCCGGACTATTGCTGGCGAGCGCGACCGTAGCCTTCGCGCAGAGCGCCGATTCGCCGATCGGTGTGTGGCAAACGATCGACGATCATACGCATCAGCCCAAAGCGCTCGTACAGATCACGCAAAATGCGGACGGTACGCTCAGCGGAAAAGTCATCAAAGGCTTGAACCCGGCCGATTCGCCCGATCGCCGTTGCACCGAATGCACGGACGAACGCAAGGATCAGAAAATCCTCGGTATGACGATCATCCGCGACATGAAGCAAGACGGCGATCATTGGGACGGCGGCAATATTCTCGACCCCGAAAACGGCAAGGTCTATCGATGCAAAATGACGCTTTCCGAGGGCGGCCAGAAACTCGTTGTACGCGGTTATATCGGTGTATCGCTGCTCGGACGGTCGCAAACGTGGAACCGGCAAGCTGATTCAGCTTCAGCCCAGGCAAAGAATTAACGTACCCGGAAATCCTCGCGAGCGGGCCTGGTCATAGGCCCGCTCGCTCGAGGGCCGCGGCCGAGCATCGTCAGGCAGCGCGACGCAATGAAGCCAGATAGGACAAGGTCGGCGCATCGATCGTCGCAAAAGCCGGTGCCACCTTGGCCGGAGTCAACTTCGCGCGCATGCGCGCCTTGACCGACTCGCAAAGTATTTCGGCCGCATCGCCATACAGTTCGTCAAGCACATGCCTGAATACACCCGCGTCGTACCACGTCTTGAAGCGGCGGTGGCAGGTTTGATACGACGGGTACCGGCGCGGCATCGAGGACCAGGCTGCGCCGCTGTAGATCACCCACAACACTCCATTGAGTACCGCGCGGGTATCGGTCAGTGGGCGGCCGCGTGCCGGCGCACGCGCCTGCAATTCAGGAAACAGCGTGACCACACGGTGCCATTGCTCGTCGGTTATTTCGCGGTAAGGGGTCATCTGTGCCTCCTTCGTTTGAATAGAGAGCACAATAGGCCTCGACCTGACCGGCGAATATCAGAATAATCCGAATCTGTCCCGCGCCGTGTTTGCGCAAAATGCAAACATTCGGTTTGCCGCCATTAGGTCAACGATGTATCGACGAGTCGTCGTGGTGCTTCCAGATATTCCTTCGACTGCATTTCGACGATACGCGAGACAGTCCGGCCGAATTCATTCGCCATCGGCCCTTCGAGATAAAGCGCTTCGGGCTCAACGGCGGCCGACATCAAAAGCTTCACCTTGTGATCGTAAAAAACGTCGACCAGCCAGGTAAAACGGCGCGCTTCCGATGCCATGCGGGGCGTCATTTGCGGCACGTCGGACAGCACCACCGTATGAAATCGCGAGGCCAGTTCGAGATAGTCGTTTTGTGAGCGCGGCCCGCCGCACAGCGTTGCGAAATCGAACCAGACGACGCCGTCGGCGCGCCGCAGCGCTTTCAATTCGCGCTTTTCGATACGCAGCAGCGGACTCTCGTCGGGTACGGCGGCGAGCTGCGAAAACGCGGCTCTCAGCGCACGGTCGGCGTCGGCGCCGAGCGGCGTGTGATAGACGCTGACCTGGGCGAGCGTACGCCGACGGTAGTCGACGCCCGCATCGACGTTGAGCACATCGAGCCGCGCCTTTAACAGCTCGATGGCCGGCAACACGCGATCGCGATGCAGACCGTCGGGATAGAGCGTGTCGGGATCGTAATTCGAGGTCATCACGAACTGCACGCCGTTATCGAAAAGCCGCTCGAGGAGCCGATGAAGAATCATGGCATCGGCAATATCCGAGACGTGGAATTCGTCGAAGCAGATCAGCCGATAACGCCTGGCGACGCGACGCGCAAGCTCGTCGAGCGGATCGGCCTGCCCCTTCAGTTCTTCGAGCTGGCGATGGACTTCGCGCATGAACTCGTGGAAATGCAGCCGTGTCTTGCGCTGCACGGGAACCACCGCATAGAAGCTATCCATCAGGAAGCTCTTGCCTCGCCCCACGCCGCCCCACATGTAGATGCCACGCGGCAGTTCGGGATGCACGAGCAGCTTGCGCAGCGCGTTCGAGCGCCGACCCTTGTAGGCGACCCACTCGGCATAGCATTGCTGCAAGCGATTCACCGCCGCGAGCTGTGCGTCGTCGGACAGATAGCCGCGCGCCTCAAGCTCGTGTTCGTAATATTCGAGGACGTTCATCGTGAAAGGAACCGCTCGGGCAAGCGCCCAGGACAGGCGCGTTGCAGGGACCTGCGCGCCTGCGCATCGCCCGGACCGGCTGAAGGAGCGGAAGGGACCTCGCCCTGCCCGCGCCCTCTGCCATTACTGCCTGATGGGACTACTACCCGGCCTTGCTGTCGGCGCTCGATACCGGCGCTGACTGCCGGGAACCGCCAGAAGACTTACTTGTTCAGTGAACGCTTGTCGACGGCCAACGCCGCTTCGCGCATCACTTCGGACAACGACGGGTGCGGATGGCAAATACGCCCGATGTCTTCCGACGCTGCCTTGAACTCCATCGCAACGACCGCTTCGGCGATGAGATCGGATGCGTTCGCCGAAATGATATGCACGCCGAGCAGCTCGTCGGTCTTTGCATCGGCAATCATCTTCACGAACCCTTCGGGCTTTGCCACGCCCAGTGCCCGGCCGTTGATCGAGAACGGAAACTGCCCCGTCTTGATCTCGCGACCCTCGGCCTTCAATTGCTGTTCGGTCTGGCCGACCCAGGCAATCTCGGGTTCGGTGTAAATCACCCAGGGAATGCAGTTGTAGTCGATATGCGGCTTCTGCCCGTCGATGATCTCGGCAACGAGCACGCCCTCGTCTTCGGCCTTGTGCGCGAGCATCGGCCCGCGCACGACGTCGCCGATCGCGTAGACATTCGCCACTGCCGTGCGGCAATGATCGTCGACATCGATGAACCCACGCTCGTTGGCCTTCAGACCGATCGACTCGAGGCCGAGGTTATCGGTATTCGGCACGCGGCCCACCGAGACGATCAGACGATCGGCCTCGAGCGTCTGAGCCTTGCCATCCTTGTCGGTATAGGCGATCGTCACGCCCTTGGCGTTGGCCTTGACCTCGCCAATGCTGACGCCGAGGTGGATATCGAGACCCTGCTTCTTGAAAAGCTTCGCGGCTTCTTTCGCGAGTGCTTCGTCGGCCGCGCCGAGAAACTGCGGCAAGGCCTCGAGAACGGTCACCTGTGCACCGAGGCGGCGCCAGACCGAGCCGAGCTCGAGACCGATCACGCCGGCGCCGATGACGGCGAGCTTCGCGGGCACGGCATCGAATGCAAGTGCGCCTTCATTGTCGGCAACGATCTTGTTGTCGACCGGCACGTTCGGCAGGTGGCGCGCCTTCGATCCCGTTGCGATGATGACGTTTTTCGCCGTGACGACTTCGGCTTCGCCTTCGCCGCTCACTTCGATTTGCACACCGGCATCGCTCTTGCCGACGAACTTGCCGTGGCCCTTGAGCCAGGTGATCTTGTTCTTCTTGAAGAGAAACTCGATACCGCTCGTCATTTTTTCGACGATGCCGTCCTTGCGCGCCTGCATCTTCGCCACATCCATCTTGACCTCGGACACGGCGATACCGTGCTCGGACAGATGATGCGAGGCGTTTTCGAATTCCTCGGACGACGCGAGCAGCGCCTTCGACGGAATGCAGCCGACGTTCAGACAGGTGCCGCCGAGCTTCAGTGCGCCGGTCGGGTTCTTCCACTTTTCGATGCAGGCGACGCTTTTGCCGAGCTGTGCGGCCCGAATCGCGGCGACGTACCCGCCGGGACCGGCGCCGATCACGACGACGTCAAATTCCTGGGACATGACAATCCTTTCGATGACGCGACGGCGCAGCGTGAACTGCGCTTCGTCGCGATTTCAACGTAGCTTTGCAGCGCTCGCACAAACGAGCGCATGGGGGATTACAGATCGAGCAGCAAGCGCGCCGGGTCCTCGAGCGCGTCTTTCATGGCGACGAGCGAGAGCACGGCTTCGCGGCCGTCGATGATGCGGTGGTCATACGACAGTGCAAGGTAGTTCATCGGGCGGATGACGATTTGACCGTTCTCGACGACCGCCCGCTCCTTCGTCGCATGCACGCCGAGGATCGCCGATTGCGGGGGGTTGATGATCGGCGTCGAGAGCATCGAGCCGAACACGCCACCGTTCGAAATCGAGAACGTGCCGCCCGTCATTTCCTCGATCGACAGCTTGCCGTCCTTGGCCTTCTGACCGAACTCGGCGATCTTCTTCTCGATCTCGGCGAGGCTCAGCTGATCGGCATTGCGCAGAATCGGCACCACGAGGCCGCGCGGCGAGCCCACGGCGATACCGATATCGAAGTAACCGTGATAGACGATGTCCGTGCCGTCGATCGATGCGTTCACGAGCGGGAACTTCTTCAACGCGTGCACGGCCGCCTTCACGAAGAACGACATGAAGCCCAGCTTCACGCCATGCTCTTTCTCGAACTTGTCCTTGTACTTGTTGCGCAGGTCCATCACGGGCGCCATATTCACTTCGTTGAACGTCGTGAGGATGGCATTCGTTTGCTGCGACTCCAGCAGGCGCTCGGCAATACGCTGGCGCAGGCGCGACATCGGCACGCGCTGCTCGGGGCGATTATTGAGCCAGCTGTCGGCGGCGGCCGGCGCCTTCACGTCCGGTAATGCGGGCTTCGATGCGCGCGGAGCCGGCGCGGCCGGTGCGGCAGCCGGTGCCTTGGCGCTCGTGCCCAGCACGTCGCCCTTCGTAATGCGACCGTCGCGGCCCGTTCCCGACACTTGGTCGGCCGAGAGGTTCTTCTCGGCCATCAGCTTGTTGGCGGCAGGCGACGCCGCTGCGCCGGCGGTTGCCGTGGCAGTCGCGGCGGCGGGGGCGGCAGCCGGTGCTGCGGCCGCCGGAGCGGCAGCCGCCGCCGCGGGTGCCGCGGCGCCCGCCTTGGCTTCCGTGTCGATCTTCGCGATCAGCTGCTCGGAGGCCACGACCTCACCGTCGCCGACGACGATCTCGGCGAGCACGCCCGACGCGGGCGCCGGCACTTCGAGCACGACCTTGTCGGTCTCGATTTCGATCAGCGTTTCGTCCTGCGAGACAGCCTCGCCGGCCTTCTTCTTCCACGCGATCATCGTGCCTTCCGAAACCGACTCCGAAAACTGCGGAACCTTGACTTCTACAATAGACATTTGATTTTCCTGAACTCGTATCTGGTGTGGAGCGCGAACACCCGCTCGTCATGCCCGCGCGCTTCGATTGGCCTGGGCGGCATACGGCGCGGGAGAGCGCGTGGCGCTCTCCCGGTTCGCTGCGTTAGTTATTTGGCAATCGATGCGCTCTTCAAGCGGCCGAAAGCACCTTCGATCAACGCTTTTTGCTGCTCGTAGTGCTTCGCGTAATAGCCGACCGCGGGCGATGCGGATGCCGGGCGACCGCTATAGGCGAGCTTCTGCCCGTCGCGCATACCTTCTTTCAGGTGGTGCTCGACGTAGAACCACGGACCTTGATTTTGCGGCTCGTCCTGCACCCATACGACCTCGGTTGCATGGTCGTACTTCTTCATCTCCGTTTCGAACTGCTTGTGCGCGAACGGATAGAGCTGCTCGATGCGCAGGATTGCAACGTCGTTCGCCTTCGCTTCACGGCGATGCGCAATCAGGTCGTAATAGACGCGGCCTGAGCACACCACCACGCGCTTGACCTTCTTCGCTTCGATCGCTGCATCGACTTCGCCGATCACTGGCTGGAACACGCCGCTCGCGAGCTCCGACAGATCCGAGATCGCTTCCTTGTGACGCAGCAGCGACTTCGGCGTGAAGACGATGAGCGGCTTGCGGAACAGGCGAATCATCTGACGGCGCAGCAGATGGAAGATCTGCGCCGGCGTGGTCGGTTGCACGACCTGCATGTTGTGCTCGGCGCACAGCTGCAAATAGCGCTCGATACGCGCCGACGAGTGCTCCGGACCCTGACCTTCATAGCCGTGCGGCAACAGCATCGTGAGCCCCGACACGCGGCCCCACTTGACTTCACCCGACGAAATGAACTGATCGATCACGACCTGCGCACCGTTGGCGAAATCGCCGAACTGCGCTTCCCAGGCAACGAGCGTATTCGGTTCAGCCGTCGAGTAGCCGTACTCGAAGCCAAGCACGGCTTCTTCGGACAGCACCGAATCGATCACCGTGAACTTCGCCTGGCCGTCGGCCACGTTTTGCAGCGGAATGTACGTGCCGTCGTTCCAGCGCTCGCGGTTCTGATCGTGCAGTACCGCGTGACGGTGCGTGAACGTGCCGCGGCCCGAATCCTGGCCGGTGAGGCGCACCGCATAGCCCGATGCGACGAGCGATGCGTAGGCGAGATGCTCGCCCATGCCCCAATCGAGCGGCGCATCGCCGCGCGCCATGGCGCGACGATCGTTGATGACACGCTCGACGAGCGGGTGCAGCTTGAAGCTCTCGGGAATCGTCGTGATGCGCTCGCCAAGACGCTTGAGTTCGGCAAGCGGCACTGCCGTATCGGCCGCATCCGTCCACTTGCGGTTCAGGAACGGCACCCAGTCGACCGCGTATTTGCTCTTGTAGTTCGAGAGCACCGGATCGACCGTATGCTGGCCTGCATCCATCGCCGCGCGATAGGCCTTGGCGAAGGCATCGGCGTCTTCGGCGCCGATCACGCCCTGCTGCACGAGCTTTTCAGCGTAAAGCGCACGCGTGCCCGGATGCTGGGCGATCTTCTTGTACATCAACGGCTGCGTGACGGCCGGCGTATCTTGCTCGTTGTGGCCGAGCTTGCGGAAGCAGACGATATCGATGACGACATCCTTGTGGAACTGCATCCGGAAGTCGATCGCAAGCTGCGTGGCAAGCACGACCGCTTCGGGATCGTCGCCGTTCACGTGCAACACGGGCGCCTCGATCATCTTCACCACGTCGGAGCAGTAAAGCGTCGAGCGCGCGTCGCGCGGATCGGATGTCGTGAAACCGATCTGGTTGTTGATGACGATATGGAGCGTGCCGTGCGTACCGTAGCCGCGCGTCTGCGCGAGGTTCAGCGTTTCCATGACGACGCCCTGGCCCG
>Ga0209672_100808_pt1 | contig 14765 bp, 9 predicted proteins | sample AraplaCol_mMS_r2_FD_184273 | JGI IMG/M metagenome (GOLD analysis project Ga0209672, IMG submission 184273) | Arabidopsis root microbial communities from North Carolina, USA - plate scrape CL_Col_mMS_r2 (SPAdes) (version 2) | ecosystem: Host-associated > Plants > Roots > Endosphere | place: USA...
ATGTCGAAGATCGCCACGTCGGGACTGTCCTTCAGCAGTCGCGACAGGCGGCTGCCTTCCGGCGACGCCACGGTCACGCGGTGATGGCGGCTCATCGCGACGGCGAGATCGCGGACGTAGGTGTCCTGGCCGCCGCCGTAATCGCCGTGGAAGTTGGTGTACAGAATGTTCATCATGCGTAGCACCTATTCACCCGCGCACATCAAAGGACTTCATATTAAATCGATGAATGATTCACCATTGAGCCTTGCCAATAACGCCATTTTCACGTTACCAATCCACCACGGTAACCACGCGAGACGTAACAGATACGTGAAGCGGAACCGTTCCGGTGTCTGAAACCCGTCACGAAAACTTTGAGCGCTTCGAAAAGCAAATGCCATTTTCGTTTGAACACCCCAGCCGTCGTGGCACAGAGATACCCTGCCACACATCAATGGCGAATATATGGACTCGCTTAAGGCACGTGGCCCGTCTCTACCATTCGGCTTACGGCGGGCCGCACTTTTCAGCTCAGGGGTTACGCGGATAAATATTCGTAAACTGGACGCTGTGTGTCGAATCGGTCGCCATAATTGCCTGGCTCAAACTACCGTGCACCGGGGTCAGTTGGAGATCAAAATTTACCAGGCTGAACTCGGGCGTCGCCGGAACGAGATCGGTCGCCTTCCCTGTCGTGGTGTCAAACTTGGCGGCAAGGATGCGAACTTTGTCATCCGCGTCGGGCAACGGCATCACTCGGGGTACGCGATCTGCGAGCGCCGATGTCGTGCCTATCGCCGCCCACAGCACCGTTGCACTGGAATCGTACCGGTACAAGAGATAGGTCAGCTCTCCGTTCAGTTCGATGGGAACACCCCAGTATTTATTGTTATCGTCAGCATAGAGATAGCCGAGAATCACCGGGTAGCCACCGAGCGTAGGCCAGTCGGCCGACAGCGGCACATTGAACGACTGCGATGCGCTGAATTGACTTATCTCGCCCAGGGGGTTGCTGCCCACCAGCGTGGCCGTACCATCCGTTCCGACATTGGAAAAAAGAAGATTATCGAGAGAAAGAATCCCGGCGTCACTGGAGACGCTCCCGGTAATCGCCCCTCCCCTGATGACTGCGTTGATATCGCTGATATGCGGCTTGGACGCGATGGCGGCAATATATTTGCTTGTGAAATCGCGGTACTTCGGCGAAAAATCGATCGCCTGATACTGTGACTGTGTTGCGCCAGATATGAACGATCGAGACGGAAAGTAGACCGACAGGCCAGACGCGCTGCTGTAATTCGCACTGGTGTTGCTATATACCACCGCCTGACTGATCGCATTGGCCAGCGCAACGGAACCCTGAACCTTGTCCGCGATGTTCCGGGAGAATTGTTTCAGATCGACCAGATCGAGGGAGGGGTTACTGTCGGTGCCGCTACCATTACCGCCAAAGCCCAGTGAGGTCGCCCGCATCCAGGCGACCCGGGCCCAACTGTCATCCGAACCGGAAATCGCCGAGAGCACGGTTCCCGTCCAGGATTCGAGCGTAGTCTGAACGTTAGCGATCTTGCTCAGATCGATCAACGAAAGCGTACTGAATTCCCGCTCGCCGTCCTGTTTTTCGATGTACGAATCGGCAACCGACTTCCCAAACGTACGTGCGTCTTGCGTCGCGGAGGCCACGACAGTAGTCCAGTTCCAGCCGCTGCCGGGTTCGAGTTCCTGCGACGCCAAGAGATAGTCGGCATACGGGCTCAGTGCGCTCGCGACTTCAACCGTCGCCATCAAGCATGCGTCGAAGCCGATCAGATCAAAGCGAATATTCGCTGCTTTCTCGCCGTCCGCAATCGCCTTCGACAAATTCGGCAATGTCATCTGCGACCCGTTGAAATTCTCGTCGCCACCATATCCCGTCCAACCGCCCCCGTGATCCCACAGCAGCAGCTTGTAATTGCCTGCCGGATACTTGCTTTTCGCCCACGCAATGAAATCGGACAGGGTTGACGGCGCCCCCATGTCGACCTTGCCCAGATCCGCGACCTGCTGAAGCTTGCCGTTGGCGATGACATGGCGCTTTACATTGATCCAGTTCGGAACGAGGCGGGTGGGATCGTTGACGACATTCGCACCACCGGTTTCGATCACGATATTGGCATTGGACGGCAGGGTTGCCTTCAACATCTCTTCGAGGTTCTTCGTAGCATTTCTACCCGCCTCGTCGTTTCCACGACCACTCTCAAGATCGGAGCCGAGCATATAAACCATCACGGTGGTAGCGGCTTGCGGCTGGGGCTTCGGTTGGGGCGACGCAGTGTCGTCACCACCGCACGATGCCAGAAACACGACTAGCGAGAGTGCTGCCACTTTAATTGATAAGGATTTCACGATATCTACTCCATTTTTCAACAATGAATTCGAACTCCAAATTGGAGGGCGATATTTTTATTCAGTTATATTTTGCCGTGCGACCGGTTCGTCATTAAGAAACTGGACGCGTGTTCAGATAGCTCGGCCAATATTCGTAATGACCGAGCCAATCCCGTAAATACTTCGCCTGCGAATGCGTTCGGCAAATGCGGACGATCGATGCCCCCGCCTGTTACTGAACGACCTGAATCGGTACGGCGATATCCTGGTTGCGCATCGACGCCGCGGCCGCACGCGGGCTCGTATTGATCATCACGTAGCCAAGCACGCCCGGCGTCGCGTTCGGCCGCACCGTGACGGTGACACGTCCATTGCCGCTATTGACGCTGCCTTTCTCGACCGACGCCACCAGCCAGTCGGGCAAATTGGTGACTTGCCAAGCCAGCCTGATCGGCGTGGAATAATCACCCGCCGAAATCTGCAGCTCCGTGGATTCCCCGGCCTTCAGGCGTATCGCGTTATTTCGTCCGGCAGGGACTGGTCGGGTCGTGCCGTCGTCGTTCAGAACCTTTACGCCGAATGCCGGAGTGGAATAGCTGACGGTGTAAGGCTTGGCCAGCTTGTAGTCGTACAGATACGTTCTCGATATCAGGTCATTGTCAGCCCGCAGACCGAAATTGCCCTCGAATTTCGAAACCTTGATCTGCACGCTTTCTTCGACGGCTGGATCTCCCTCGGGCACGCTGAACAATACCCAGGCAACCGTCCCGGCCGTGCCGACGGTAGTGGGATCGGTCTTCCAGATATCACTGGCCGACGTCGCATGGGAAGAAATAAACTCCGCGATGCCATGGTCCGAAGACGAAATCAGATTTTGTGCGGAATAAGTATACGAAGTCGCAATTTCTCCGCTTACCGACGCAGTTACGCCCTTGTCTCCAAACGAAAGAGATCCGCCCATTTTTTGCGTCACCGTGGTGTTTCTCTCGACGGTTTTGGGCATGTAATTATCGACATTTCCCTGGATCACCACACCGCCCCTGACGACTGACAAGGAAAATGCCATATCGTGGAGGTTGTTGTAATAACCGCAGTAATCGCCCTTCACGCACGTATCCTTGCGCGTCGGATGCGTCTTGTTGATTCGCGGTTGAGGCGTAGTTTCCCAGTTAGCCTTCACGAGATAATAGTCGTTCTGCGTACTTGAATTCAGGCGATACAACGAAAACTGGAGTTTCGCGCTGCCGGCCTTTTGGTCGGACTGCCACCAATTGTCCGTGTACGACTCTAGGCTGACTTCCTGCGAGCTGTTGCCGAGCAGGGTCCATGCGGAAGGGTCGGGATTGGCATTGCCGGCGATGCCCGCCGGAGAGTCCACCGTCGCGCGCACCATAGCCGACTGCACTGCGGATTTCGTCAGACGCTGCCGCGCCTGGCTCGCCCGAACCGGGTCCAGGCAGCGATCGATGCCGTTCCCGTCCGTGGTGCCGTCCTGTATCTGGCACTCTACCGGCGCGCCGTCGACGGCGGATTTCGCCAGGATGAAGCCCGACGACTGCTCGCTCTTCGTGGCGACAGGGATCGATGAAGCTACCGGTACCGTGCTGATGATGCCATCCGTGCCGCTTGGCTCCATTGCGGCGACGCCGCTATCGACCTTGAAGACCGGCATATCGTCGGTCGGCCCCCAGATGTCGACATCGCCGTCGGCCACGATTGCATAGCCGGCATCGTAATGCGCAGCTATTGAGCATTTGTCGACATTCCCTGGCTGTACCCTGTACACCGGATATCCGTCGACGCTCGGAACGTGAGCGGTACTGCTGCAGCTAGGGAATGCTGAAACCTGCACATTCGGAGAAGCATCCCCGCCGCAGCCGGCCAATGCCGCACTGGTCAACAGCCCCACACCTAAAACCCGCGTACCGAGGATCGTTGACCTCTCATTTTTCATTGTCGGAATTCTCTCTATATTTCGATGCGCTATTCGCATAGCTTCCCCGTCGGTGATTGGCCACTCGCCGACTCGCCATCGACTTGCGACGCAAGCGGCGTATGCAGTATCGATTCGGTTGCGGGATGTGGAGTACTCGCCACATCGTTGGAGCGGACGATACCGCGGAGGAATATGCAAGTGGGAGTCAGGCCTTTGAAAGACTGTCGCTAAGGTTTGCCGGGCTCGATAAAATCTTCGTCCGAGAACAGGGCTCGCGACGGGATGCCGAGATCCAGACCGAACCGGGGTCGCACTCGGTGCTCGAAGGAGCCGACCATCAGCTGCGAGCTCAAGTTAGCGGCGGATGTTGCCGTTAACCCGGAAGAAGAGAAATCTCGCCCGTAAACAGTCCGGCGCTCCGGGTAGATAAAGCCATCGGACTCTCTCGCCAATCGATTGCGAAATTTACATGCCACAAGCAATTGAACGATCACGCTCCAGCGACATTTCCGGAATGCGGATCCTGATCATTGACGATAATCCTGACGATCGACTGCTGCTGGCGGAATACTTCGGCGGCATCGGTTGCCGCATTTTTGTCGCATGCGACGGCCAGGACGGCTTTCGCAAGGCGCTGGCCATTATTCCCGACCTGATCCTGATGGATGTAGGCATGCCGGTATGCGACGGCCTGACCACCACACGCCTTTTACGATCTGTTCCAGATACGCGCGCGATCCCGATTTGCTTCCTGACGGCAGCCGGCCAACCCGCCGAGCGCGTACAAGGGCTACGGTTAGGTGCCATCGACTACGTGTCCAAACCCTTCGATCTGAAGGAGGTTCACCTGCGCCTCAGCATCCATGCGCGTGCAGGCCGTTACGCATGCGGCAAAAACACTGCCGCGTATCCGGGCGATACGCTGGATACGCGCTTGTTTCGAGACGCCCGCTACCATCTACTTGCCCGTCTTCACGAAGCATCCCCCGTTCCGTCTCTCGCGCGTACGTTGAGCACGAATACTTTGCGGTTGAACCTGGTCTTCAAACGATGCACCGGCATGACGGTCTCGCAGTTCCTGTTCGAAGCGCGCATGCAATATGCGACAAGCCTGCTTACACAAACGACTATCGACATCCAGACGATCGCCGAGGCAGTGGGATATGGAACCCGGCAGAATTTCTCGACGGCGTACCGAAAACGATTCGGCGCTTCTCCAAACGAGTCGCGGATAAAGCAATTCGATGTATGACGCAGTGCAATACTTTGCGAATCGGTCTGTTTTGTTTGGTGCCGGATATTATTTTCGCCCGCCGCCGACGGCTGCCGGTTTCCGAGATATCCTCCCTGCGGTACATTGCTCCGCCGACGCGATGGTGACATTGCGGCACAACGAATGATCATTATTATCGGCAACACAATATGCATCCGTCCGATCTCTCCGCACGCAGCACATCGAGCCGCTGATTTATGACCCGCGTCCTTGTTGTCGATGACCACCTCGACGATCGTAGCCTGCTCGCCGAATTCCTCCGACAACAGGACTTTCGCGTATTCGTGGCGAGCGACGGCCTAGACGGTGTGAACAAGGCACGTGCCGTCCGGCCGGACCTGATTCTGATGGACATCAAGATGCCGGGTTGCGACGGGCTCACTGCGTGCCGCAGACTGAAAGCCGATCCGGCCACTTCAGACGTACCGTTGATTTTCCTGACCGCATCAAGCCAACCCCAGGAACGCGTTGCCGGCCTCGAGGCCGGGGCGATCGACTACATCACCAAGCCGTTCCATTTCGACGAGGTAAAGCTGCGCGTTGCCATGCACTTGAGATTGAATGGCATTGCGACCGAATCGGAACCGACAGCAGGCGTCCAGCCGCTTAATCAGGATGCTACGAATATCGACCTCGCGCTCTTCCGTCAAGTCAAGGCCATCGTGCTCGCCAACTTCGCCGACGAACCCGACGTCGAAGCGCTTGCCGCTCGGACCGGTACTTCACCACGTCGGCTATCGCAAGCGCTCAAACGTTGCATCGGGCTCACAATATTCGACTACATTCGAGAAGAACGACTCAAGGAGTCGAGGCGTCTGCTGCTCGAGAGCAACAGCGACATCGTGACCATCGCGCGTAGAGTCGGTTATACGAACGGTGCGAACTTCGCGACCGCGTTCAAGACACGTTTTGGCGTCTCCCCGAGTATGCTTCGCCGCGCGGGCAGCCATGCGAATGAAGCACTGACCAATCCATGATCGGCCGACGCACGCATGCGGGTAGCCAGCTGGCACTGGCGTGGTTGCTGATGTTTTTCGCATTGAGCGCGTTTTCGGCTGACCTTCGATGGCCGCAGGCAATCGACGTCGCATCAGGTTCCGGGTACCGATCGCTGGCGAACGACGTCATGCTGTTCGACGATCGCACGGCAAACCTCGCAGCTGACACCGTATTGCACAGCGACGGCTGGCAGCGTGCGACCGCGCGCACGCTGTCACGAGGTTTCACGTCGTCGACCATCTGGATCGCCGGCACACTCTCAAATCAAGGCGCGCAAACCACCACGCGATGGATCTCGGTCGATCCAGTACGTCTCGAAGACGTCGCTTTCTACGTGGTCGATCAAGATGGTAACGCGGCCAAGGTGCGCTACCGTTCCGGAATCGGAGCGCCGATCGCGAACCGGCCGCTCGAAACCGTCAGTACCGCGTTTCCGGTCACGCTGACACCTGGCCAGCAAATGCGGTATCTGATCCGCGTGCGAAGCCGTTCATCGATGACGCTGTCCTTGCATCTCTGGCACCCGAGGAATTTCCACGTGGAAGCCCAGCGCAGCATCACCGCGCATATGCTGCTGACAGGCGCCATGCTCGCGATGGCCGTCTTCTCGGCAGTGCTTGCAGCTGTGTGGCGCGACCGTGTCTTCGTGATACTGACGGCAACCGTGGTGTCCGAAGTCATCTACGAACTAGCCTTCGAAGGCTATCTTTACGCGCTGCTTCTTCATCAGGGTGGCGACTGGCTCGTGCGCCTGCCGAGCATCGCGGGCAACATCAGTGTCGCTCTGTTCTCGGCGCTGCTGTATTCGTTCATTGGATTCGACAAATTCGGTGCATGGCGCTGGTCTTACAAGATCATGATTGCGGCGCTTGTCGCCGCCGCCGCCTGGACCGCGTTCGGGGACTATCGCACAAGCGCAGCGGTCGCCATCCAGGGCACACTCCTCTGCAATCTGGTGTGGATAGCATCCGTGGCTCATGCGTACCGGCGCAAGGTGGCGAACGCGCGCCTTATTCTGATAGCGTTTCTTCCCGACTGTGCGACGCTCTTCATTCGCCTCGGTGTGCTATCCGGATTCATTTCCACCAGTTTTAGCGCGGGCACCGCACAGATCTGGGACAGTATCGGCGTGCTGGTTTTGCTATCGATGATCGTCGGCGGCAGGTCGCGTCAGTTACTGCTTGAGCAGCGACAAGTGCAGCGGCTGCTTTGGGCTGAACGCGAGGCCACTCAGGAGCGACTCGAGAATGCGGTTGCCACACGTACCCGCGAGCTGCGTAGCGCACTTGAGCAGGCCGACGGTGCGATACGGGCAAAGAGCGACTTCCTCGCCCGAATCAGCCACGACCTCAGAACGCCGCTCACATCGATTATCGGCTTCGCCGATCTAATCCAAGCGGATGGTCGCGAGGATGCGGAACGCGGTCGAGTCATCCGCCGCAGCGCCAACCACATGCTCGGTATGGTCAACGACCTGATCGACTATGCTAGGGGGCGCGAAGCGGACACGCTGTCACCCCAACCTGTGTACACCTACGCTCTACTGGACGCCGTTTCACAGCATGGCGATGCGCTCGCGAATCGCAGCGCTAACGAGTTTTCTCTAAACGTCGTCGGAGATCTACCGCCAGTCATCGAACTTGATGAACAGCGTATGCACCAGGTGCTTGGCAACCTTCTGGACAATGCAGCCAAGTTCACGAACCACGGCAGTATCCTGCTGACCGTCAGCGCGGATCCTGTCGATAGCACGCAGCGGCGCTGGAATCTGCGCTTCTCCATATCCGACAGCGGGTGCGGCATTGCTGTCGTCGATCACGAGCGCGTTTTCGAGCCGTTCGTGCGTGTAGGGGAATACAACCATCGGCCAGGTATCGGTTTGGGGCTTTCTATTGTCAAGCTATGGACCGACCGGATGGGGGCGACCTTGACATTCGACAGTACCCCAGGAATCGGAACGAAGGTCGTCATCGCGCTTACGGTCGATGAGGTGGACGAAGCGGGAGTCGACAGTCTGCGCATGCATGAATCGGCTGATGCGCTCCCGCTCATAAACGGAGATGGAAAACTCGTCCTTTTGGCCGAAGATACAGCCGAGATCCGAGAGTTGTTGCGCGGAGATTTGCTCAGCCTCGGGTTCGAGGTTGAAGCCTACGATAATGGCGCGTCAGCGGTCCGGAGACTGATCGCGAAGGATTGCCCGATTCCGGCACTCATCCTAACCGATCGACTCATGCCAGAGGCATCCGGGCATGACGTGTTGGCCGCTGCACGAAGCTGCCATCCACATGTCCCAGTCGTTCTCGTTTCCGCTGTGCCGTTTAGCCAGGCAGCACGGCCGGATGCGAGCGAATGTTTCGACGCCCAGCTTCTCAAGCCGATCGGTCTTGCCGATTTGCGTAACACAATCGCTACGCTGCTGAAGATGCAACGTGAGCTTCGACTGGCGCAGCCGGCGTCGCAAGATCCACCGTTTCTCGAACCACCTGCCGCGGTATTGCTCGACGAAGCACGCGTGCTGATCGAGCTGGGCGCGATATCCGATTTGCTTGACTGGGCGGAAAAGATTGCTCAGGCGGCACCGCGGCATGCACCCTTTGCGGCTAAAGTCAGTCAACTGGCAAAGAGAGGAGAGTTGCGGGAACTTCAGTCAATGCTCGACTTTTCCTGAAGCGACTTGCACTTTGATCGCACCGTTCGCGCTATCCGTACCGCTTCGAGCAGCGCGGACGCCAGATCGAGCGGTCCGCCCGCCATCGAAAGCTCCGCGAGACGCCGGGCGGCGAACCGTGCGGTCTCGTCCTGAAATGCGCTGAGCGCGTCGCTCAGGTCGGGCGTCCAGTAAAGCCGCGTCGATCCCGCACAGAAGGTAAGCGCTTCCCCAGCACCGTCGGTTCATGAAGGTTCATAGGTAATCCCCCCGCCAATGGGGCCACGTTACCGGAATCTCGGCAACGGCGGAACCCTGCCGAGGCCCCGAATTCTCTCCGCACTGCGGAGAGAATTCATCCACCCGTGCCCCGTTCGCCCGCCCCTGGTTTCCGGTGGCACGCTTGATCGAGGCCCGCAGGGCGCCACGCCAGCGGTCACCCCACTCGGTCCGACGGCGCTCTGCTTCGGCCACCGCGTTGGCGGGACCACCTGCGGTGTAGCGGCGACGGCGGCAAGACCGCAGCGGCCGCTACACCGCCGCGGTAGCTACAAAATTAGGCAGTATGACTTTCCGTGAGGTAGGGCTGGCCTGGCGTGGTGTATTCAACGCGGGTTAGCATCGCTGCCAGAGCCGCACCGGTGGGCCGAAGCCGCACCGCGGCGATTTTCACCACGGAGGCCAGCATGGAAAAAGATAGCACGCTGTACGTCGGTCTGGATGTGCATAAGGAGTCGATCTCGGTGGCATACGCGGTCGACGCAGGCGCGGTCGAATCGCTCGGCAAGATCGGTACGACCAAAGCGGAGATTGATCGGCTGTGCAAGCGGCTGCAGTCGAAGGCGCCGCACGTGCGAGTCGTCTATGAGGCCGGTCCGTGTGGCTATGGCCTGTATCGGCAGCTCGTGGAGCGCGACTTCGAGTGCATGGTGTGCGCGCCGTCGCTGATACCCCGCAAACCTGGCGATCGCGTCAAGACGGATCGCCGTGATGCGATGAAGCTTGTGCGTGCACTGCGTGCCGACGATCTGTCGGCCGTGCATGTGCCGACGGTCGAAGACGAAGCTTTTCGGGATCTGGCACGAGCATGGGCGAGCGTCCGAGAGGAGCTGCGTCAGGCAAAGCAGCGTTTGAAGTCGTTTCTGCTCGCGCACGGGGTACGCTACACGGGGCGAGCCGACTGGAGTGAAGCACACAAGCGCTGGATCAGTTGCTACTCGTTCGGCAACGCGTGGCAGCAACTAGCATTCGAGGAACACCGGCGCACGATCGACGATCGGCTTGCCCAATGTGATCGTCTGGAAGCGGCGTTGCGCGAAGCTGTCGTTGACTGGCGTTTCTACCCCGTCATACAGGCATTGCAGGCCATGCGGGGCGTGCAGTTTCTGACCGCTGTTGGCATCGTGTCGGAACTTGGCGATCTATCGCGATTTATGCATCCGCGTCAGCTCATGGCATGGTTCGGCGTGACGCCATCCGAACACTCGTCCGGCGGCAAGCGACGCCAGGGAGCCATCACCAAAACCGGCAACAGCTACGCCCGTAAGTTGCTGGTCGAGGCCGCCTAGAGTTACCGGCATGCAGCTCGCGTCGGGCCGCAGATTCAACGTCGACATGAGGGACTACCAAAAGTGGTTATCGACCGTGCCTGGGACGCCCAGGTTCGGTTATGCCAGCGGTACCGCACGCTGGCAGCGCGCGGCAAGAACGCCGGCATCACGATCGTCGCCGTCGCGCGCGAACTGGTTGGCTTTATTTGGGACATCGCTCGTCTCGCAATGACGGCGACGTCCCCGCGCAGTGCCTGATACGCCAACGAGGATTTGCAAATTGATGGGCATCATCACGGAGAGTTTCCTGAAGGCGGCGTAGCCCGGTACTCGAGCAACCCGCGGTTCAACTAGGCAACAGGCAAGGCAAGGTATGTCCAATTTGCGCCATTAGAGAGCGGCAGGCTCATGAGACGGACCTCTGTAATGCGGTACCCAACCCGCGCATATCAGTGTGATCCACCGTCGTCGTTACTGCTACGTCGCCCTCAGGAAATTCGAATGTCCACGGAACCCCGAAAACCGGTCGCTTCGGTTGACGCGGAAAGTCATATCAGTTGAAACGAGTCACGCATTCCGGCGCATGGACCATGCCTGTCCTCAAATGAAGGGTAACATAGCCCTTACTATGTTACCGTCTCCGTTTATCGACAACCTCCCAGCCAGAGTACCTGGCTGACGTGATCCTGAAATATTCACCTCGGATCGGGGAGATTCGGTATCTCAAACTGCTCTGATGGCGAAGATCGCCATGATGCGCATACTGGAGGGTGGCATTCGATTTCCCTGTCGGACATAGGGTAGATAGACTGCTTATTCTTAAAAATCAGTCTCGTGGTCGACTCGACCACTTCGAGCTGGTGACTACGCCGCGCGTCCTTAGCGCCTACAAGGCGCGTTGGACACTTCGCTATTTCAAAGTTAGATCTCGCCCCACTCCGGGGACTCGATAAGTTGACGCTCCACGAGGAGCCCTCGTTCCGCTTATTAAAGCTAGTCGGTGACCTTTGAGGGTCACCGATAAAAGGGTAACGCTTCGCGCCCGTGCACTCACGTGCACATAGGGCGCTTCGCTTATTAGATCGCTTCGTTTCCCTCGCTCAAGGATTGAAGTACCAAGCGCTTCGACCACTCCTTCCCTCTTCCATCAGAACTGGGAAGGGAAAGAATATGACGATCAATGTGTTCGTCTACAGGATGAAGACAGAAGCGTAAAAATATATCCGGAACGGGAATGGCGTAGACGAGCGACGGTGGGTGAATCTTGCATGCTCCGTCGATGCATCGGAATGGCGCAAAGTAGTCTCAAAGAACGCTCCTGGGAATCGAAAGGGCTCGATAAGTACCTCCACAGATTCGCATCAGATTCACAAAGTAGCAAACTGGGCGCACGCAAGCTCATTTAGATCTACATTGCGACGGCAGCAATTTCTGACCTGTGACTGTGAATTTTCTCACATGCCGATTTCACGCGCGCATATGGCATCGGCGCGCTCAATGGCGCGCCGCTAGTCGATGGGCAAAGCGTGCCCTGTCAGTCCATAAGATGAACTACCCAGAAAATTCAGAACGCTGACCCATCAACTGAATTTACTTGCCCCTGCGGATACGATAGCGGTTGCCCACCATTACGTTGATAGGGCTGTTGCATTCGTTGCTCGGCAGTCGCCGGAAACGGCATACCGCGTTCCCATGCCGCCTGCCCGACACCCGGAAAATAGTGCGGTGTTCCCCACGGTAAGCCGCCTTGATGCGATGGCGCCACTATCGGACGACGCATCGTGTGCCCGCTGATCCCAGGCTCAGATCCAGCCCCCGGAGCAATGACTTGTTCCCGGCAAACATCGTCGTACCATTGCCGGCAAGCATCTCCATCGTGCATTCGTCGAATACGGCTAAGCGCCGATTTCAAGGCATGCACCGACCCATGAATGCCGTACGTTTGCGACAATCCATGCGCGAGCACATCCAACGGGACACCATCGGCAATTGCAAGCTCGATGGCATGGTACTGCTCTCGAACACAGGCGGCGAAGGAACGATGTTGCTTTCTCACGACTTGCAAGAATCCAGCAAACTTATCGGAAGGCGAACGTCCCGCATATTCAGTCTGATCAAGATTGTTCATGGTGTTAGTGGAATTATTTTAGATATCAATATTGATCAGATTTTTGGGATGCAACGGCTTTCCCAAGCAATTGATCGACGGCATTTACCGGCCAAAGAAGGCGTCGCGAAGGCAGCTTCCCGATAGGGCGTACTCCGTGATACGAACCCGTTTGGCAGTAGCGTTTATGAATTGTGCGAGGCTTGCAACCGACTTGATCTGCAAGCTCCTCAGTGAGAAGCCCAGGCGCGGCCGGACCAGCGGAAGAAAAAGACATCGTGCGCTCCAAATATGTGCAAACGAAACACGGTTTGCGTTCGTGCGGTCAGCCGTCTTGATCAATATCGATCGCGTCAGATGACATGGAGCGCACTCTAAAACCCGGCACTTTGGCAAAGAAACCAGCCGGGTTTTTATTCATTAACAATCAACCACTTAGATGAAACCAGAATCCATTTCCGCTGGTTTCAGCCCCGGGTTTTCGCTGCATCGGCGTCAATTCATTCACACCCCATCGGTGCGCTCTGCCACCCAAAGCGCCCAGGCTTGTCGCCAAGGCTTCAGATCCTCCACGCTGCGAAATCGCTCATTGAACGCCCTAGATCGCCCCTTGAAGTCCTTGCTGACATACGCTTTCGCGAACTCGAAAGGATCCCATTCTGCCGACCTACCTCGCCCCGGCCCCCCCGGCTGGATCCTGATGTGTTCCTTTGCTAACCAAGCTGGTAAGCTGCTCTGCATATACTTCAACCATTCATCGCGATCCCGACCCGTCTTGTATCTATCGCCATCATTGTCGGAAAACGCCGCAGCCATTTCACTGGTCGACAAGCCTACCTTCCCCTCCAGTTTCGAGGCCGTCGCGAACTTTTTAGTCAACAAAGACGGGTTCGACAACCAAGGCCCTTGACTGTCGTTCCTGCCCTCTGACACTCCGTCCGACAATGCAGCACCTTCGTCAACATTGCGAGGCACACCACCAAGCCCGGAGTTTTTAATGTCAAATTTGGCGAGGAAATTTACTATTTCATTGCGATCGAACATAATTTCATCGACTCGCTTGTAGGCTTCGTTACTCCCGTAAAAACCCTCTATCAGACCGAAATCACAACGTGGCCATCCATTCAGACGACCCTCATGGAAGGCCCTCTCATATCGAGCCCAGGATTTGGTCATATATAACAATATCGAAGTAGCTTCTCGATGTACGTCATCGTTTCGTCGCGGCCGACCTGTCACGCTTACATCAAACCATTGAGGCCCAGCGTCTCGAGCATTCTGTAAATGTTGGTCTAAAATGGCGGCAGCCTCCGAGCATTGGAATGACCTCGATAGAGTCTCCAAGAGCCCTCGCATATTTTGTCGCTCCAACCACTCTACCATCTCTTGCCCGATGATAGACCCATCGCTGACGTCAATGGGACGCCCGTCCGCATCGCTCAACTGCTGCATCAGCAGCTTATAATTAGGAGGCGGAGCTATACACTTTGCGATCGCTTCGACAACGTCGGATATCGAGACATAACCCTGATGAAGATGCATTGGCCAATTTATTAAATTATTGAGAAATATGCCTGTTTTCGGCTAATTGCCGCGCAACCCGGCTCGGAGCTATCAATTCTAACGAAGATCGATGTGGATTGATGTTGCCTGCAGGCGCCTACACAACGCCTACACACAAAGGAAGAAACGGCAATTCATCGGATATCAAGACATTAAACCATTGAATAATTTGATCTTTACAAAGGTCAACTGCCCTCAAACATCCGGATCCGGAATCCGCGCCGACTGAATCACCACCAGCGTATCGCCCGCCTCGATCCTGCACGGCGCATCCTCGTAAAACGAATAGATCTTCCCGCAGCGATCGAGCCCGACCACGATCGCGCCCGGCACGACGT
>Ga0209672_100809_pt1 | contig 14761 bp, 12 predicted proteins | sample AraplaCol_mMS_r2_FD_184273 | JGI IMG/M metagenome (GOLD analysis project Ga0209672, IMG submission 184273) | Arabidopsis root microbial communities from North Carolina, USA - plate scrape CL_Col_mMS_r2 (SPAdes) (version 2) | ecosystem: Host-associated > Plants > Roots > Endosphere | place: USA...
AAAGCTGCGAAATGGCGGTGAAGCGAACCCCTTTGACCGATTTCCGAACGGCTACGAGTTGGTCGAAGAAGTACGGGATGACCACGGGCGTTTCATCGAGCAACAACGTTTCGATTTGCCTGGCGATCCGTTTTTGTCCGGCGATGTCGAGCGCTGCGACGAATTGCGCGACGAGCCCGTCGTACTGCGCATTCTTGAAATGCGCCGCGTTCCAGGCGCCATGGCTCGTGAGCGGCGCGTTCAGAAAGAGATTGGGCACGCCGCGGTGTCCGTAATCGGTGATGCCGAGCGACGAATCGAGCCAGTCCGATTTGCCGAACGTTCCGGCGCCATAGTAAAGCCCCTGACTTTCGATCTTCAGATTGAGCTTGATGCCGATCGCCTTGGCGGCGTTTTGCACGACGACGGCCAGATCGGGGATCTCCATGAACTTCTCGGTGGTCAGTGTGGCTTCGAATCCGTTGGGGTGACCGGCTTGCGCCAGCAACGTCTTTGCCTGTTGCACATCGAGCCGGCGCTGCGCGACCGATGTGTCCGATGAAGCGAACACGGGCGCGAACGGATGATCGTTGCCGAGTTCGGCCCGGCCCTTGAACAGCCCCTTGACGAGCAGATTGCGATCGAGGCACAGCGCGAGTGCCTGCCGTACGCGCTTGTCGTTGAACGGTGGCTGATCGCAGCGCATATGAATCTGCCGGTGCGCGCTCGAACGCGCGGACAGCACCTCGAAATCGCGATCATTCAAAATACCCGCACCGCCTTGTACGGTGAAGTCGCCCATGACATCGGCGCGGCGTCCCTTCAAGGCGAGAATCTGAGCCTGCTGGTCCGCGTAGAACGCGAACTCGACGCGTGACGGCAGTGCTTTGTCGCCCCAATAATCAGGATTCCGAACGAACGACGCACCCACTTTCGGTTGATACTTGTCGAGCCTGAACGGGCCCGTCCCGATGAAACTTTTTTCGTATCCGCCGTTGTAGCTCGCGGGCAGGATGACGGCGTTGTAATTGTCGGACGAGACGTAGTAGGGGAAGTTGCCGTTCGGCGCGTCGAGGTGAAACGCGACCGTTTCGTCGTCCACCGCGCGTGTGCCGCCTTTCGACAGCACACCCTTGAGCAATGACAGCGCGGCCGATCCGCTCGCGGGATCGGCCAGGCGGTCGAACGTCGCAACGACGTCGCGCGCGTGCAGAACCTGTCCGTCATGGAACTTCACGCCCCGGCGCAACTTGAACGTCCATACGTCTCCCTTGGCGTTCGGCTGCCAGGAGAGCGCAAGAGCGGGTGAGAGAACGGTGCTCGACGCGCCCGCCGTCGCGGCCGGCCCGCCGACGCCGCTCTCATCGTTGACGAGGAACTCGCCTGTCTGCGCGATCAATGCGAGACCGGCGGCATCGGCAACGGTGAGCGGGTCCACGGCGCCCGCGGGCGTCAGATGCGCGACGCGAATCGTTGCACCCGTGGGCGTCTGGGCCTGCGCGCGACGCGGCAGTGTGAGCCCGGCAGTGGCAAGCGCCATGCCCGACAGGCCCATGACGCTCGCGTAGCGCAGCAATTCGCGGCGTGTGATCCGCTGAGCCAGGTATTCGTCGATGGCATGATTGCCGAATTCGCCGGCATCGCGGCGCAGCGTTTGCCAGGCGTGGGGCAAGATGAGGCGGGCTTTCATCGATGCGTATTCCGGTTCGTTTGAATTGCGCACGCGAAAATAAGCGGCGGCGACGAGCGGTACTGCGATGACGAGCGTGCGTGCAGTGTAACGCGAGTTGCACGAGGCGTTGCGCAACGTGTGTGCGGAAAAACGAAACCCGCCGATGCGGACGTCATCGGCGGGTACGGATCAATCGAGGGTGACGCAGCAAGCGGTGCGCTACTTGCCCTTCGAATTGATGATGGCGTCCGACACTTGAGCCGGTGTCTCCGCGTAATGCTTGAACTCCATCGTATAGGTGGCGCGTCCTTGCGTGAGCGAGCGTAGCGAGGTCGAATAGCCGAACATTTCGGCGAGCGGCACCTCGGCGCGGATCGACTTGCCGCCGCCGCCCGCGATATCGTCCATGCCCTGCACGATGCCTCGACGACCCGACAGGTCGCCCATCACATTGCCCATGAAATCCTCGGGCGTCTCGACTTCGACAGCCATCATCGGCTCGAGCAGTATGGGTTTCGCGCGGCGCATCGCTTCCTTGAAGGCCATGGAGCCGGCCATACGGAACGCGTTTTCGTTCGAATCGACGTCATGGTACGAGCCGAACGTCAGCGTGACCTTGACGTCGACGACGGGGTAGCCCGCCAGAACGCCACTCTTGAGCGTCTCTTGGATGCCTTTATCGACGGCCGGAATGAACTCGCGCGGCACGACACCGCCCTTGATCGCATCGACGAACTCGTAGCCCTTGCCCGGCTGCTGCGGTTCGAGCTTGATGACGACGTGACCGTATTGGCCGCGGCCGCCCGATTGCTTGACAAACTTGCCCTCGACGTCCTCGATGCTCGTGCGCACCGTTTCGCGATAGGCCACCTGCGGCTTGCCTACCGTCGCTTCCACGTTGAACTCGCGCTTCATCCGATCGACAAGAATCTCGAGATGCAGCTCGCCCATGCCGGAGATGATCGTCTGGCCCGATTCTTCGTCCGTTTGCACGCGGAACGAAGGGTCTTCCTGTGCCAGGCGATTGAGCGCGATACCCATCTTTTCCTGATCGGCTTTCGTCTTCGGTTCGACGGCCTGCGAGATCACCGGTTCGGGGAAGATCATCCGCTCGAGGATGATCGGATTGGCCGGGTCGCACAGCGTATCGCCCGTCGTCGCCTCTTTCAGGCCCACGGCGGCGGCGATGTCGCCGGCATAGACTTCCTTGATTTCCTTGCGGTCGTTCGCGTGCATCTGCAAGATCCGGCCGATGCGCTCTTTCTTGCTCTTCGTCGAATTGAGCACCGTGTCGCCCGAATTGACGAGCCCTGAATACACGCGAAAGAAGATCAGTTGGCCGACGAACGGGTCGGTCATGATCTTGAACGCGAGCGCGGAGAACGGCTCGTCGTCGCTCGGATGGCGTTCTGCTTCCTTGTCGTCCTCGTCATGGCCGAGAATGGCGGGCACGTCGACCGGCGAGGGCAGGTAGTCGATGACGGCATCGAGCATGGCCTGCACGCCCTTGTTCTTGAAGGCGCTGCCGCAGAGCATCGGCACGATTTCATTCGCGATCGTGCGTTTGCGCAGACCGCCCTTGATCTCCTCCTCGGTCAGCGAGGTGTGGTCTTCGAGATATTTTTCCAACAGGTCTTCGCTTGCTTCGGCAGCCGCTTCGACCATCTTCTCGCGCCACTCGTCGGCCGTGGCCTGCAGCTCGGCGGGAATGTCGCGGTACTCGAATTTCACGCCCTGGCTTTCTTCATCCCAGATGATCGCTTTCATCTTGACGAGGTCAATGACGCCCTGAAAGTGCTCTTCGGCGCCGACCGGAATCTGGATCGGCACGGCGACACCCTTCAAGCGCTCTCCGATTTGGCGCTGCACGCGGAAGAAATCGGCGCCGACGCGGTCCATCTTGTTGACGAACGCGATACGCGGCACCTTGTACTTGTTTGCCTGCCGCCAGACCGTTTCAGACTGCGGCTGCACGCCGCCGACCGAATCGTAGACCATACAGGCGCCGTCGAGCACGCGCATCGAACGTTCGACTTCGATCGTGAAGTCGACGTGTCCCGGCGTATCGATGATGTTGATGCGGTGTTCGGGGTAGTTACCGGCCATCCCCTTCCAGAAAGCGGTCGTCGCGGCCGAGGTGATCGTAATGCCGCGCTCTTGCTCCTGCTCCATCCAGTCCATCACGGCCGCACCCTCGTGAACCTCGCCGATCTTGTGGCTCACGCCGGTGTAGAACAGGATCCGTTCAGTGGTCGTGGTTTTGCCGGCATCGATGTGAGCGCTGATGCCGATGTTTCGGTAGCGCTCGATGGGAGTCTTGCGGGGCACGTCGATCTCCTTGCAAGGGGACGCGTCAACCGGACCGGGCGCCATCGCCCGGATGTTGCACGCCGCGTTTATTGCAGACCTAGAAGGATAGCGCCTAGTCCGGCCTTTTGCAGCGATCCCTTGGGTTCCGCATAACCGGTGCGCGTTACCGGAGTGCGGACGCGGTGCCCGCCGTTTCCCTGGATGAGGCTTTTAGCGGGGCTGCGGCAGCCCTTGGATCTTCATGCCGGGCTTGATGCCTTTGGCCGCGAACCAGCCTTTGCTCATCTCGAGCGCGTAGACGCCATTGTTGCGGGGGCAATGATTATTGGTGGTTTCCGCCTGCATCTCGTCGATATCGGTAATCGTGCCGTCGGCACGCATGAACGCGATGGAAAGCGGAATCAGCGTGTTCTTCATCCAGAAGCAGTGCACGGCCGTTTCGTCGAACACGAACAGCATTCCTTCATTCGGTGCGAGTTGGGTGCGGTACATGAGGCCCTGTTCGCGGTCCGCATCATTGGCGGCGACGGCCGCATCGATGACGAACATGCCCGCCGTCAGTTTCGCGCGCGGGAACTCGGACGGCTGCTTCGCGCCGGCGGGGAGGGCTTGCGCGAAGGCTGCCGTGGCCGCAACGCAGGCGGCAGGGATTGCGACGACAGCGACGCAACGCGCTATCCATGAACGAAGGCTCACTCCCACGACACCCCTCCTTAGGGCCATTGACCAGTCCTCGCGCATGTTACGCGAGGGCGACAAGTCAACGCAAAACGAAAAGCAAATAAAAACGATAAAAAAACAAAAGGCAGGTACCTTGCGGCCACCTGCCTTCAAACGCCGTTAAGAACGGCAAACTGCGTGTTCTTGACTGCGTCTTTACAACAAACTTACTCCGAAGCGGCCGAAGCGGCTTGTGCCTTGGCAGCCTTCTTGTGCGACTTCTTGTGGTGCTTCATTGCCTTCTTGGCGGGAGCCGAAGCGGCGGCCGGAGCCGAAGCGGCTTCCGTCGACGAAGCTTGTGCGAAAGCAGCCGTTGCGAACAGGCCAGCGACCAGAGCGGCGATCAGTTTGTTCATGTCGTAAATCCTCAGCTTTAGTTAATTAACCAAATGACCCGGTCAATGAGTCATGTCGGTAAACGTGCCATCCACCTTTCGGTTGACAGCCGCATCGAACAATTTCTTGCCGGTGCGTCTGCGCGCTGGTGCCCCGTGCGGCTGCGGGCAGTCCGCAAAGCACAAGCCTTCACGCGAATGCCGGACAGCTTCGGACGGCATCTGCGTCGAATAACGCGTGACCGGCCAAAGCGGTTGACGCGATGCGGAGCGGGTTATCGATTTTGCTTTTTCGGCCAGCGAAACGGCGGATCGCTGCTGGCGAGATATTGAAAAATCCATCAGCTGACGCCGTGCCACGGAGCTTGCGGTGGCACCTCGCGCCATTCGCCCGGCGCGAGGCCTAGCGCGAACAGGTCCAGCGCGCCGATCGCCACACGCACGAGCCGCAGCGTCGGACAACCCACGGCCGCCGTCATCCGGCGCACCTGTCGATTCTTGCCTTCCGTGAGCGCCAGCTCGATCCAGGTGGTGGGGATTGCCGCCCGGTAGCGGATCGGCGGCACGCGCGGCCACAGCGAGTCGGGCGGATCGATTGCGCGTACCTGGCAAGCGCGCGTGACATAGTCGCCCAGGTCGACTCCGCGCGCGAGTGTCGCGAGTGCACGCGCATCGGGCACGCCTTCGACTTGCGCCCAGTAGCGTTTGACGAGTTTGTGACGGGGCTCGGCAATGCGTGCCTGCAGCCGGCCATCGTCCGTCAGCAGCAAGAGCCCTTCGCTTTCGGCGTCGAGCCGTCCCGCGGGGTAGACATCGGGTACGTTCACCCAATCGGCGAGCGAGCTGCGCGTTTCATGTGATGAGAACTGGCAAAGCGTACCGAACGGCTTGTTGAGGGCGAGAAGGCGCATGAGAGATAGGAGGGCGGCACGGCGGGTGCGCGGGCCACGGCTCGGACCGGCGTCTATGGCAAATGGCGGAATATTAATGCATAATACGAGACGGCAAGTCTTCTGTCTTATATAAGACATCAGAGCCGGTCCTATCCCCGCTCACCTTTGCATGGCGTGCGAGCGGCCCAATCGGCGCGCGCGTGAGAGCGCCGTGCGCGTGTGGCCGCCGCGTTGGCGACGTGGGCTAGAATAGCGAGCCAGCCGTATTTGCGCGGCTTCGTCAAGCACATCGAGACATCCCGCAGAGCTGAATGCGGTGAAGACTGAGCCCCGGTTTTGCCGTTTTCCGCTTGTTTTATCTGCATAGCCAACCCTGGAGTCGATCATGCCGTATCAGCACATCAAGGTCCCGACGGGCGGTGACAAGATCACCGTCAACCCGGACTACTCGCTCAACGTTTCGGACCAGCCGATCATTCCGTACATCGAGGGTGACGGTACGGGCTTCGACATCACGCCGGTCATGATCAAGGTGGTCGATGCGGCCGTGGAAAAAGCCTATGGCGGCAAGCGCAAGATCCACTGGATGGAGATCTACGCGGGCGAGAAGGCAACCAAGGTGTACGGTCCGGACGTCTGGCTGCCCGAAGAAACGCTGGAAGTGCTCAAGGAGTATGTCGTTTCGATCAAGGGCCCGCTCACGACGCCGGTCGGCGGCGGTATCCGTTCGCTGAACGTCGCGTTGCGTCAGGAGCTCGACCTGTACGTCTGCTTGCGGCCGGTGCAGTACTTCAAGGGCGTGCCTTCGCCGGTGCGTGAACCCGAGAAGACCAACATGGTGATCTTCCGCGAAAACTCGGAAGACATTTACGCCGGCATCGAATGGGCGGCCGAATCGGAGCAGGCCAAGAAGGTCATCAAGTTCTTGCGCGAAGAAATGGGCGTGAAGAAGATCCGTTTCCCGGAAACGTCGGGCATCGGCGTCAAGCCTGTGTCGCGTGAAGGCACCGAGCGCCTCGTGCGCAAGGCCATCCAGTACGCGATCGACAACGATCGCCGCTCGGTGACGCTCGTGCACAAGGGCAACATCATGAAGTTCACGGAAGGGGCCTTCCGTGACTACGGCTATGCGCTGGCACAAAAGGAATTCGGCGCCGAGCTCGTCGATGGCGGTCCGTGGATGAAGTTCAAGAACCCGAAGACGGGCAACGAAATCATCGTGAAGGATGTCATTGCCGACGCGTTCTTGCAGCAAATCCTGCTGCGTCCGGCGGAATACGACGTGATCGCTACGCTGAACCTGAATGGCGACTACATTTCCGATGCGCTGGCTGCTCAGGTTGGCGGGATCGGCATCGCGCCGGGCGCGAACATGTCGGATTCGGTCGCGATGTTCGAGGCCACGCACGGTACGGCACCGAAGTACGCTGGCAAGGACTACGTGAACCCGGGTTCGGAAATCCTGTCGGCGGAAATGATGCTGCGCCACCTCGGCTGGACCGAGGCGGCCGACGTCATCATTTCGTCGATGGAAAAGTCGATTCTGCAAAAGCGTGTCACGTATGACTTCGCGCGTCTGATGGAAGGCGCGACGCAGGTCTCGTGCTCGGGCTTTGGTCAGGTGTTGATCGAGAATATGTAAGTAGCTTTTGCGGGCTATGCCTTGGCTCGCATGCAAACAAGGGAAAGCCCAGCCAGATCGATGGTCTTGCTGGGCTTTTTTGTTGCCGTCGGGGTGTGGCGATGTCCCGGGAAGTATCGGAAGACTCAGCGGGAGCAACCGGTAGCAGGCGGCGGCGCCCGTTTTAACGCCTGTGTGGATTGACTTTGCAGCGCGAACCGGTAAATATTATGGGGTTGACGCTGCTCGATCCTGTATGACCGATGAACCCACGCCGTTTCGCTTGAACGATCGTAATTTGCGCCGCTTGATAAGCGAGACGGCGAAGGATGCGGGGCGTGTTTACTTCACGCCCCACGCAAAGCAACGGATGCGCGAGCGGAAAATCGACTCGGAGCAGGTGCTTGACTGCCTGCGCAACGGCGCAGTGTCAGAGTCCGCGCACACCAACCTATACGGCAACTGGCAATGCACGTTGTCGCGCCGGAATGCCGGAGACGAAATTTCCGTCGCCGCAGCCCTTGAGCGTGCGGAAGACGGGACTTGGGTGATCGTAATTACGGTTTTTTAAAAGAGGTTATTGTGTACCACTACACAGAAAGCGGGCTCGATAACGTCTGGCTTGAAAACGGATATACGAAGCGCCGCACGCCGTACGGCGTCGCGACGGCGGTCCAGGATGTCGACGGTCTTTACAAGGTCATCGGGCGTACACTCGCGCTGAAAGGCCATTTGACGGGCGCGGAATTTCGCTTTCTGCGAAAACGGCTCGGTCTGTCGCAGGCACGGTTCGCCGCGTTGATCGGTAAGACAGAGCAGGCCGTGGCTTTGTGGGAACGCAAGGGAAACGTACCGGAGACGGATAGTCGTATGCTTTGCGCGATTTATCTCGAAGCGCAGGACGGCAAGTTTGGGCTGAAGGAATACCTCGAGCGCATAGCTGAACTCGATCGGAAGGCCGGCGAGAAGTTGATATTTCACGATACCGCCGAGGGTTGGTTGCCGCATGCAGCCTGAACGGCTGCCTGTCAACGGGCCGGACTCTTCGACCGATGCCAGTTTCATCACCCGGGGGCAAGGAGTAGCAATGAGCATTACTCTTAACCACACGATCGTCTATGCCCGCGACAGAAATGCGTCGGCGGCATTTCTCACCGAGATCCTCGGTCTGCCGGAAGCGGAGCGCTTCGGGCCGTTTCTTACTGTCAGCCTCAGCAACGACGTTGCACTGGACTTCTTGCAAGCCTCCGGCGATCGGCCGGTCGCGCCGCAACACTATGCGTTTCTCGTCAGCGAAACCGAATTCGACGAAATCATGGGCCGAATCCAGGCCCGCAACATCCGTTACTGGGCCGATCCGGCGCAGCGAGCGGAGGGCGAAATCAACACGCGCGATGGCGGGCGCGGTGCCTATTTCGAAGACCCCGCGGGGCATTTGCTCGAAATCATCACGCGTCCCTATGGCGGATAGCCGCCGGTCAACGTGGCCCGAATCTACGTTCGTATAGCGTACTGAGCCAGTCGACGAACACCCGCACCCGAGCCGACAATTGCCGTCTGTAGGGATACATTGCGGAGATCGGGACTGTGGGGCTTTGCCAGCCGGCCAGCAGTTCGACAAGGTGTCCGGCGCGCAATTCGTCTTGTACGTGATAATGCGGCAATTGAATGAGCCCGCAGCCGCGCAACGCACACGCCACGTACTGCTCCGCGTCGTTGACCGCAATCCAACCGTTCAGCCGAAAAGCCTGCAACTTGCCATCCACGACCAGTTCGACCGGATAGTCGGTCAGGCCTGAATTCGCCACGAAGCGTACGACGCAGTGCGCTGCAAGCTCCGCGGGGTGCGTCGGCATTCCGTGGCGTGCCACGTAGTCGGGGCTCGCGCAGACGACTTGCGGCACGTCCGCCAGACGGCGCGCAACCAGCGTCGAGTCGCGTGATACGCCGCCACGGACCACGCAATCCACACCCTCTCGCACGAGATCGACGAGTCGGTCACCGCTGCTGACGACCAGCTCGATGTTGGGGTAGCGCGCATGAAACTCATCGATGTTCGGCAGCACGATCCGTGTCGCATGCGTACCGTGCATATCGACGCGGAGGATCCCGCTCGGATTCGATGCGACGTGCCGCAGAGCCGATTCGGCATCGTCCAGCTCCGCCAGCACGTGCACGCAGCGTTCGTAAAAAGCCTGACCGTCGAGCGTGGGACGCACGTGACGTGTAGTACGTTCCAGCAGTCGGGTATTCAGGCTGGCTTCGAGCTGTTTGATGGCGTGGGTAGCCGTCGCCCGCGGAACATCGAGCCCATCGGCTGCGCGCGCGAAGCTGCTGGTTTCAACGATGCGGACGAAGAGGCGAAGTGCTTCTAGTCGATCCATTGTTGACGAATATGGAATTCTGATCTCAATCTAGACCGCTTTATACCACGCAAGCGAATCGCAATAATGCGAAGCATGCCGGACGCGGTGTCCGGTCGACAATCAACGGAGCCACTCATGCCGGAACAATCCATGAATCGCGAAAATGCGCGTGTCGCCATCGTTACGGGCGCCTCGCGCGGTATCGGCCGAGCCGTCGCGCTGCGGCTTGCGAAAGACGGATTTTCAGTAGTCATCAACTACGCGGGCAACGAATCCAGCGCCGCAGCTCTCGCGCGCGAAATTGCCGATGCGGGTGGCAAGGCTTGCACGGTGCAGGCGAACGTGTCTGTGGCGGCGGACGTGGAACGCCTCTACGCGACCGCACAACGCGAATTCGGACAGGTCGATGTCGTTGTGAACAGTGCGGGCGTGATGTCCGTTACGCAGATCGCTCAGGGCAACGTCGACGCCTTCGATCATATGATCGCGACCAACCTGCGGGGCACGTATTTGATGATGTCGCAGGCGGCGCAGGTATTGCCGGATGGCGGCCGGTTCATTGCGTTCTCCTCGAGCGTGCTCGCAAAAAATTTTCCCGGCTATGGCGCCTACATCGCGAGCAAGGCGGGCGTCGAGGGGCTCGTGCGCGTGTTCGCCAACGAGCTGCGCGGCCGCAACGTTACGGTCAACGCGGTGGCGCCGGGGCCGGTTGCCACGGAAATGTTCCTGAATGGCAAGAGCCCCGAACTCATCGACCAGATCGCGAAGCAAGCTCCGCTGGAGCGACTCGGCGAGCCGGACGAAATCGCCAACGTCGTGTCGTTTCTGTCCGGCCCGGACGGGCGTTGGGTCAACGCGCAAGTGGTGCGCGTCAATGGCGGCTTCGCATAAGAAGGAGGCGCTCGTTCATCGCGTGACGGATAAACGCACGCTCTGCTTTTGGGGCCAAGGCAGCGGATTTTTCGCTGACCACGGCCTCTTTTCGTTCATCGAACGTCATTGTTCTGCGCCGATGTTCAAATCGACATTTCGATTATCGAAATATGCGGCGCATATGATCTGGCGCAAAGGATTCGCGCATCGCATGCCGACAATGCGTTCATACGTTGTCGAGGGCGAGCGGTGAGTACGAGGGAACGCGGGGCGCAAAATGAAAAAAACCCGGCCGAAGCCGGGTTTTTGAAGGCATTGCTTCGAACGATCTCAGGCGGCGGCCTGAATGTTCGACGCTTGCTTGCCCTTCGGTCCTTGCACGACCTCGAAGCTGACTTTCTGACCTTCCTTGAGCGTCTTGAATCCGTTCATCTGGATGGCCGAGAAATGTGCAAACAGATCCTCGCCGCCTTCATCGGGCGTGATGAATCCGAAGCCTTTCGCGTCGTTGAACCATTTGACCGTACCAGTTGCCATACCAACTTCCCCTGTAACTCATGTCCTACCACGAGCACGCTCGAAAAGCTCGACAGCCACATGCTTGCAGCCGCCCCCTCCTCACTAGCTCACCTCGGCATTTTTTCGTACTTGCACTTGTTGCGGCCAGCGGAAAAAAAGTGCCAGCTTGATTGTTGGACCTCTTTAAAGAAGTGTCAAGAAAATTTTGAGATGTTGAGAAGTGCGCTTCGGTTTCAGGGTTTTTCCCGCTTGAGCTATGTGCGGTGGCGCAAGCGGGCATGCTTGAAAAGTCGCATAATCGACGCACATGGGAATAGCGGAAAGCGGCCGGATGAAGGGGCGTTGCGCGGGAGCGGGAGAGCCGGCACGCGATGTGCGATACTCGAACGGACTGCGCACCGTGCGTGGCGCCGCGGGCGCGGCGACTGCTCGTGGGGCACGGCGGGTTTGCACAAGCGCGGCGCGCAAGCGGCATTGCACCGCGGCGGTGCTTCGACAACTGGTCGGTCGGGTTTTTGCAGGATTGCGGGGCTCACCGAGTTGTTTAGAATGGGTGTATGGCAATTATCCCGGACAGGCAGGACGGTACGGTCGTCGAGCGGCAGGAAAAGGAGCTGAAACCACCGTCCATGTATAAAGTAGTGTTGTTGAATGACGATTTCACGCCAATGGAATTTGTCGTGATGATCGTGCAGGAATATTTCAATAAAGACCGAGAGACCGCGACGCAGATCATGCTGAAGGTTCATCGTGAAGGTCGGGGAGTTTGTGGGGTCTACACGCGGGACATCGCGTCGACCAAGGTCGAGCAGGTTGTTACGCACGCACGGCAGGCAGGGCATCCGCTGCAGTGCGTGATGGAGGAAGCATGATTGCCCAGGAACTGGAAGTCAGCTTGCACATGGCGTTCATGGAAGCACGCCAGGCACGGCATGAGTTCATCACGGTCGAACATCTTTTGCTGGCGTTGCTGGACAATCCGACAGCTGCAGAGGTGTTGCGCGCATGCGCGGCCAACATCGAAGATCTGCGTCAGAACCTGCGCAACTTCATTCACGACAACACGCCAACGGTACCCGGTACCGACGACGTCGATACGCAGCCTACACTCGGCTTTCAGCGGGTGATCCAGCGCGCGATCATGCACGTGCAGTCGACGTCGAACGGCAAGAAGGAAGTCACCGGGGCGAACGTACTGGTGGCGATCTTCGGCGAGAAAGACTCGCATGCCGTCTATTACCTGCAGCAGCAGGGCGTGACACGGCTCGATGTCGTCAACTTCATCTCGCATGGTATCGCGAAGACAAATAGCAACGACGTGGCCAAGGCCGGCGACACGAGCCCGGAGTCGGAGGACGCCGCCTCGCAAAAGGAAACGCCGCTCGCGCAGTTCACGCAAAACCTCAACCAGATGGCGAAGGACGGACGCATCGATCCGCTCATCGGCCGCGAGTCCGAGGTGGAGCGGGTGGTCCAGGTGCTGTGTCGCCGCCGCAAGAACAATCCGCTGTTGGTCGGCGAGGCCGGTGTCGGCAAGACGGCCATTGCGGAAGGGCTCGCCTGGCGCATCACGCGCGGCGAAGTGCCCGACATCCTGGCCGACGCGCAGGTGTACTCGCTCGATATGGGCGCCTTGCTGGCGGGCACGAAATACCGCGGCGATTTCGAGCAGCGTCTGAAGACGGTGCTGAAGGAACTCAAGGAGCGTCCGCACGCCATTTTGTTCATCGACGAAATTCACACGCTGATTGGCGCAGGCGCCGCGTCGGGCGGCACGCTCGATGCCTCGAACCTGCTCAAGCCGGCGCTGTCGTCGGGCACCCTAAAGTGCATTGGCGCGACAACGTTTACCGAGTACCGCGGCATCTTCGAAAAGGATGCGGCGCTGTCGCGGCGCTTCCAGAAGATTGACGTAACGGAGCCGACGGTCGAGCAGACGGTGGCCATTTTGCGCGGCCTCAAGTCGCGCTTCGAGGAGCACCACGGCGTCAAGTACTCGTCCGGCGCGCTGTCGGCGGCGGCCGAGCTGTCTGCCCGCTTCATCACCGATCGTCATCTGCCTGACAAGGCAATCGACGTGATCGACGAAGCGGGTGCGGCGCAGCGCATTTTGCCGAAGTCGAAGCAGAAGAAGACGATCGGCAAGAGCGAGATCGAGGAAATCATCTCGAAGATCGCCCGCGTGCCGGCGCAAAGTGTTTCGCAGGACGACCGCAGCAAGCTCCAGACGCTGGATCGCGACCTCAAAGCCGTCGTGTTCGGACAAGATCCCGCCATCGACGCCTTGTCGGCTGCCATCAAAATGGCGCGTGCAGGGCTCGGCAAGACCGACAAGCCGATCGGCGCTTTCCTGTTCTCGGGCCCGACGGGCGTGGGCAAGACGGAAGTGGCGCGCCAGTTGGCGTTCACGCTCGGCATCGAGCTCACGCGCTTCGATATGTCCGAGTACATGGAGCGTCACGCGGTAAGCCGCTTGATCGGCGCACCGCCCGGATATGTGGGCTTCGATCAGGGTGGCCTGCTGACCGAAGCGATCACGAAGAAGCCCCACTGCGTGCTGCTGCTCGACGAAATCGAGAAAGCGCATCCGGACATCTTCAACGTGTTGCTGCAGGTGATGGATCACGGCACGCTGACCGACAACAACGGGCGCAAAGCCGATTTCCGCAACGTCATCATCATCATGACGACGAACGCCGGCGCGGAATCGATGCAAAAGGGCTCGATCGGGTTCACGTCGCGTCGCGAGACCGGCGATGAGATGGCCGATATCAAGCGGATGTTCACGCCCGAGTTCCGCAACCGGCTCGACGCGATCATCAGCTTCCGCTCGCTCGATGAGGAAATCATCATGCGCGTGGTCGACAAGTTCCTCATGCAGCTCGAGGATCAGCTGCATGAGAAGAAGGTCGATGCGGTCTTCACCGATGCACTGCGCCACCATCTCGCGAAGCACGGCTTCGATCCGTTGATGGGCGCACGTCCGATGCAGCGGTTGATCCAGGACACCATCCGCCGCGCATTGGCCGACGAGCTGCTGTTCGGCAAACTGATGAACGGCGGTCGTGTGACGGTCGATGTCGACGAAAGCGACAAGGTGCAGCTCACGTTCGATGAGAACGCGGCGCCGCGCTCGCCGAATCCGGAGACGGTCGAAGTCGAATGACGAACGGCTAGCGGTTTGCGCGGCAATGCAACGCCGCGCGGTAACAGCCACAACGACGGCGCGGGCCACGACCCGCGCCGTTGTTTTTTACGCCGGCGAAATGAGGCTGGCAGTCAACGTCGTCAATGTTTGCCGGTGCTGCCGAAGCCGCCGGCGCCGCGCTCACTCTGCGAGAAGTCGTCCACGATGTTGAACTCGGCCTGGACGACAGGGACGATGACGAGCTGCGCGAGGCGCTCCATCGGCTCGATCGTAAACGTCGTCTGTCCACGGTTCCAGGTCGAAATCATCAGCTCGCCCTGATAAT
>Ga0209672_100810_pt1 | contig 14749 bp, 15 predicted proteins | sample AraplaCol_mMS_r2_FD_184273 | JGI IMG/M metagenome (GOLD analysis project Ga0209672, IMG submission 184273) | Arabidopsis root microbial communities from North Carolina, USA - plate scrape CL_Col_mMS_r2 (SPAdes) (version 2) | ecosystem: Host-associated > Plants > Roots > Endosphere | place: USA...
ACTCCCGCAAGGCGAGCGGGCAGCCGGCCGCTGCCGCCTCGACGCTGGCCTCGGCACCCGCCAAGGCGGCCTCGGTGAAGGCGGCCGAGCCCGATACGGTGGTGAAGGCCAACGAGCCGGCTGCGGCGTCCACCGCTGCGGCTGTCGCTGCCGCCACGCCGGCTGCCAGCACCAGCGCACCGGCCCATGCCAGCACGGCAGCGCTCGCCGCCGCCAAGCCCGCGCCGGCCAAGCCTGTGACCCAGGCCAAGCCCGCCCCGGTGGCCGATGAAGAACCCTGGTTCATGCAGACCTGGGCCTGGGGTGCGGGCGCGGCGGTGATCGTGCTCGGCCTGCTGGCGGCGCTGCGTGGACGCAGCCGCAAGACGGCGGCTCCAGCCGCGGCGGGCGGCGCCTCGTCGCTGGCCGATCGCTTCGGCACCGTGCCCAACGGCGACGGTCACAGCGCCGATCCCGACCAGGACGAACTGCTCGACCAGCTCGCCGAGCATCCGGACGACATCGGCCTGCACCTGGAGCTGGTCAGCCTGTACTACAGCCGTCGCGACGTCGATCATTTCGAAGCCGCCGCCGAAGCCATGCATGCGCATATCTCCGACGAGCAGCAGCCGGAGTGGGTGGATGTGATGCACATGGGCGAAGACCTGGTGCCGGAGCATCCGCTGTTTGCCCATGGCGCCGTGCATGCGCACGCCGACGACGAGCACGAGGCACTGGACCAGTTCGACCTCGGCAACTACGCCAAGGATCACGACGACATCCCGCCGATTCCGACGCCGTCGGTGCAGCATGCGCCGAAGGTCAGCGGCTATCACTTCGACTTTGACCTGACCCCGCGCCCGGCGCAGGGACAAACAGGCGCAGCGGCGTCGACCGCGGCGAAGGACGAGCCGGCAGACACAAGCTGGCACTTCGAAGAGCCCGAAGGCGAAACCCTGGTCGAAGAGCACGCGCACAGCGTGAACCACGGCCTGGATCATGATCTGGAAACGGAGGGTGAGCACACCCTCGGCAACCAGCTCGGCGGTCATTTCACCGATGATCCGGTCGATACCAAGCTCGACCTGGCACGCGCCTACCTCGACATGGGCGATCCGGATGGCGCACAGGCCATGCTGGACGAAGTCCTGCACGAAGGCACGCAGATGCAGAAGGACGTGGCCAAGCGTTTGCTCGAGAGCATCCGCTGAGCAGTGAAGCCGGCGGCTGCGCCGCCTGTGAAGGGTAAACAGTGAAAAACGGCGCCTTCTGGGCGCCGTTTTGCTTTTTCCCTTTACTATTCACTCTTTACCATTCACTGATCTCCCATGCGCATTGCTCTAGGCATCGAATACGACGGCACCGAGTTTTCCGGCTGGCAGCGGCTGACCCACGGCGAGACCGTGCAGGGCGCGCTGGAGCGGGCGTTGTCGTTCGTGGCCGCGCAGCCGGTGGAAGTGACCTGCGCCGGGCGTACCGATGCCGGCGTGCACGGCCGTTGCCAGGTGGTGCATTTCGACACCGAGGTGCAGCGCGATATGCGCGGCTGGATGCTGGGTACCTCGTCCAACCTGCCCAGCACGGTTGCCGTGCTGTGGGCGCAGCCGGTCGATCCGATGTTCCATGCGCGCTTTTCCGCGCGCAGTCGCCGCTATTGCTATCGCATCCTCAATCGCCCGGTGCGCGCCGCGCTCGATGCGCGCTACGTCACCTGGGAACGCCTGCCGCTCGACGCCGAGCGCATGCATCAGGCGGCGCAGGCGCTGGTGGGCGAGCACGACTTCACCGCGTTTCGCGCCATCTCCTGCCAGGCGGCGCATGCGCGCCGCCAGGTGCATGCGGTAAGCGTTCGACGCGAAGGCGAACACGTCATCATCGAGATCGAGGCCAACGCCTTCCTGCATCACATGGTGCGCAATATCGTCGGTTCGCTGCTGCCGATCGGTCGCGGCGAGGAGTCGGTGCGCTGGATGCACGAGCTGCTCGAAGGTCGCAGTCGCGACGTGGCTGGCCCGACCGCGGCTGCTTCGGGGCTTACCTTTATCGGGCCGCGCTACGAGGCGCAATGGGGCCTGCCTGCGGAGGTGACGCAATGACCCGCATCAAGTGCTGTGGCATGACTCGCGTCGAAGATGCGCTGCTCGCTGCGCAGCTGGGCGCCGACGCCGTCGGCGTAGTGCTGACCGCGCGCAGCAAGCGCCGCGTGACGCTCGAACAGGCACAGGGCATCGTGCGTGCGTTGCCGCCGTTCGTGAGTTCGGTGGTGTTGTTGATGGACGACGAGGCGAGCTTCGTTCGCGAGGCGATCGATGCCATCCAGCCGAATCTGCTGCAGTTCCACGGCGCCGAGTCGGATGACTGGTGCGCGCAGTTCGGGCGTCGTTATCTCAAGGCTATCGCGATGGGCGAGGGCGCTGCTGCGCTGCCGAGCCTGCGTCGTTATCCTGACGCCTCAGGACTGTTGCTGGATGGCCACGGCCTGGGCGAAGCCGGCGGCAGCGGCAAGTCGTTCGACTGGTCGCTGATGCCGCGCGAGTTGATGCAGCCCCTGATTCTTGCCGGCGGCCTCACGCCTGCCAACGTCGCCGAAGCCATGCGTATCGCCAAGCCCTGGGGTGTCGACGTGGCCAGCGGCATCGAGTCGTCGCCGGGCATCAAGGATGCGCGCAAGCTGGCGGATTTCATCGCCGCGGTCCGCCGCGCAGACAATCAAGGTATGTAAACGCCGGCCCGCTGCTAGCATGGCTGCCAGCCTTGCCGCCCAGGTTTCGCATGCCCGCACCGATCGAAACGTTCCACTACGAAGGCCAGCCCGACGCGCTGGAAGCCATCGTCGGAGGCGATCGTCCGCGGGTGATCCGCGGACTGGTGAAGCACTGGCCATTGGTCGAAGCGGCGCGCCAATCGGATCGCTCATTTGCCGCGCAGCTGATGGCGGCGGACAACGGCTCGCCGGTGGACGCGCTGTTGATGCCGCCGGAAGCGGAGGGCGTGGTCGGTTATCGCGGCGAGGCGGAGGCTTTCAACTTCACCCATCACCGCGCATCCGTCACCCAGGTGCTGCAGCGACTGCTGCAATTTGCCGAGGCCGCTGACGCGCCCGGCATGGCCTTGCAAAGTGCCCCCATCGCCGGCTGTCTGCCGGGCCTGCTTGAGCACCACCGCTTGCCGCTGCTCGACGACGCGGTGAAGCCGCGCCTGTGGATCGGCAATCGCGTCACCACGCCTGCGCACTTCGACGAGTACGAGAACATCGCCTGCGTGGTCTGCGGCGTGCGCCGCTTCACGCTGTTTCCGCCGGAGCAGGTGCGCAACCTGTATATCGGCCCGCTGGACTTCGCGCCGACCGGTGCCGCCATCAGCATGGCGCGCCTGGATCAGCTGGACGATCCGCGTTATCCACGCCTGCAGGAGGCGATGGCGCATGCACTGGAGGCCGAGCTCGCGCCGGGCGATGCGATCTATATCCCGCCGATGTGGTGGCATCACGTTGCTTCGCTGGGCAAGCTCAACGCGCTGGTGAACTACTGGTGGAAGCGCACGCATGGCAGCGCTCTGGCGCCGAACACGCGCCTGGGCGGGCTCTTGCATTGCATCCTGCTGTTCAAATCGCTGCCACCTGCGGAACGTGCCGCCTGGCGCGAGCTGCTCGACTACTACGTGTTCGATGACGAAGATCCCGCGGCGCATATTCCCGCAGAGCGTCGCGGCTGGCTGGGCGAGCTAGACGAAGAGCAGTCGCGCAAGCTGCTTGAGCGTATTCGCCAGTACCTGTGAGCTTGCGTGATGTTTTCCACAGCCAATGTGGATGCACACAGGCAAAGCTTGTGGACAAGTGTCCTATCTCGTTGACGGCAAAGATGTCCTGACGCGTTGATGCGAGTTTGCGCATCGCTTCCGTCGTCGCCGCGCAGGTTTTCCACAGCGCATGTGGATGCCTGCGGGAAAAGCTTGTGGATAGGTGGGCTATCTCACTGACGCAAAAGAACTCGGCACGCATTGATGCGCAAATGCACAGCGCGCGTCAGCTGCCTTGTTCGGCGAAGGCGGCCTTCAACCACTCGGCGAGTGGTGCGACTCGCGCATCGGAAACGCGGGCGGACGTGACCAACACCCACTGAGGGCGTATCTCGTGGAATCCCCACGGCGCCAGCAAACGTCCCGATGCCAGATCGCCCGCCACCAGTTGCGCCGGCGCGATAGCCAGTCCGCGTCCCGCGACCGCAGCTTCGATCATGTGATACAGGTGCGGATAACCCTGTCCCAGCGTCAGCTGTTTTGCGGGCAGGCCCATGCTCTGTGCCCAGTGGTCCCAGGCCTCGGGACGCGATTGCGTATGCAGCAGCATCTGCTCCTGCACGGCCTGCGGGCGACTGCGCGTGAATTGTTGCGCCTTGGCGTAGCCCGGGCTCGCCACGGGGCCAATGCGCTCGTTCGCCAGCACAGTCACCTGCCAGCCGGCCGGCCACGGCGGTTCGCCCGCCATGATCGCCGCGTCGAGCCCGGCCAGTGTTTCATCGACGCTGGTTTCCTGCGGGCGCAGGTGCAGGTCCAGTTCCGGCAGCTCTTCCATCAGGCGCTCGAGGCGGGGAATCATCCAGCGTGCCAGCAGGCTCACCGGGCAACCCAGCACGAACGGTGCATGCGCTGTTCCGCTGCGCAGCTCGTCGCAGGTCTCGCGCAACTGGACGAAGGCCGCCGTGCTGGTTTCGCGCAGGCGCTGGCCGGCCGGCGTGAGCGCGAGACCGCGGCCCTGGCGCTGGAACAGCGACGTGCCTAAGTCCTGTTCCAATGCGCGAATGTGCCGGCTCACCGCGCCGTGGGTGACATGCAGCTCGGTCGCGGCCCGGCTCACGCTACCCAGGCGGGCGGCCGCCTCGAAGGCGAGCAGGGCATTGAGCGAGGGCAGGGCGCGGGGCATGGAACCTGTGAGTTTTACTGACAAGTGGTAGCCATGATATCGCTTTTTGCGGTCGGCGCTTTCGGTTAGTTTGGGCGCTGTCTTTCTGTGACTTTCCCGAGTGGCATCCATGAGCAAGATCGACTTCAGCGCCTATCCGGACGAGCAGGGGCGCTTCGGCAACTACGGTGGCAGCTACGTCGCCGAAACCCTGATGGCGCCCCTGGCCGAACTCACCGAGGCCTATCTGCGCCTGCGCAAGGATCCGCAGTTCATCGCCGAGCTGGATCGCGACCTCAAGTACTACGTGGGCCGTCCCAGCCCGGTGTATTACGCCGAGCGGCTCAGCCAGCACGTGGGCGGCGCGCGCATCCTGCTCAAGCGCGAAGACCTCAATCACACCGGCGCGCACAAGATCAACAACACCATCGGCCAGGCGCTGGTGGCCAAGCGCATGGGCAAGCCGCGCATCATCGCCGAGACCGGTGCCGGCCAGCACGGCGTGGCCAGCGCCACGGTGGCGGCGCGCTTCGGCCTCAAGTGCGTGGTCTACATGGGCGCGGTGGATATCGAGCGGCAGAAGATCAACGTCTACCGGATGAAGTTGCTGGGTGCCGAAGTGGTGCCAGTGACATCTGGCTCCAAGACGCTCAAGGACGCGCTCAACGAAGCCATGCGCGACTGGGTCACCAATGTGGCCGACACCTTCTACATCATCGGCACTGTCGCCGGTCCGCATCCGTATCCGCTGATGGTGCGCGACTTCAACGCGATCGTCGGACGCGAGGCGCGTGAGCAGGTGCTGGAACAATTCGGCCGCCTGCCGGACGTGCTCACGGCCTGCGTCGGCGGCGGTTCGAACGCGATCGGCTTGTTTCATGCGTTCCTCAATGACGAGGGCGTGCGCATCGTGGGCGCCGAGGCGGCAGGTGAGGGCATCGCCACCGGACATCACGCCGCTTCGCTGGCGGCGGGTCGCCCGGGCGTGCTGCATGGCAATCGCACCTATGTGCTGTGCGACGACAACGGTCAGATCACCGAAACGCATTCGGTCTCTGCCGGTCTCGACTACCCCGGCGTGGGACCTGAGCACGCCTTTCTGAAAGATGCCGGCCGCGCGGAATACGTGGGCGTCACCGACGACGAAGCGCTGGAAGCGTTCCATCTGCTGGCGCGCACCGAAGGCATTCTTGCCGCGCTGGAATCGAGCCATGCGGTGGCGCAGGCGATCAAGCTCGCACGCGAATACCCGAAGGATGGCCTGGTGCTGTGCAACCTGTCCGGACGTGGCGACAAGGATGTGCACACGATTGCTGCGCGCGAAGGAGTGCAGGTATGAGCCGCATCGACCGCCGCTTTGCGCATTTGAAGGCCCACCAGCGCACCGGACTCATCCCGTTCGTCACCGCCGGCGATCCCTCACCCCAACACGCTGTGGCGCTCATGCATGCGCTGGTCGAGGCCGGCGCCGATGTGATCGAGCTGGGCGTGCCGTTCTCCGATCCGATGGCCGATGGCCCGGTGATCCAGCACGCCAGTGAGCGCGCCATTGAGAAAGGTGTGGGCCTGGCCGACGTGCTGGGCTGGGTCTCGGCATTCCGGCAACGTGATGCCGATACGCCCATCGTGCTGATGGGCTATCTCAACCCGATCGAAATCCATGGCTATGCGCGCTTCGCCGCTGAGGCAGCACAAGCCGGCGTGGACGGCGTGCTGGTGGTGGATTGCCCGCTGGAGGAATCGGCCGTGCTGGAGCCGTTGCGCCAGGCCGGCCTGCAGCAGATTCTGCTGGCCGCGCCCACCACCGCACCCGGGCGTATGGTGCGGTTGTGCGGGTCGGCCGAGGGTTTCCTGTACTATGTATCGTTCGCCGGCATCACGGGCGCGGCACGACTGAGCACTGGCGATATCGCGGCCCGCGTGGCCGATATCCGGTCGATGTCGAAGGCCCCGGTGGCTGTGGGCTTTGGCGTGCGCGATGCGCAGTCGGCCAAGGCCATTGCCGGCTTCGCGGATGCGGTGGTGATCGGCAGCGCGCTCGTGGAGCGCCTGGCCGGCGCGGAAGATGTCGACGACATCACCGCGCGGGCGAAGGATTTCCTGGCGCCCATCCGCGCCGCGCTGGATGCGCATTGAGAACACGCTGCGTTCATGACGCGGCGTCGCGTCATGAACGTTTGAGGTGTTGCGATGAACTGGCTCCAGAAAATCATGACTCCCCGTGCCCGCACGGATGCCACCGGCAACGCCGGCAAGGGCAAGGTGCCGGAAGGCGTGTGGGAGAAGTGTGGTGGCTGCGGCACGGTGCTCTACCGTCCGGAGCTCGAACGCAACCTGATGGTCTGCCCCAAGTGTGGCCACCACCACACCATCGAGGCGCGCCTGCGCCTGGATGCCTTGCTTGATCCGGGCTCGGCGCAGGAACATTGGGCCAGCATGGAACCGAGCGACCCGCTCAAGTTCCGCGACACCAAGAAGTACCGCGACCGCATCGTGGCGGCGCAGAAATCCACCGGCGAGAAAGACGCGCTGATCGCGATGAGCGGCCGCCTCAAGGGCCGCCCGTTGATGGCCGTCGCGTTCGAGTTCGGCTACATGGGCGGTTCCATGGGCTCGGTAGTCGGCGAGAAATTCACCCGCGCCGCCGAACGTGCGCTGGCCGAACGCAGCGCCTTGGTGTGCTTCTCCGCCACCGGTGGCGCGCGCATGCAGGAATCGCTGTTCTCGCTGATGCAGATGGCCAAGACCTCCGCCGCGCTGGCGCGCATGCGCGACGCCGGCGTGCCGTACATCAGCGTGCTGACCCATCCCACCACCGGCGGCGTGTCGGCAAGCCTGGGCATGCTGGGCGACATCAACGTCGCCGAGCCCAAGGCCTTGATCGGCTTCGCCGGTCCGCGCGTGATCGAGCAGACTGTGCGCGAGACGTTGCCGGAAGGCTTCCAGCGTTCAGAATTCCTGCTCGAGCACGGCGCCATCGACCTGATCGTCGATCGCCGCGAAATGCGCGACAAGCTGGCCGATCTGTTGGGCATCCTGATGAAGGCGCCGCGCGTCGCGTAAGCGCCGAGCTGCATCGATATACAAAAACAGCGCCCACGTGGCGCTGTTTTTTTGTGCCAAGCCTTCACGACCTCCCTGTGGGAGCGCGCCCTGTGCGCGACGGTGCAACGCGCACAACTCGCACCTTCCACATGCGCCATCGAAGCCGACAGCAAACGGATGCGGGATGCGCGCCTGATCGATACCGAGGCAGCATGTGTCGCGCACAGGGTGCGCTCCCACAGGGAAGCGCAACACAGGGCTGCAGTCTCGAATCTTTTCCACAACCCTCGTGGATAGCTCCTGCATAAGCCTGTGGACAACTGCACGCCATGGCTTTGTCGACAACGACTTGCGACACCGTGCTGATCTTTTGCTCAACTGCGTCCATGTTTTCCACAGTATTTGTGGATGTCACTCGCGCAAACCTGTGGATAAGCAATGCAACTCGTTGCTGCGCAAGGCAGTCATGACGCGATGACGAAATAGTGACCAGTGATGCCGGCGCATGACAGGCCGGTTTTCCACAGCAGATGTGGATGGTCGCGAGCAAAGCCTGTGGATAGATGCCCTATCTCACTGATGCCAAAGCGATGGCGACGCAGTGATGGCGAAATGCGCAACGCATGCTGCGCGCTCGATGAGCAAAGCGCGCTTTACGCCACCAGCACGTGCAGCGGCAGCAACCACAACGACAACGTACCCAGCGCACTGCCGATCACCGTCGCGGCGATCACGTCGCTCGGATAGTGCAGCCCGAGGATCACGCGCGACGCGCCCACCAGTGCGGTGAAGGTCAGCAGCAGCGGCGCGAGCAGCGGATACCAGGCCAGCGCCACCACGGTGAAGCTGACTGCCTGCAGCGTGTGGCCCGAGGGAAAACTGAATTCATCCAGCGGCGGCACATGCGCGATCACGCCGGGGCAGGCGCGGAACGGGCGAGGGCGGCGCGTCCAGCGCTTGAGCAGGCGATAGAGCAGCAGCGCGGTAAGACCGGTAAGGGCCATCTGCGCGGCAGCGAGCATGCCGCGTCGTCCGTCGAGCAGGGCCAGCACCGCCATCAGCGAATACCAGAACACACCATCGCCGAGTCGGCTGATGATGCCGAAGAACACGCCGACCGCGCGGCGCGTGCCCCAGCGGTTGGCCGCCACGCACATGCGCCGATCGATGGCGAAGCGCGGGCCGGCGGGAAGTTCAGGCGTGTGCAGGGGCGGCAGCGTGCTCATGCGCGTTCTCCTTAGCCAGCTCAGCCAAAAGATGCTCGAACTCGTTGATGACCGCGTCGGGCGAGAGATTGGCGATGCTTGCGTGCGCCGCGCGACCCATGTGCCGGATCAGGCTGGCGTTGGAGGCAAGCATCACGGTCGATTCGATGAAGCTGCGTTCGTTGCCGGCATCGATGCGGTAGCCGTTCTGGCCGGTGTGCAGGTGCTCGCGGGCGGCGCCTTCTTCATAGGCCACCACCGGCAGGCCCGAGGCCAGCGCTTCGAGGATCACGTTGCCGAAGGTTTCGCTCAGGCTGGGGAACGGAAACAGATCCGCGCTGGCGTAGTGCTGAGCCAGGGCTTCGCCGCGCTGCATGCCTGCAAAGATGAAATCGGGGTTGGCCTCCTGCAGCGCTGCGCGTGCCGGACCATCGCCGACCCACACGTAGCGTGCTTTGGGAATCTGCTGCTGGACGGCGCGAAATGCGCGCACGGCCAGGCCGAGGTTTTTCTCCGCCGCGATGCGCCCGACGTAGAGCACGACCGGCGTGTTGCCATCCACGTTCCACTGCTCGCGCAACGTGGCATTGCGATGGCGCGGATGAAACAGCTGCGTGTCGACCGCGCGCCGCAGCAGGCGGGCGGTATCCACGCCGAGCGCGTTCAATTCGCTGGCCAGTGCTTCAGTAGGCACCAGGGTGGCGGCGGCGCGGCGATGGAAGTTGCGCAGATAGTTGCGCACGATCGGCGTGAGAAAGCCCACGCCGTAGTGGTCCGCATACGTGTCGAAGCGGGTGTGGAAACCGGTGGCGGTCGGAATGCCCAGGCGCTTGGCCGCGCGTACCGCAGACCAGCCCAGCGGGCCCTCGGTCGCGACGTAGATGGCATCGGGGCGCAGGCGCGTCCAGCGGTCGCGCAGGAGGCCGCCGGCCGGCAGGCCGAAGCGCAGGCCCGGATAGCGTGGCAGCGATGCGCCGCGCACTTCCAGCGTGACGATGCCGGGTTCATCTTTGAAAGGGGTTTGCTGACGGGGACGTATCAGGTCGACCGTGTGTCCCTGCGACGCCAGTCCGGCGGCAAGACTGTGCACGGTCAGTGCCACGCCATTGATTTCGGGTGGATAGGTTTCGCTGACTATGCCGATGCGCACTAGGGAGTACCGTTTGCTGGCCCGGTGCAGATTCCTCTGGCGGCGTTGCGGGGTCGTGGCGCAGGTATGACGCCCTCATGACGGCCGTCGCGGAATGTGTCGTCTGCGCACGCGCCCTTAGCGTTTCCATGGGTACACTCCAACCCTCTTGTCATCACGGAGACATGCCGATGAAACGCTTTTTGCTCGCTGTTGCGCTTGCCGGCCTCACCGGCAGTCTGTTTGCTGCCGATGCACCGGGCCTGCCGGTGACAAAGGCGCCGGCGGGCGCCGAGGTCTACATCATTTCACCCAAGGACGGTGCCATCGTCGGCCAGGAAGTGACCGTGCAGTTCGGCCTCAAGGGCATGGGCGTGGCGCCGGCGGGCGTGAAGAAAGAAGGCACCGGCCATCACCACCTGCTGGTGGATGTGAAGGAGCTGCCGGCTGCCGGCCAGCCCATCCCCAAGGACGATCAGCACCTGCACTTCGGCAACGGCCAGACCGAAACCACGCTGAAGCTGGCGCCGGGCAAGCACACGCTGCAGCTTGAGCTGGCCGATGAAAACCACATCCCGTTCGAACCGGCGATCGTCTCCAAGGCCATCACCGTCACGGTGAAGTAAACCGCCCCAGGAACACCGACACGCCCAGGCTGACCATCCACAGCTGGGCGTGTCCGGCCACGCGGGCGCGCAGGCCGCCATCGAGCTGCACGCGCCGGTTGACCTGCCAGGCCAGGCCGGAGCCGGCCTCCGTGCCGCTGCGCTCGCCGCGTTCGTGGACCTGCGCAAGCTCGACATAGCCCACCATCGACCTGTTGAGCACATGGCTCTCATTGAGCGCGAACGTGCTTTGCCCATCGCTGCCGCTGGCGGTCTGTTCGAGATACGCGCCGACGCCGTCGTTGTCGGTGATCTGCCGGTTGATGTCCACGCCCAGCAGGTATTGCCGATGCTCGTTGCGCACGGCGCGACTGCCGTCGGTGAATTCCACGCTGCCCAGCACGCCCCAGGTCCACTTCGCATCCGCTTTGTCGGGCGCGAATTTGAGCGCGAGGATGGTGTCGCCGCGACCGTGGTCCCAGCTGTCGAGGCCGGGGCCGGTGGTGTGGATGGCATTGAACGGCGACGTGCCCAGCTGGGCCTCGAACGGGCCGCCAAGGCCGAGCCGGACCAGGCTGTCGGTGGTGGTTTGGGACTGGATCTGGCCGCTGCCCAGGTTGTCCCGGGTCCAGGTGGGCAAGCCCTGCTCGATCGTCACGTCCCCTGCGTTGAGCGCCACCGGCGTAAAGCCCAGGCCGGGACGGTCATAGCCCGGATTGTCATCCGCGCGGGCGTGGCTGGTCGCCAACAGGCACGCCCATGCCACCGAAAAGGCGACCGCGCGCGAGGCCACGGTGACGCGTGGTCGGTTCTTATCGCGGTATCGGCTAAAATTTCCCACTTCCTTATCGTCCCCATCCAAGCAGCCCATGACCGTCCGCACCCGTTTTGCCCCCAGTCCCACCGGTTTCCTGCATATCGGCGGTGCCCGCACGGCGTTGTACTGCTGGCTGGAGGCACGCCGGCGCGGTGGCGAATTTGCCCTGCGCATCGAGGATACCGACCGCGAGCGCTCCACCGAAGAAGCCGTGCAAGCCATCCTAGATGGCATGAACTGGCTGGGGCTGACGCACGATGAGGGTCCGGTTTACCAGACAGCGCGCCTGGAGCGCTATAAGCAGGTTGCCGACGAACTGCTGAAGGCCGGGCTGGCGTACTACGCGTACGAGTCCAAGGACGAGATCGAGGCCATGCGCGAGGCCGCCTACGCAAAGGGCGAAAAGCCCCGCTACAACGGCTACTACCGTGATCGCAACGAGCCCTACCGCGACGATCCGAACCGCGTGATCCGCTTCAAGAACCCGCTGGAAGGCACGGTGGTGTTCGAGGACAAGGTGAAGGGCAGGGTGGAGTGGGCCAACGCCGAGCTCGACGACCTGGTGATCTTCCGTTCCGATGGCTGGCCGACCTACAACTTCGCCGTGGTGGTCGACGATATCGACATGGGTATCACCGAGGTGATCCGTGGCGACGACCATGTCAACAACACGCCTCGCCAGATCAATATCTACAAGGCGCTCGGCAAGCCCGTGCCGGAATTCGCGCACCTGCCGATGATCCTCGGCCCGGATGGCCAGAAGCTCAGCAAGCGCCACGGCGCGGTGAGCGTGATGCAATACCGCGACGACGGCTTCCTGCCGCACGCGCTGCTCAATTATCTGGTGCGCCTGGGCTGGTCGCATGGCGACCAGGAGATCTTCTCCGAGCAGGAGATGGTGAACCTGTTCGATATCGGCGACGTCAACAAGGCGGCGTCGCGCTTCGACGTGACCAAGTTGTCGTGGCTCAACCAGCATTACCTGAAGACGGAAGAGCCCGCGGCGATTGCGCCGGAATTCGAGTGGCACCTGACGCAGGCAGGCATTGATTTCAGCAAGGGCCCGAACCCCGCCGACGTCATCGTCGCGCTGCGCGATCGCGTGCAGACGCTGAAGGAAATGGCCGAGCGCGCCAAGATCTGGTACGGCCCGATCACCGAGTGGGACGACAAGGCGGTCGCCAAGCATCTGCAGAACGACAGCGCCGTGGCGGTGCTCACCGAGGCAAAGAGCCTGATCGCCGATGTCGAATGGAAGCCCGAGCCCATCCACGGCGTGATCGAGCAGATCGCCGCCAAGCTCGAGCTCGGCATGGGCAAGATCGCCCAGCCGCTGCGCGTGGCGATGACCGGCACGCAGGTATCGCCGTCGATCGATCACACCATTTATCTCGCCGGTCGCGAGGTGGCGTTGCAGCGTATCGACGACGCCATCGCCAAGGCGAAGGGTTGATGATCCTCTCCATGCACGGCCATCACTGAACCGGCATGGAGGAATTACTCGCCAAAGCCACGCAAGGCGTCGACCCGGATGCGCCCGACGCCTTCCTGCACATCTTCCTCAACCTGATGGGCCTGGTGCCCTGGGTGGCGCTGTTCTGGTGGAGCGTGCTGTTCGTCGTGGTGGGCGCGCTCCTGGGCTGGTGGCGTGGGCGCACGGTGGAGGGCGTCGTGCTGGCGGCCGTGCTGGGCCCGATCGGCTGGGTGGTCATTGTGTTGAGGCCGCGGCCCAAGCCCCGGGCGGTGCCGCCGCCTTTGCCATCGCGCCGTTGAGCCGGCTTGCGATGGGCTGCAACAGGCCTCACATAGACCTCGGTGTATGATGGCTTCCGAGGTGAAACCATTGAGTCATGCCGTAGACAAGCCGCACAAGCATCACCATCACCACGACGACGCGCAAAGCTTCGTGCGTGCGGTGGAGCATGCCAGTGAGGAACGCGGTCTCCGGCTGACTCCGTTGCGCAAGGAAGTGCTCGAACTGGTCGCCGCCGCCGGCAAGCCGGTGAAGGCGTACGACCTGCTCGATCAGCTGCGCGAACGTCATGGCAACGCGGCGCCGCCCACGGTGTATCGCGCGCTCGATTTCCTGCTCGAGCACGGCTTCATCCACAAGCTGGAATCGATCAATGCCTTCGTCTCCTGCCATCACCCGGCCGAGGCGCACCAGGTGCCGTTCCTGATCTGCGACAACTGTTCCAGTGCCCAGGAAGTGTGCGACGAGCGCGTGGCGGAGCTGATCGAGGCTCAGGCCAAGACTTTCGGCTTCCGTCCGCAGGCGCAAACCCTGGAAGTGCACGGCCTGTGCAAGCACTGCCGCAAGAGCTGACGGCCGATCCGCTGGCCGCCTGAATGGCCGTGGCAGGGGGCGTTTGCGTTCAGGGCGTTATAATGTAACATGCCGTCAACGGGTCACCTGACGACCCCCATGCTCCGTGCCGGTCCCCGATCCGATGGCAGCTCCCCAGCAGCACAACAATCGCTTTTGGTCCCTGGCCGACCGGGTGGGTGCGACAGCATCCTTCCTGTGCGCCATCCACTGCGCGGCGCTTCCGTTTGTGCTGGCGATACTGCCGTTCATCGGCCTGGGCTTCCTGGCGGACCACGCCTTCGAGCGTGGCTTCGTGATGTTTGCCTGCGCACTGGCACTGATCAGCCTGGTCAGCGGTTATCGACATCACCACCGGCCGCTGCCCTTGCTGCTGGCGCTGCCGGGTCTGGCGCTGTTGATCGTTGGCGTCACCTTCGCCGAGAAGTTCGGCATTGGCGTGCACAGCGTGATGGTCACCTGCGGCGGTTTGCTGGTGGCGAGCGCGCACTTCGTGAACTTGCGCACGCAGCGTGCGCTGCACATCCATGGCCCGCAGTGTGCTCACTGAACATCACGGCAGCAGGAGCCGTGATTGTGTAACGGGGCCCGTGATTCCTAGCATTTGCGCATGAGTTCCACCCACGCCCACAGCCACGATCACTCAGCTCATGACCACGCCCACGGTCATGCGCATGCGCACGATCACTCGCATGGCGGCATCAGCGGTCGCGAAAAGAAACTGATCTTCGCCTTCGTGCTCA
>Ga0209672_100812_pt1 | contig 14715 bp, 12 predicted proteins | sample AraplaCol_mMS_r2_FD_184273 | JGI IMG/M metagenome (GOLD analysis project Ga0209672, IMG submission 184273) | Arabidopsis root microbial communities from North Carolina, USA - plate scrape CL_Col_mMS_r2 (SPAdes) (version 2) | ecosystem: Host-associated > Plants > Roots > Endosphere | place: USA...
TGCGTACTACGAAGCGCGCGAGTATGGCCGTGCGGTGCGGCTGACGATGGAACTCGCGGACGCGGTCAACGGCTATGTCGACACCGCGAAGCCCTGGGATCAGGCGAAAGACCCCGCGAACGCCGTGGCGCTGCATGAAACGGTCAGCGTCAGCATCGAAGCGTTCCGGCTGCTCACGATTGCGCTCAAGCCCGTGTTGCCTGCGCTGGCGGCCAACGTCGAGGCATTTCTCGGCATCGAGCCGCTCGCGTGGACCGATGCAACCAACGCGCTTTCGTCGGCCCGGCCGATCAACGCCTACAAGCACTTGATGACACGCGTGGACGCCAAGCAGATCGAAACGCTGATCGCGGCCAACCGCGCCACGCTGCAACCGACCGATACGGCCGCACCGCAGACGGTCACAGCCGCGAAGCCCGTCAAAGCAGGCAAAGACGTCAAAGGCGGCGGCGCGGCAACCGAGGGGGCGGCGAAAGAAACCGGCGACGCCTTCATCTCCATCGACGATTTCGCCAAGGTCGATCTGCGTATCGCGCGTATTGTCGAATGCAAGGCTGTCGAGGGGTCCGACAAGCTGTTGCAATTGACGCTCGATGTCGGCGAAGAGAAGACGCGCAACGTGTTTTCGGGCATCCAATCGGCCTACCGTCCCGAGGATCTCGTCGGCAAGCTGACGGTCATGGTGGCCAACCTCGCGCCGCGCAAGATGAAGTTCGGGCTGTCGGAAGGCATGGTCCTCGCCGCATCCGCTGCCGATGAAAAGAGCGAACCGGGACTCTACATCCTCGAGCCACACGCGGGCGCAACGCCGGGGATGCGCGTGAAGTAACGCGCGGCGCACGCCCGGCGGCCCGCTGGACCGCGGACCGCCGGACCGCCTCAGTCCGCGAACTCGATGTCGCGAAAATAGACGGAGCCCGTACCGACTTTTCGGGCGCCTTCGAACGGCACGTGCCAAAACTTGACCGCGAGCATCCCCGTGGACTGTGTCGCCGCCGGCGCGGCGAACCCGGGGTTGCCTATCTTGGGCACCTCCTTATGCAGTTTCGCTGCGAGCTTTCCGATCGAGGCAGCCATGCGCGACGCGACCGCGCCTTTGGGCATCTTCAGACCGAAGGCGCCGAATGTCGACGGTGAACTGACCACGCCATTGGCAAATTTGGCGCTCCGCACGGCCGCTTCGTTGTACGGGTACATCGATCGATATCGCGCCGTAGTCGAAAGCTCGAACGCCGACATATAAATGTCGGGCCGCCCCGAAAACGTGTTCAACGAACCGTTGTCGATGCCCTTATCCGCGTTCTCGCGGAAGAACGTGGCAACCTGCTGGGGCGTGCCATATACGACGAGCGCCGCGGCGCCTTCGCCGTTGTCCCCCAACTGCCACATATTGTTGCTTTTCGCGCGTGCGGGAACGGGCACACCGCCATGATCGAATCTCACGGCGCCGAAGCGACCGAATTCAGTCGAGCCTGACGACAATCGGCACATACGGCCGGCGAATTGATGGGTCCAGGATTCCATTTCGATATATGAATGACGGGGCGCCGGCTCGCGCAGAGGGCACCCACTGTGAAATGTCGCTCAAGCAGCGAAGAGCCGCTCGAATGAGTTGCTATAGTCGATCTCACCAAAATGCAGGCGTCGGCGAGCCACCCGCCTCATGCCTTTTTGAGGGAGATAGCTGAAAACGGCGCAGACCAAACCGGGCTGCTTCGTGGACTTGCCTAGTTTCAGAACGCGGTTGAGCCCATCGCTGAGCGTCGCCAAACCGAGCACTGACTCCTTGAACGCTTTTCCGAGCGACGAGGTATCGCCCGCGGTCCATGGCATGCCGAGATCAGGATGACTGAGGCTGAAACCGCCGTTGACGGCGAACGAGCCCGCTGCCGCATTGGTGATGACACTGACGATCGGAACGATTTGCGTGGCGCTGTCGAATAAATTCATCGAAACGTCCGCCACCGGCCTGAGACTCCTGCCGAAACGCACCCCTGCATATGTGCCGCACCCCATGTAAATGTCGGGCATCTCGGCTATCGTGTTGTCGATTCCATACTGGCAGTTCTCCTTGAAGAACGCATTGATGTCATCCCAACTCGTACCCAACACGGCAAGCGGCTTGCAACCCATGCCTCGGTCGATGAAGCGGTAATAGCCATGCTCGGGCGAGGCGAGTTTCAATTCGCCGAAATCCTCGAGAGACGAATATTTTCCCGTACGACGCACTTGAGACGTCGGAAGACGAACCATCTTGGCCTGCGACATAGATTTGTTCCTTCCATGTAATGAACACGGCAGAATCAGACCATGTCGCCCCTCCGCGGCGATATGCGCAATTTCGCATTTTTCGGGCGCAGCGCCGGCCGAGGCATGTGCGTCAGTCGATCATCGTCTCGACCACAATGCGTCGAAGCGGCGCGTGTAGTTGATATCGATGCCTTGAAATGTTCCTGTGTAAGTCGACACGGCCCAGAAGCGCGAAAGATTGATCGTCGCCTTGAACGCGTTGGCGGCCGACTGCAATCCTTGCTCGTACCCGAGCACGAGCCGCTCGTTGATGGCTTTCGACAGCATGACCACCTGCGGATCGGTCAAGCCGACCTCGCTGCGGCCGACCGTGAATTCGTCGAGTCCGAACGTCTGGGCCACGTGTTTGCCCGTTGCGCTGCCGAGCAGCGCGAGCGCGGCCGTCATCGAGCTTTGCTGGCCGACATTGTTGCCCTGGTCCGTGCCATGGCCGAATAGCAACCACGAGAGCTTTTCGTTGTCGGAGACGTTCGGCTCCGATACGAGCTTGACGATCGGCGCGTTGACGGTGCCGGTCACTTGCACGCCGGCCTCGACCTCCTGATTGCGACGCATCGCGAGGATGTTGATGCCGGGATTCGCCACCGGCCCGTTGAACGTGAAAAAGCCGTTTTCGATGGCGAGCTTGCGTCCGAACTCGGTATAGGTCGAACCTTCGGTCACGCCGACGTTGCCGATGGCCCGCAGCGGCTGGCTCGGAGCCGACATCACCGTCACGGTGCCGCGCAGACCCAGATCCGCCCCGCGGCCGCGAAAACGAAAATTGCGCCCCAGATCGATGTCGATATTCGCGCGCGGCGCGAAACGGCTCACGGGCTTGTTCATCGTCGGCTCGATCGGCGGCGGCGCGCCACGCACGACGGCGTTGTTGCGCACGATCACCACATCGTCGGACAACTTGGGTGCCGGTTGCTCAGGCATATCGAACAGAGCGCGATCGATCTTGAATTTCCCGTCGATGTCCATGCCGCCGGCAGGCCCGCCATTGGCAACCGTCGCACTGCCCGACAACGACAGCCGACGGTCCGGCGCGGCGAACAGCTCGAGCTTGTCGGCTACGATGTGCGCTGTGACGTCGGGCTCGGCACGATCGAGCCGCACCTGGCCCGTCGCGCGCAGCGTGCCGTCGCCGCCGTGAAACTCCACACGCTGAAAGTCGACGAGATTTTCCGACAGCACGATGCGCACGACGCCATCCTTCAACTGCACGCCCTGATCGATGAACGTCGCGGCGAGGCCGTCGCCGGTCAGCGCGCCCGACAGCGCGGGTTTGGAGGTGGTACCCGCCACCGTGAGCCTCAGCGCCGCGCGTCCATCGAGCACGTAGCTTGGCCCGAAGAGGCCGCCCGTCGTTTTCAGCGAAGGGACATCGGCCGCAATCGTGCCCGCGAGCGGCGCGTCGGCCGCCACGCTGAGCTGACCGCCGCGCGCCGGATCGGGCGAAAGCGGTACGCTGACGTTCGCATCGGCCGTGCCAATGCGGCTCGCCGCCGCGTGCAACGTCGCGCGCAGGCGCGGCCCCGCGCTGAAATCGGCACGCGCGCTGAGCGCGGTGATGCCGAGCGGCGCCAAGCCGCTCCGGACCGTATCGACGGACAGGTCGCCGCTCACCCGTTCGAGGCGCGCGTAGCCGGACGCCGTGCGGCCGAGCGTGAAATCCCAATCGCCCGAGAAGACAAGATCGCTTCGCACGCGCGAAGGCGTGCCGGTCAGCTGTTCGCGTATCGCGAGCAATCTCGCCACCGATAGATTCGATGCCGAGCCGGCGGAGCGTATCGCGCCGCGATCGTAGACGAATGACTTGAGATCGAGCCGCGCGCCTTCCAGCGTCAGCCGCGTAGCGCCAAGCGTCACGAACTCGCGTCCGGCATTGATCGCGAGCGGCGTCTGCAGCTCGAGCGCCGGCATGCCACGGTTGGCAAAGCGCGTGACGGTACCGGCCCAGTGCGGGCCGTCGCGTGTATCGGCGAAACCGCCTGATGCGGCCAGCACGAGATCGACCGGCCGGCCCCGCAGGGTGCCTTTTGCCGCCGCATCGAACGTGTGCTTGGCCCGCGTGCCGCTTACGTGCGCCGACAGGCTCGTGAGATCGGCGATGCTCGTATGGACGTCGCGCGCGTCGGTCGTGAATTCGAGCGCGCCGTTCGCGCCGTCGCGTATGAGCGCGCGCCCCGTCGCGGCGCCGACGCGGTTTTCGCCGAACGAGACGCCGTGTGCATCGTAAGTCAGCGTGGCGTTGGGATGCGCGAGCGAGCCCGTCAGGTCGCCGTCGGCGTTGACCGCGCCCGCCAGACCGAAGCCGAGCCGTGCAAGCTGCGGCGCCGCGACGCGAAAACGCAGGCGGTCGCCGGGCGCGCCGAAACTGCCATGCAGCTCGATGTCATTGCCCGCGATCGACAGCGCCGCATCGCTGGGCAATAGCCGCTTACCTACCACGTGGACCGACCCTTGGCCGTTGAGCGGAAGGCCGTCGTAGAGACTGTCGGCCAGCTTGAAGCGCAGCTTCGTCGTCAGGTCCGGAGCAAGGGTGCCGCTCGCCTCGAGCGTGCCCGTGACACGGGCCTGCGGCCAGGCGCGTGAAGCACCCCGCGTTACCGCTGCCGTCTTCGTCGCCGGAACCGATCGCTTCGCGCGAACGGTCCGCGTGGGCGGTGCGGATGCTGTCGGTGCTTTCGATCGTGTCGTCGCACGCGGCGAGTGCTGGGCAGGCGAGCCCTTCGATACAGCAGGCGCGGCGAGCGCTTTGCCTTTCGATGTGCCCGCCGCCACAATGAGGCGCGGATCGAAATCGGTCAGCGTTGCGCGCAGCGAATAGGTCGATTGAGCGTCGCGCATGAGCGCGCCGTCGAGATCGACGCGGCCGGCGCCCGCCGTGACGCGCACATCGTGCAACGCAATGCGCGTAGGCTCGACCGCGATCTTGGCCCGCGCGGCGAGCCCGGCGCGTTTGTCCGCGAGGTCGAAGTCGAGCTGGGTGGAAGCATCGTCGAGCTGCAGGCCGATCGGCCCATCGAGCGCCGTCGGGCGCACGTACGGCGTAATCGTGTTCAGGTCGAGGCGGCTCGCGTTCAAGGCGATGCGCCCTCGCCCGTGTTGCAACGTGCCGCCGCCGGCGAGTTGCGCATCGTCGACAAGCCGCACGCGCAGGTTCGCGATGCGCTCTTCACGCGCATCGAGCCGCACATCGGCGTGCGCGTCGATGAGCGGCAGCAAATGCGCGTCGAGCCTGCCCGGCTTCGCGTTGACGATCGAAACCGGCCCGGCGACGACCGACGTGCCCGCGCCCGGCACCGGCGCGAGGTCGGCGTCGACTGAAAGATCGGCCGCCGGCGCCCCGGGGCTGAAGGTCTGCGGATTGACGTGAGCGAGCGCAAGCTTCGCGCGCTTGAGCGGCACCGGTGCAAACGGCGTGGCCTCCACGGTTGCCTGAGCACTGAGCTTGAAACCGCTTGCGTCGATAGCGGCCGTCAGCGCTTCGAGGGTGCCGCTCACGCGTGCGCTTGCGCGGGCCGGCTCGCCGGCGAATTCACCCGCATATCCCGCGTTGCCCGACAGCGCAAACGGACGCACGCCGTCGAGCGCGAGCTCGGCCGTGATTGCCCCATAGGGCGTATCGAGCCCGCCAATCGACAGCGCGTGATGCCGGCCATCGCTGCGACCGCTCAACCGCAGACGGCCAAACTCCATCACATTTGCGCCGTCATGCACGCGCAGGCGATCGATCCCGATCGAGCGCACGTCGAGCTGGATCGGCAAGCGCAAGTCCTGCGGCAGCATCATCGGCGCGTGATTGCCCGATGGCGCCAAACGCGCGTCGACCGTACCCGCATGCAAATCGACGATCGTCAGGCGCCACGGCGAGTGCGTGAGCGCCCATCGGCCGCTCAGCCGGTCGATGCGAATCTCCGTCGTGCCGGCTGCGGCGCCGGCCGCGGCTGTCGATGCTCCTGCTGCTGCGGCGTTGCCGGGCGTCGCCGGCGGGTTCACGAAGCGCACGTCGGCAAGCCGCACGCCGCCCGCAAGCGTTCCCCCTTCGAATCTGCCGGCCAGCCGGCCACCCGAGAGCGCCACGGCCGCTCGCCACACGAGCCGCGTCCCGCGCTCGGTCGTGAGCGCGCCGTACAGCCCGAGCGCCTCGGCGCCGAGCATGAGCACGAGCCCCAGGACCGTCCATGCGAACACGCGCCAAGCGCGGCGACGCGCACGCCGCGGCGGTGGCGGCGGCGCATCGTGCCCGGCATCGTCGATGTCCGGCGGTGGCGAGGGTGGCGAATCGTTCGTCATGCTCGTTTCGGAAAGCTCGTGCTCAATGCGAAAGCGGCATCCAAGCGGTTTTCATGCGGTGTCAAAAAGCGATCCCGAGCGTCAGATACGGCCTGACGCTCTTGTTGCGTATGCCATAGGCAAGATCGACGTTGACCGGTCCGACGGGGCTGCGCCACCGCGCGCCGATGCCGACCCCAGGGAAGAACGTTCGCTCGTGCCAGGTGTCGGTGGCCGTGCCGATGTCGTAGAACACGGCCGCGCCCCAATCGTGCGTGAACCAGTGCTGATACTCGGCCGTTGCGGTGATGAGGTACTTGGTAGGCAGCACGGAACCCGCTACGTTATTGCCGATACTCTGAAACCCATAGCCGCGCACCGAGTTCGAACCGCCCGCGCGAAAGAGCAGCGAGGCGGGCACATCGGAGGTGCTGCCGCTCGTGAACACGCCGCCCAGTTCCGCGCGCAACAGCACGAGATCGCGCTTGCCGACCGGCACGTATTGCACGCCACGCGCGTAGCCGCGCACGAACGTCGCGTCGGACAATGCATCGTGCACCGCGAAGCCCGCCTCGGCATGCAGCAGATTGCCCGAGTGCGGAAAAAGCGGATCGTCGACATTGCGCCGCGTCCACGACCACTGCGGCACGAGCGCGCGGCTCGTCTTCGGATTGGCGGCGTTCTGGTCGAGCCGATCGATGTAGTACTGCAGCGAGTAGGTGTAATCGATGAACTGTGACGTACGCGCGCGCTGCACCCCGACACGTGCGCTATAGATGCGCGTGTCCGATACGTTCGTGCTGGTATACGACGCGAGCGCGCTGTTGACCCAGCCGCGCGGCCCCGGCGGCATCGACAACTGAATCTGGCCGTACTGCTGAATCTGGTCGAGCCGGCCCTGGACCGAGAACGGCCACGCCGCCCCGAACGTATTCAGATAGGAGTAGGCACCCTGCACGTGCGCGCCGGTATCGGTCGCATAGCCGACCCCGCCGCGCACGCTGTTATAGGGATACTCGCTGACCTTCACGTGGACCGGCGTGTCGTGCGGCTTGTCGACATCGCTGTCGACGTCGATCGCGACGCTGGCGTAATACGGCGTATTTTGCAGTTGCCGCTGCAGCTCCTCGATCCTTGTCGTGTCATAAATCTCACCGACGCTGATGGGATTCACGTTTGTCACGATCGAGCCGGGATAGCGGCGTACCCCCGAGACATCGAGCGGGCCCAGTGTGAAGGTCGGACCGCTTTCGAACGCGACGGAAAGCGCGGCCGTTTTCTTGCGCGGATCGATGAGCGCCTCCGAGCGCGCAATCTTCGCGCCCAGATAACGGCGGGCCTGAAGTGCCTTCAGCGCGGCCCCCTTGGCATCGCTCCAGCCCGACTGGGTAAACGCGTCGCCCGCGTGCAGCGAGAACGCGAAACGCGCCGCATTCGCGCGCGCGGGGTCTTCGGTGTTCACGGGGCCGGCAAACGAGAGATCGACCGACGAGACCATCGTGCGCGGTCCGGGATCGACATGCACGATCACATTCTTCTTGCCCTCGGCGGTGCGCACATCCGTACGCACCACCGGCGAGAAATAGCCGTCCGTCGCCGCGAGATCGCGCACCTGCTGCGGCGTTGCCGTGACGAGGAAGTCGAATTGGTCGTCCGTGATGTCGTCGCGCTTGGCGAAGCGGGAGAGGTCGAGATGCGCCTTGAGCAGCTTGCGCAGCTCGCGCGGCGCGTCGATCTCGATGCCGTATTTGGCCGACGCCGGAAGCGCAGCCACGCCCAGCAGAGCGCCGACAGCGGCAGCGAGCCAGCCGCGGGCGAGCCGCCCGGCGCACCGGCGGCCGGCGCGCTTCCCGTACGGCTTGTCGATCACGGCTTCCCGCAAACGGGACCTCCCGGCAACGTTGAAGTAGCGAACTCACGTATGGCGCATACGAGTACGCGCGCCGCGTCGCTCATTTGACCACAGCCCGGGCCCGGCGGGCGGCCGGGCTCAGCGATGGGCGACGAAGGGCGCCGACGCACGCGCGGTTTTGACGCCGCCGCGCCCGCGATGTTCCGCCTGCGAGCGCATGCGCTAAAATCCCGTTTTACGAGAGACGGTGCTCGCCGCACCGATGTGCCCCTATTTTTCACGATCGACGAGCCATGTATCAATCGGATATCACGCAGTTCCTGAACCAGCTCAAGCAGCAGCAGCCGACGCTCGAAGAAGAACAGCGCCGCGGCCGCGCGCTGCTGTGGGACAAGCAGCCGCTCGATCTCGAGGAGCGCGCGCGTCAGCAGGCTGCGCGCGTGAAGCAAACGTCGTACGTCTACTACCAGAACTTCTGAGCGCCACCGCGTGAACCCCGCTGACGAGGCCGCACGCTCGCAAGAGCCGGTCTCGGCGCTCGCCGCGCCCGGTACCGATACGACGCCCGATACGATCGACGGCGTAGCGTTCGCACGCCTGTACGGCGAGCCGCTGTTCAAGCTGCCGCAAGATCTCTACATTCCGCCGGACGCGCTCGAAGTGTTTCTCGAGACGTTCGAGGGTCCGCTCGATCTGCTGCTCTATCTGATTCGCAAGCAGAACTTCAACGTACTCGATATCCCGATGGCCGATGTCACGACGCAATATCTCGGCTATGTCGAGCAGTTGCGCCAGACGAATCTGGAGCTCGCCTCGGAATATCTGTTGATGGCCGCGATGCTGATCGAGATCAAGTCGCGCATGCTGTTGCCGGTCAAGAAGGCGGATACCGGCGAGGAGGCCGAGGATCCGCGCGCCGAGCTCGTGCGCCGCTTGCTCGAGTACGAACGGATGAAGCTCGCCGCGCAGCGCATCGATCAATTGCCTCAGCTCGGGCGGGATTTTTTGCGGGCCGACGTCTATATCGAGCAGAGCATGGCGCCGCGCTTTCCCGACGTCGTCATCGACGATCTGCGCGCGGCCTGGGCCGATGTACTCAAGCGCGCCAAGCTCGTTGCGCACCACAAGATCTCGCGGGAGGAGCTCTCGGTGCGCGAGCACATGAGCCTGATCCTGCGGCGGCTGCAAAACGCACGCTTCATGGAGTTCGCCGAGTTGTTCGACGTTTCGCGCGGCGTACCCGTCGTCGTGGTCAACTTCATCGCCATGCTGGAGCTCTCGCGCGAATCGCTGATCGAGATCACGCAGGCGGAGCCGTTCGCGCCGATTTACGTGCGGCTCGCTTACCTGCCGGCGTGATGCCAGGCGGCGCCACGGTGTCCTAGAGGATCCGCTCTTTTCGATACTCCGCTCCTTCAAATCCTCTACAATCGGCGCGCTTTGGCAGCTCACGCGCTTCGCCGCGCTCAACCCTCCGGTCCACCATGAAAGTCATCAGCTCGATACAGGAATTGCGCGATCAATTGCGCGGACAGAACCGTACGGCTTTCGTGCCGACGATGGGGAACCTGCACGAGGGACATCTCTCGCTGATGCGGCTCGCGCGGCAGCACGGCGATCCGGTCGTGGCCAGCATCTTCGTCAACCGGCTGCAGTTCGGCCCGAACGAGGACTTCGACAAGTACCCGCGCACGCTCGAAGCCGATATCGACAAGCTGCAAAAGGAAAACGTCTACGTGCTGTTCGCGCCGACCGAACGCGACATGTACCCGGAGCCGCAGGAGTATCGCGTGCATCCGCCGCATGATCTAGGCGACATCCTCGAGGGTGAATTCCGGCCCGGCTTTTTCACGGGCGTATGCACGGTCGTCATGAAGCTGATGGCCTGCGTGCAGCCACGCGTGGCCGTATTCGGCAAGAAGGATTACCAGCAGCTCATGATCGTGCGGCGAATGTGTCATCAGTTCGCGCTGCAGACCGACATCGTCGCAGCCGAAACGGTCCGGGACACGGACGGGCTCGCCCTCAGCTCGCGCAACCGCTATTTGAGCGCGACCGAGCGCGCCGAAGCGCCGATGCTCGCCGCGACGCTCGCTCACTTGCGCGATGCCGTGCACGCGGGCGAGCGCGACTTCAAGCGGCTCGAGCGCGACGCGATGGCCGCCCTCGCCGCACGCGGCTGGCAGCCCGATTACGTGGCCGTGCGCAAACGCGTGGATCTCATTGCACCGGCCGCGCACGAATCCGATGCGCCGCTCGTCGTGCTCGCCGCGGCGAAGCTCGGCGCGACGCGTCTCATCGACAATCTGGAAATCTGAAGCGGCACGCGTCACTTGCCGCGCACGTCAGAGGAAATCACCATGCAGCGCCATTTGCTGAAATCGAAGATTCATCGCGCCGTCGTCACGCACTGCGAGCTCCATTACGAAGGCTCCTGTGCGATCGACGAGGATCTGCTCGATGCGGCCGATATCGTTGAAAACGAGCGCATCGACATCTGGAACGTCAACAACGGCGAGCGATTCTCGACTTACGCCATTCGCGGCGAGCGCGGCAGCGGCATGATCTCGCTGAACGGTTCGGCGGCGCGGCGGGCCCAGCTCGGGGACCTTCTCATCATCGCTGCGTTTGCGATGGTCGACGAATCGGACCGCGCGGCCGGCTGGGAGCCGAAACTCGTTTTCGTGGACGAACACAACAAGATCAAGGGAAGCCGGGCTCACGTGCCGGTCCAAAGCTGGACCTGAGACCCCGCGCATTGCAAGCACTGCGCGCGGTGGCCACCCGCCCCGCTACTTCGCCGCCCAAGCGACGATCGGTTCCCACTGCTCGAGATCTTTCTCGACGCGGCTTTTTGCCACGTCCCAGAGCGTGAGTCCGTGCGCGGCCAATTGCACGTAGTTCTGCGTATCGCGCAAAAAGCCCAGCACCGGCAGATCGAGCCCTTCCACGAAGCGGTGCAACTGGTCCGCCGAGCGCGTGCGCGCGTCCACGCGCATCCCGACGACCCCCACTGCGATCGCCCCCTTGCGCACGGCCTTCTCCTTCGCGAGCCGCTCGAGGAAATGCTGCGTGGCGAGAATGTCGAACATCGACGGCTGCAGCGGCACGATCACTTTGTCCGCCAGTTCGAGCGCCGTCGCGAGGCGCGTGCCGTGCAAACCGGCCGGCGTATCGATGATGGCCCGCTCGAGCCCGCGCGGCGGCTTGGCGGGCGCTTCGGGATCGATCTGCCAGCTTTCGATGGGCGGCAGACCGCCGGGGCGCAACGCCAGCCACGACTGGGCCGAGAGCTGCCGGTCCAGGTCCGCCAGCGCGACCCACTCCCCGTTTGCCGCGAACGAGCCGGCCAGATTGGTCGACAACGTGCTCTTGCCCACCCCGCCCTTGGGGTTGGCCACCACGATTACCGTCATGAACGCTCCCGATTTGAGAAGCCGTCTGGCCCCGTATAAGTGTCGATGATATCGGCAAATCGGTCGGGGCCGTAGTCCCGTCGGCAGGCCGCACGCACACGGCACTCAACCTGTAACGTGCGGCTGAGCCGTTACAATCGCGCGATGACGACGCCAGACCTCACTTTCGTGCTCGGCGGTGCCCGCTCGGGCAAGAGCGCCTACGCAGAAGGCCTCGCCGGGGCCAGTGGCCGCCCTGTGACCTACATCGCAACGGCGCGCGGCGCCGATTCCGAGTTCGCCGCGCGCATCGCTCATCACCGCGCACGGCGACCGGCCCATTGGAACCTCGTGGAAGCCGGCGCCGCGCTCGATGAAGCGCTTCGCACGGCCGACGGCGACGATGTCTGCCTGCTCGTCGATTGCCTCACCCTTTGGCTCGCCGGCCTGTTGTGTCCGCCCGACACATGCGGCCCGGCGTTGAACGATGCCGACGCCGACACCCGCATCGACGCGCTTTTGGCCACGCTCGCGGGCGCTCGCGCGCGGGTCATCGTCGTCAGCAACGAGATCGGCCTGGGCGTCGTGCCGCTCGGCTCGGTGACGCGCCGCTACGTCGACACGTTGGGCCGCCTCAATCAGCGCATGGCCGCGCTCGCGCCCGAGGTCCTGCTGATGGTGGCCGGGCTGCCGCTCGCCGTGAAAACCGCGTCGCGCCGGACATGAGACGCCCGGTGCGCAAGCTTGGTCGGGCGCTCCTGGTCGCCGTCGTAGCGCTCGCCGGGGCTGCGGGCTCGCCGATGAGTGTGCACGCGGCCGTTTCCGTCGTCGACGATGCGGGCCGCACCGTCACGCTCGCGAGGCCCGCCGAGCGTGTGATATCGCTCGCGCCGCACGCGACCGAGCTCGTCTATGCGGCCGGCGGCGGCGCACGGCTCGTGGGCGCGGTGTCCTATAGCGACTACCCGCCGCAAGCCAATGCGCTGCCGCGCGTGGGCAGCAATTCGGCTCTAGATCTGGAGCGAATCGTCGCGCTGCGGCCCGATCTGATCGTCGTCTGGCGCCACGGCAACGACACACGACAGATCGACAAGCTGCGCGCGCTAGGCATCGCGCTTTTCGTGAGCGAGCCGCACAAGGTCGACGATGTCGCAACCAATCTGGAACGCCTAGGCATCTTGCTCGGCAGCGAACGCACGGCCGACGCCGCGGCGCAGCGCTACCGCGGCGAGATCGCACGCCTGCGGGGACGCTACGCGGCGCGGCCCGTCGTCAGCGTGTTCTATCAGGTATGGGACCGGCCGCTCCTGACACTGAATGGCGCGCATATCGTGAGCGACGCCATTGCACTGTGCGGCGGACGAAACGTATTCGGTGAGCTCGCCGCGCGCGTGCCCACGGTCTCGGTCGAAGCCGTGGTTGCCGCGAACCCGGAGGCAATCGTCACGTCGGCGAAAGGCGCCACCGCGCCGTCGGCCGATGCACCGCTGCCCGATCTCGCGCGCTGGCGTGCCTGGCCGGGCATGACAGCGGTGACGCGCGGCAATCTCTTCGCGATCGACGGCGATCTGATCAACCGGCCGGGACCCCGGCTCGCGCAGGGCATCGAGGCACTGTGCCAGGACCTCGACACGGCTCGCGCGAGGCGGCCGGCCGCGGGCGCCGGCGGAGCATCCGGAATGCACTGAGGCGCTGGGCAATCCTTGGCCGCCGATCGGGACGGTTGCCAGGCGTCAGCCATTCCACCGGATCAAGCGCCAGGCGTCATCGCCCTCCTCGCCACGCAGCCAGACGATACCGGCCATGGCGACGGGCCATTGGAGCGTGTCCTCGAGCGGCGTAGCGAGGGCCAGTGAGGCCAGCATACGCATCACGCCCGCATGCGTGACGACGAGCGTCGGCGCCGGGCTACCCGACCCGGTCCGCGCCATCGCCTTGCTCGCCTTTATCCAGGCCTCGAACCATTCGCTCACCCGTGCGCCAAACTGCGCCACGCTCTCGCCGCCGTGGGTGCGCGCGTGGCGCAAATCGGCCGCCCAGGCGTCCAGCGCCGCGCGGTCGATAGCATCCCATCGGAGACGCTCCCAGGAGCCGAAATCGATCTCCTGCACTCGGGCATCGGCGGTCCCGACACAGCCGAAACGGCGCGCCAACTGACGTGCCACACCGGCGCACCGGACGAGCGGGCTCGTGACGAGCGCGCGTGGCAATGGCACATCGAGGGCAGCCAGCCTCGCGACGATGGCCGCGGCCGCCTCGCGCTCGTCCACGGCGAGCGGCACGTCGGTGCGGCCGTAGCAAATGCCCTGCTCCACAGCGGGCGCCGGATGGCGGATCAGGACGAGATCCATGCCAGTACGACGAGATAGATCGCCAGCTCGAAGACTTGCTGCGCGAAGCCGAGGCAATCGCCCGTATAGCCGCCGAGGCGCCGCTGGAAATAGCGCGACATCAGCAGACGCAGCACGGTCGACACGGCCAGCACCGCGAGCCCGGCGCGCCAATCCGGCCAGAAGAGCCACGGCAATCCAAGGACGGCAATGAGGCCGTAGGTGCGCACGGACATGCGTCGGGCGACAGCAAGCGCCTTGCCTTCGGCGCGCGCGTAGTCGAGCGTGACGAGCAGGCTCGCGGCCAGCGCGCGGCTGGCCGCATGCGCGGCCACCATCAGCCATGCGGCCAGGAGCGGAGGAAGCGCCGCAAGCGTTTGCCATTTGATCGCGAGCGCCATCGCCAACGCGATCGCGCCGAATGCGCCAATGCGCGGATCGCGCATGATCCGCAGAACGTCCTCGCGTGCCATGCCGCCGCCGAACGCGTCGCAGCAATCGGCCAGTCCGTCTTCGTGAAAGGCGCCCGTGGCAAGCAGCGTGGCCACGCTGCTTGCCACGGGCG
>Ga0209672_100813_pt1 | contig 14708 bp, 9 predicted proteins | sample AraplaCol_mMS_r2_FD_184273 | JGI IMG/M metagenome (GOLD analysis project Ga0209672, IMG submission 184273) | Arabidopsis root microbial communities from North Carolina, USA - plate scrape CL_Col_mMS_r2 (SPAdes) (version 2) | ecosystem: Host-associated > Plants > Roots > Endosphere | place: USA...
TCACGTACACATAGTCGCACCGGGCGAGCGAATCGCTGAGCGCTTCAGGCGCGATGCCGTTGTCGTCCACCGGTAGCGGCAACAAGTTTGCGTTTCGATTTTCGAAGATATTGCGCGCATCCGGGTACCCGGGGTTTTCGAATCCCACCGTCGTTTCGTGCCCGCACAGCAAATCCGCAATCAAATACAACGCTTGCTGGCAGCCGTTCGTGATGACGATTTCCTCCGGGATGGCGAACACGCCGCGCCGGGGTAGCACACGCGTGCGGATCTGCTGTATGAGCGATTCATCGTCACGCTCGATCAAGTCGGGTGCCCAATTGCGGATCTCCATGATCGAGAGGGCTTTCATGCAGCACTCGCGCCAGTCGTTGGTAGGAAAGAGTGACTGATCGAATTGCCCGTAGACGAAGGGAAACTCGTAATGCTGCCAATTCGCCGGCTTGACGATGTTGCGCTGATTGGATGGAGGATGCGCGATGCGCTGCCGCCAGTGCGGCCGTCCTTCGGTGCCAGCCTCGAGGTCGGTGCGCAGCGACGGTGCGTGATGCGCGGCCTCGGAGCCAGGCAAGGCGCGCTGCATCTCCGGGTTCACGAAGTGTCCGCTGCGTTGGCGAGAGAGCAAATACCCCTCCTCGACGAGCATCTGATAGGCGAGCACGACGGTGTTGCGCGCCACGCCCAGCTGCTCGGAGAGTTCCCGGCTCGACGGCAACGCGACTTCGGGCGGCAGTTGGCCGTCGAGAATTGCGGCTACGAGCATCTGCCGAATCTGGTCTTGCAGACTCGTCTTCGATCCCGATGACCGCTGGAACTGCTGAGCCCAAAGGGCGCTGGGAGTTCGACTCGGCATGCTGGGTCCTATCGTCGCCCGAGGGTTACAAAGTTGGGCGCAGGGGTGCGATTGCCCTGCACAATGTCGCACGACGTCGAGAGGCGCGTCGAAATGCGTGGGTCACAAGGAGATAATACTGAATTGGCCGTGGTTCCGGGAAGTCGATCTCTTGATCGCAACGACCGCCCGACGCCTGCGCCCGGCCCCTGGTGCGATGACGGACGCTACGCGCGCAGTTTGCCGCGGCCGGCCGCCTCGGAATCATTGAAGCCGTGAAGACGCCTCAACGGCGCCACGTGTTGCGGCGCTTGTGCGACGAGATGTTCGACGATGCGCCTGGCGCTCGCCAAATGTGCGGCCGTCATCGTCCGTGCGGCACGTGCGTCGCGCTGCCTGCAGGCGCGCAAAATGGCCGCGTGCTCGTCTTGAAACGCGGCTGTGTCCGCAAGCAGCGTGTTCTGTAGTTGTTCATAGCGTTCTACCTGCGAGCGTAGCTCGCGGATCATTTTCAATTGTCGTGCATTGCCGCAGGGGGCATACAGCAGCTCGTGAAACTCGCGGTTCAACTCACCTTGTTTGGCCGGTGTTTTTGCCTTGCCTAATAACCGATGCACGAGCTCTGCACGCACGAGCGTTTCTTCGTCCATGCGTTTGACAGCTTGAAATATCGCATCGCCTTCGAGCAGCTTTCGCAAGTCGTAGATTTGTGCGATGTCCATCGGCGTCAGCGTGCGCACGACGGCGCCGCGGTTCGGATAGATGTCCACGAGCCCCTCGGCCTCGAGCTTCTTCAGCGCTTCTCTCAAAGGAATCCGGCTGACACCAAAGCGCGCGGCCAGCTCGCGCTCGACCAGTCGGGTGCCGTCGCGCAGCTCGCCTTGCGCAATGGCATTGCGCAGCGATTGCGCAAGTGAGGCAGCGGTAGAGTCGATCGTGTTGGCCATCTCTTTTTCGCGAAAGTTTGGCATAATGGTATACCAAACTATCGATCGTAAGGAGATTGCGATGTCGTTTGCGGAAACAGGGGCCACCCCGTACTACGCGGTCATCTTCACGTCAGTCCGTACGGAAGGCGACAATGGCTACGGCAAGATGAGTGAACTGATGGAGGAGACCGCGCGCAGGCAGCCGGGTTTTCTGGGTGTTGAATCCGCACGCGAAGGCATAGGAATCACGGTCTCGTACTGGCGTGACTTGGAGTCGATTGCAGCATGGAAGGCCGATGCCTCGCATACGATCGCGCAGAAGCTGGGCCGCGAAAAATGGTACGAGCGATTCGTCACGCGCATCTGCAAGGTCGAGCGCGATTACGACTTCCAGCGGGACTGAACGGCGCCGATTGCACGCTCTGTTCATAAAATCTGCGTGGCCATCTTCGTTGAACACGGAGCGCTGCGTCGGCTAGGGAAGGGACCGGCGCTGCGTATCGTTCGTTGATCGGATCACCACATACTGGGAGGGCGGCGCCATAGTGGGCGGTCGAAAAACGGAATAACTGCGTGAGGAGCGGCTGGTTGACGACGTGACGCAAGCAGCGATAAAAGTCGGCCCCAAGGCATTCGTTCGGGAACCCCGCCGGGGATTTGAATTCGCTCAGTCAATCCCAGAGAATGCGCAACCGCGTTGACCGACTGTACATAGGGTAGGCCAACCATCAAATGCCAACCGGCGTCAGCATCGGGTAACTTGCCGTTTGCAATTAAATGCAGCGAATCCGAAAACGTCTCCAACATAGGTTCCAAGCGTGGAACCTGCGCATCGGCCATCACGCACTGCCACTTACCGTCGATTTTCGCGAAAAAAACATTACCTTCCCCGATCGTATCCAATGTCATCTTCGTCGAATTGGAAAAGCGTATCGCGGCAGACACGAAATCGCGCACCTCATTATGAAGGTCGGGGTCGTCAGCGTGCCTCAGAAGGTCATTCAGTGTGTCTTGCGGCCCAGCGAGGCCATGAATTTTCTCAAACAGCATCCTCTCGTCGCGGCCGAACTTATGATCGGGGTATCTACCGGCAACCCAGAAATCGGAGGCAAGCGCGTATTCCTCCTCCTCCGGTAATGAATGCGACGGATCTTCGACATAGTCGCCTCTAAAGCCTATCGCATCTTCCCCGCAGGCTAATCTACCGTACAATTCGCTCAAATCTTCCTGGAAGCGCACGGTAAGATCGAACGGGTAGGCTCGACCACTATTGATCGTCATCGGTGAGCAGACCGCGTTTTCGCCGTCGATAATGGGCCTTTGTCGCGCGAGTTCTTCGTGCGCCAGCAACTTCAAAATCCTGCCAGGAACCGGTACGTTCGCTTGCTTCAAAAACTCTCGGGGAACGCGTGAACCAAAAAAGCGGCGTATTTGCTGTAAATTGCGCCGTTCCTGCCGCAAGCCTTCGTCGGCCATGGTGGTAAGACGACGAGGCGCGTAGTTGGGCGCTCTGCCCGCGAATTGCAGGTTAAAGCTTGTCAGAATCCGCGGCTGCAACATATCGACCTTGGCCATCAACGGGTGACCGGATAGCTTATAGACAGCGTTGAACACTTTTCCGGCATTGACGAGTTCCGGTCGCAGCGCGGCAAAAACAGGATGTTCGCTGGGATGAACCCGTAACGCCCGCTTTCGAAGCCATTGCTCGATCGCCGCCCCCTGTTCCGCTGGAGATTTGTCCACGTGCTTTCGTAGCTCGCCCTCATATTCAGTCGCGTCATAGGTCGGACCCAGCACTTCGTTGACCCAAGCTTGCAATGTTGCGGTGGACGACCCGGCGGCGTTCCCTCGGGGATTGGCGGACACCGAGACGTGTAGCCGCGGCTTCCATGCATCGCGCTCGGCGCTAACCGTGCTTGGCTCGCGCGACCCTTTGCTGGTCAATCGCTGAAGCGGGCCCGTGACAGGGGGTTGCTCCGACGCTGACGGTATGGGCGGAGCATCGGTGGCTTGGGTACGCGCATCCACGGGTGCAGGCGGCGTCGGATCGGGCGAACGGCCAATGGGCAGTGATGACATGGATACTCCGGGAAGCGGCTCTGCGATATATGGGATTTTTGGGGCGATCTCTTGATTCCCATGGTCGTCGAGATCGTCGCAAAGCTCTTCAATGGGACTACGTGCACGCGCGAAGCGATGTTGCGCTGCGCGACAAAATCGCGCTGCGAAAATATGGCAGGGTGAGCATGGCAAGCCCGTCTCGCCGCACGAGCGCGTGTCGGCCGTATCGCTTTTGCTACGGCCGGTCTCCGAGTCAGTCATGACAGCGATGATTACAAAATGTGCTTGCAGAAGCGGCCCGTTTTTTGCGAAAGGCCATGCGACCGTGAGAGCCCATGCCGTCAAACGCGCTCGGGTGCGGCGGTAGCATCTCGATAGCGCAAAGCGTTATGTCCGACATTGAGGGAGATGGCCATGTTGCGTAAGCTGAATGTCGCTTTCTGGAATTACGACCGCACTCGACAGCTCGCCGACGGAGCCGTCCGGATCGACGGTGTGGAAGCATCCTTCCACAGCGCGCGGATCGTTCCGGAGATCTTCGAGGCGATGATCCGAAGGCGCGCCTACGATGTGTCCGAACTCGGCATGACCTATTTCCTGCGGACCTTCGATCAAGAAGGGCGCTCGCCCTTCGTGGCCATTCCCGTCTTCCTCGTCAGGTCTTTTCGGCACGGGGCGGTCTACATCAACAAGGCGAGCGGCATCCAACATCCGCAGGATCTCGTCGATAAACGGATTGGCGAGCTGGCCCTCTACGGCCACGATGCCGGCGTGATGTCAAAGGGCATTCTCTCTGACGAGTTCGGCGTGAAGCCGGAACAAAGCCGGTGGATCGTCGGTGGAATCGATTTTCCCCTGGACCCGATCGACTTCGTTCCAACTCCCGTTCCGCCCGGGATTGACGTCGAGTGGGCGGCGAACGGGGTGGACCTTGGCGTCATGCTGGAGCGCGGCGAGATCGACGCTCTCATATCTGCCGATATCCCCCAAGCCGTTCTGAACGGTTCACCAACGGTCGGCCGCCTGTTCGAGGACTATGAGACGGCCGAACGCGACTACTACCGCCGCACCGGCATCTTTCCGATCATGCACACAGTTGTCGTGACGCGTGAACTGGCGGAGGAACATCCCGAGCTCGTCCGCGCCATCTATCGCGGCTTCTGCACCGCCAAGGACGCCATGGCGGAGCAGTACGTGAAGGGTATGACTTTCAACAACATGAATATCATGCTTCCGTGGCTGACCCAGCTGATCGATGGTGATCGCGCACTGCTGGGGCGAGACTGGTGGCCCTATGGCATCGAGCGCAATCGCGCGGCAATCGATGCGGTGCTGCGCTACCACTATGAACAGGGGCTGACGAAGCGCCGGTTCGCCATCGAAGATGTGTTCTTCTCAGGCTTGCTCGATACCTGACATCTTGATGCCCCCGATGAGTTCCAGGACGAATGTGGCGAGGATATTTGCAGAGGTCCGTAAGCTCCTGCCACGTGGGGGAGCAATCAGAACGATGCTGCGGCCTTGATCGCGCGTTCGACATCCGCCCGACTCACATCGAGGTGCGTGACCCAGCGTATGCGGCGCATTGCGCCTTCCTCGCCGCGATAAACGCCGCTTTTCACCTTGATGTCGCTCGCGTCGAGGTGGGCGAAGAAATCGCTGGCGATCTCGGGATCAACATCGGTGAAAAGGATGTTGGTTTGCGCCGGATGGGCAGTGAAGCGGCCGCGCAGTTTGACATTGCCCTCGGCGGCCTCGGCGAGGCCACGCGAGAGCATGGCTGCATTGGCATGGTCGTCAGCGAGGCGATGCACGTTGTGCCGCAGGGCATACAATCCCGCTGCCGCCAGCATCCCGGCCTGACGCATGGATCCGCCCAGCATCTTGCGCACGCGGCTCGCCTGCCGGATGAAGTCTTGCGAACCCAGCAGCAGTGATCCCACCGGCGCACCCAGCCCTTTCGAGAGGCAAAGCGATACGGAATCGAAACCGTCGCAGAGCTCACGCGCACGCTGCAGCGGATCGCCGCCGTCGGAGAGCGCGACGGCGGCATTGCACAGACGCGCGCCATCGATGTGCGAGCGCAACCCGTGGCGCTTCGCCAGGGCAGCGACGTCATGCATGTATTCCAAGGGCAGCACCTTGCCGCCAAACGTGTTTTCGGCAACGACTAAGCGGGTGCGGGCGAAGTGAGGGTCGTCGGGCTTGATGGCGGCTTCGATGTCGTGCAGGGCGATGGTGCCGTCAGGCTGGTGCTCCACCGGCTGCGGTTGAATGGAGCCGAGCACCGCCATACCGCCTGCTTCCCAGCGGTTGGTATGCCACTGTTGGCCGACGATGGCTTCTTCGCCGCGCTGGCAGTGCGTCATCATCGCGATGAGATTGGTCTGCGTGCCGCTCGGTGCGAAAAGCGCTGCCTCGAAGCCGAGCATCGCGGCAGCGGTTTCCTGCAGGAGGTTGACAGTGGGGTCTTCCCCCACGACGTCGTCCCCCAGTGGCGCCTCCATCATCATCTGCTTCATGGCAGGCGAGGGCTGGGTGACGGTGTCACTGCGAAAGTCGCTCATGGTGTCGTTAATACGTGATCGATAGAGAAAATGCGGCGAGCGTAGCGGCCGATGGTGTCCTGGCCGAGCGTACGCGGGTACTCGTGGAAATCAGTGTCGAGGCTGACGACCTCGGCGTGAGTGGTGCTATCGGGGCGGATGAGGACGGCCGTGTCACAGCCGCGCTCCGCGAAGCGGGGCGCCCCGTCGAGCGCGCTGGTGAAGGCGTCGGTGATGATGCGGATGCGCATGGCGATCCCGTCGTATCGTTGGTCTGTCAATTCTGGCGTTTTCCACCGGATTTTTAAGAACCAAAATCGAATCAATTTGGCTCATTTATGGTTGCGAACCGTTCGTCCAGGCAGTCGTTGCCGGCGTGGGTCGCCCTGGAACTGGACCGATCGGGGAGGGTGCCGGTTTTCCGGCAGACTGCCCGGCAACTGCGCGAAAGAATCGCTAGCCATGGATTGCTGGCCGGTACGTACAACGAACGGATGTCGGTGCTCGCAGTGACGCGAGAGACCGCTCGTTCATTCGGGTTGCTCGCGACCATCATGAAGACGGCGGGCCGTAGCCCGCGTCCGCGTTACAACGATCTCTGGATCGCTAGCAACGCAAATGATTTCCGCGCGCTAGATCTATCCATTGATGGATAGGGTACGCAATACCATCCCATGTGGATGGCGACGGGCCTTTCAATCGTGTGCGCTGACGCTGTGGTGCGCTCTGAGGGGGAGAAATGCAGACGTTCTTTCCGTGCAGCAATCCGGCGTGCGAGGAGGGATTGGAAACGCTCTGACATGAGTTGGGCACTGCCTGCCAGCAGTGCCGATGGTGCCGCGGTACGCAGTGGCAACTGGCGCGAGAGCGCCGAGGACGACGACGCCTGTCTTTGACGGCGGGGATCAGCCGTTCAGTTGCGACTCGACGTTGAGGACGATCCGGGCGATCGGGTTGTTGTCGGCGGAATCCGGAGCGAACTTGATCTGGGCAAACGTGACAGCAGCGAAAGCGACGACGACGAGTGCAGCAGATGCGGCGATGCGGGGAATGTATTTCACAGGGACTTCCTTTTGAGGTGTAGGCAGAAACTGGGTCACAACCGGCAAGGCCGCACACGGGGTCGGATCGCGCCTCGCGATCTGGACCGCGCTGCAAAAATAGGGGCGACCCAAGCCCAGCCACTATAAAGCGTTTACCCGTATGTGCAGTGCGACATGCGGTCGCACAGTGGGTGCTTAATTCTTGAGGAGCGTTTCGTGACTGAAAGGTCGATGTAGGCCGTAATGGCTTACCACTGCGCATACAAACTTGAGAGCGTTGAGATTCAGGCGGGGACCGCAAAGAGCGGAACGTGCAAAGTGATCAACGTTGAGCCCGGTGACGACCTGACATCGAATGTGGCCCCAAGCCGATTGGCTCGTGCCCGCATGCTGTGGGTACCGGTTCCTTGCTGTACGTCGGCAAGCGGCAGAAAGCCGATGCCATTGTCGTGGACCGTGAGCTGCAGGCTGCTTCCGTCATAACGTATCGTCACTTCGACCCGGTGCGCGCGACTGTGTTTGAACACGTTGGTCAAGGCCTCCTGCAGGACGCGCATCAAGTCGAGGCACTTTCCGGACGGAAGCACGCATGAGTCAATGCCTGACGTATGCCAACGACATTCGACTCCCTGCGCCTCGAAAAGCCTCGTCAAACGATGCCGCATCGGCGCGATCTGCTCGGCGAGGCTGGTTTCGCCCGATTGCTGGCTCGCGGCCGAGTCGATGATGATGCGCAGATCGTCGCGCAAGTCTTTCAGGATCGCGAGAAAACGCTGTGGTGGAACGTCGTGCGGCGTACGCTCGAGCATCACGATGCTGCTCACCAAGGTACCGCCCAGGCCGTCATGAAGATCGTGAGCAAGATTGAGACGTTCGCCCAGCCGTGCGTTGACGACTTCCAGTTCGTGTTGGCGCTGCAGCGTGCGTGTGAGTTCGAGTCTCGTGGCTTCGACCGTGTGGGTCAATTGCTCATTGAAGCGCTCGATGCGGCGCAGGTTCGCGACGAAGTGCCAGCCCAGTACGAGCGCCATGCCGATCATCAGGGCCTGCGAGGTGAGTGCGGCGAAGTAGAAGTTGTCGCCGAGGATGTTCAGAAACGTCAGCAGGTCATGAAGGGCGGCGATGACGAACACCGCGATGCAGCACCCGAGGATGCGATGGTCCGTACGCCCGCTGCGCCACGCAAAGCGCAAAAAGATCAGGCTGGTGGCGAAATAGTGCGCCGCCTGCACAGTGGTCAGCAGCGAGCGCATGTCCTCGACACGCGAGTGTGGTGTGAACAGCAGCGCTAGACTGGCGAGCGCGACGACGCTCCAGAGCGCGCGCTCGTAGCGCGGCCAGCGCCGCTCACAAAACCTCAAGATGAAGACGGTGAACGACGCGCTATAGACCAGCAGCGAGACCGTGTTGGCGATTTCCCAGCCATCGGTACTCGCGAATGGCCAGGGGCTGGTAGCCACCTGGTTATAGCCGACGATCCACCAGGCGAGCGACATCGCGGCGAACCACCCATTGACGGTTTCCCGACGTCGCATCAGCCAGATCGACAAGAAGAAGCAGCCGAGGGTGGCAGACACCGCGAGACTGAACCATTGCATCTCGTTGCGCGTCCAGTCCGCATCCTTGAAGCGGGCGCGCATCAGCGAAGGCGAGCCGATTGCGGCGGGCCCGAGTCCTGCCTCGTACATGGCCATTCCCGAGACGCGCACGAGCAGGGTATTGGTCCCCTCATGCAGCAGCGACGCGGGCAATAGCAAGTAGCGGGGCGTATTCCAGGCGCGCGTCAGAGGTTCGGCAAGCTGCGCATCGCGCATCAGCAGGGTGCCGTTCAGATAGATCGCGCCCGACATGTTGAGGTAGTCGAGCATGAATGCAGTCGGTGTGTCTGCGCGAGCCTGTTGCCAGCTCAGCCGATACCAAACGACGCCATCGAAGCCGGGCCAGCGCAGTTTCCAGTCGTCGGGAAGGCTGACGTCGACCCAACCGGTGGCCGGTGGGCTTTCCGTCTCGATGGCGCTCGAGGTCTGGGCTTCGAGGGGCTGGGCTCGGACGGCCTCAATGCGGGAAAACGGGACGGTGGCGGATGGCGCGGCCTGCGCAACGGTGCATGACAGCCACGCGCAGGTCAGGGCAACAAGCCATGTGAACGCGCTTCGAAGACCGCCTGGGTACGCGAACTGACGGCGAGTTTCTTGTAAATATTTTTGATGTGGCATCCGACCGTCAGCTTTGACAATGTGAGGACATCGGCGATTTCTCGATTGGTCAGCCCTTTTGACACCAGCGAGAGAATTTCGATTTCTCTCGAGGTGAGGAGCAGCGCGTCGCCTTTCCTTGACGTCTGAGCCGCCTGCTTCCCCGGCAGCGGCCCGCCCGCACCGATCAGATCGAGAATGCGTCTGGCGACGAACGGATCGATCGGCGCGCCGCCGCGCAGCGCGCTACGGATCGACAGAGAAATCTCGAGTTCGTCGCGTTCCTTGAGTACGTAGCCGGTGGCGCCGGCTTGCAGTGCCGTCAGGATGGTCTGTTCGGTACTCCAGGCGGAGATTACCAGAATCGGTAGCGCTGGATCGCGCTCATGGAGTACTCGGATCAGGTCGATCCCGTTTCCGTCGGGCAGACCGACGTCGATGAGCGCCATCGCAAATGGCTGCTCGGCAACCAGCGTCTTGGCCTGCACGATGCTGCCTGCGAACATCAGTGCGTCCGGCGTGTAGCCCAGTGAGAAAAGCACGTCGCGCAGGCGCGCCTGGGCCAGTGGCTCGTCTTCGACGATGAGCACGGGAGCGGGCAGAAGCGAATTGTCGGGGCTCTGAACGATAGAGTTTGTCATGGGATCCGGCACGTCGCCGGGCTTCGGCGTGCTCTTGTTTAGCGGTGGCGGCTCGCAGTGAGGATGGTTAGCCGACCCGCCGCAGATTTTAGGCGTCATGCGCAAGGTAAGCGTGGCCACGCAGGAGTGCAATACCTTCTTTGCAGTATTTCGGCACTGTCAGTCACACGCCTCCCTGCCGATCTCGCTACAGCGGTGAAGCGATTCGGACGATGCGTTTGTCGCCGCCCGTCGAAACTACCTAATTTGAGGGATGGGCGGGCTCAAATCCGTGAAATACGATTCGCGGCGAATGCTAATGAGACGAGGATGGCGGCCGCCGGGCGGTAGCAGGGATATAGCAAGGCATGGACGAATGAAGGCGAAGCGCTCGTGGCGCAGTCGCTCAAAAAGAAACAATAGAAGACGGGGAAATCATGAATTGCGCTTACCGCGTAGTCTGGAACGCGGCACACGGGGTGTGGCAGGTGGCGTCGGAACGGGCCCGTGCGCGGGGCAAGACATCGAGCAAGGCCGTCGTAGCCATCGGCTTGCTGTTCTGCGGGGTGCTGGCTCCAATGGCGGGGGTTAATGCCCAAGTGTCTCTGCTCATCGGTAGCGGGGGAAATGGCGGAAGCGCCGGCACCAGCGGCAACGCCGGCGGCGGTGGCGGGCTCGGCGGTGGCGGTGGTGGCGGCGCCGGCGCTAGCGGTGTTTTTTATAGTGGCGGTGGTGGTGGTGGCTTCGGCGGCGGCGGCGGCGGCAACTTTAGCATCTACGCTACCGGTTACGGCTACGTTGGCGGCAACGGTGGTGGCTCGGCCGGGGGCAGCGGTGATACCACTGGGAATGGTGGTGGTGGAGATTCAGGTGGCGCCATCGGCGGCAATGGGTCGAGTGGTACAGGTGGCAATGCAGGTAGCGGGACCGGGGTTGGGACGATCACGACGGTAGCAAGCACAGACACGATTTCCACCGGCTCAAGCCAATCCAACATTTATAGCTATGCCGGGGTTGGTGGCGGCGGCGGAGGCGGCGGCGGCGGAGGTGCCAGCAATGGTGGCAACGGCGGTACCGGCACCGCCGGCTCTCTCTTCGTTACCGGTGCTGGTGTCGGATTGACGCTAACCTCAGGTATGTTGGTTGGAGGGGGGGGAGGCGGTTCTGGTGGTGAGGGCGGATCGGGTGATTCTGGTGGTGCTGGTGGTGCTGGTACGGTCACCATTGACAGCAACGCAACGCTTTCTGCGACCACCCTCCAGGTGGGTGGTGGTGGTGGTGGTGCTGGCAGCGACAGCGGTGCGGGTGGTGCTGGCGGTGCTGGGACGGTCAACATCAACAGTGGTGCCACACTTTCCGCGACCACCCTGCTGGTCGGGGGCGACGGCGGTGGCGGCGCTGTCTCAACATCCGGCAGAGGCGGTGCAGGCGGTACGGGTACGGTGACCGTAACGGGCAATTCGACCGTCAACGTTACCGGATCGCTCGTCCTTGGCGGATATGCAGGTAACTCCGGTAGTTTTGGCAATGCTGGCGCAGGCGGCGCGGGCATATTCAATTTAGGCGGTGGCAGCACGCTGAACTTGACCGGCGCATCGTTCACCATCAACAGCAACGGTACGTTCAATCTGGGTGATGCGGCGGTCAATGGCTCGACCGGCGGCACGATCAGTGGGCTGACCAGCCTCGTGAACAATGGCCGGATCAATTTCAATCAGACTGATACATCCACGATCTCGGCCAATATCAGCGGAAGTGGCAGCGTAAGCCAGAACGGTAGCGGCACGACGATCCTGACCGGCGACAACACCTACACGGGCGGTACGACCATCGCTGCGGGGGCGACGTTACAGATCGGAAACGGTGGCGCGGGGGCATTGATTACGGGTAGCGTAACGGACAACGGCACACTGGCCTTCAATCATGCGGATAGCGTGACGTTTTCGGGAGCGATTTCGGGCAGCGGTTCCGTTACGCAAAACGGCACGGGCACGCTGACCCTCTCGGGTGCAAATACCTATGCAGGCACGACGACGATCAGCAACGGCACGCTCAAATTTACGGGCGATACGTCGAGCCTGACCGGCAACATTGCGAATAGCGGTGCGCTGATTTTCGGTCAATCGGCAAGTTCGAGTTATAGCGGCATCATTTCCGGCAGCGGTTCGGTTACGCAAAGCGGCACGGGCACGCTGACGCTCTCTGGCACAAATACCAGCGCAGGTGTCACGACGATCAGCGGCGGCACGCTGGAATTCACGGGTGATACGTCGAACCTGACCGGCAACATTGTCAATAGCAGTGCGCTGGTTTTTGGCCAGTCGGCCAATTCGAGTTATGGCGGTATCATTTCTGGCGGCGGCTTGGTTGCGCAAAGCGGCACGGGCACGCTGACGCTCTCGGGTGCAAATACCTATACGGGCGGCACGACAATCAACAGCGGTACGCTGCAGATCGGCAGTGGCGGGGCAAGTGGCTCGATCTCGGGTAGCGTGACCAACAATGGAACGCTCGCATTCAATCGTTCGGATGCCGTAACTTTCGGCGGTACCATCTCAGGCAATGGCTCGCTCGAGCAAAGCGGCGGTACGCTCACGCTGTCGGCCGCGAACACGTATACCGGCAGCACGAGCATCAACGGTGGCGCGACCCTTGCGCTATCCGGTACCGGCAGTGTGGCAAATTCCAGCGTTGCCGATAGTGGCACACTGGATATTTCCAGTACCAGCGGTACGTCGATCCGGAGCCTGTCGGGTAGCGGAAACGTCGTACTGGGCGGCCAGACCCTGACGCTCTCGAACGCTAGCGGCACCTTCTCCGGGGTGATCTCCGGCAGCGGTGGTTTAACGATTGGTGGCGGTACCGAAACCCTGACGAACGTCAATACCTATACCGGGACCACGACGATCGACAATGCTGCAACGCTCATTCTGTCGAGCGCCGACAATATTGCGCTCGGCAATGTCGTCAATAATGGCAATCTTGAAATTTCCGGGACGATGGGCGGGCTGTCGGGGACAGGTACGATCTCGGTGGGTACTACCGGGTTGGTCCTGACGGGTGCCGGGTCGTTCGGGGGCGTGATCTCAGGAACTGGCGGCCTTACCCTGTCAGGCAGTCACGAGACGCTGTCGGGCACGAATACCTACGCGGGTGTCACGACCATTGATAGTGACAGCGTCTTGTCGCTATCGGGCACAGGCAGCATTGCGCAATCGAGCAGCGTGACCGACAACGGTGCTCTCGATATTTCGGGCACGGCGGCCGGTGCGACGATCCAGAACCTCTCGGGTGCGGGTAGCGTGAAACTCGGCAGCCAAACGCTGACGCTCTCCAACGCCATCGGTACCTTCTCCGGCGCCTTCAGCGGCTCAGGTAGGCTCCTCAAGCAAGGCAGTGGCACGTTGATTCTGGACGGTAATAGTTCATCGTTCACCGGCACGACCGAGGTGAACGCCGGCCTGCTCGAAGTGGGCGACATCAACACGCCCACGGCTACGCTCGGCGGCAGCGTCCAGGTCGATGCGGCCGGCACGTTGCGCGGCCACGGCACGGTGGCGGGCAGCGTGACGAACAACGGCACGGTCATGCCGGGCGGCTCGATCGGCACGCTGACGGTCGGCGGCAACTACACGCAGGCGAACAACGCGACGCTGTCGATCGAGGTCAGTCCGACAGCAGCCTCGCAACTGAAGGTGAACGGTGGCGCGACGTTGAACGGCGTGCTGGCGATCACGTACGATCCCGGCACGTATTCGGCAAAAACCTATACGCTCGTATCGGCGAACAACCTCACGGGCACTTTCGCCAACGTGACCCGTAGCGGCACAGCGAATCTCGGCACGCTCACGGCTTCGGTGTCCTACAGCCCGACGGCGGTCGAACTCGCATTGGCCAATCCTGTGGCGGTCGCGCCAACCAATACCACCATCTATACCGCGGTCGGCACCTCAGCGATCCTCGGCGCGCAGGCACAGGACGCTGCGTTGCTTGACCGAATGGGCAAAGCGTCATCGGCAACCGCCGGTCAATCCTATGGCTGGATCACCGCCACTGGCGCGCAGACGAAGCTGGGCGGTACGCATGGCGAGCCTGGCTTTCAGTCGAACCGCTACGGTTTCCTTGCCGGCCTCGACCAGCAATTTGGCGACTATACGGTGGGCATGGCCGCCGGCTACGATCATGCGGACATCGCCGAATCGGTGACGGGCGATTCGGGCACGTCCGATACGTTGCGCGCAGCGCTGTACGGCAGCCGCTCCTTGGGACCGTTGAATTTGGCCGTCACGGTCGGTGCAGGACTCGACTTTTTGTCGCAGAAGCGGCCGTTCGGGTCGGCGGGCACGGCTAAAAGCGATCACATCGGCCAGGAAGTCAATCTCGGTGGCCAAGCCAGCTTGCCGATGGCAGTTGGCAGCGTGACCGTGACGCCTCGTATCGGCCTGCGCTATGCGTACTTCCATGCGAACGGCTTCGGAGAAG